>Ga0310811_10002746_pt1 | contig 21984 bp, 17 predicted proteins | sample YCmetagenome_FD_207642 | JGI IMG/M metagenome (GOLD analysis project Ga0310811, IMG submission 207642) | Soil microbial communities from experimental microcosm in Duke University, North Carolina, United States - YC | ecosystem: Engineered > Artificial ecosystem > Soil microcosm > Unclassified ...
GCTGACGAACCACCATCGCCGATTTGTTGGGAACGGCGCTCGTGGTGGTCTGACCGTAGAAACGGCGCCCCTCGCCGGCGACGAAGAAGCCCATCTCGATGGCCGCGTCGGTCTCGCCCAGCGCGTCTTTCTTCGACTTGCCGGTTTCCCGTGCGACAAGCTCGGCAATCACATCGCGGCGCTCGCGCATGAGCAGGGCGATCTGCCGCAGGATGTCGCCACGCTTGACCGGAGTCATCCCCGCCCACGCCGGTTGCGCCTGTCTCGCCACCTCGACGGCCAGCCGGACATCGGACGCCGTCGATCGAGCGACGCGGCAGAGTTCTCGCCCGGTGGCGGGATCGATCTTGGAGAACGTTCCACCGTCGGCCGCGAGCGCGTCAGCGCCGGCGACCAGATTTGGAACGACGGCCGGAATCGACGACAAGTCGACGCCGCGGCCCTGTGTCTCTTTCGTGACGATCATGATGGTCTAGGTCCGGACCACCGAACGAAGCTGTGAGACGAGCCGGTCCCAGCCGTACTGCGCGCGCGCAATCTCTCGCGCCGCACCACCGATCCGCTGCGCATCCTCCAGATCGGGAAGCCGATCGCAGAGATTGATGTCGATCACGTTCTTCATGTGCGTCAGGCCGACTGGCGAGTGCTCGTCGATGTTGGTAATGACGGCGCAGCCACATTCCATCGCCGCGTTGACGGTGGTGTTGTTGGCGCGGAGGCCTTTCTCGAAAAACGCCGCGAGGAAGTCGCAGTCCACCAGGTGATTGAAGACCGCCGTGTCGGACAGGTAACCCATGAAGTAGACCTGGCCGCCGAAGATCGACTGCAGCTCCTCGAAGCGAACGACAAACGAGCCATCGAAACTGGTGTTTTCGTGCAGCGCCGTGGACACATAGACCGAATAACTCTGTCCGGTGGCGTCGAGCAGGTCGCGCAACCGGCGATAGAGCGGGACGCGAATCTTGTGGGCCATGCCGAAGGTAAACACCTTCAGATCCGTGTCCTGGAACCGTTGCGGGTTCAGCAGCGTGCCCGGACAGAACAGCTCAATGATGTCTGAACGGGACGGCGCCAGTTGATGTGTCAGCTCACGGTTCCCGCAGTAAACGTGCGCTGCGGCGTTCAGCAGCCGATGCTCGAACGATGTTCCATCAAACGCATGCAGGAAGATGTCGAAACGTCCGACATTCGCGTCCACCCACAATGCGAGCGCCTTCGCGTCATCGTCCGTAAACTCCGACATCTTAATCGACAGCAGCGGCCGTGAGTACTGACGGAGGTCAGGTGACGCCAGCCCCACGACCGGCACATCGAGCTCCTTCGCAAGGATCGCATTGAACTTCGCGATCCCGCAGGTCCAGGGATTCAGGTGGTATCCGGCGATGCAATCGATCATGGAAATGCTTGGGTCCTGAGAGACATGGCTATTTAACGGTGTTCACGGTGCCTGCGAGGTGTCCGGTTTCCGCCGTCGAGACTTCGATGACGTACTGCGGACGACGACGAGCTTCAGCGAGCGCGCTCCACACGTATTCACCCACGGTCGCCAGAGCGAGCATCTGTACTCCTGAGACACCGAATAACACCGCCAGCACGAGCAGAATACCGCCACCAAGTTCCGGCAGCAGCGCCACACCGGCGACGGCCAACGCCAGCGCCAGCACGAGCATGCCAGCGCCGATATAGGCGCACCATCGCAGCGGTGCGTTGGAGAACGCGGTCACGGAATCGATCACCAGGCGGATCTTTCGCGCGAGCGTCCACCCCGACGCACCGGCCGCACGCGGCTGCTTGTCGTATTCGACGTACTCCTGGCGGAAGCCGATCCAGGTGAGCTGGTTGAACACACTGGTGGTGCGCTCCGGAAACGCGCGGAACGCGTCGACGACGCGACGATCGGCGAGGAAGAAGTCCGCCCCCGTGGCTGGCATGTCGCGAAGACCCACGACCCTGCGGACGATCCAGTAGTAGATCGCGGCGAGGCTCGCATGCGATCGATCGCCGGGCCGCGATCGCCGGACGGCCCACACGACCTGCGCGCCACGGCTCCATCGATCGAGCATCGCGCCGATGGTTTCCGGAGGATCCTGCAGGTCGCCCGCCATCATGATCACCGCATCGCCGGCCGCGAGGTGCATGCCACAGGCGATGGCCACATGGGAACCGGAATTACGCGCGAGGCGCACGCCGCGGACGCGTGGATCGCCGGCGGACAGCTGCTGAAGAACCGCAAACGTCTCGTCACGGGAATGGTCATCGACCACAATCCATTCCCACGTCACGCCAAGCGTCGTCATGGCATCGACGATGCGCGTGTGAAGGCTCCGCAGGTTTGCGGCTTCGTTGAACGCGGGGGTGATGATTGAGATCACGCGTCTCCGGGGGCCGCTCTGAGGACGGCGTCGATCACGCGATCCTGATCGGCGTCGTGCAGGTCGTGATAGAGCGGCAACATGATCGCGGTATCCTGCGCTTCCTCGCTCCTCGCGAGATGCTGGCCTGGCGGAAGGCGCCACGTGCCGGACGGATAAGCCGCTTCGCGATGTGCGTTCATCACGCCGCGACGCGTCGAAATGCCCTCGTCGAGCAGCGCCTGCATCACCGCGCGCTGACGGCCTGGCGCCACACGAACGGCGTAGCTCTGCCAGTTGCTCCGGGCCCATGCTGGCTCGAGCGGCGTCTTCACCACCGCAGGGACGCGAAAAGCCGACTGATAGCGCTCCGCCAGTTCACGCCGTCGCGCCAGGAGCCCAGGCAGGCGCTTGACCTGCTCGCGTCCGATTGCTGCCTGAATGTCGGTCAGACGGTAGTTGAAGCCGACAATCGGATATTCCTCGAACGTCACCTCCGATGCCTGGTGGCGAACGGTGTCCGGCACGCTCATGCCGTGGTGGCGCAGCAGGCGGAAGCGTCGATCGAGATCGGGGTTCTGCGTCGTCAGCATTCCGCCGTCGCCGGTGGAGAGGAGCTTGCGCGGGTGGAACGAAAAGCATGCGACGTCACCGTGCGGACGTCCGATCGGCTCCCATGCGTCGCTCCAGCGGATCTGGCTGCCAATCGCGCAAGCGGCGTCTTCGACGACGGGCAGGTGATGGTCGCGGGCGATCTTCGTGATGGCCGCAAGGTCGCACGGCATGCCCAGCTGATGGACAGCAAGGATGGCCTTCGTTCGCGGGCCGATGGCCGCCCCTAGCTGCGACGGCTCCATGTTGAACGTGTCGAGATCGACGTCGACGAAGACCGGCATCGCCCCGCAGTATCGAATCGCATTCGCGGTCGCGATGAACGAATGGCTGACCGTGACGACTTCGTCTCCCTGTCCGACGCCGCAGGCGACGAGCGCCATGTGCAGCGCGGTCGTACAGCTCGACACCGCGCACGCATGGGGTGCTCCGACGGCGGCGGCAAACTCCTGCTCGAACGCAGCCACCTCTGGCCCTTGCGTGATCCAGCCGGACAGGATTGCCCGCTTCGCCGCTTCGGCCTCGGGCGCGCCCATGACCGGCCGCGCGATTGGAATGCGGGTCAGCGTCTTCATTGGGTGGCGGTGCTCTCCGCGACCGTGCCCCCCCAGTTGTGCACGATCTCCCGCTCGAGGAGCTCCTGCGGCGACGCGTTCTGCCGCTGATACCACGCGAGAAGTTTCTTCAGCCCGTCGGACAATGAGACCACCGGAGCAAATCCCAGGGTGTCACGCGCGTGTGACATGTCTGCGTACAGCCGCAACACGTCGCCGGGCCGCGGGCGATCGTGCCGCATGGCCGCCGAGGGCCGCCCGGTGATGTCGGCGATCTGCCGGGCAAGGTCGTTGATCGTGACCTCGCTGCCGCTGCCAAGGTTGATCGTGTCTCCGACCGCCTTCTCACTGTCGCCGGCGAGGAGAATTCCCGACGCCGTATCGGACACATAGGTGAAGTCTCTCGTCTGGGTGCCATCGCCGAACAGCACCATCGGCAGACCGGCGAGACAGCGCAGCATGAACTTGGGGATGACCTCACCACTGTCGCCCTCATGATGCGACCGCGGGCCGTAGGTGTTGAAGGGGCGGACCACGACCGTGGGGTAGCCATACGTCCGGTAGTAGGCGCGCGTGAAGCACTCCCCTGCGAGTTTTGATGCGCCGTAGACCGTGCCGGGGAACGCCGGATGGTCTTCCGTCATCGGCACCCACTTCGCCGTTCCGTACACCTCGGAGCTCGACACATAGACGAATCGCGGCACGCCGGCGTCCCGACACGCAACAAGAAGCTTGAGCGTGGCGGTGGCGTTGACGTCATGATTTTCCAGCGGTGAATGGACGGAATGCCGGACACCAAGGCACGCCAGGTGATACACCACGCGCACGTCCGCCAGATCCCGCGCAAAGCGATCCGGCTCGCGGATGTCGGCGACGAGGAGCTTGACCCGATCCGACAGCACTTCTTCGACATTCGCGCGCGTGCCATTCACCAGGTTGTCGACGATCAGCACGTGTTCACCGCGAGCGGCGAGCTGACGCACGAGCTCAGACCCGATGAACCCGGCGCCACCAGTCACGAGTACGGTTGAACGGCTATTCACGCGCATCAAACTCCATTTTGCTCATGTCCTGGCCGCCAGCGGACGAATCGAGCGGGAACGCCCGCAACGATGGCGAATGTCGGCACATCGCGCGTGACCACCGCACCGGCGCCGACGATGGCGCCTTTGCCGATCGTGACACCGGGCAGGACCACCGCGTTGACGCCGATGTCGGACCACGCGCCGATTCGCACTGGCCGTATCGTCAGATCGGTCTGAATAATCGGAACGTCCGACGGCATCCCCGTGTGCATCGAGCCGAGCACTTTGGCACCGGGCCCCCAGCCGACATACTCCTCGATCACCAGATCGCGCGCGTCAAAATAGCTCTGCGGGCCAATCCAGACGTGGTCGGCAATGACGCAGCGGCCATCGAAGCGACCCTGAAGGACGGCCTGATCACCCAGAAACACACCCGACCCGATTTCGAACGTCTCCGGATGCCGGCAGAGCACGCCGCGACCAATCTGCACGCCGTCGCCAAAGCGGCGCGCGAGCGCCCGCCACGCCGCGCGGCGCATCATCGCGTCGAACTCGCCCTCGCCGTGTGCGAAGCGTCCGTACAGCTCCATCAACGCCCGCGGCTCATAGCGCGCACGCATGGCGTCGGCGAGCTCACGCTCGAACGGCGGATCCGCCACAACGGTGCGGCGGCCGTGCACGGCTTCAACGGTGCGGTCCACGATGTCAGCCACGGGATTGAGCCACGGTGACGGAGGACGTGATCTTCGTGGCCTTCGTGGTTGAACGACGGAAACTCCGTGCGTCCCCGTTTCTCCGGTGCCCCTGTAAAACCGTTGCCTCCGTCACGTCGGTACCCTCACACACCCGCTGGCGCGCGCTCGGCGGCACGCACCGCAGCGGCAACCTCGTGTGCCTGCTCGGTGGTCATTTCCGGAAACATCGGCAGCGACAGCACCTGTGACGCAGCGTCTTCGGAGACAGGGAAATCACCGCGTGTATATCCGAGGTCGGCATAGGCTGGCTGCAGATGGATCGGAATCGGATAATGCACACCGGTCTGGATGTCGGCGACCTGCAGTGCACCGCGCGTGGCGTCGCGATGCGCCAGCCGCACGGCGTACACGTGATACACGTGACGACACGCCGGCCGCTCAACCGGGGTCGCGATCCCGGTGCCGGCGAAGGCGCGTGCGTAGTCGTTCGCACGGGCCCGGCGCGCCTCCGTCCACGCCTCGAGATGGCGCAGCTTGACACGCAGGATGGCGCCCTGAATACCGTCCATCCGGTAATTGAATCCCTTCACGTTGTGCTCGTAGCGCCGCTCCTCGCCCCAGCTCCGCATCACACGGATTCGTTTCGCCAGCACTGGATCGCTCGTCACGACCGCGCCGCCCTCACCATACGCGCCAAGGTTCTTCCCCGGGTAGAAGCTGAACGCCGCCATCGATCCCATGGACCCGCAGCGGCGGCCCTTGTACTCCGCCCCATGTGCCTGCGCCGCGTCCTCGATCACGATCAGGCTGCGGCGCCGTGCGATCTCGAGGATCGGATCCATGTCCGCCGGATGACCGTAGAGATGCACCGGGATTATCGCCCTGGTGCGCGGCGTAATCGCGCGCTCGATCGCCCCTGGCGCCATGGTGTACGTCTCTGGATCGATGTCCACGAACACGGGCGTGGCGCGGGCATACTCGATCGCCGCCGCCGTTGCCACGAAGGTGAACGGGACGGTAATCACCTCGTCTCCGGGTCCGATGCCAGCAGCGAGCAGCGCCAGGTGCAAGGCGCTCGTCCCTGAGTTCAGGCCGATCGCGTCGGTCGCGCCGCAGTAGGCAGCGAACTCGCGCTCGAAGGTGGCAACCTCATCCCCGAGAATGAACTGTGCGCTGTCGAGCACCCGCAGCACGGCCGCGTCGATCTCGGGCTTGATCGCCCGGTATTGACGGCGGAGATCGGCGTACGGAATCACCCTGCCGTGACTCCCTGAATGTCCACGGGTCTGCCGTGGTTCTGCATTGATGCCGACGCCGCTTCGAGCAGGCGGACAACCCGGAGCCCGGCCTCGCCATCGCTCTGGGGCCGCGCGTTGTTCGTCACGCAGTCGACGAAGTGCGCCGCCTCCACCGCCAACGCCTCACTGACCGCCAGCTTCGGCGCCCACATGTCACCCGTGCGATATCCGACGAGCATCTGATACACGTTCTCCGGGCTGGGATCGACCGAGATGCCGCTGTCGTACACCCTGATTTTTTCGCTCGTTTCCAGATCATCGAACACGATCATCCGCCGGCTCCCGCCCAGCAGCGTGCGACGCACCTTCACCGGCGCCAGCCAGCTCGCATGCACGTGGGCGATCATCGGCCCGTCGAAGAACATCGTCATATACGCGATGTTCTTCGGCTTTCCCGGCACGTGTGCAAGGCCAGTCGCAGACACGGCTACTGGTTGCTGCGGCAGGACAAAGTCCATGATCGAAAGGTCGTGAACCGCGAGGTCCCAGAGCACGTCCACGTCGTGCTGAAACAGACCGAGATTGATGCGCACTGAATCGTAGTAGTAGAGGTCGCCGAGTTCACCGGTACCGACCAGCTCGCGAATCTTCTGCACCGCCCCGGTATAGACGAAGGTATGGTCGACCATCAGGACCAGCCGGCGCCGCGCCGCCTCGTCGATCAGCCGGCTTGCCTGATCGCTGCTGGAGGCCATCGGCTTCTCCACGAGCACGTGCTTGCCTGCGTGCAACGCCGCGCTGGCAAGTTCGAAATGCAACGCAACGGGAGTGGCAACTACGACGGCGTCGACAGCCGGATCGGCGATCAGATCCGCTGCCTCCGTCATGACACGAACGCCCGGGTAGCGACGCTGCACCTGCGCCAGACGCTCTGGACGCCGGTCCGCCACGGCCGTCACCTGCGCGTCACGCAGCTCGGCAAAATTGCGAACCAGATTCGGGCCCCAGTAGCCGTAGCCAATGACGCCGACGCGGATCATGCGGCACTCCTCACTGCATACACCTGACGTGTCCTCTTACAATCCGGGCACGAAGCACGGAAGCAAAAATGGTCGATACGTGCCGGTCGGCACTCGCTGTTTATCAACCAGTACGTGGAATTCAGCATCCGTAGAGGCGCCGAAACTGGTGACGCCAGCAGATACATAGCGCTGCGAGAGATATCGATCGATCAAGGGGAGGGTAGCATCGATCAGGCGGCCCCCATCCGGCCTTCCGGCGGCATTGACGTCGATCAGCACCACGGGCGGATGGGATCGTCCAATCGCGTCGATGGTGCGCTGTTGCTCCTCGGGCCGGGTGAAAAATCCGCGGAGTATCACCATTCTGTCGGCGGCTGACCCACGTCCGCTGAAAAAGAGGAGCTGCGGATAGAACCCGTAGACGAACACCCGGTCATCGGGCGCCGTACAGTTCCGAAGATACTCCACTGCGCCTCGCATCCCCGTTTCTCTCGACACCCACTCGAGAGACGGCGGTGAGGCGAGGAGCTCTGTCAACCGACGCTCGATTTCCGCATGGCGCGTTCCGCCATCGAACGCCACCAGCGCATCGTCGACGCCGCGCTTCACCTGCGCAAAGGACACGATCGAGCCTGCTGTCACGAAGTAGCAGGCGAGCGCGGTCGTGACCAGGCAGATTGTGACGAACCGGCGACCTCGAGGCTGGAATCCGCGCGCGAGAAGGAATGCGCCAAGCACTGCAGCCGGTACGGCGAGATCAGCCAGCCTGGAGCTGCGGTACAGGTTGCCGCGCAGCCACAACGGCGCGGCGGCCGCGGCGACGAGGGCTGTGGTCACCACCTTCATCCACACGGTCGGCACGGCTTTGCCGCGCAGACGTGCCAGGCCGAGCGCAGCGACTGCCACGTACGGAAGCGAGATAAACAGGTAATAGAGCCACGCGACGGCATTGTTCAGCGTGAACACACCTGGGGCGATCGCAACCGCCGGCGGCCTCCTCAAGGCGCGACGGATGCGCTGCACGGCTGATTCCTGGATAACCGTCGCCACTGTCCGATCGATGTTCGCGGTGTCCTCGATATGGGGATCCAGGACGATGGCGCGGAGGTTATCGGGTCGCTGATCGCGCAGGGTATACGTCCACGTGCGTCCGTCCTCCTGCCGACCGTCCTCGAGCGCGTAGCGCCGCTCGATGTCCGACCGTACCGACGCATCGAACTCGCCCGCCCACCTCACCTTGACCGGAAACCCCGGCGCCTGCTCCCAGAGCGGGCGCGAGAGATCGAACGCCATCGCCGGATGCGGGTCGCGATCCCGTCCAACCTCGCGCTGGATGAACCCGCTGACCATCGCGACATACGCGCGTACGCCTCCGTGAATCTCGACGTATGCGAGAAACGGAATCACCGACACCGCGAGCGCTGCGGCGTAGGCGCCGATGCCCGCGGTGGCGACGCTGCGCGTGACCACCTGCGCGACCAGCACGGCCAGGGATGCGAGGCCGAGATACGCGCCGAAATCATGTCTGAAGAGAAACGCCACACCCGTCGCAATGCCCATCAACGCGGCTCGCAGCCGGGATGGACGATCGATGTACCTGAAGCAGAGCCACAGGCCGACAGCCAGCATCACCGCCTTCTGGTAGTCGTAGAGCCGCGCCGCGAACAAGACCACCAGAATGGTCACCGCGATGCCAATCGCCATCGATTCCGACACGGCGGCAGCGAGTAGAAACGTCACCGCGGCGGCAAGCGACAGCATCGCCAGGTCAAAGAACGCTTCACCGGCAAGGCTGTAGCCGAAGACCGACTGCAGCACCGCGGACACCACGTTGTGGAGCGGGTCTCCCTCCTCCGCCAGATCGCGAACGGGCCAGTCTCCGAAATGCTGAATCTGGCGGCCGATCGCAAAGAACAGATAGTCGTCGTTCGTCAGTTCGAGCGAAAAGAATCGATATCCAAACGCGAAGACGGCGATGGTCGTCGCCAGCACGATGACCAGCAGGCGTTCGCCCACGGTCCGTCTCCCGCTGATGCTCTGCGTTCCGCGTGGCCCAGCAATCGTCGTGCGCACCACCTCAGGAGGATGCCCGCGCATCGATGGTCCGGCTGACCCGCCAGCCCGTCACGAGCGACACGACCAGCGTCAAACCGCTCATCGCGCCGCCGGCGTAGAAAGTGGTCGGGACGAAGCGCAATTCAACGCGATGGCGTCCGGCCTGGACCGGTACGGCTGTGAAGGCGATGTTTGTCTGCCTGGCATCAACCGGCTCTCCATCGACGTAGGCGCGTCGTTCGCTGAAATGCGGCTCATTGAGGTAGACCTCGCCGGCGACCGGGGCATCGACGGTGACGACCACCTTGCCGTCAGGGCGATCCTGCTCGATGAAATGCGGGGTCCCGCTGAAATAGAACGGATTCTTCCACAGTGGCAGTTGCCCGCCGCGGAGGACTGATCGCGTATCCACCTCGGACGAATAAAAGATCCGAGACTCCAGTCCGGGCAGATCCCCTGTCGTGAGGACGTCCCGCAGGACAAACGCGACCATTGCGGCGACCACGAGCAGGACGCCAGCGTCATCAGGGCGACGAGAGCCCGCGACGGCCTGTCAGGTCTGGTAGGCATCCGCGCGTTGCGGGGCACTGGCGCTGCGCACGAAGTCTTCGATGGCGTTGACGAGCAGTGGCGTCGCCGGCTGTGTCCGGCCATGAGGCCTGAGGAAACGCTCGATGAAGTCGCGAATCGCCGCGGAGTCGTAATCCCCCCGCACCGCTGCGGCAAGCTGGCGCCGATGCGTCTCGAAGTCCGGAGCGACTTCGACGAAGCCACCGCGTTCCTTCAGCAGGTATTGAAAGTGAATCGTCCCCTGCTGCCCTTCCGCGTGGTCACCCGCCAGAACCGTGAACACCGGCCGGCCGACGATACCCGCCTCGAGCTCGGCGCTGGTGTTGAGGCCGACAACCGCGGCACTGTGGAAGACGCTGTCAAAGAGCGTGCGATCCGAATTCAGCGCGCGCGGAAAGGCCACGGCAACGCCCGGCGGCGCGCTGAACTTCCGCCACGGTTTCTGCTCACGGGGGTGCGGGCGAATGAGGATGCCGCACTCGCGCAGGGCCTTGTCGGCTCGAAGCGCGTCGATCCACCGCCTGACGAATTCGACCTCGCGACTCGACACAAATTCCGACGAACAGAGATACGCGACGATCGGCCGCGCCGGGTCGAGTCCAACGGCTGCGCAGAACTCCTCACGTGACTGTTGGGGCGTCATCTGGAAGAAGTCGTCGAAGCGTGGCGCTCCAGTGACCACCACCCGATCCACGGGGACGTGGTGCATCTTCACCGCCTCGAGCCGCTGCCGGCTGTTCCAGACGAAGACGCGATCGGGCACGACGTGGATCAGCCCCTTGTTCGACAGGTTGTCCCAGCTGAACACCGGAAACCCGACTGGGATCCCCAGGGCACGAGCACTCTTCACGTAGTCCGCCTGATAGGAGCCAAAGTTGATCAGCGGCGTGACGAGCACGACATCCGGACGCTCGGCCCGAAGGAATGTCTCGACGGTGGTGTCGCTTGGAATCGTCTCTTCCATCAGGGTGAACAGCGACGCCAGGTTGCGACGGCCATCCTTGCGGAACGCCAGCATCATGCGCCCGACCTGGTCGTCGATGAGGCGCTCCTGGCAGTAGGGACAATGCGCCGACAGGTGCGACTGGTGTTCACAACTGACGGCAGCGACCATCTTGCGGAGCGCCCGTGTCCGCAGCTTCGGCGCGTCGTCGTAGCGGGCGTCGAGATACCGCAGGTAGTCGCGCAGCGTCCGCATCTCGTGAATCCGGTGGGCCCACGCGTCGCCGCGGTAGGGAGCGGAGACGAACGAAATCGATGGATGTCCAGCGAGCGAGGGCGGTGGCTGCAGATCGGGCCGACGGTTCGGCAGAGCGACGCGCACCCGATGGCCGCGGTCGGCCAGCGCGAGCAGCACTCCCTCGAAATGCCGCAGCATCGTCATGAGGGTGACGTGGAAGAGAATCGTCACTGACAGGAGAACAACGCTGGACGTTTCACGCCATCTGGGCGGATGCGGGAACGCGATTCGCGTTTGGCGCAACGCTGTGCTTGACGGCGAGATAGCGCACCGGATCTGACTTGTATCGCTCGACGTCGAACACGTTGGTCTGTTCGGCCGTGGTGCAGTACTGCAGATACAGGCACAGCCGGAACGCGCCCGGCCGCACCCGGCTTCCCATGTGGAGACAGCGTGACGTGTCGATGGCGATCCCGTCACCCGTCGGACCCTCGATTCGGACGATCGATGACGCGCCGCCGACGGCGTCAATCTCTTCGTCGAGATAGCGTCCGCTATGCGGCTTGCCCTGGCGCCGACGCAGCGCGCGCACCTCGGCGATGATGCGCTCGGTCTCGTCTGCTGGAATGAACGTAAATGGACCCTCGGAATCGCCAACATCGTACATGTGGATGAAGAACTTCACCTGCGTGAGCCCTTCCGGGTCGACGTGGAACAACTGGCTGGCCATGTTGTCCGCGGTCGGCCGCGGCAGCGAGTAGACGAGGTCGACGCGGCACAGGTACGGCACGCTGCCGAGATACCGCGTCGCCATTCCGAGCACGGCATCGCTCAGCGCGAAATCGACGAGCAGAGGATTCTGCTCCAGGTCCTGGTCGCTCAGGAGATTCCGGAGAAATCGATCCTTGCGTTTCAGGTACTTCTGCTGGGTGATGTCGTCCCACGTTGGAAAGCTCGCCAGCTCCTCATCAATCAGAGCCTTCTTCTTCTCGAAGAGGCATCGGGCGGTCTCCACAACGGCGCTGAAGTTCTCGAACTTCTCGACCGATGTGAGGCCGAATCCTTTGGCGGACTCCATCACGGGCGCCGCTGCGCGCGCGACGTAGGACTGCGCGATGTCGCGGCGACTCTGATGATCGCGCGGCGAGCGGATGAATTCCGCCTTCTGCAGCAGTCTGCGGCCCTGCGGCGTTTCGCGGACCCGGTAGTAGATACCCTTGCGGGTCTCCTTCGCCAGTGTCGTCACGCGGCCGATGCCTCGTACGACGAATCGTTTCAGTACTGCGGTCGGGGACATGGATTCGTTCCTTGTCTACGATCAGCGATAACACGGCCAGCCGAGATCGGCGTGCGCCGACGTCGACGGACGATCGTTGCGCCCGAAAACGCGGATTTGGGTACCGTCTGTCGCCGGCACGCGCCCAAGCTCGTGGTAATTCGCCGCCAGGTACGCGAGCACGGACGGATGCGTTGCCAGATCGGTCTGCTCCCGGCCGGCCTCCAGGATTGCCACGGCGGGACGATCGCGCTCGAGCGCGGCGATGTTCTGCCGCCGGTTCGTGTCTGAGGTGTAAAACCCGTCCATGTAGGCGCCCATACGGCCGGCAAATGGACGGTCGGCGTAGTAATAGAGCTCGGGTGCGAACCAGAGCACGAGCAGCGGCTCGTTCGCGTTCGTGCACTCACGAACGTACTTCACGACTCGGTATTTGGCGCTGCCGCCGGCAGGCCACGCGTCGAACGGGGGGCTCGTGGACAGCTGTTTCCACAAGCCTGAGTACGGTGCCGTAAAGTCTCCAGCCGCGGGAACCCCTCCCGCCACCACCACGCTGCGCGTGACCAGCAACAGCACCACGGCCAGAGCGATGACGCGTGCGATTCGGGCCGGGCCCCATTCGCGCGAGCCGGCAATCCATCTCGACGACAGCCAGGCGCCCAGAACGATTGGGGCCACCACGGCGTCTGCGATGCGTGCGTCCAGCGCTTCGCGGACGAAGCCGGCGAAGGTCAGGACCGCAACGAGCAGTACGGCCGCGATCTTGTGGCGTTCCATTGGACCGAGCGGCGCGTCCGGTGCGCCGCCGCGAATCAGCGCGATCGCGGTCATCGCGCTAATGGCCAGGAAGATAAAGAACAGGAACGCCGCCGACGCCTGAACGTCATCGAGCCCCGGCAGCACGCGGACGGGCCCGACATACCAGCCCGGGATGCGTATTTTCCCGGTGACACGATCGATACCCGCGGTGTCCTCGATCGCGGGATCGCTGATGAGCGCAACGGCGTTCTGCTTCGAGATGTTGCGCAGCAAATAGCGGCCCGACTCGATCGAACCCTCCTTGGGCGTCGCCTTCAGGCCGTAATGCTCGACAACCTGACGCCTCGCCTCGTCCGAGGCGTTCGGACTCCACCGGATCGCAATGTTGGCAGCACGCCCATCAGGCGTTGTCCAACTCGCGATCTGGCTGAGCGCTGTGAGCGGCCATGACGGCCAGACGAACCGGTTGGCGGTGTGCTCACGCGCCGAGAACTGACGGAGATCCTGGATGTAGTCCCACACACTTCCGTAGACCTGCACGTACGCGAAGTATGGTGCGACGAGAAGCACACACACCGTCGCAAGGACGGCCAGTTGCTGGAACGCCGTACGCAGCGCACGCGCGTGACACATCGCGATGACGGCGACAGCAGCCAGACCGAGATACAGGCCGTGATCATGACGAAGGTAGAACGCAACGACGGTCGCGACCCCGAGCTCCACTGCCCGGCGGTTCGACGGCCGGTCGATATAGCGCCAGAGGAACAGGATGCCTGCTGCATAGACGAGGAGCTTTGGATAGCTGTACGTGCGTGGCGCGATAGCGATTTCCAGCAGTGCGGCGCCGAGGGCGATTGAGACGCGGCCGGTTGCCCGCCGAACGACCACGAACGTCAGAACCGCGGCGGCGGCGAACGCCGCGCTGATGATCAGTGCTTCCGACAGCAGCCGGTAGCCGACGAGCCATTCGGCGGCGGCGGAGAGGCCGGTCTGCAGCGGCATCCCGAGCGTGACCGCGTCGCGCACTGGAAGGCGTCCCCAGAGGAGCTGTCGACCCCACGCCACGTGCATGAAATGGTCGTTGATGAGCGACGCCGCGTCGGGGAGGCGACAGACAAACGACAGCACACACACCGCAGCGCCGGCGGTGATGGTTCGAATCAACCACCCATCTCGTACTTGTCGGCGTGCGCGCGGCCGGGCTCGATGCTGTGCGCAACGGCCATGTGCTTCACGGGATCGCCGCGAAAGCGATCGACATCGTAGACGTTCGTAATCTCACGCGTGGTGCAGTACTGCAGATACAGCACGAGGCGAAACGCACCGGGACTGATGCGGCTGCCAAGATGCAGGCAGCGCGACGTATCCACCGCGACACCTGATCCGGTCGGGCCCTTCACCGTGACAATGTCCTGCGCGGCATTGACCGCAGCGACTTCGCTGTCGAGGTAACGCCGCGATTCGACGTCACCCGCGCCGTGCCGCTTGCGCCAGGCGCGGACGTCGTTGACGACACGGAAGCTGGTGTCCGCCGGCAGGAACGTGAACGGGCCTTCGGGCTCGCCCACGTCGTAGACGTAGATGAAGTACTTCACCTGGCGGAGACCCTCGTGATCCAGGTGGAACAACTGGCTTTCGATCTTCTCGTCCGTCCCGCGCGAGACCGAGTACACGAGGTCGACTCGCGTGAGATACGGAACCATCCCCAGGTACTGCGTCACCGGGCCGAGCAGCTTCTCGCTCAACGCGAACTCGACGAGATCGGGATTGCGGCGAAGATCCTCGTCCTTGAGCAGATGTCGATAGAACGACTGCTTGCGCGACAGAAACTTCGCCCGCTTCTCCGGGGTCCAGTTCTCGATGCCGGCCATCTGCTCGGCAATCTTTGCCTGCTTGACCTCGAAGAGCCGTCGGCTGGTCGCGAGCACTCCGCAGAATTCTGGACTCGCGGGATCGAACGAAACCGCGCTCCACCCTTTTGACGGCTCGATGATCGGCGCGCCGAGGCGGCGGCCGTACGTCGCGGCCAGTGCCTGGCGCCCGCGCAGCTCGCGACCGCCGCCGGCAAACGTCGCCGCACGCAGCAGCACCTGACCCGCTCGCGTGTCGCGCAGGTGGAAGTACAGGCTCTTTTCCGCTGAGCGGACGCGTCCTGCCACGTACCGCGCGAGCTTGGCACCGCGCTGCGCCTGCTTGCGCGCCTTCTTCACTCCGCGAAGCGTCTTCTGGAACACGAGGCCTGGCAGACTGGTCACCATGCCGTGAATCCTCCGTCGACGCGGAGTTCCGCCCCGGTCACATACGCGGAGGCATCCGAGGCCAGAAACTGAAGCGGCCCGACCAGGTCCTGATGCACAGCCATGCGGCCGAGCGGCACGCGGGCATTGAACTTCGATTTGAACTGATCATCCTGCGCCCCGAGCACGCCGCCTGGCGAGAGCGTGTTCACCCGCACCCCGAAGGGTCCCCAGGCCGTCGCGAAATACTTGGTCAGGTTGACGACCGCGGCCTTGGACGCCCCGTACGCGGGTGGCTTGAGAAACGGCGGATCGCTGACGATGTGGTCGTAGAACCGGGCATCGGGTGACACCGAGGCATAGAGCGACCCGATGTTGACGATCGAACCGCGGCCGGCCTTGGCCATGTCACCGCCGAACAGCTGCGTGACCTGGAAGAGACCCAGCGTATTCACTTCGAAGATGCGACGGTTTAGGTCGAACGGAATGTCTTCCAGGCGATAGCCGCCGCCGGACGCCGCTGGCGGCGCATCGATGCCGGCGTTGTTGACGAGTACCGATGGGACGTCGTACTTCGCGAGCACCTGATCGCGCGCGGCCGACAGCGCCGCACGGTCGGTGACGCTTGCGCCCATGATCGACAGCTTGCCGGGGTGCGCCGACTGCAGCGCGGCGAACGCGGCGTTCGGCCGTGCGTCAGGCAGGTCGAGGCCGACCACCGTAGCCCCAGCCTCCAGCAGCGCCTGCGCCCACACAGGGCCCAGGTTTCCCAGAGCCCCGGTGACGACGGCGACTCGGCCATCGATTCGAAACCTGTCACTCATTTGAAGATGTGAACGATCCGAACGATCTACACGCCTGCCGTGGCCGCCGCGGCGCGTCCGACGAGTTCGAGCGTCAGCGACTGGTCGGCACGGACGTCGCGCGTCAGTGACTGTCCAAGGACCTGATCCAGGTAGTAGGGCGGCAGGCCGTCCCCGGGGCTCTTGATCGCAATGTCCCCAGCCGTCAGCACGTGCCCGGAGGGCAGATCGCGAGCCGCCACGAGCTTCTTGCCCATTTTCAGGACCGGACTGGCCTCGCTCGCGTAGACCTTCTTCCGGCCGTCGCCGAGCGCCATGCGGACACGCTGGAGATCGCGAATCATCTTCTTCATGCCGACCGGCTCGAGCGAGAAGCGGTGATCGGTGCCTTTCATCGCGCGGTTGAGCGTGAAGTGCTTCTCGATGATCCGGGCGCCGAGCATATAGGCCGCGACCGGCATCGCAATGCCGTTGTCGTGACCGGAGTAGCCGATCACCACCTCGGGAAACTTCTCGCGATAGGTGGCAATGACACGGAGGTCGAGCTCGGCGAATTCCGCCGGGTAGCCGCACGTGCATTGCATCAGGCAGAGCCGCGGGTTGATCGGCATGATCGTCTCGTAGGCGCGCTGCACGTCGTCCATGGTTCCGCCGCCGGTGCTGACAATCATCGGCTTGCCGATCTTCGCCACGTGCCGGAGCAGCGGAATGTTCTTCAGATCGCCCGAGGCGATTTTGTACGCCGGGGTGTTCAGCTCCGCCAGGAAGTCCGCGCTCCGGATATCGAACGCCGTCGAGAAGAAGCCGATGTCGAGGCGCGCTGACTCCGCCTGCAGCTCCTCGTATTCCGGCTTGCCGAACTCGAGCGCTTCGCGGTGTTCGCCATAGGTGGCGCCGAAGCTGTTCTCGTTGTCGTACGGCTTGTCGTACATCTCGCGCGTGTAGAGCGTGCGGTTGTCGCGCTTCTGCAGCTTCCCGGCGTCGACGCCGCAGTCGGCCGCCGCCTGAAACAGCTCTTTCGCCGTCTTCAGGCTGCCCTGGTGGTTGTGGCCGATTTCCGCAATCACATACGCGTTGCTGTCGTCGCTGATGATGCGGTTGCCGATGATGAGCTGACGCATTGGCTCGTCCCCTTCGTCTTCAGTTATCGGTCGTCAGTTGGCAGCAATTACTCGTTACTTGTCACTTGTCACTTGTCACTTGTCACTTGTCACTTGTCACTTGTCACTTGTCACTTGGTACTTCCGACTTTCTCGTACACCAGCACCCGGCCCTTCCCCATCCAGTCAATCCGATCCTCCAGATCCTTCCGCTGGCGGAAGCCCTCCAGGACGAAGAACAGACGGAGCAGGTCCTTGTTGAGCAGTGTGATATGCGACGGATCGACGTCGAACTGGGTCGTCACATCCAGCAGTGTCGCCGGATTCGGATGGAACCGGGTCGTCACATACGCGAACTTCGAGCTGATGCGGCAGATGTTGCGGACGCCCTCGCGTACCTGCAGCACGGTGAGGTGTTCGAACACCTCGCGGCAGATGACGAGGTCATACGCGTCGTCCGGTACGCTCGGCTCGGAGACCGGTCCGATCCGGATGCGATCGCGGACGTTCGCGGGCGCGAGGTCGATCGAGCTCTGGGCGAAGTCGATGCCGTCGGCGGCGATGCCGATCTCGTCGAGCAGATACATCAGCGCCCCAGGGCCGCACCCCATGTCCAGTACCCGTTTCGGCTGAAACACCTCTTTGATGACCTGCGGGTGGCGTCCCTCGATCTTGCGGCGGGTCTCAATCGTGTAATCGTTGCCGGCCTGCCGCCAGTCGCTCACGAAATAGTCGGAATCGTAGTGTTCAGGTTCGATGTTCTTCTGGCTGAAGACGAGGCGCTCGAACGCGGCGAGGTCGACGTGCCCGTTTGGGCCGGCCTCGAAATTCTGCAGCAGCTTCGTTGACGAATCCCGGACGGTGTCGAGGAAGACGATCTCGATCCCCTCTTCCGTGCAGATGCGGACCTGTTCGGGAGGGAGCCGGCCCTCCCAGTCCTTCCCCTTGATGTAGTGCGTCGGCTGCAGTTCGCGAAGAACGGTTTCAGTGTCGACGGGGCTGACGTGGGTGAAGTCGATCGGCTTCAACGCATCGATCACTGCCGCCCGCTGCGCCGCCGGCAGCAGCGGCGGATGCTTGGCGCTGGTGTAGGAATCCGGCGCGATGTTGCAGAGCAGCGACCCGCTGATGTCGCGAGCCCGGGCAAAGTATTCGATGTGGCCGTGGTGCAGCGGATCGAACGCGCCATCCACCATCGCCACCTTTTTGCGGTACTGCCGCAGATCTCTGTATCCAACAATCATCGTGTTTTAGACATCAATGAGGCCGAGTCCGGCGTGCTCAAGGTGCGTGAAAATGCCGCCCGGTCCGAAGTCCGCCACCGCGTCCGGCGCAATCGTCGCCCCGTCGACGGGCATCGCCGCCAGATCGCCGGCGACGTCGTCGCGAACGAAAAACGCGTTCACACCACGAGGCTCCACCAGGACCAGCCGGTACCCTTTGCTGGCGCCGAGCTTCGCGAACGCCGGCAGCGACGCGCCGTAGTACGCATCCCGCGGCACGGCGAACCGATGCCGATCGAACTGCGGATCGTACGGAATCGCGACCGAGCGATGCGGACCCAGAAACGGATTGTATTCGACGATCACCAGGCGGGGCCGGCAGGCGGTGAGGTTGTCCCACACCCAGTAATCCATGCCGTCGATGTCGATGCTGAGGAGGTCGACGTCGCCGCCATAGCCATGCGTTTCAACGAGCGCGTTGACATTCTCACGCGTGACCATCGACGACACCACGGAGACGGCCGGCGCAAATCGTCGTTGCAGCGTGGCGGCGCGCTCGGGGTGGGCTTCGATCATCAGCCCCGTCCACCCGCACTCCCGGGCGAGGAAGCCGGAGTTCCCGCCGTTCACGCCGGCGCCAATTTCCACGAATCGATGCGTGGCGGCGCCGATGCGATCGAAGAGCGCCACGGTGATGCCGTCCTCTTCATGTTGCGACAACCCGCGAAAGCGCCGCGCGAGCAGGGCCTGCGTGCCGGTGAGGGCGCCGTTCAGGAAGGTGTGGCGGACGAGCGCATCGATGTTGTCGTCAATTTTCCGGAGCCGTCCGGTGCGGGCCATAGCGTCCAGGCCTTCGGCACGATCGACCAGGTCCGCAATCCGCTGCTCGATGCGATCCAGGCGTTTCGCCAGCTGCCTCGAGCCGTGCGCCATCTCTTCCACGATGCGCTGCTCATTCCGCTGGGCGGCCTTCTTCAGCGCGGTCAGATCGTCACGGGGCGCCGCGCCCAGAGAATCGCGGAGAAAGCGTTTCAGCGACTGGAACATCGCTTCAGGAACCGACCGCCTGCTCCATGCGCCCGGCACTATGAACGACATGGCCCAGCACGGTGCGCAGAATGTCGGTGGACCGCGTGTCGATGGCGGCTGCCGGAACACCCATCAGACGCGTCAGACGCCACCACATGTCCATGTGCGCCGGCAGCAGCTCGGCCTGGGTCGAGTAGAAGGCGTACGACGGCACACCGTAGAAGGTCGCCAGGTACGCCAGCCCCCCATACGTGCCGACGAACGCTCGTGCGTTGCTGACGATTTCCGACTGCATCTCGAGATTGCGCTCTGCCGTCATCAGCCGATCGACGTGGTGAATACCCATGCCGGGCACGTTGAGGTCCTCGTGATCGTCGAACTTCAGTCCGGTGTTCAGGAGCACGACCGGCACATCGCGGCTGATCGCCCGCACGATATCGGCCGCAAACTGGCGGTTCTCCGGCGTGTCAGGAAACGACGGGCGGAAATAGAAGCGGACGGCGACGTAGTCGCGCGGCAGATCCTTCAGCGCCGGGCTGCGATCGATTCGCTGCAGTGGTTTGTACTCGGTGTGCTGCTTGAGGATGCCGACCCCGGCCTTCTCGAACCAGAAGAAGCGCAGCAGGCGATACATCGGACCTGGATGGAGCATCTCAACGTGATCGAGGTCGAGCCGCTTCCTCACTTTTTCGACGATGTCCTTGTCCATCTTCTCGATGCGGTACTGCTTCTGATGGCCCGCTTTGTCCCATCGCAGCTCGTTGGCTTCCCGGTATTCGTCGAGCGAGAACAGGTCGAACACGTCCATGTACTCGTCGGTGATGTGGCTGTACCAATGCCGCGCGCCGCCGCGTGACACGACGATGAGACGCCGCTTCTCGAGGCCGAACTCCTTCAGCGCCCAGTTCAGAAATGGAATCCAGTAGAGCAGCTCGTAGCCGACCTCCCCGACCCACGGTCCAATCACAATCGGCGCGTCCGTCTTCGTGAGCGGTTCCAGCTCCCGGCGCATCGCCTCGGCGTGCGGCGCCGCCGGCAGCTCATCGAGCTGATCCTTCAGCAGCGACGGAATCACGCGATTCTTCACGACGGGTATCGCGCGCACCGCGTTGAGGAACCAGAGTCCCGGGCGGCGCACGACCTCGAAGCTGTAGTGACGCACCTTCTTGCCAAGACGCGCACGCGCCTTGCGGATGACTTTCGGGCCCATGTGCTCCCTCAGCTGTGCCCTCGTCCAATCGACCACGCCGTGACGAACGATGGAGCGGAACATCAAACGCACACGCCGCTCGTACGGGCGCAGCCCGACGATCTGTTCAAGGATGCGGTTACGAATCGCCCGCAGTGTCTGCCAGATATGCAGCAGACCGGCGAGGACGAAGCACTGCACCGCCGCCCACGTCCCGGCGAGACGGGAGATCTCGGGCCGCCCGTGCCCGCGGATGGTGAAGGTCCAGAACAGGCTCGTCGCGTGGCTGATCCACCACGGGAAGTACGCGTAGAGCGGTCGCCCGCCCGGAAAGAAGCTGGTGCGCTGCCGGCCAAGGCTGAAGATGCGGCCATACCAGCGACGAAACCAGAGGACCTGCGGCACCTGTTTGAACTGCCCGTAGAGCGCCAGCTCGGTGAAGAGCAGGCGATCCGGCACCAGGACATGGCGGTACACCCCGGCACGCTCCAACGAGCTGATGCGGTAGAGGCCATAGACCATGTTGCCGGCGGACATGTCCTTGATGCCGCGCCGCATCCGCACCCAGCGATTGGTCTCCCCGAATGTGTCGAACGCCCACGGCCGACGCTTCAGCACTTCTCCCTCCGCACCGATGCGGCGGTTGAGCGGATACGTCAGCACCACGTCCGGGTTCGCATCGAGTGCGTCAACCAGTTGCTGCAACCACCGCGGATGCCACAGATCGTGATCGCTCGCCCAGGCGAAGTACTCGGCTTCGGGATAGCGTGCACGGGCAGCGTTGAACGCTTCGTGCGAGTTGCCGATCAGGCCAAGGCGCGTGGTGTTGCTCTGGTACGACACGCGGGTGTCGAGCGCTTCGTACTCCCGCGCGATCGCCGGCGTGTCGTCGGTCGAGCAGTCGTCGACCAGCACCAGCGCAAAGTCGGTGAAGGTCTGATTGAGGATCGACTCAATCGCCTCTGGAAAATCCTTTGCGTGATTGAAGAGCGGGGAACCGATGATGACCCGTGGCATGCGTTCAGATGCGGACGCGCTTCCAGCCGATGACGTGTTTGTAGTCGCT
>Ga0310811_10002747_pt1 | contig 21979 bp, 21 predicted proteins | sample YCmetagenome_FD_207642 | JGI IMG/M metagenome (GOLD analysis project Ga0310811, IMG submission 207642) | Soil microbial communities from experimental microcosm in Duke University, North Carolina, United States - YC | ecosystem: Engineered > Artificial ecosystem > Soil microcosm > Unclassified ...
GCCCAAAACCACCCCAATCTCTCAGGGCGCCCAGGCCGATAATCTTGTCGAAGGAGGCAGAGCTTTTAGCAGATCAACCAACCCGCCGCAACCCCCGATCCCCGTCGGTGAAACGGCTTCTAGGCCCTGCCCCGCCCCCTGTCAACGCGCAAATTTCACCCCGATGACAATCGGGTGAGAGACCAAAAAATTGAAAAATCAAAGTGCTACTTCACGGAAAGCTCAATTTCCCAGCGATCCGGACGGAAAACCACGTCTCGCATGCAGCCTATGCAAAAATGCAGAGAAACTCCCCTAGACATGCGCAAGCCGCAGAAAGCGGCCAGTCAGTGCCCGGCGTTCCAACCCCTGAACCACTCCAGAAAGCGTGGAATGCCCACATCCAGCGGCGTCTTCGGCTCGAAACCGGTCAGCGCCCGGATGGCCGAAATATCGGCAAAGGTGTCCGTCACATCAGCCGCCGGGCGCGGCCGGTCCTCAACGATCGCGCGCCGGCCCAAACCCTCCTCCAGCAGCGAGACCAGCCGGCTCACGCTCTCGCTCCGGTTGTTGCCGATGTTGAGCAGCCGCGGGGCATCCCCCGCCGGTGGCCGATCCAACACGCCGACGATCCCCGCCACGATATCGTCCACATAGGTGAAGTCCCGCCGCAGCGTGCCGCCCGCATAGACGGTGATCGGCTCTCCGCGCGCAATCGCGCGCGCGAAGGAGAAATAGGCCATGTCCGGTCGCCCCCAGGGCCCGTAGACGGTAAAGAAGCGCAGGCCGGTCTGCTTCAGGCCGTAAAGATGGCTGTAGGAATGGCTCATCAGCTCGTCCGCCCGCTTGGTCGCACCATAGAGCGACACCGGCCGGTCGACCGGATCCTCCTCTGAGAAGGGCATCTTGGTATTGCCGCCATAGACCGAGGAGGAGCTGGCATAGACGAAATGCTTCAGCCCCTCGCGGTGCCGTGCCGCCTCCAGCATCACGACATGGCCCATGAGGTTGGCGGTGACATAGGCATAAGGGTCGATCATCGAGAAGCGCACCCCGGCCTGGGCTGCGAGATGGACGATGCGGTCGATCTCCGGCGCGCCCGCCATCAGCGCCTCGACGGCTGCGCGATCGGCGATGCTCAGCTTCTGGAAGCGAAAGCCCGGGCGGCCTTCGAGGCGCGCAAGACGCGCTTCCTTCAGCGCCGGATCGTAATAGGCGTTGATCTCATCGACGCCGAGAACGGTCTCGCCCCGCGCCAGCAGCGCCTCGCAAAGATGATAGCCAATGAAGCCGGCGGCGCCGGTCACGAGAACGGTCATGGCGGTCAGATCCAAGGTGCAAACGAAAAGCGGTTTCCGCCCAGGACGATGACACCCACGCGGAGACCCTGATCTGGGGGGAATTTGCGGCCTTTCTGTGGGGCGACCGCGGGGGAGACCCTATTGCGCGACCCAGCCGCCATCGATCGAGAGCGGCGCGCCGGTGATCGTCATCGCCCCATCCGAGCACAGGAAGACGGCGAGCGCGCCGATCTGCGCCGGCGTTGAGAATTGCTTCATGGGCTGCTTCTCGCTGACCAGCGCATCCTTCTCCTCCTCGAAGCTCGTGCCGTTCTTGGCGGCGCGATCCTGCAGTTGCTTCTCCACCAGCGGCGTCAGAACCCAGCCCGGGCAGATGGCATTGCAGGTCACACCCGTATTGGCGAGCTCGATCCCAGCGACTTTGGTGAGACCCAGGATGCCGTGCTTGGCGGCGACATAGGCGGACTTCTGCCCGCTCGCGACCAGTCCATGGGCAGAGGCGATGTTGATGATACGCCCCCAGCCGCGCGCCTTCATGCCCGGGGCCGCGGCCTTGATGCCATGAAAGGCCGAGGACAGGTTGATGGCGATGATCGCGTCCCACTTATCCTCGGGGAAATCGACAATATCGGCGACGAACTGGATGCCGGCATTATTGACCAGGATATCCACCCGGCCGAAGGCAGCCTCGGCCTCCGCCACCATCTGGCGCACGCCCGAACCCGTGCTGAGATCGGCGCCGGAATAGGCCACCTTGACGCCGAAATCGGCCTCGATGCCGGCGCGCTCCTTTTCGATATCCTCGGGCTTGCCGAAGCCGTTCAGCATGATGCCGGCGCCGGCCTCGGCCATCGCGCGCGCGATGCCGAGTCCGATTCCGCTTGTCGACCCGGTGACCAACGCCACTTTACCTGCCAGATTCATCGTCTTTCCCCTATCCTTCTCAAGCCAGATAATCGTGGAGCACCCGGCCGTACGGCAGGGTCATATCGGCCTTCAGGTGCTGGCCGTAGAGGATTCTGCGCACCGGCAGATCGGCGACGCGCGCATTGACATGCGGCACGAGATCGAGCCGGGCTTCGCCGCGGAAAGCGAATTTCAGGTCGATATCCTGCATGTTGTAGCCCACGAGCTGAGCGATCTTGGCGGACCCGTCCACATCCGGGATGAATTTGAGATTGACCCCGAGCTTGCCAAGTTGCGCCGTAATACGCACGCGGTCCTGCTCCGTCTGCAGCAGGTTGTGCTCCTTGTAGGTCAACGTGCCGAGCGCGACGCGCACATCGTCGTAGCGCAGCGTGCCTGTCAGGGTGTCATGGATGGGCCGCAGCTCCGGCAAGCCGTATTTTTTGGGAAAGCCCCAGATTTCGCGCCCGGCAGTCGTCGGCGGCTCGTCGTCCAGATACATCTGCAGCGTGAAATTGCACGGTTGCCCCTCGAACAGGGCGGCGATGCCGCAGCCGCTTTCCTGATAGCTGCCGAAGCCCGAGGAATCCGGCATCTTCATCCACTCGTAGAAGACATGGTTGCCGTCCGGCTCCAACGGTTCGGGCAGCAGGCGGCGGATGACCTCGGGGTCGCTCTCATAATGGATCAGCAGATATTCGCGGTCGTAGAAGCGGAAGGGGCCTTTCGGATAGCTCGGGCTCGCAAAAGGCATGGATGTCATGCCGAGGATATCGTCACGATTCATACAACCGTCCCCATCTCGCCCTTGCCGCACCGGGCCATGCGGAGAAAGCTTGAACAGGGCGCGCTGACTGTCCAGTGACGATTGCGCCGAAACCAACCGGGAACCGAGCCATGGATGCAAACCCGTTACCCGAACGCCCGCGCCGCACCGCCCTCGTTCTGCAGGGTGGTGGCGCGCTCGGCGCCTATCAGGGCGGGGTCTTCCAGGCGATGGACGAGGCCGGCCACGCCCCGGACTGGCTCTGCGGAGTCTCCATCGGTGCCATCAACTCTGCCATCATCGCCGGCAATGCGCCTGCGGACCGGCTGCAGAAACTCCGCGCCTTCTGGGAGCGGATCACGCCCGAGCGCCCGGGCCTGCCGCTGCCCGAAGGAGACCTGCCGCGCGAATGGGCGAACGGCAGCTCCGCCCTCGGCGCCGTTGTCCTCGGCCAGCCCGGCTTCTTCGAGCCTAATCTGCCGGGCCCGTTTTTCAGCCTGCCCGGCGCGCCCCAGGCGACCGCTTTCTACGACACCGGACCACTCCGCCAGACCCTGCTCGACGTCGTCGATTTCGATCGCCTCAACAGCGGCGAGACGCGCTGCGCGGTCGGCGCGGTCAATGTTGCCAGCGGCAATTTCGCCTATTTCGACAATGCCCAGATGAAGCTCGGCCCCGAGCACATCATGGCGAGCGGCGCCCTGCCTCCCGGCTTCCCGATGATCCAGATCGGCTCCGACTATTTCTGGGACGGGGCGCTCGTCTCCAACACACCCCTCGCCCACCTTCTGCTCAATATCGAAAGCTGCAGCGCCCTTGTCTTCCAGGTCGACCTGTTCAGCGCGCGCGGCCCGGTGCCGCGCACCCTGCGCGAAGTCGGGCTACGGCAGAAGGAAATCGGCTATTCCAGCCGCACGCGCCTGGTGACGGATGTCTTCCAGCGTGAATTCGCGCTCAAGAACCGCTTGCGCGACGTGCTTGACCGCATGCCCGAGGCGAGCCTGACCCCGGCCGACCGCGCCGAGCGGTCGCGCCTGCACGATCTGCCTCGCCTCTCCATCCTCGAACTCATCTACGAACACGCACCCTATGAGGGCGAGTCGCGGGATTACGACTTCAGCCGCCGCTCCATGCAGGATCATTGGAGGCGCGGCTACGAGCAGACCAGGCAGACCCTCGCCCAAAAGGACTGGCTGAAAATGCCGGAAGAAGCCGGTCTCGTCAGCCACGACGTCGACCGAGACCTCTCCTGAGGCGAGCGGCCATGCCCGATCCGGCTTGCCCTCGCCCTGTGCTCCCTTCTATCGTGCCGGTCATGCACGGGAACAAGACATGAACGACCTCTTCGGCGCAGGCGCGGCCGAGGCTGCCTATTCTGCCAAGGATATCGAGGTCCTCGAGGGGCTGGAGCCGGTTCGACGCCGCCCCGGCATGTATATCGGCGGCACGGACGAGAACGCCCTTCACCACCTCGCCGCTGAAATCCTTGATAATTCGATGGATGAGGCCGTGGCGGGCCATGCGAGCTTCATCGAGGTGGCGCTCGCCCCCGGCAATATCCTGACAGTCCGGGACAATGGGCGCGGCATACCGGTCGACCCGCATCCGAAGTTCAAGGACAAGAGCGCGCTCGAGGTCATCCTCACCACGCTGCATTCCGGCGGCAAGTTCGCCGGCAAGGCCTATGCGACCTCGGGCGGGTTGCACGGCGTTGGCAGTTCGGTCGTGAACGCGCTCTCCGATCTCTTCGAAGTCGAGGTCGCACGGGAACGGCGGCTGTGGAAGCAGAGCTACAGCCAGGGCCGGCCCACGACCAAGCTCATCGATGCCGGCCCGGTGCAGAACCGGCGTGGCACGGCGATCCGCTTCCGCCCAGACCCCGCGATCTTCGGGCCAAGCCAGCCATTCAGCCCGGCGCGGCTCTACCGGCTGTGCCGCTCGAAAGCCTACCTCTTCCGCGGCGTCGAAATCCGCTGGAGCTGCGACCCCGGCCTGATCCCGGCGCAGTCGGATGTGCCGACCGAGGCTGTGCTGCATTTCCCGGGCGGTCTGCAGGACAGTCTGGAGGAGGATATCGGGGAGGCGACACGCGTTCTCCCCTCCCCCTGGTCGGGCGAGACCGACTTCCCTAATGGCGCCGGCCGCGTGGAATGGGCCGCCCTCTGGGTCGAAGGCGGCGGCGGCTTCCTGCACAGCTACTGCAATACCGTGCCGACGCCCCTCGGCGGCACGCATGAGGCCGGGCTGCGCTCGGCCCTGCTGAAGGGCTTGCGCGCCTGGGGCGAGCATCGCGGCAATAAGCGTGCGGCGCAGCTGACGGCCGAAGACGTGCTGACGCCGATCGCAGCGAAACTCTCCGTCTTCATCCGCGAGCCGCAATTCCAGGGCCAGACCAAGGAGAAGCTGACCAATCCGGACGCGACGCGCCTGGTGGAAGCGGCGCTGCGCGACCGGTTCGACCATTTCCTGGCGGGCGACCCGACCTCGGCCGACAATCTCCTGGCCTTCGCGATCGAGCGCGCCGAGGAGCGGATCCGCAGGCGCGAGGAGAAGGACACGCCGCGCAAATCGGCGACGCGCCGGCTGCGCCTGCCCGGCAAGCTCACCGATTGCACGCGGGAGAATGCGGCCGAGACCGAGATTTTCCTGGTCGAGGGTGACAGCGCCGGCGGCTCCGCCAAACAGGCCCGCAACCGCGAGACCCAAGCCGTGCTGCCGCTGCGCGGCAAGATCCTCAACGTCGCTTCCGCTTCTGCCGACAAGCTGCGCCAGAACCAGGAACTGAAAGACCTGATCGAGGCAATCGGCACCGGCGTCGGCGAAAAATTCGACATCAAGCGCCTGCGCTACGGCCGCATCATCATCATGACGGATGCCGATGTCGACGGCGCCCATATCGCCAGCCTGCTGATGACCTTCTTCTACCGGGAACTGCCTGAGCTGGTGCGTCAGGGGCATCTCTATCTCGCCCAGCCGCCGCTCTACCGCATGACCCAGGGTGCCAAGTCTGTCTATGCGATGAATGACGACGAGATGGCCAAGCTCAGCAAATCGGCCTTCAAGCAGGGCAGCAAGGTCGAGGTCAGCCGCTTCAAGGGCCTGGGCGAAATGCCGCCCGCGACGCTCAAGGAAACCACGATGGATCCGAAGAAGCGCACGCTGATTAAGGTGCTGGCCCCGCCCGAGACGCGGGCCGAGACCAACACGATGGTGGAGAATCTGATGGGCAGGCGCCCGGAACTGCGCTTCCAGTTCATCCAGGACCGCGCCCGCAGCGTGACGGACGCCGACCTCGACGTCTAATCCCGCTGAGCCGCGGACTTATCCTTCAGCGGGAACCGGAGGTGCGGCCTCATCCTCCGGCGCCATTCGGTAGCGAAAGTCGCAATGGCTCGCGCCCTCCATCAAAGTCTGGGTGCGGGTGAGCTTCAGATCCGGGTGATAGCCCTCGCAAAAAGCTGCGTCCCGGTTGCAGGACAGCAGATGCCCGATCGCGCCGAGACCCATGGCACGGTAGCTCTCGGCATAGCGGCAGCGACGGACGTTGTAGTGAAACTCGGTCTCCGTCGCGCGCAGCACTTCGATCTCCAGCGCATCATCCTGCGTCCACAGATGCTGCAGCTCCTGGAAGGTCTTCAGGCTGGTGCCCCCCGGTGTCCTTGCCGCAAAGCCGCGCGCGGCTTCGATCGCGGCGCGGCGGATGGCACGATCGAGGATGGCTTGCGCCTGCGCCTCGCCGATGGTCGCGACCATTTCGGCATAAATCGGCGCGATGATCCCGGCTTCGATCCGGCGGCGCGCCAGAATGCCGATCTCCTCCGCCGTCACGGCCCGGGCCGGGTCATCGCTCATCCTGGCGTGCCTTCCGACGTTACCGGCAGGGCGGCGGCGTGCCGCCCGCACAGGTGGTTTCCATTCCGCCCGGCAGCACGTAGCGCCCATCGGAGCGGATGCCGGGCTTCGGCTTGGGCTTCGGCTTGTAATAGTGGTGGTAGGTCTTATGGCTCGGCTTGCGGTAGGTGTGGTGGTAGCTGTTCTTTTTCGAATAGTGATGCGTCGTGTGGTGTTGCTCATGCTTGGTCGCCTCGTGATGCGCATGCGACGTCGCGTGGTGATAGGTCTTGTGCTTGGTGGACGCGAACGCGGGCGCCGCGAGACCGGCGGCAATCGTGCCGAGGGCGAGGATCAGGCGAAGAGACTGCATCAGTCTGCGAACCGCTCAACCCGTGCCCAAATGGCACGCCCGGCCGTGATGGCGGCCTCGTCCGCGCCCTCCCCGATCACGGCGTCGCCCTTCGCGACTACGATTCTCCCGTCGTCATTTCGCAAGCTGACCTCCTCAAGCGCATAGAGAACGGCGATGTCGCCGGGCCCGAGCGTGATCACGCTTTTCCCGCGCCCCGGCATCAGCCGCGCCACCCGCCGATCTACCATGAGGTTGAGATCGCGGGTCGGCCCGGCGACCAGGGTACAATCCACCCTGTCCTCGCCGGGAAACTCGATATCCTCCAAGACATGCAGTCGTCGAGGGCCTGCGCCATCAATGCTCAGATTTATTCCCGCGCCGGCGACGACAGTAAGCAGCCGGTCAATGCCAAGAAAGGTGGAAAAGGGACCGTCACCCGTGATCTCAGCCAAGCTGAGGCGCCAGTGCCAATCGGCCTCGGGGCTGCCCGGGAACACCCCGCGCGCGATCTCCCAGGTGGTACCGCCGCCGTTGCGCCAGGGCATGGCCTGGAAGCCGGCGGCGGGGAGGACCCGCCAGCCGCTCATGCGGCGATGCGCCGCAGGGCTGCCGTGAAGGCGGTCCGCGCCGCTTCCTCGCCGGGATGGAAGCCACCGCGCACGCGCCAGATGCCGCCCACCATGACATCGCGCACCGGCAGCGCGGCACCGGCAAAGATCGCGCTGTCGAGGATGTCGTCCTCTTCCGCGTCGGGCTGGGCAAGTTTCGCCGGGTCGAGGACGAGAAGATCGGCGCGGAAGCCTTCGGCGATGACACCGACCGGCTGGCCCAGGGCCGCCGCCCCGCCAGCGACCGCGGCACGGAACAGGCTGCCGCCGATGGAGCCGACCCCGTCATCCGGCAAGGAGAGGCAGCGCCGGCCATGCACCAAGCGCTGGCCGTATTCGAGAAGGCGCAGCTCCTCCCAGGGGCTGAGCGTGACATTGCTGTCCGAGCCGATGCCGAACCGGCCCCCCGAGGTGAGGAATTCTGGCAGCGGAAATACGCCGTCGCCCAGATTGGCCTCGGTTATCGGGCAAAGACCGGCGACCGCGCCGCTCGCGGCGATATCGGCAATTTCGTCCGGCACCACATGGGTTGCGTGGATGAGGCACCAGGACGGGCCGACCGGCGCTTCCGCCATCAAAAGCTCTACCGGCCGCGCACCGGTCGCGGCCAGGCAGTCCTCCACCTCGCGCTCCTGCTCGGCGACATGGATGTGAATGGTCGTCTCCTCCGGCAGCGCGGTGGCGATGTGCCGCACCACATCCACCGAGACAGCACGGAGCGAATGCGGCGCGATGCCGACGCGCAGGCTGCTCGAGTCCCGTCCGTGCCAGCGCAGGCTTTCGAGAATCCGGATCAGCCGTTCCTCGTCCGCCGCGAAGCGCCGTTGCGCAGGTTCGAGTGCCGCATCGTCGAAACCGGCGCGCATATAGAGCACGGGCAGAACGGTGAGGCCGATCCCAGTCTCGGCCGCGGCATGGACGAGGCGGACGGACATCTCCGCCGGATCCTCGTAGGAGGCGCCATTGGGATCGTTGTGCAGGTAATGAAACTCGCCGACGCTGGTATAGCCCGCCTTCAACATCTCGATGAACAAATGGCTGGAAATGGCGGAGAGATCATCCGGTCCCACGGCGTGGGCCGCCCGATACATGGTCTCGCGCCAGGTCCAGAAGCTGTCGGCCGGGTCGCGCCGCTTCTCGGCCAATCCCGCCATGGCGCGCTGAAAGGCATGCGAATGGACATTGGCCATGCCGGGCAACACCGGGCCGCCCAGCCGCTCCACCCGGTCGCCCGCGATCTCGGCACCAGGGGTCACGGCGGCGATGGTGCCATCCTCCGTGATGTCGATCCGGACATCCCGCGCCCAGCCGGACGGCAGCAGGGCTGTGGGGGCGAGGAGACTGGGCATGGAGTATTCTCCTTGGACGGCGCGAGGCTCCTTCCTAGAAGATTCGCGCGGGCCGCGCACCGGGCCCCGGCGCCGAAATATCCGGCAATGGCGCGGGTTAAGCGAGTTTAATCCGCAGGGAGGACCGCTGCCCTCATCCTTCGCGGATCACCCACAGCTTGTGCATGCGTGCGCGCACCTCCCAGGTGCCGGTGAAGCCCGGCTCGATCACGAAGGCATCGCCGGGGCCAGCCTCGATCGTTGTCCCATCATCGCCAGTGACGACACAATGTCCCGCAAGCATGCGGACATACTCCCATTCCGTATAGGCGATGCGCCAGGTCCCGACGGTCGCTTCCCATTCCCCGGCATAGTGCTTCGCCGTCGCATCCTCGTAGAGCACGACCGTCCGTGTCTCGGGCATGCCGGCGATGATCTTATCCGGGGCGATCGGCTCCCAGGGCGCATCGGTGGTGGCGGCGAGCTTGGTGATCAAGGGCATCTTGGGTGGACCTGTCCTGGTTGGGGGCGCGGGCCTTGTGCGGGTTAGGCTCCGGGCTTGGCAAGGGTGACCTTTACGCCGGCGGCACAAAGGTCTTGTCGGGGAAGGTCGCCTCCACCACCGCCAGGAAGGCGCGTACCTTCGCCCCCACCAGCCGGCGCGCGCTTTGCAGCGCCCAGATTTCGACCGGCGGCTCCGCCAGCGGTCCCCAGAAAGCGAGTCGGCCGGCGGCAATGTCATCCGCCACCAGCAGTTTGGGCAGCACCGCCGCGCCCGCCCCGGCCAGCACCGCCTCGCGCACCATGAGCAGGGAGGACAGCCGCAAGGCCGGGACCGGCTGCAACAGCCGCTCGGTCCCGTCCACCTGCCGCAACCGCCATGGCGTGCCCGCGGGGGCGTTGCTGAGCAGGACCGCCCGCACCGCGTCCGCCTCGGGAGTCGCCTGCCCGGCGGGTGCCACGACCAGACGCTCATCCCGCAAAAAGCGCCGGCCGACCAGGCGCTCGTCCGGCGCAGGGTCCACCCGGATCACCAGGTCATAGCCGTCGTCCACGGGATCGACCTTGCGGTCCTCCGCCACGATTTCGAGCTGCACCTCCGGATAGGCCTGGGCGAAACGCGCGCCGATCCCGCCGAACGCAACATGCGCCAGAACAATCGGAGCGCTAACCCGTAGCCGCCCGCGCGGCATCGTGGCGCCGAGCATCACGGCCTCTCCCGCCTCGGCGATCTCAGCGAGCGGCCCCCCGGTACGCTCATGCAGGCTTCGCCCCTCCTCGGTCAGGCGCAGGCCATGGGCTCCCCGCTCGATCAGGCGGATGCCCAGGCTCTGCTCCAGTTCCCCCACCCGGCGCGAAAGCGTCGCCTTCGAGCGGCCGGACAAGCGGCTCGCGCGGCCGAAACCACCATGGGTCGCCACCAGATTGAAATCAGACAGCGCCTGCAGATCCATTGCCCGTGTTCCGAATTTGAGACGACCTATCTTCCTTATGGCGACTACTAGCCAAAATCGAAACGCCTATCTTCCCCTCATGGCGGATGGAAAAGGCCGCCCCTCAGCAACAGGAGTTTCGTCATGAGCATTCTCGTTACCGGCAGCACCGGCACCATCGGCAGCCAGATCATCAATCAGCTTCAGGGCAAGGGCGTGGAGATCAAGGCTCTCACGCGTTCTCCCGCCAAAGCGCAGTTTCCCGCCGGTGTCACCGCCGTTCAGGGCGATCTCGCGGATGTCGATTCCCTGCGCGCGGCGATGGAGGGCGTCAGCACCCTCTTCCTGCTCGCCCCCAACGTGCCGGACGAATTGACCCAGGCGATGCTCGCAGTCTCCGTGGCCGCAGAGGCCGGGGTGCGCGGCATCGTCTATCTCTCAGTCTTCAAGGGCGAGGCCTATGCCGACGTGCCCCATTTCGCGGGCAAGCATACGGTAGAGCGGATGATCGCGGCGCTGGATCTGCCGGCGACGATCCTGCGCCCCGCCTATTTCATTCAGAACGACATCCGCATGAAGGACGCACTGCTCACGGCCGGAATCTACGGCATGCCGCTCGGCGCCCGGGGCGTCTCGATGGTCGATGTGCGGGACATCGCGGAAGCGGCGGCGAGCGAACTTCTACGCCGCGAACGCAACGCCACCCCCCTCCCGAACGAAACGTATATCCTCGCCGGGCCCGATGCCCTGACCGGCGCGGACCTCGCCGCGATCTGGAGCGAGGCGCTCGGCCGCAGCATCCGCTACGGCGGTGACGATCTGGCAGCCCTGGAACAACGACTGAAAGGAATGCTGCCGGCATGGCATGCGCTCGACCTGCGGCTGATGGTCGGGCGCTACCAGTCCGACGGCGCTGTGGCCAGCGCGGAGGACTTGTTGCGGCTGACCGCCCTTCTCGGCCACGCGCCGCGCAGCTACCGGGACTTTGCCCGCGATGCGGCCGCGCAGTGGAAGCAAGGCTGATCAGCCCCGCGGCGCGGCAAGCCCGGCGACGAAGATGGCAGTTGGCCCGCCCTGCCCGCCTGCCTATATTCTCTCCACGCAACATCGAGGCAGAGGATTTTGCCACATGGCGACGGGCTGGGCGCCGGACGGGGCGGTGCAGGACCAGATTGACGACACGATCACCGATGCGGTCGCTCGTGCGCGCGCCCGCATGCCGAAGGGCGAGAGCGAGCCCTTCTGCGTCGAATGCGGCGAAGACATTCCCGAGGCCCGCCGCCGCGCCCTTCCCGGCGTGCGCCTCTGCATCGAGTGCCAGTCGGCGCTGGACCGCAAGCCGGTGACCATCGGCTTCAACCGGCGCGGAAGCAAGGATAGTCAGCTGAAGTAGTCTTACGCAGTCCGAACGTTTCCTTACTTCTCGCTGAAATGCGCTTCTGAAGCTGCGCCCAACAAAGTTTCTGAGCTGCCTTATATTCAAGCTGGAAACTGTCGCTGGGTCGTTCGCGCAGGTTCACACCCGCTCCTGCCAGAGCGCGTGCCGAAGCCGCAAATCTTCACCAGCCAGCATGTGATATCCAAAATGCGGTCCGGCGCATCCAGGATCGCTGATTCTTCCAACATAACAAACATTTCCGGTACAACGCCTCCAATGTCACCCCGACTGATTGTTGAATTATCATCGACAAAACGCCAATCCATTGACAATCTATTAACTAGATGGTAGGTGGATTAGTATAGCCTCAGAATGAAACAAGGCCGTGTCTCACCGGTGGGGAGAACAAGCGATGCCAGAGGTCAATCCAGACAAACTGAATGCGCTGGTGGGTCGAATGGTTGGCGACCTGGGCGCGATTGGGACCGGCGCACTCGTTGTGCTGGGGGATCGGCTGGGTTTGTTCAAGGCGATGCGAGAGGCTGGCAGTTTGACCGCCGCTCAACTCGCGGCACGCACGGGTACCCACGAGCGCTATGTCCGTGAGTGGCTTTCCGCGCAGGCTGCTGCCGCTTACATCGAATACGACCCGGGCACCGATCGGTTTCACCTTACTCCTGAACAGGAGATGGTATTCGCGAACGAGGAAAGCCCGGCATTTATGGCCGGAGCGTTCGAGGTACTGGCCAGTCTCTGGATTGACGAACCGAAAGTGAGCGAGGCGTTTCGCACAGGCCGCGGCGTCGGCTGGCACGATCACAGCGCCTGTTTATTCCGCGGAACAGAACGTTTCTTCCGGCCCGGATATAACGCCAATCTCATCGGGTCCTGGCTCCCTGCATTGGATGGTGTCGTGGGGAAGCTTGAACGAGGCGCTCAGGTGGCTGACGTAGGGTGCGGACATGGCGCGTCTACCGTGCTCATGGCGCGCGCATATCCCCAATCCAGTTTCACTGGCTTCGACTATCACGCCCCGTCGATTGAGCGCGCTCGGAAATCAGCCGAAGAAGCCGGCGTCTCAGGAAATACCCGATTCGAGGTTTCGCCGGCCAAGAGTTTCCCAGGAACATATGATCTCGTCACCTTTTTTGACTGCCTTCACGATATGGGCGACCCCGTCGGTGCGTCGGCGCATGTTCGCCAATCGCTGAAATCCGATGGAACCTGGATGATCGTTGAGCCATTTGCCGATGACCATCTCTCGGGGAACCTCAACCCTGTCGGGCGGGTCTATTTCGCCGCTTCAACAATGATCTGCACACCGGCATCGCTCGATCAGGAAGTCGGATTGGGGCTTGGCGCACAGGCTGGTGAAGCAAAGTTGCGGCAAGTGGTGACGGCCGGCGGTTTCACCAAATTTCGCCGCGCCACGGAGACACCATTCAATATGGTTTTAGAGGCGCGGCCCTGACAATACGGGAAGGAGACCGACACGATGGAGGCCGTGAATCTGCAATCGCTCAGCAGAGCCATTGAGGCACGTGACAGCGCGGCCCTTGGAAGCTTCTATACGGACGATGCGGTTCTGCTGATTATTGATCATCTCAATCCGCCGCATCTGCCCCGAGAGATCAAGGGACATGATGGAGTCCGTCATTATTTCGATGACATCTGCGGACGGGCAATGACGCATGTTGTCGAAAACGGCATCCAGGATAGCGGCAGATTGGCATTCACGCAGACGTGCCAATATCCGGATGGCAAGAGCGTCTTCTGCTCAGCAACCGCCAGCCTTGTCGGCGGCAAGATCGCGCGGCAGGTCATGGTGCAAGCCTGGGATGAATGAGCCGGGCACGAGATAGCATTCTAATTCATAGGCGTGCTTGCCCATCGCACCCCGTCAGGCGAAGCCAAGATGCGACTTAAGACGCGCTTCCGTCGTCCGAGGGAAGCGCGTCTCTGCAGCTGAAACGGTCGCCATAGCGACTTATGTGAGAATACCCGGCAAGTCGAGGCTCTTTTCCCTCGCGCAGTCAATCGCAATCTCATAGCCCGCGTCAGCGTGGCGCATCACGCCCGTCGCAGGATCATTCCAGAGCACCCGACCAAGGCGGCGCGCGGCATCTTCTGTGCCGTCCGCCACGATGACCATGCCGGAATGCTGCGAGAAGCCCATGCCGACGCCGCCACCATGGTGGAGCGACACCCAGGTCGCTCCGGACGCCGTGTTAAGCAGCGCGTTGAGCAGCGGCCAGTCGGACACGGCGTCCGAGCCGTCGCGCATGCTCTCCGTCTCGCGGTTCGGGCTCGCGACCGAACCGGAATCGAGATGGTCACGGCCGATGACAATCGGCGCCTTGAGTTCGCCCTTGGCCACCATGTCGTTGAAGGCGAGGCCCAGGCGGTGACGATCGCCGAGGCCCACCCAGCAAATGCGCGCCGGCAGGCCCTGAAAGGCAATCCGCTCGCGCGCCATGTCCAGCCAGTTGTGAAGATGCGCGTTGTCGGGCAGCAACTCCTTCACCCTCTGGTCGGTCTTGTAGATATCCTCGGGGTCGCCCGAGAGCGCGGCCCAGCGGAAGGGACCGATGCCACGGCAGAACAGCGGGCGGATGTAGGCCGGCACGAAGCCCGGAAAGTCGAAGGCATTGTCCACGCCTTCTTCCTTCGCGACTTGGCGGATGTTGTTGCCGTAGTCGAGCACGGGAATGCCCATCTTCCAGAAGTCGAGCATGGCGCGCACATGCACGGCCATGCTGGCGCGGGACGCCGCAATCACCGCCTGCGGATCGCGCTCGCGGCGGTCCTCCCACTCTGCAACGGTCCAGCCGATGGGCAGATAGCCGTTGAGCGGATCATGGGCGGAGGTCTGGTCCGTCACCGCGTCCGGCTTCACGCCTCGTTTGACGAGTTCCGCGAAAATTTCTGCCGCATTGCCGAGCAGCCCGACGGAGACCGGCTTGCCGTCAGTCTTTGCGCGATCAATGATCTCCAACGCCTCGTCCAGCGTGCGAGCCTGGCAATCGAGATAGCGGGTGCGCAGCCGCATGTCGATGCGGCTCGCCTGGCATTCCACGGCAAGGCAGGAGAAGCCGGCCATCACGGCCGCCAGCGGCTGCGCGCCGCCCATGCCGCCCAAGCCCCCGGTCAGGATCCAACGACCGGACGCGTCACCCTTGTAATGCTGGCGTGCGACCTCCACGAAAGTCTCGTAGGTGCCCTGCACGATGCCCTGGGTGCCGATATAGATCCAGGATCCCGCCGTCATCTGGCCGTACATCATGAGCCCCTTGCGATCGAGCTCATGGAAATGCCGCCAGTTCGCCCAATGGGGCACGAGATTTGAGTTGGCAATCAGAACGCGCGGCGCGTCCTTATGCGTCTGGAAGACACCGACTGGCTTGCCCGATTGCACGAGCAGCGTCTGATCCTCTTCCAGCTTGCGCAAACTGGCCACGATCCGGTCGAAACTCTCCCAGTCGCGCGCCGCGCGGCCGATGCCGCCATAGACCACGAGTTCCTCAGGTCGTTCAGCGACCTCCGCGTCCAGATTGTTCATGAGCATGCGCAAGGGTGCTTCCGTCAGCCAGGATTTGGCGGAAAGCTCGGTCCCGTGCGGGGCAGAAATCCTGCGGCTGTTGTCGAGGCGGGTCATGCGGCGATCTCCAGCGAGGGAAGTGGGTATCCGGCGGCAGCGACGACGGCGCCCGAGCGGATCAGCGCGGTTGCCGCCTCCATGTCCGGCGAGAAGTGGCGGTCTTCGTCCAGCATCGGCACACGCGCGCGCAGCAAGCGCCGCACAGCTTCCAACGGCGCGCTGGAAGGCATGGGTGCGTGGAAGTCGCAGCCCTGGGCGGCGGCAAGCAGTTCGATGCCGAGGATATGGCCGAGATTGGCCACCATGCCCATCAGGCGGCGTGCACCGTGGGCCGCCATGGAGACATGATCTTCCTGGTTGGCCGAGGTTGGGATGCTGTCCACGCTTGCCGGATGGGCCATCTGCTTGTTTTCGGAGACCAGCGCCGCCGCCGTCACCTGCGGGATCATGAAACCGGAGTTGAGGCCCGGTCGCGGCGTCAGGAAGGCCGGCAGACCGGACAGCGCCGGGTCGATCAGCATGGCGAGCCGGCGTTCGGCGATGGAGCCAATTTCGCACAGCGTCATGGCGATCATATCGGCGGCGAAGGCCACGGGCTCAGCGTGGAAATTGCCACCCGACAGCACCTCCCCATGCTCGGCGAAGACGAGCGGATTATCGGAGACGCCATTGGCTTCGGTGCCCAGCGTCACCGCCGCCTGGCGCAGCACGTCCAGCACCGCCCCCATCACCTGGGGCTGGCAGCGCAGGCAGTAGGGGTCCTGCACGCGTTCATCTCCGGTCACGTGAGAGGCGCGGATCACGCTGCCCGCCATCAGGCCACGCAGCGCATCAGCCACGTCAATCTGGCCGCGATGGCGGCGCAGCGCATGGATGCGCGGGTCAAAGGGCGTGTCCGATCCGCGCGCGGCGTCCGTGGAAAGGGCGCCGGTAACAAGGGCCGATTGCATCAGGCGCTCGGCCTCGAACAGCCCGGCGAGCGCATAGGCCGTGGAGAACTGGGTGCCGTTGAGGAGTGCCAGCCCTTCCTTCGGCCCCAGCGTAATCGGCGCCAGCCCGGCTTTCGTCAAAGCCTCTTCAGCCGGCATCCGCTCGCCGCGATAGAGAATTTCGCCGACGCCGATCATCGTCGCCGTCATATGAGAGAGCGGTGCCAGGTCGCCGGAGGCGCCGACCGAGCCCTGGGCAGGCACCACGGGCACCAGATCCTGCGCCAGCATCGCTTCGAGCAGGGCGACAGTCGCCGGGCGGATGCCCGAGGCCCCCTGCGCCAGGCTCGCGAGTTTCAGCGCCATCATCAGCCGCGCGATGGAGGAGGGCATCGGCTCACCCACGCCGGCAGCATGGGACAGCACGATGTTCCGCTGCAGCCTCTCAAGATCGGCGGTCTCGATGCGGATACTGGCAAGCCGGCCGAAGCCGGTATTGATGCCGTAGATCGGCTCGCCCTTTTCGAGAATCTTTTCGACGGCCGCGGCACTCGCGGCAATCGGGCCGGCGCTGCCGGGATCGAGAGCGAGGCCGGCCGTTCCTTCGAAATAGAGGCGCCGCCACTCCGAAAGCGGCACCGCGCCGGGCTTCAGAACCAGTGTCATACGCTGCCCTCGACCTGAATATGTATAGACATATAAGATCCCAACCCCGCGCCTGTCGAGGCCTTTCACCGCTCCCCGGGCAGTGTCTCCCGTGTCTGGGCAAAGCGACTCGTAAAATGATGACGATCGGCTGGATAGGTCAGCCGGACCTCGGTAATCGGCTCGCCCGCCTGCCAGGTGCGCCGGTCGAGCGTGAGGCATGGCGCGCCGCGCGGAATGCCGAGATGGCGGGCGAGCGTCGTGTCCGCGGCCCGGGCACCGATCACATGCTCGGCCTCGCTCCAGGCGACGTGCTGCAAGAGCCAGGTGCCTGGGGGCACTTCCGCGAAACTTTCGTCCGCCGCCTCCGGCACGGCGCTGAGCGAAATGCGCCGCTCCTCCAACGCCAGCGGCTCCCCGCCCCGTTCATGCAGGGTGGTGATGGAGAGCACAGGTCCGGCGGCTGAGGGCTCCACCGCACGCGCCAGAATCGTGTGGCGGTAGGCGAGGCCGAGACGGGCGGATTCTTCGGCCAGATCGGCGATCTCCATCACCGCGCGCTCCGTCGCCGGCGCCGCGACCACGGTGCCCGCGCGCCTGCGGCGGGTGACGAGCCCCTCCGCCGCCATGGCGGCAATCGCCTTGTTCACCGTCATGCGCGCGCAGCCATATTCGGCCATCAGCGCGTGTTCGGCGGGAATGGGATGCCCGGGCTTCCATTCCCCCGACAGGATGCGCGTTTCGAGATCGGCGCGAATGCGGTCCGAGAGGTTCACTCGAGTGCGGCCGGGCTCTCCGGCAGCACCTGGCCGCCGTCGATCACCAGGGTCTGGCCGGTGATGTAGCCGGCCTCCTCGGTCGCGAAGAAAAGCGCGGCATTCGCGATATCCTCGACCGAGCCGAGCCGCTTGAGCGGGATGGAGGAGGTCATCGAGGCCATGTAATCCTCGCCCATGGCGACCAGCCCCTCGGTCGCGATATTGCCCGGCAGCACGGCGTTGATGGTGATGCCCTTCGCCGCGAGTTCGATGGCGGCGGTGCGGATGAAACCGAGCTGCCCCGCCTTGCTTGCCCCGTAATGGGACCAGCCGGGAAAACCAGTGATCGGGCCGGTGATAGAGGACGTCACCACGATCCGGCCACGCCCAGTTCTGGCCAGCGCCGGCAGGCAGGCCTTCACGGAGAGGAAGGTGCCGCGCAGGTTGATGCCCATCACCTCGTCGAAATCGGCTGCGGTCATGTCCTCGATTTTCGCCGAGGGGAAAACGCCGGCATTGGCACAGAGGATGTCGATGCCGCCGAAATGGTCCTCGGCTGCCGCGGCAATCGCATGGGCGCCGGCCTCGGTCGCGATATCGGCCGAAATGGCGATGGCACGGCCGCCCAACACGTCGACATCTTCCGCCACCAGCTTCGCCGCATGGAGATCGCGCGCCACCACAACGACGCGACAGCCGACCGCGCCGAAGCGCTTGGCAATGCCGCGCCCGATGCCCTTGCTGGCCCCCGTCACCACCACCACCCGGCCGGCAAGTGAAGCAAACATGTCTTTTTCCCTCATTCCGCTGACAGAAAACCTGCGCCCCGCATCATCCCGACTGCGGGCGGGTCCCGTCAATGCGGGAGGCTTCCCGCTGTCCGGCTTACCGCCCGTCCCGGGTCGCAAAGCGCTGGCGCCAATGCTTGGCCCCTGCTCCCTGCTCGTCTGGCCTGCTAACCTCGCTCCATCGTCGCACAGGGAGTGAGCCGCCATGAGAAGCCCCGCCATCCGCGCCGCCGACGCCGCGCCGCGCACGAAGCCCAGCAATTATCCAGAACCCTTCGCCGCGATGGTCGCCGGGCGCATCAAGCGCCCCTTGGGCGATCTCTTCGGCCTGAAGAATTTCGGGGTGAACCTCACCCGCCTCACTCCGGGCAGCCTCTCCGCCCTGCATCACAGCCACTCGCATCAGGATGAGTTCATCTATGTATTGGAGGGCGCGCCCACGCTGATCACGGAGGCGGGTGAAACCCCGCTCTCGCCCGGCATGGTGGCGGGCTTCCCGGCCCGCGGCACGCCGCACCACCTGGAGAATCGCACAGCCGAGGATTGCCTCATCCTTGAGATCGGGGACCGCAGCGCGGGGGACGAGGTTTCCTACCCCGAGGATGACTTGGCGACCCTCGCTGACTTGGAAGGAAAAAGGGTTTTCGTTCACAAGAACGGCACGCCCTACTGACGCGCGAAACACTGCCTATCTCCATGCCTCAGACGCGTGAGGGATGAGCCCATGGCCAAGATCGCACCCCGCCGCCGCAAGACAGAGCGGAAGGAGACCCCGGCCGGCGCCGGCCGTCCGGTCTGGTCCGGTTCGCTGCGGCTCGCCCTGGTCACCGTGCAGGTGCAGCTCTATTCCGCCATCAAAACCGGCGCCCGCCTCTCCTTCCATCAGATCGACGAAACCTCCGGCAAGCGCATCCGCTACGAGAAGGTCGCGCCCGGCATCGGCGCGGTGGACAGCAGCCACATCATGAAGGGCTATGAAGTCTCGAAGGGGAACTACGTCCTGCTGACGGACGAGGAACTCGATTCCGTGAAGATCGAGGCCCGCCGCACGATCGACCTCGTGCAGTTCGTTGACCATTGCGAGATCGATCCCATCTTCTTCGACCGGCCCTATTACGTGCTGCCCGACGGCGAGCTGGCCGAGGAAGGCTACACCATCCTGCGCGAGGCGCTGCGCCGCACCGGCAAGATGGGGCTCGGCCAGTTCGTCATGCGCGGACGGGAATATATCGGCGCGCTGAAGCCTTGCGGTGAAGGGCTGATGCTGGAGACGCTGCGTTTCTCGGACGAGGTCCGCGCCGCCGCCCCCCTCTTCGCCGATATCGGGGACGACCGCGCTGATCCCGAGCTGCTCGATCTCGCGGAGGAGCTGATCGCCCGCAAGACGGCCAAGTTCAGGATCGAGACCTTCCACGACCGCTACACCGAATCCCTGCGCGATCTCATTGAGACCAAGGCGAAAACCGGGAAGCCGATATCGGTGGACGAGAGCGAGCCCGATCAGAGCGGCGGCAAGGTCATCGACCTCGTCGCCGCGCTGAAGCGCAGCCTCGCCGCCCAGGAAGGCAAAACGGCCGCCAATGACCCTGCGCCGCGCCCGGCCAAGCCCGGCACGAAGCCAAGCCGGGCCCGGCCAAGCGCGGCCCGACCGAAGCGCAAGGCCGGCTGAACGGCCGCCTCAGCTGAAGATTTTGTGGTCCACGTTCTGGATCAGAATCTTCGTATTGTCCGTCAGCACGATGAGATCGGCGCCGTTCACGACATTCTCGGAGGCGATCGGATCGCCCGCGTAACCGCCGAAGACCAACGTGTCATTGGTCTTCAGATCGGCGATGATCACATCACCCCCGGCATAGCCGTTGATGAAGCCATAGACGTCGCCGTCCCCGCTGCCGCCACCCTGAACGCTGGCCACGCCTGCACCCCCGATGAACGTATCGGCGCCATCGCCCAGCGCCACGAGGTCGGACCCCGCACCTGCAAAAACTTCCTGGTCGCCCGAGCCCGTGGTGCCGTTGATGGTGGTGGCACCACGTCCCGCGACGATCAGACCGTCCTCGTCGCCATTGGCGAGCATAACGGTGCTGCCCGTGCCGCCGACGAGGGTGGACTGGCCGGTGCCCCCCACCAGCGTCGTGGCGCCCGATCCGCCGTACAGCTGGCTCGTCTCCGAACCACCTTCGAGGAAGGTCGGACTGTTGCCGGTCGAGCCGAAGAGCGTACTGTCTCCGGTGCCGCCGATGACAGAAACCGAGCCGGTGCCGCCGGTGAAATACAGATCCGTCGTCGCGCCGGAAATGACCGTCGGGTCGCTACCGCCCGTCACCGTCACGGCATTGGCGCCCGCCGTGATCGTGTCGGCGCCGAGCACGGACATGGAGGTCGCGTCGGCCGTGGTGACGTCGATGAAATGTGCGCCGTTGTCGATCAGCGTGCCGCCGTTCAGCAGCGTCACGCCACTGGTCAGGCCGCCGGACTGGATCAGGATCTCGCCCCCGCTGCTCACCACCGCACCGCTGACGACGCCGCCGGAGGAAACGATCTCCGTGCCGGCGGCGGAGACGACCGTGCCCATCGTCGTGCCACCGGATGAGACGATCACCTCACCGGGGACGACGAGCTGGTAGCCCTCGTTGAACCCCACCAGCGTGCGGACCGTGGCGCCGGACAGCACCCCGCCGGATTGCACGGCCACCGTGCCCCCGGACACGACCTGCCCCGCGCCGGTACCGCCCGCGAGCACCTCCTGTCCGCTGGTCTGGATCGTGCCGCCACTGGCGACCCCGCCCGAGGTCACGGTCAGTGTGCCGCGGACATTGACGCCGCTCACCATGCCGGCGTCGCTCAGCGACCCAAGCTCGGTGCCGCCTGCCGCCATGGTCAGACTTGCGCCCGCGCTGACCACCCCACCCGAGACGATGCCGCCCGACTGCGCGGTCAGCGCGGCACCGCTGCCGAGCGAGGTATAGATCGCGGCGGCGCCCGAGGAGACGACTACCGAACCCCCGGAGGAGACCACGGAATTGAGCGCCGCACCGGAGGAGCCGAGGGTGAGGACGCCGCCCGACAGGACCTGATCCTCGACCGAAAGACCGGAGGAGAGAACGTTGAGCGTGCCGCCGGCGCTGATGGCGGTGCTGCTGGCGATGCCCGAGCTCGACACCACCTCGCGGCCGCCCGCGCTGAGCACGGAGCCGGAGGTCCGTCCGCCAGAGAGCACGGTTGCCACGCCACCGGATGAGACGACGCTGCCGGAGACCGTGGCCCCCGTGGAGACAATCTCGCTGCCGCCGGCCAGAACCGTGGCGCCGGAAATCACGGCGCCAGAGGAGACGAGGAAACTGCCGCCCGCCGAGACCTGCGTATTCTGCCACAA
>Ga0310811_10002749_pt1 | contig 21977 bp, 11 predicted proteins | sample YCmetagenome_FD_207642 | JGI IMG/M metagenome (GOLD analysis project Ga0310811, IMG submission 207642) | Soil microbial communities from experimental microcosm in Duke University, North Carolina, United States - YC | ecosystem: Engineered > Artificial ecosystem > Soil microcosm > Unclassified ...
CGCCGGCCTGCCCTCCGGGCGGCAGCGGTCGTCATCGGCCTGGCGGGCATCGGATTGACCGCATATTATACGCTTTTCGAACGCCACCAGCCGCGTGAGAAGGCCGATGTGGCAAAGACCGTTACGGTCCCTGCCCAAACAGCCCCCGACCATCTGCCGCAGCCTGCCGCCGCCGCCGATAGCTCGGCAATAGTCTCCTCCGGATTGTATGCGAATCCAGACGATCGGAACGTGGTCAAAAAAAGATCTATCGTTCGGAGCAGGCCGCCCGAAGAACTCGCAAAGGATGCTCAAAAGCCGCTGTCACCCGACTCTCTCATCGTCCTGCGGGATATCGCATCAGCCCCTCAACCGGCCATGCTTCCACCCGCCGATCGAGCCAAAGCCTCGAAGGCGGAACCTTCGCAAGGCTATCGCGACGCCTATCTTAAGACAGCGCAGGATTCCCTGAAGCTCGATGCCGAACACCTCGTCCTCTCCGGCCGGGTCGTCGACAACAACAATCGTCCCCTCGCCGGCGCCTCCGTCTTCCTGAACAACGCCCCCAAAACCATGACGACAACCGACGCCTTCGGGAATTTCAATTTCCGTATCCAGCCCCGGGACACCACCCGGCAGATGACCGTGGCCCTTGTCGGCTATAAACAGACCCTCGTTTCGCTAAACAACAATGCCCTGACCAATAACGTCATCCAGCTGGAACAGGCAAAGGCCAACCTGGACGAAGTGGTGGTCACCGGCTTCGGCGCACAACGCAAAGCGTTTTTTGCCACCGCTCCTTCGGATGCCGGCAAAGAACGCCTGGATACCGCCTGGCAAAAAGCCGCCCCGGTCATCGGCAAGTTCGCCTATCAGCAATATCTCGACACGGCCAAACGATCGCTGAAGCTGGACTCCACGATCTTCGGGACCGAAAGCATCTCCTTCCAGGTGGACCAAAAGGGACAGATCACAGAATATAAGATCGAACACTCCCTCTCCCCGGCCCACGACGCCGCCCTGATCCAGCTGATCAGCACCGGCCCCTCCTGGCGAGTACTACGCGGAAGAAATGCAAGGACACTCGTAAGCCTGAGCTTCCCCTGATCCAATTTTACTACCTTCGTGCCTCAAAACCACCACACATGTACAAGTTACTTCTATGTCTTGCCGTTACAGCCTGCCTGCATCAAGCCTCCTATGCACAGCCCCTCAAAACACCGCCGCCTTCCACACCCCAGTTCGTGAAGCAGGATTTTGGTCTTTCCTCCATCGAACTCTCCTATTCCCGCCCCGGGATGAAAGGCCGCAAGATCTTCGGTGACCTGGTGCCTTTTGGAAAGGTCTGGCGCACGGGCGCTAACCAGGCGACCACCCTCACCTTCGGAGACCCCGTAACCATCGGCAACACAAAGGTACCCGCGGGCAAATATGGCCTGCTGACCATCCCCGGCGCCGGCGAATGGACCTTCATCATCACCCACCAGCTGGATGTCACCAACCCCGCCGCCTACAAGGCCGACCAGGACGTGGTCCGCGTAACCGCCAAACCGGTTGAGCTGCCCTTCCCGATCGAGACGTTCTCGATCCTCTTCGCCAACGTCACCGGAAGCACCTGTGATCTTCAGCTGATCTGGGAAAATACCGTGGTCACCCTGCCCATCTCGACGGACGTCGACACCAAGGTCATGACCCAGATCGACAATGTCATGAACAAGGATACCCATCCTTATTTCGCCGCCGCACTGTATTATCTCGACAACGGAAAAGACCTCAACAAAGCCCTCGAATGGTTCGATAAGGCCATCGCCCAGGACCCGTCCGCCGGCGGTTCGTTCTTCATCGTCTACCAGAAAGCCCGCTGCCTCGCAAAAATGGGTAAGAAAGCAGATGCAAAAACCACCGCACAAAAAGGCATCGAGCTGGCCAAACAGGCCAATAACGCCGACTATGTCGCGCTGAACGAAAAGCTTCTCAGTAGTTTATAAAAAAAGGGGGCGTCAGCCCCCCTTTTTTCTATTGCAACTTCGCCAACCACAGCGACGCATTGTTCGGGTGCTATACGGCAGTGGTCTTCTTCTTCATCACGGCCTGCAGCACCTCGCTCAACAGCACTACCCCCGCCGCGCCGACGAGGTTGAACCATAAAAAGCTCAAAGACACGATCCCTTTCCGGCTAAGGATATTCAGCACGATGACGCCGATCTCTACGATGACGGCGCTGATGAATACGGGCCAGCCGCCTACCTTCGGCCGGTAAAAGGCTACCAGGAAGATACCGAGGATCACGCCATAAAAAAGCGATCCCAGCACATTGACGGCCTCGATCAGGCTGTTGCCAAGGTTATAGGCCAGCTGCGCCACCGCCACACAGAACACCCCCCAGAAAAAAGTATACAGCTGCGACAGCCGGTACTCCCGGTGCGGCGCCAGCGTCTTTTTTGAGAACCGCTTGTGGAAATCCACGATGGTACAGGAAGCGAGGGAATTGAGCGTGGCGGCAATGGAACCCCAGGCGGCAAGAAAGATAACGGCTATGAGCAATCCGACCAGCCCCTTTGGCAGAAAGTCGGTAACAAAGCGGAGGAAGATGTAATTCGTGTCGTTGGAGTCGCCGCCCACGGCCGGATCGTTCAGCCAGCGCCGGATGGTCGCCTTATACCCCGCCTTCTCCTTCTCCAACGCCTCGGTCTGCTGGGACAGCAGCGAAGGGTCGACAAAGGCGGAAGGCCAGCCGGCCGTCCCGGGACTTCGCATGACACTAAGCCGCTGGTTCTCCGCCGCCTCATACTTGCTGATCACGGTCGGCAGGGAATCCTTATACTTCGAATGGGCCAGCAGATCTATTTGCGACTTGTTAAAAAAGACCGGCTCATGGTTATACTGGTAAAATGCGAAGACCATCACCCCAAGCAGGAGGATCAGGAACTGCATCGGCACCTTTACAAGCCCGTTCATCAACAGTCCCAGCCGGCTCTCGCTCAGACTCCGCGCCGTCAGATACCGGCCCACCTGTGACTGATCGGTGCCAAAATACGAGAGGGCGAGAAAGAAGCCGCCAATGATCCCACTCACCAGGTTATACTTGTCATTCCAGTCAAAACCGCCGCCTTTCCCGGTAAACCCCGTCGTGATGATATTCACCTTGCCCGCCTTGCCGCCGATATGCAGGATCTCCGACAGTCCCACCCCCTGCGGCAACCCGTGCACCACCAGCCAGCCCGCGACCGTCATCCCGGTGAAGATGATGATCATCTGCAGCTGCTGCGTATAAGCAACAGCCTTGGCGCCACCACTGACCGTGTATATGATCAGCAACCCTCCCATAAAGATGTTCGTCCAGACGATATCCCATCCCAACAACGAGGACAGGATGATGGAGGGCGCAGAGATGCTGATACCGGTGCTGAGCCCCCGCTGCAGCAGGAAGAGAAAGGAGGTGAGTGCCCGGGTCTTCAGGTCGAACCGCTGTTCGAGATATTCATACGCCGTATAGACCTTCAACCGGTGGAATACCGGGACAAAGCTGATACACAACACAACCATCGCCAGGGGTAACCCGAAGTAGTATTGGACAAACCGCATGCCGTCCGTATACGCCTGGCCGGGAGCGGAGAGAAAGGTCACCGCGCTGGCCTGGGTACCCATGATCCCCAGCAGCACCATATACCAGGGTACCATCCGGTTGGACAGGAAATACCCATCCAGGTCCTTGGTAGTACGGCCTTTGTACAATCCATAGGCAATGATACCAAGCAACGTTAGCGCCAGTACTATCCAGTCGGGCCGGCTCATGAATAATGTTTGGTCAGGAAATAAAAAACGATGATACAAAACACGAGAAAGCCGATCACCAGCCCGTACCACGTGCTCCAACGCTTAAAAAGCGGTACCTTCTCCTCGTCCCGATTATCTGCGATCATTTGCGATTGTTATTTCGGTTTGCGATCAGCATGGCCACGACCAGGCCGATAAAGAGTCCCACCAATAATCCGAACGTGGCCCTTTTGATGAATCTGCCCACCACCAATCCGATGACAATAGCCGTTACGATAGCAATATCCCTTCTTCGATGCATAATTTAATGGCTGCGCATACGCGCATCAGAAGCCTCTTTTATGATTCAATGCAATAATATTGGCCATCAGCCGGTAGGCTCCCGGCACGCCCGCAGGCAGCTCGCGGAAGAACACCAGTCCCGTATAGACGAACACCCCCTTCCCAAAGGGAGCGATCACCAGGCTGCCCTTCTGCTCCGATTCGCCGGGGTCGCTCATCGACAACACCTGCTGATAGGCCGGGTCGGTCTGACCCGCGAAATAGATACCCCGCTCCTGGATCCATCCTTCAAAATCGGAATCCGTGATCTTATTCGGATAGTTCAGCACCGGGTGATCGGGGACCAGGAAATTGACCCGCGCATGCTCGTCCGTGACACGGATATTGGACACCGCAAAAGGATAGGGCCCGATCGCCGTGGACATCTTGCCCAGGTTGCCGCGATTGTACTGCACAATAAGATTTCCCCCCTCCTTTACATATTCCATCAGCGCTTCGTGTCTCTCCGCAAGCCAGTCGTGCACGTCATAGGCACGGACCCCGGCGACGACGGCATCGAACTGCTTCAGGTAAGCCGGCGTGCATTCCCGCTCTTTCACCATCACCACCTCGTATCCCATCTGCTGCAGCGCCTCGGGGACCTTATCCCCCGCTCCTTCGATATAGCCGATGCGATGCCCCGCCGTCTTTACATTCGCCAGCACGAATTTCTCGCGGGCCAGCCGGAAATAATCTATCCGCGGAATATGTTCATAGGCGATCGTGGTCAGCTCCACCGCCGTATCCCGGCGACCGGCCCGCTCAAACAGCAATCCGGCGGACAAGGCCTCGGTCTTACCGGTTGCCGGCTTTGCCAACCAGGAAAGTCCGCTGGGCGGGCCCACCGTCACATCGGGCGTCGGCGTCAGGCTGAATTTCGGCAGCCCCAACCGCCCTGTCCGATCCGTTGCCTCGACCCTGAAACCTTTCTCTTCGCCATCGGTGAACAGCACCAGGCTTGGATCGAATCGCACCGTCACCGGCGGCAGCACAGTCACCGGCTCGTACAATTCCCCCTTTACGGGATCGGTAAATTTGTATTGCACCGGCCGGGTATAGACGATCTCCTGACCGCCGGCGACAAGCCGGAAGGCGACCTCATAAGCAGGATTACCCTGTGGATTGCCGATCAGCCGCTGATCGCTTACATTGAAGGATCCCGGCGACATCTCCTGCGCCAGCCAATACGGCTGTGTCAACGGCTTGTCCAGCGAAATATAGATATTCCTCGTAAAACTATAATTCTTGTCTCCCTCCAGGGACTGATGTAAGGGCACCGTAAAACCCGTCCTCACATCACTAAGCGAAACATCGGTGACCGACAACGGCGCGCCCAGCCGGTTGTCGATAGTCACGGTCACTCCCAGGGAGTCTCCCTGCACGGCGTAGGCGCTGCGCGTCACGGCTTCCAGCCAAAGCCCGCTGCAGTCTGCGATCAGCTGCTTCACCTCTTTCAGCTTCTGCGTCTTCCAGTATCCGTCGGGAAGCTGCGAGATAGCCTTGTATAATTCGGCAAGGCCCGGCACCGACCTCTCGGGATGCATCAGGGAAAAATCCCCGATCAGGGGCGCCACCATCCCTTCGATCCTTTCACCGCCGTCCACCCGGCGCCAGCTGGTCTCCACCCCTTCCATCGGATCGCTATGCGCCGGTTCCCCGGCCACCAGCGTAAAATATTCCATCGATTGTCCACGGGCAGGCGTCAATGCCGCACCCTGGCTCTTGTGATTGGTCCGGCTGATCGCCGCCAACTCCCCATAGCTCTTCCCGAGGATAGCATTGAAACCGCCGACATCGATCTTCATCTGGTCCTCACTGGTCGTGTTCGCACCCGCCCCGAAATTGAACGAATTCCAAAGGACCCGCTTCACCTGCCAGGGCTTTACCCCATATTTGAACTGCTCGGGAAAACGACTGGGGTCCGCCGCGGCGGTAAAGGCTTCCCGCGCGATCACTGCGGAGGCGGAATGATGCCCATGCCCCGCCCGGCTGTCCGGTGGGAAACGGGTGATGATCACATCCGGCTGGAACTTGCGGATCACCCAAACAGCATCGCTGAGTATCTTTTCCTTCCCCCAGGTGGCCAGGGCCTCATCCGTCGACTTGCTGAACCCAAAGTCAAAGGCCCGCGAAAAGAATTGTTCCGCTCCATCAACGCGCCGCGCGGCAAGCATCTCCTGGGTGCGGATCAATCCCAGGTCGACGCCCTGCTCATCGCCGATGAGGTTCTGACCGCCATCTCCCCGGGTCATGGAAAAATAGGCGGTGCGGTAAAGCCGGTCCTTTGCCATATAGGCTATGAGTCTCGAGTTCTCATCGTCAGGATGGGCGGCCATATATAACACCGTACCCAGAACATTCAATTTATTCAACCGCAAATAGATATCGGCCGATGTAACGGTCTCAGGCGCCTGGGCCGACGCCGTCAGGGCCCATCCAAAGGGGCCTGTCGCCAGCAGTAAGGCAAATACACGCTTCATGTGAAAAAGTCTATTATTATCTTACTAAAAAAACAGCATTGCAAAACAGCAGCTTCCCATTCTCCCAGAAGCTGCGGAACAACGGATCATCAGCCATATACACGATCGCCCCACGACCCATCTCCTGCACGCCAAATACCAATCCATCCCTGATCTTCGACCTGGCCCGGACTCCCGTAAACCCGCTCACATATCCATCTTTGCGGACGGTACCGACATTCCAGCCGCCATCCTTCAACAGCTCGTACACTTTATCGTCTTCCTTGAGCGTATAGTAATGATCGGGATACCCAAAGGCAAGCGGATGCGTGCTGTCCATCTCGACCCGGTAAATGGAACCCGGCACGCTGCCGGCCGCTTCCTCCCGCTGACGGTCGCCATAGCGGTGAATGACCATATCATCATCCGGCTTCTTATCCTTGGCTTCGTCTTTCTTGTCGCCATCGTCACCTTTCAACCGGATCCCCCACTCCATCCGCGCCAGCTGCTCCACCGCATTTTGCATCGCGATCAGCCTGCCTCCTTCCCGAACCCAGTTCTTCAGCGGTTCGGACCCATTCTTTTCAGCCAAAGCCTGGTAATTCCCGTTGGGCAGGATGACGACATCGAAGTTCTTCCAGGCAACCCTCGCCGCCGATTCCGAATTGATCAAAGTGATCGGATAGCCGATCTCCTGCTCGAAAAGATGCCACACTTCCCCGGCGTTGAGGCTGCTGACTTCCTCTCCCGTCATCAACGCCACCCGCGGCCGGTGAATAAGATGCACGAGACCACTGCCAAAATCGGCCCCCTTGTCGACAAAGCCGGTAGCTATCGGCGCCGGGTGAACACCGGTCCGGCGCGCGGCATCCTTGAGGATCGGCCAAAGCCTGTCCCCCATGGACCGGTTACCCGTCGACGTGACGATCAGCGTTCCCTTGTCAAAGGATATCCCACCGGACTCGAACGGCCGCTCGGAATAGCGCACCTTGATCCCCTGCTGGAGCAACCGCGTGAGAAAACGAACGCTGCCCATGCCCGTCCATCGGATCGCATAGGCATAGGTAGTATCGGCGGGCGCCGGCCCCTGCACCGTTCTTGTATCGCTGGTGTCCGCGTATACACGCGGCATCCCCACCGTGCTGAAATCCTTCAACCCATAAGCCTGCACCCCATATACAAAGGGCACCGACCAGGCCGTGATATCATAGGTGATCGAATCGCTGATATGCGACCGCCGCTCGAAAAGGACACGAACGAGGTTGGATTTGGGCTGTCTTGCATCGACCACGATATCGCCCGGGGCAGACCTGAAATTTGCCGGCCGGCCTGTCTCATAATCCATACCCGCCAGCGGGAGCCCCTTCGGGACATGAATATATTGGATGGAATTCCGCTCCAGGAACGACTTCAGCCGCTCCAGCCGGTCGCCAAAACTATCGTTGCGCAGGTAATAGGCTTTGTATTCCCCGCCCGGATGCTCCATCGCATCGACAAAATAGGCGTGAAACTCTTTGATCAACTTGTCCGCATTGGCAGAAGCCATCTCAATCGTCGAAATACCCGTCGTAAAATGATGCTCCAGCCGCTGCGCAAGCGTCAGCGTGTCGCCATCCGTTGTCTGCACCGCCAGCCCGGCCCCGATCCCGCCCTGCTCGAAGGTCATCCCGATCCCGCCGTTATAGATCGGATACGTATCCCCATAGCTCGGATAGAACAGGTCGAATTCTTCTTTGGTGAAATACAACCACCCGTTATGATCGAAATACCGGGCGTTATTCTTCCCGATCTTCACCTGGAACTCCCGTTGCCACGGCGTTATCACATCATGATAAGGCTCCGCCGCCGGCGCGAAATAATAGGGATTGTTGTACCCCTGTTCATGAAAGTCCACATGCACCTGCGGCAGCCAACGGTTGTATCTCTTCAGCCGCTGCTGGGTCTCCGTCTGGGTCTGCCAGGCCCAGTCGCGGTTGAGATCGAAATTGTAATGGTTGGTCCTGCCACGCGGCCAGGGTTCCTGGTGCTCACGGGACTGGGGATCGGGATTCGGCTGGGCGCCGACGACATCGTTATACCAGTGGACATAGCGGTCCCGGCCGTCGGGATTGATACAGGGATCGATGATGACGACCGTGTTCTTCAGCCATTCTTTTGCACGGACGGACGCGGGATTGACCAGCTCAAAAAGCGTCTTCATCGCCGCCTCGGACGAGGACGGTTCATTACCATGAACATTATAGCTAAGCCAAACGATCACGGGCATGTTCTCGATCGGCGCCTTCGAAATAAGCTCTCCTGCCAGCCGCAGATTGTTCTGCCTGATCTCCTCCAGCCGCCGCAGGTTCTCCGGGCTGGCGATAAACGCCAGCATCAACGGCCTGCCTTCATACGTTAATCCATACTGCTCCAGCTTGACGGTCGCAGGCGCTGCCTTCGCCACCGCCTCGAAATACCCCACGATCTTATAATGGGGAGTGAAATGCGCTCCCAACGGGTAACCCAGGAACTCCTCCGGGGAAGGAGGATTCTGCGCAAAACAACAGCAGGTAGACAACAGTAGAACGAAGAGGAGACTGTGCTTCATGGCGGACGAATGTAAGTAAACAATGAAAGATAAAAAAATGGTAACTTACACTGACCGGCCTTTCGGCCGGTCGCCCGAAAAGGGCAATTATTAGCGAACAACACGTCATCAATATGTGCCAACCGCTCATCCGTTCTTGCGTCCTTTGCACCCTGATTTTTGCCATAATGAACGGCTCCTACGCGCAAACCCAAGCCGACCCCTACCATTATAACATCCGCAAAACGGCCACAGCCACACACGGCGCTGTCGTCTCCGCCCATCCGCTGGCCAGCAACGCTGGGTTGACCATTCTCAGGCAGGGCGGTAATGCTTTCGACGCCGCCATCACTACCCAGCTGGCGCTGGCTGTCGTCTATCCGGCAGCGGGAAATATCGGCGGTGGCGGATTCATGGTCGCCCATACCGCAAAAGGCCGGAACATCACCCTCGATTACCGCGAAAAGGCCCCCGCCGCAGCAACCCGCGATATGTATCTCGACGCGGCCGGCAATGCCCGAACCGACCTCAGCCAGAACGGCCATCTCGCATCCGGCGTCCCCGGCGTCATCGCGGGCATCTTCGCCGAGCTGAAATATGCCCGGCTGCCCCTGGCAAAGCTGATCCAGCCCGCCATCGACCTGGCGGAGAACGGCTTTGCCATCACCGCGGCGGAAGCCAGGGGTCTCAACAGCATCCAGTCCCCGCTCAAAAAATACTGCACCGTCATGCCCGTCTTTGTAAAAGAAGCAGGCTGGAAGGAAGGCGACACCCTGATCCAGAAAGATCTCGCAAAGACCCTCAGCCTCATCCGGGATAATGGCGCCAAAGGTTTCTATGCAGGCGCGACGGCCCGGCTGATGCTCGAAGAGATGCAGCGCGGCAAAGGCATCATTACGGCCGAAGATCTGATCGCCTATACGGCAAAAGAACGGGAACCATCCGTCTTCCCCTACAAACAATACACCGTCGTCACGATGCCCCTTCCCAGCAGCGGCGGCGTCGTCCTCCAGCAGATGCTGAAGATGGTCGAAGACAAACCCCTCGCTGGCTATGGCTTCGAATCCGCAAAAGCCGTTCACCTGATGACCGAGGTCGAACGCCTGGCCTATGCCGATCGCGCAGAATATCTCGGCGACCGCGATTTCTACTCGGTGCCCGTCGACACCCTGACCAGCAAGGCCTATCTCCAACGCAGGATGATGGCCTTTCAGCCCGACAAGGCAGGCAGCAGCAAAGAGGTCAGCGCCGGGGTCCTGAATCCGAGATCCGAAGAGACAACTCATTTCGAGACCGTGGATGACGAAGGCAATGCCGTCTCTATTACCACCACGCTCAACGGAGGCTACGGCTGCCGGGTGGTCGTCGGCGGCGCAGGCTTCTTTCTCAACAACGAAATGGATGACTTCAGCGTCAAGCCGGGTGTTCCCAATATGTACGGCGCCGTCGGCAACGAGGCCAATGCCATCGCACCCGGCAAACGGATGCTCAGCAGCATGACCCCAACCATCGTGCTCGCCAAAGGCAAACCTTATCTCGTCACCGGGACACCGGGCGGGACAACCATCACCACCTCCGTCTTCCAGACCCTGGTGGACGTTATCGACTTCGGTCTCTCGACCGAAGACGCTGTCAACAAACCAAAATTCCATCATCAATGGCTTCCCGATGAGCTCTATGTAGAAAAAGGCTTCCCCGCCGACATCGAAGACCAGCTTAGAACGATGGGTTATACCATCACCCGGCGCGGCAGCATCGGCCGGACCGAGCTCATCCGGATAACCCCGGATCATACCATCGAAGCCGTCGGCGACAACCGCGGCGACGATACCGCGGAAGGATACTAACGAAATGAAAAAATAAAATACTATGAATACTCTCGGCACCGTCTATCTTGAGTCCGCCATCAAGCGCTTCCTCACCTACAAGGTCCTCGGCGATATGACCTTCGCTCAGCTGGAAGAAAAGGATTTCTATTACTCCCCCGGGGAGTCCTCCAACAGCATCGCCGTCATCATCCAGCACATGCACGGCAATATGGTCAGCAGGTGGACCAACTTCCTCACCGAAGATGGCGAAAAACCCGGCCGTAACCGGGACGAAGAATTCAGCCCCCCTACCTTTGCCCGGGAACAGCTCATCGGCCAATGGGAAGCCGGCTGGCGCTGCCTGATAGAGACCCTGCGGTCCCTGAAACCCGAAGACCTCGAAAAAACCATCACCATCCGCCAGGAACCCCTCATCGTCATCGACGCCATCAACCGCCAGCTGGCCCACTACCCGCATCACGTCGGGCAGATCGTCTACATCGGCAAGATGATCCTTGACCAGAACTGGAAAAGCCTGTCCATCCCCAAAGGAGCTTCCCAGGAATTTAACAAGATGATGCAAGATAAACACGGCCGGTAAGCAGTAAATTGGTCTACAATTTGCACCTCCTTCCCGGAAGTCTTAATTTTGCCATTCAGAAAAGGATAGCCCCTGAGAAAGTTCTGGAAAATACTCCGTAATACATTATTGGTTTTAATACTATTAATGCTCTCGCTATGGGGTCTTATCCATCTGCCCTCGGTCCAGACCTGGCTGGTCGGCCGAGTCACCTCCCGGCTCTCGCATGACCTTCACACCCGCATCAGCGTAAAACATGTCAACTTCTCCCTGTTCAACAAGATGCTGCTCGACAGTACTCTTGTAGAGGACAGCAAGGCAGATACCCTGCTTTTCGCCGGAACCGTAAAGGTCAACATTACCGACTGGTGGTTCTTTAAGGACAAGGCCCAGCTGCAGTATATCGGCCTCGAGAACGCTACGATCAAGCTGCAACGCACCGATTCCGTCTGGAATTACCAATTCCTCGTCGACTATTTCACCGACACCGACACGACCCTCAAGCAGGTGAAGGACACCACCAGGGGTCTGCAGCTCGACCTCAGGGAAGTGGTGCTGTCCCAGGTCCATTTTCTCAAGCACGACGCCTGGCGCGGCGAAGACATGGACCTGCATCTGAAAGGCCTTCATCTTTACGCCGACACCATCAGTCTCACCGAAAAGAGAGCGCGTATCCAAACGCTGGACTTCACCCGGCCCGATTTCGTACTGTCCAACTATCCCGGCAAACGGCCCGCACCACCGGTCGATACCATCCCCATCGTCAACGACCCCCTACACCTCCGGCTCAATCCCGCCGGCTGGTACCTCACCGCCGGCCGGGTCACCATCCGCAATGGCTCCTTCCGAAACGAAAAGCTGAACGATACGGTCGTCAACCGCCACTTCGACGGCAATCATATCTACTTCTCCGCGGTGAACACCACCTTCGCCAATCTTCGGCTCAACCGCGACACGCTCACCGCTCAGCTCTCCCTTACCACAAAAGAGCGCAGCGGCCTGGAGGTGAAACGGCTCAACTCCCGCATCCGATGGTATCCCGAAGCAATGGAGTTCGCCCGGCTCGATCTCCAGACGAACAAAAGCCATCTGCGGAATTACTTCGCCATGCGCTTCAAGACCCTCGACGATATGTCCGACTTCGAGACCAAGATCCGCATGGAAGGAGACTTCACCGACGCCGAGATCGACAGCGATGACATCGCCTGGTTCGCGCCTGCACTAAACAGCTGGAAGGAGCATATCCGGATGACCGGCAACCTGCAGGGCACAGTTTCCGATCTCAGGGGAAGAAAGGTCGTCGTGCTGGCCGGCAAAAGCACCGTACTCAACGGCGATATCCATATCAAAGGGCTACCCGATATCGAAAAGACCCACATCGAATTCAAGTCGAACGATTTCCGCACAACCTACCAGGACATGGTCACCCTGGTCCCTTCGCTCCGCCGGACCCAACAGCCGCGGCTTGACCGCATCGACTGGCTCCGGTTCCGGGGTGATTTCACCGGCACCTTCCGCGATTTCGTCACAAAGGGCACCATCGAGACCAACCTCGGGACCATCGAAACCAACCTGGACATGAAGATCCCGGCCAATGGCCCCTCGACCTATACCGGCACTATCATCACCGACAGCTTCCAGCTTGGCCCTTTTATCGACAACGAAAACCTCGGCCGTATCGCCTTCCAGGGAAAGATCAACGGGACCGGCCTCAAGACCGGCACCCTCAGCGCAACGCTCGACGGGATGATCAACAGTCTCGAATTCAACCGGTACACGTATCAGCATATCCAGGTCAACGGCGCCGTGGCCAAAAAAAGGTTCAACGGGGAGCTGATCGCCAGCGACCAAAACCTCGACGCCCACCTCAACGGCCTTGTCGACTTCTCACTGGATCAACCAAAATTCGATTTCGAAGCCGAAGTGGCAAAGGCCAACCTCACCCGCCTTCATTTCGCCAACCAGGAAGTCGAATTCGACGGGAAGTTCAAATGCAATTTCACCGGTGACGACATCGACAACTTCCTCGGCCATGCAAGCATCTACGATGCCTCCCTGTTCAAGAACGGCAACCGGGTGTCCTTTGACTCCCTGACCCTCGAATCCAGCGTCGAAGGGGCCAATAAAAAGATCGTCGTCGTCAGCAACGAGTTCGATGGCGCCATCGCCGGCGAATTCTCCATCAAAGATCTGCCCGCCTCCTTCCAGACCTTCCTCAATAAATACTATCCCAGCTATATAAAGCCCGCCAAAACGGAACCCGCCAACCAGAACTTTACCTTCGTCATCTCCACCAAAAAGGTGGATGAATACATCGACCTGTTCGAAAAAGATCTGAAGGGCTTCAACAATTCCGTCATCGCCGGCCGAATCGACACCCGCGACAAGCACCTGCTCGACCTGAACGCGGATATCCCGAACTTCGGCTACAAGAGCGTCACCTTCAACAACCTCGTCCTGAAAGGCACCGGCAATCTCGACAGCCTCTCGATGGAAACTACCATCGGGGACGTCCAGATCAGCGACAGCCTCCACTTTCCCGGCACCCAGATCCATCTGCGCAGCTCCAAAGACGTTTCCAGCCTGCAGGTAAAGACCAGCGCCAACCAAACGCTCAACTCCGCCAACATTTCCGCCCAGGTACGTACCCTGCCTTCCGGCGTGCGGCTCACCTTCGATCCCTCCACCTTCGACATCAATAGCAAGACCTGGATCATCGACAAGGACGGCGAGCTCGCGTTTATGAACAATATCCTCTCCGCCGACGGTATGAACATCCACAGCGGAGACCAGGCTATCGCCATCACCACCCATCCCTCCGGGGAAGGCAGCTGGAACGATATCCATATCGATCTAAAAAAGATCAACATCGGTGACTTCAGCCCCTATGTCGTCAAATCCGAACGGCTGGAAGGATTGCTGACCGGCAGCGCCGATATCACCAACCCCTTCGGCAACCATACCCTCCACTTCCAGGGCCAGGCCGAACAATTCCGGTTCGACAACGACTCCATCGGACGGCTTGACCTCGCCACAGACTACCAGAAGTCCACCGGGCTCGTAAATGCGACCGTTCACTCGGACAACAAAGACTATCACCTCGATGCCCGGGCCCTGATCAACACCTCGGACAGTAACGCCTCGCCCATCGATATCACGACGGACGTCTCCACGATGAAGGTGAACCTGCTCGAGAGATACCTCGGCGGCATCTTTACCAATCTCACCGGCAACGTCAGCGGTAAGCTTCGGATCACCGGCCCCTCCTCGCATCTCTACTACCTGGGAACCGTACAGCTGAAAGATGCTTCACTGAAAGTGGCCTATACCCAGTGTACCTACAAGATCCCCGCGGCAACCGTCCGCTTCAAAAAAGACACCATCGACTTTGGTACCCTCCAGCTAAAGGACAGGATGGGACACACCGCCGATCTGCTTCATGGCCGTCTCATGCACCATGCCTTCGATGACCTCGCCTTTGACTTCGAGCTGAATACCAACCGCCTCCTCCTGCTGGATACCCGGGCCATCGACAACAGCCAGTTCTACGGCACCGTCATCGGCAAAGCACGGATGACACTCACCGGTCCCGAACAGAACATGATCATGAACATCAAAGGGGAACCCACCGACAGCTCGAGCATCTATCTGCCTCCCTCCAATAGCAAGGAAAGCGGGGAAGCAGATTTCATCAAATGGCGGGTGTATGGGAAAGAGATGACGCGAAGCCTGGCAGACCGGAGATCCTCCAACCTGCTGGTCAATCTCGACATGTACGCCAACAACTACGCCAATGTCTACATGATCCTCGACCCGCTCAGCGGCGATATCATCAAGGCCAACGGCCATGGCAACCTCATCATGCGCGTCGGGACCACCGAGGACCTGACCCTCAACGGCCGTTATGAGATCGACCGCGGCAACTATAATTTCACCTTCCAGTCCTTTATCCATAAGCCCTTTATCCTCAGTGAAGGAGTGGGCAACTATATCCAGTGGAACGGGAATCCCTATGACGCCACTATCGGCATCGCGGCCAACTTCCGCGCCGAGAACGTCCGGTTCAGCGACCTCGGCCTCAACAACAACCTGGGCATCCAGGATGCCAATGTGCTGCGTTACCGCGGCGATATCATCGTCGCTGCCAACCTCACGGGCAAACTGACCTCCCCAAACATCGCCTTCCAGATCGAGCTGCCCCCCGGCAGCCCGCTCAGGAACGACCAGGACGCCCAGACCCTGCTGGCTCGTATCCAGAACGATCCCAATGAGCTTAACAAGCAGGTCTCCTGCCTCGTCGTGCTTAACAGCTTCGTCCCCCTCTCCAACAGCACTACCACCTTCGACCCCACCGGCGCCGTCGGAAATGCAGTGGTCAACAGCATTTCCGGAGCCGTTTCCAATGCCTTCTCCAAGCTGGCTTCGCAACGGCTGCAAACCATCTTCAAGGATAAAAGCATCCGGGTTAATTTCAATACGAATTTTTATAACGGCAATTACCAGATCGTTTCCGACGTGACCACCTACAACCGTACCAACCTCAACTTTTCCATCGCCAAAGAGTTTATGAACACACGGTTGACAATGACGGTGGGCAGCGCCCTGGACTTCGGAATGACGGCCCAGCAAACCGCCGCCGCCTCCTTCCAGTTCCTTCCCGATATCAACGCGGAATACAAGATCACCGCCGACGGCCGCGTAGCCCTCACGTTCTTCTACCGCGACTCCTACAACTATCTGTCGACCGGCAACCACACGCAGAACAGCAGCGGGACAAGCATCTCCTACCGCCGCGAATTCGATCGCATCGATGAGCTGTTCAAAAAGAAAAAGAAAAAACCGGTCCCGGTCATCGCTCCCACACCACCCGACCCCACCGTTAAAACAGATTCCAACTAAAAACCCTGCCGAAGCAGGGTTTTGTATTTATTTCAGTATCTCATGTCCAAGCTTATCCCGCTTGGTCTGCAGATATCGTTCATTATGCGGATTAGGATCGATCTCGATCGGCACCGTGTCGACGATCTCGAGCCCATACCCCAGCAAACCGGCCCGTTTGCGCGGATTGTTGCTGATCAGCCGGAGCTTGGTGACGCCCAGGTAACGCAGTATCTGCGCCCCTACCCCATAGTCCCGCTTGTCCATCGGAAAACCAAGATGCAGATTGGCCTCCACCGTATCCATGCCCCCTTCCTGCAGCTTGTAGGCCCGGAGCTTGTTCAGTAGCCCGATCCCCCGCCCTTCCTGGTTCATGTAGAGGATAACGCCCTGCCCCGCCTGCTCCACTATACGCATCGCCTCATGCAGCTGCTCGCCGCAATCACACCGGAAAGACCCAAGAATGTCCCCCGTAAAACAGGAGCTATGGACCCGCGCCAGCACCGGCTCACCGGGCTGCCAGCTGCCTTTCACCAGGGCCAGGTGCTCGTTATTGGTATTCTTCTCGCGAAACGCGGTCAATTTGAAATGACCGTACTTGGTAGGCATGTCCACCGTCACCACCTCCTCGATCAGCGAATCGGTCTTCAGACGGTATTCGATCAGGTCCTTTATCGAAATGACCGGGAGGTCGAATTTCTTCGAGATCTCCAGCAGCTGCGGCATCCGCGCCATCGTCCCATCCTCGTTCATGATCTCCACCAATACCCCCGCCGGCTCAAAACCCGCCAGCCGGGCGAGATCGATCGTTGCTTCCGTATGCCCCGCCCGACGCAATACCCCACCGCGCTTTGCCCGTAAAGGAAAGATATGTCCGGGACGGCCAAGATCCTCCGGCCTGGTAGCCGGGTTGATCAGGGCCTGAACCGTTTTCGCCCGGTCGCTGGCCGAGATGCCGGTCGTACAGCCATGACCCAACAGGTCGACGCTCACGGTAAAGGGTGTCTCATGCAACGCTGTATTCTTATTGACCATCAGCTCCAATCCCAGCTCATCACAGCGATCCTCCACCAGCGGAGCACAGATCAACCCCCTCCCTTCCTTGCTCATGAAATTGATGACGGCAGGGGTCACATTCCGGGCCGCCGTAATGAAATCCCCCTCATTCTCACGGTCTTCATCGTCGACGACGATCACCAGCTTCCCCTTTTTTATGGCTTCGATAGCACTCTCTATTGTGGATAGCATCAAAAATGGTTTATGTACAAAATTAACAATAATAACGCCCGAAAGTTAGAAAAGGATGCCTGCGCTATCCTGGCGGAAACCTTGCGAGCTTCGTCGGATACCCAGAAACCACTAGCGGCCGAAAAAACCCATTTTTGTTTATAACTTGTCAATATTAAATGTGCATGACGGTGCAGCCTTTTTCTATGTTTGCATTTCTTTAACACCGTCTGCCATACTTCTCCAATCCGTGAAGAATCTGAATCTGCCTGCCATCCAGTTGTTAATGATTTCTTAATGATCAAGGGAGTCCAGTCCTTATAATTTCTGTATTCCTTTGCACCCGCAAAAACCACTTTATATGATAAAACGACTGCTATTATCGGCAATCATTTTTTGCTCCGTGCTGTATTCCTTTGGCCAGGAAACGACCTCCCAGATCCTGGGAACCGTTACCGACGGGACCACAGCGCTCTCGGGAGCAACGGTGACCGCCCTTCACGTTCCAACAGGCACAAAGTACACAACAACAACCCGTAAGGATGGCCGTTTCAACCTCCCGAACGTCCGGGTCGGGGGCCCCTACCTGCTCACCGTCAGCTATGTAGGGTTCAAAGAAGAAAAGACAGAGAACATCACGCTCGTCGTAGGACAGGACTACGTTGCGGATGTAAAGATGATCGCCGAAGCCAAAGAGCTCTCCGCCGTAAGCGTGAGCGCGGGCCGCCAGAACAAGATGTTCAACAATAACCGCACCGGCGCCCAGGAGATCATCACCCGGCAGCAGATCGAACGCCTTCCCACCATTTCCCGTTCCATCCAGGACTTTGCCAAGCTTGAGCCTACCTCCAACGGTCTGAGCTTCGCCGGTACAAACCCCGGCCTTAACAACATCACCGTAGACGGAGCCGACTTCAACAACTCCTTCGGTCTTTCCAGCACCCTCGGAGGCCAGGCGAACGCCCAGCCCATCGCCCTGGATGCCATCGACCAGATCCAGGTGAACGTCGCTCCCTATGACGTCCGTCAGGGCGGCTTCACCGGTGCTGGTGTCAACTCGGTTACCCGCAGCGGTACCAACCAGCTGCGCGCAACGGTCTACGATTACATCAAAGGGCCCGGCACCATCGGCTACAAAGTAGAGAACTCCAGGGTTCCGAAAACGCCTTTCAACTATAACATCGTTGGCGCCAGCATCGGCGGAGCGATCATTAAGAACCGGCTGTTCTTCTTTATCAACGGCGAACAGAACAAGCAAAGCGCCCCCGCAACCGGCATTCTCGCTTCGGATGCCAGCCACCCGCCCCAATCCGGCGTCTACAGCCAGGCAAATGCTGACTCCCTGACCATGATCAAGAATTTCGTGAAAGGCCTAGGCTATGATCCGGGTTCCTTCGCCCCCAGCACCTTCCAAACCAACAGCTACAAGGTCAACGCCCGGTTGGATCTTAACATCAACCAGTACAACACCCTTACGCTGAAATACAACTACCTGAAATCCTACGCCGACCAGTTCGCCAGCTCGAGCCGGCCCGGTAGCGGCCAGGTAACAGGCGGCCAGCCCGGCAACACCTCCGTCCCCTTCTCTGACGCCGGCTATCGCATCAACAACAACCTGAACATCTGGATCGCCGAATTGAACACCCGCTTCGGCAACAGCGCTTCCAACAAATTCCAGATCGGTTACACCCGCGAGCGCGATTTCCGCACTCCGGCCGCATCCAGCGCCTTCCCCCACGTCGACATCCTTACCAGCGGGAACATCACGACCTCCTTCGGCTATGAGATGTATACATACTCCAACACGCTGAACATGGACTCCTATCAGCTGACGGACATCTTCACCGTATACAAAGGAGGTCATGAGATCACCATCGGTACGCAAGACAGCTACAAGAAATACCAGAACGCCTTCGCACCCGGCTGGAACGGTGTTTACCAATTCAACAGCATCACCGACTTCCTGACGGGCAAGCCGGCCGCTACCTACTACCAGCAGTATTCGACGCTGAAAGGCGCCGCATTCCCCTGGGCCTATGCCGGTGCAACCAACCTGAGCTTCTTCGCACAGGACAAATGGCGTGCTTCTCCGAACTTCACCCTCACCTATGGCGTACGGTTCGACTACACCACCTACCAGAACAAGTTCACCGACAATCCCAACTTCGACGCCCTGACGTTCAAGAACAATGCCACCTATAATGTGGGCAAGGCTCCCAACGGCTTCCTGGTCGTTTCTCCCCGCGTAGGCTTTAACTGGGATATCACCGGCGATCGTACCTGGCAGCTGCGTGGCGGCGCCGGTATCTTTGAAGGCGCCCCGCCCTTCGTTTGGGTCGAGAACCAGGCCGCCAACAACGGCGTACAGTTCGGTTCCTTCACCCAAAAGAACATGCCGTTCTTCGCCGACCCCAGCAAGGCTCTCAACTACTACCTGAACACGATCAACACTCCCCCGCTGGCGCAGACGTCTACGCCTCCCGGCTACTCCGTTAACGTCGTCGACAAGAGCTTCAAATATCCCACCAAGCTGCGCACCAGCGTCGGCCTGGATAAGAAGCTGCCGAACGACTGGGTTGTCACCGGCGAGTTCACCTACTCGAAGGATATCAACGCCACGTACATGTACAATGCCAACCTGAAAGAAACCAACGCTTTCTCCATCAGCAACGGCGGTGACAACCGTCTCCGGTACAATACCACCGGCAACTCCACCAGCGGTACCAACAACAGCAATAAATACTACAACGGTACCACGCTGACCAACCCGAACATCGGCAACGCCATCATCCTGGCCAACACCAGCAAAGGCTGGAGCTATGCCGCTACAGCCCGCGTGCTGAAGAACTGGCATAACCTCCAGGCAAGCGTAGCCTACACCTACAGCGACACCCGCACCGCCATGGAGAACGGTAGCACCGCCAGCTCCCTGTGGTCTGCCCGCGCAGTAGCCAACACAGATCCCAATGCCCCAACCCTGGCCCGCCCCTCCTGGTACCAGCCGCATCGGATCATCGCCCAGGCAAGCTATCGCATCGATGAAGGCAAGCACACCGCCACCTTTATCGGCGCCGTTTATGAAGCAGTTGCCCCCGGCGCCACTTCCTATACCTACAACGGTGACCTGAACGGCGACGGCAACACGGGTAATGACCTGATCTATGTTCCGCGCAACCAACAGGACATCAACCTGATCCCTGTCAACAGCGGCACCGCCAACCTCAGCAACGCTACCCTCGACCACTCCGATACCCGCACGGCTTCCCAGATCTGGAACCAGCTGAATGCCTTCATCAGCCAGGACCACTATCTGAACCTCCGCCGCGGTCAGTACACCCAGGCTAACTCGGTCACCTATCCCTGGATCAAGCACCTTGACCTGAACTTCACCCAGGACATCTACTTCTATACGAAGCGGGGCGGTGAGTCCGACAAACATACCCTGCGCCTGAGCATGGATATCGTCAACGTCGGCAACCTGCTGAACAGATACTGGGGTATCCAGAAATCACCGGTGCAAACGCAGTTCCTCAAGTTCGAGGGTATGGCAGCAAACTCGCAAACACCGCAGTTCTCTTTCCCCTACTCCGACGCAACCAACAAGGTCCCGTACACGACCAGCTGGAATAATAATACTGCCCTGACCAACTTTGCCAACGGTCAAACCTTCTATGGTTCGAGATGGCAAATTCAGTTCGGTATCCGTTATATGTTCAACTAAAAACAAACCCAATAAAAAAAGTGCCGCCTCTTGCAAAAAGTAGGCGGCCTTTTTTTCACGATGTCCGGCGAAATAAATTCGCCGGGGAAACCCGCTTAAAGCGGGGATTTTTATTTTCCAAAAGCCCAAAGCAGAAATTCAGGCATCGCTCTCGCCCAGGTAGCGACATCATGATGGCCGCCCGCAATCTCGAGATATCGAATATCCTTCGACGCATCATATCCCTTCGCCACCAGCTCGGCTATCAGGTCCTTCGTATCGTCGATCGAATCGATCACACCATTGTGATTCCGGTCCTCCGTCTCGTCCTCCGTCCCGCACTCGAAGAAGAACTTCAGCCAGGGATGGTAGCTACCCCTGCGCACCTCCGTATGCATGATCCGGTCAATATGCTCATCATATGCCGGGTCGCTCTTATCCCGGGTACGCCACCAGAAACTGCCGGAGAAAAGCCCGGCCTTCGAAAACTCCTGCGGATGGTTCCAGACAATATCCATCGCGCTGAGCGCGCCCAACGAAAACCCGGCAAAGGCCTTCTGCCGGAGATCGGGCGCGCGGTACTTCCGGCGGATGGCAGGCATCAGCTCGTCAAAGATAAAATGGGTGTATGCATCCGCCTTCGCACCCCAACCCTGGTAATCGGGCTGACCTGCCGTCCCAT
>Ga0310811_10002750_pt1 | contig 21977 bp, 20 predicted proteins | sample YCmetagenome_FD_207642 | JGI IMG/M metagenome (GOLD analysis project Ga0310811, IMG submission 207642) | Soil microbial communities from experimental microcosm in Duke University, North Carolina, United States - YC | ecosystem: Engineered > Artificial ecosystem > Soil microcosm > Unclassified ...
TCCACAAACCGGAGTCACCATCTTAGAACGTAGAAGGTCGTCGGATGCCTCTAACGCGGCCACCACAAAAGCCAAGAAAGATATTCTGGCCAAGAAAACGTTGCCCTTGGGCGCCATGGGTTCCGGCTCAGATTACACACCGTTCATTCAACATTTAGGGATAGCGTCGCTTAATATTGGATTTGGAGGTGAGAGCAGCGGTGGTGAGTATCACAGCGTTTATGATTCGTATGATCACTACAAGCGTTTTAAAGATCCGAAATTTGAATACGGGATCGCGCTTGCAAAAACAGCGGGTCGTGCAACGCTCCGATTGGCGGATGCTGATGTTTTGCCTTTCGACTTCAAGGCATTCCAAAAAACCGTGGCCAGTTATTTGACTGAAGTAACAGCGCTAATTGACAACCTGCGGGAAACCACCGAAGTTGAAAATCAAATGGTGAAGGAAAATCGGTATGTATTAGCCAGCGACCCGACCAAAAAATGGGTGGCCCCTACCGTCAAAGAAGAAGTGCCTTACATCAATTTCTCGAACTTGCAAAACGCAATCAGTAAATTGGAAAAAAGTAGCGCCACTTTCTCTGAATTGTATTCCGCCAAAGTTACATCAAACACTACCCAATTGAACAGTTTACTCTATCAAGCAGAGCGTAAACTGTTGGGTGAAGGATTGCCAAGAAGGCCTTGGTATAGGCATACGATCTATGCTCCTGGTTTCTACACCGGCTATGGCGTAAAAACGCTGCCCGGCGTGCGTGAGGCCATTGAGCAACGAAATTTTGCAGAAGCACAACAGCAAATCGAAATTGTTGCAAAAACGCTGGAGGCATACAGCCAGCAGGTGGAAGCCGTTAATAAGTTGCTCGCCTCCAAATAAATTCAACCAATGACCAAAGAACAATCGCTCAGCGAACTGAAAACTATTCCGGGAATCGGGAAATCGTTGGCGATTGATCTTTGGAAAGTTGGAATCAAAAGCATCTCCGACTTAAAGGGCCAAGATCCTCAATTCCTTTACGATCTTTCCAATCGTCTTGCCGGCGTTGTGCAAGATCGGTGTGTACTCTACACATTTCGGTGTGCTGTTTATTTTGCAAATACGCCCAAGTCCAAACGTAATCCCGAGAAACTGAAGTGGTGGAACTGGAAGGACAATAAACTTACATCCGCTTCTTGATTCGCTCTACCATCTCCAACACAGCAGGACACACCAACGTGTTTTTGTAGGTAAGGTCCATGATCTGCACCATTTTCCTTCGGTCGGTGTGCGGATATTCGCGGCATGCTTTTGGCCTCGCCTCGTAGATCGAGCAGTAATTTTCTGCATCCAAAAATGCACAAGGGGAAGATTTCAAAACATAGTCCTTGTCTTCGTCCACGCGCAAGTACTTTTCAATGAAGTCGCCAGGTCTCATCTTCAAAAATTTGGAGGCACGTTCAATGTCCGTTGGATAAAAAATGGGGCTGGTTGTTTTGCAGCAATTGGCGCACGTCAAGCAATCCATTTCACTGAAAACCTCGTCGTGTGCGTTATGGAAAGCATCATCTACCTGACGGGGATCTTTCTTCTTCAGTCGGTTGAGAAATTGTTTGTTCTCTTCCGATTTGTTCTTTGATTTCTCGCGAAAATGCTCAAGATCCATACCTTTCTATGCGGAGTTCCGTGCTGCATTGATAATTCCAAACATACACCGGATGATCAACTTGCGATACAGCATCTCAGCGTCTTTATCTTCTTCTTTCTGATGACGTAAACTCATCAATGCAAATTGCTGGATCGCGATCAATGGCAGCACAATTCTTTCTCGTAAGCTCACGGATTCTCTGTTCAAAGGGTTGTTCTCCATCAGGTATTTGAAGCCGGATATCTTGAGCACCATTTCAATAGAAAGTTTATATTCATTATTCATCTTGTTCCAAATCTCCGAAAACTCTGGATCATCATTCAGATAAAGAGTCGCCTGATAAAAGCTTTTCGTGAGTGACATCATACTGTTTCCTAACAACGTTTTAAAGAATAATGATTTTGAATACAGCTCAGTCATTTTTTCAAAACGGCCGTCGTCGTTCATTCTCTTTAAGGCCGTGCCGACACCATAGAATCCAGGAATGTTCTGCTTCATCATTGCCCACGATCCAACAAATGGGATTGCTCGAAGATCTTCCAATTTCAAGCCTCCCGATGTGCTTCGCTTGACTGGTCGAGAACCAATATTGGTATCCCCAAAAAATGAAAGCGGTGTAACCTTTTCCAGATAATCGACAAACTTGGGATGATGCTTCAATTCCAAGTACGCACTGTAGCCAAACTCGGCCAGGTCATCCATTAATTTCTTGTCGGTTCCGCTCATCCTGGCCTCCGGCCGAACGGACATGGCGCTTTCCAATCCAGCGGAGATCAGTTGCTCAAGGTTATATCGGCACGACGCCGTTCTTCCGAAGTTGGAGCTGATGGTTTGCCCTTGAATCGTGATTTGCACTTCTTCGTTTTCGATCGTGTCCCCAAGAGAAGCATAAAAATCGTGAGTGTTGCCCCCACCACGCGCCGGCGGGCCACCTCTTCCATCGAAGAAAATGGCCTTCAGCCCAAATTTCCGCGCTACCGCCGTGAGTGTTTCTTTCGCCCTGTAAATGGACCAGTTGGCGCGGAGATATCCTCCGTCTTTTGTGCCGTCTGAAAACCCAAGCATGATGGTCTGCCTGTTGTTTCGTTTTTTTAAATGCGCCCGATAGCTTGCCACTGAAAATAACTCCTCCATAATCGCTGGTGCATTCGCGAGGTCGTCGATGGTTTCAAAGAGCGGAATAACATCGAGTTCCAAAGCCTCTTCATTCAACAGCAGCATCGCCAAACTAAATACCTCGACCACATGTAGGGCGCTTTGACAATTACTGATAATGTAACGATGACATCCACGTGTCCCGTTCTCTTTTTGAATGGTTCCTATCGCCCGAATGCTTTGAATAGTTTCATTGGTGAATTCGTCGGTGAATTTTTCATTCTTAAGGTCGATTTTTAAATTCAACAGATACTCACATTTCTCACCAGGCTTCAATTGAGCGAATTTTTGTGCGTCCATCGTGGCGCCCTTTACGGATAGGTTTTTCAAAATATCATCCCACACGGCATCATGCTTACGGCTGTCTTGTCGGATGTCGAGGCACGCAAAATGAAATCCGAACAATTTTACTTTTAAAATAAATGCGTCCAGTAATTCGAGGAACAAACCGTCATGTTCCTCCAATAAAATTTTTCTGGCCCTCTCCAAATCCGCAATCAACTCTCCCGACTTTTGGTAATTCTTTTCGTCACCAAACACATCCGAATAAATCTTTTGCTCTACAGCGATCATGATCGGCAAGACACCATGAAATGTAAGCCTGCGGCGAATCGCTCGCACATCTCTGTAGTAGCATTTCAAAATCGTTTGCTTGAGTCGAGCGGCGACACGCACCGTGATGTCACTAGTGACAAACGGGTTTCCATCGCGATCTCCACCGGGCCAGAAACCAATGACAATAATCTTGTCGTTGGGCCATTCATTTAATTCCATCGCTACCCCTGCCGCCAACTGTCGAACGATATCGGAAACGCTGAAATAGAACACATTCTCCAAATACCAACACAACGTGGCCGCTTCGTCATAAGGAGTTGGTTTGACCTGGTTCAGGAAGGCTGTTTTGCCAAGTTGTCGAAGCAGCAAATTGACTTGCCCAAGATCATTCTCCCGAATCGATTTTTCAAGGTCCGTCAAAATGCCCAACACATGACCTGGATAGAATTGTGTTGGATGTGCCGTAAGCACAACACGCAAACTGAAATCGGTCAGTTTATTGATGAGGTCCTGTGATTTTTTTTCGTACACGGCACGGCTTAACAGTGCAGTAACTGTCCCCTTGCCCTTTACATCATTGACTTGTTCAAACGCAGCATCCTCTACCGAATCAAACAACGCAATTTGGCGCTCTACATACTGAATGAAATTAAACAACAAATCAAATTGAGCTTTTTGATCCGCGTTGGGCACGATGTCGTGAAAAAAGTCATGGATGATCGCTTTCGGCGATTTTCCTTGTTCAAATTCATCCTCACAGTATTGTTGTAACAAGGGCAACAGTGTACCCGTTCTTGAAATATTTTGAAAAGGCAGGTTTAGAAAAAGACTATTATAGACGTGAAATCTCGTGCCAACGATTTGATCGTACATATCAATTTGAACTAAAAAATAAAAATATTATCTTTCCTTACTATCCTGCAATTTATGAGAAATATATATCCAATCATGTTGCTGGCGATGTGTTCGTGCATTGGTTACAAAGAATTGCCTGTCGAATACGACTATAGCTATCGTGGGAATTTCAAGAAATACCGAACCTACGACATGATGAAACCCATTGGGATAAAGGATAGCTCGATGATAAATGAGTCTATTGAAAAATCGATTGCTTCAAGAATGAAATTCTTGGGATATCGGAAGACGGCAACTCGCCCTCATTTGATTATCAGTTACCGAATGTATCACGATAGCCTCAAGTTCAACGGATACGTCCAACCCGATATTGAGGCATGGGTGAAGACTCGAAAAGAAAACTTGAATTACGATAGGAAAAAATACAACCTGAAGTCAGGAACATTACTCATCCAGTTTTATGACAGAAGGCAGAATCGCTCCATCTGGCAAGGCTACGCCACAGCACTCTATGGCGATATCGATTTCGGCAACCAGCGTCATTTAAGAAATGCGGTGATTTCAATTCTAGACAAATACCGTTTCTGGGCAGACGGCTTTTTGGAGCAGCAACAGGGGGTGGAGCAAACTGAAATTGAGAATCCATGAGTATCTTTCGGGAATATCGATTCCCCCATGACCTCTAAGGATCAACTGATCATCTCTCATTTTAGTCAATACGTCAGCGATCACAAGAAAGATTTCATCGAGAAAGTTCTGGACGGGCGCACCAAATATGTGACACTCGTTCTGGAAGACATTTATCAATCTCAAAATGCAAGCGCCGTCTTGCGCACGTGCGAATGCCTTGGCCTTCAAGACGTTCATATTATTGAAGACGAAAGTAAATACTCGGTAAACAAGCGGGTACTAAAGGGAGCCAACAAATGGCTTGACCTACATCGGTATAAGATGAAGGGTTTTAAAAACGCTGACATCTGTTTCCGCAAATTGCGTGACCTGGGTTACATGATCTTGGTCACCGATCCGTCCCCCGACGGAATCTCGATCAACGACATCGCGCTCGACCAAAAAGTTGCCGTAGTGATGGGCAACGAACTCCACGGCACTTCCGATTTTGCACTCAACCATGCCGATCAAAAAGTTTTTATTCCTATGCACGGCTTCACAGAAAGCCTCAATATTTCAGTCAGTGCGGCAATCATTTTAAACACCCTTCTCACCAAGTTGAGGGTATCAAATATCGACTGGAAATTGTCTGAAACTGAAAAAACGGAGATTCGCTTAAGGTGGTTGCGAAAAATCATTCGAAGATCAGACCTCATAGAGGCGCAGTTTCTGAAAACGATTGAGTAACTTTGCTTCCGCTTTAATCTAACGATCATGATTTCTTGGAGGAGGTTGAGGGTGGTGTTGACGATACTGGCGTTGCTGGTGGCCGTGCTGATGCTTTGTGCCAATCTCTGGGTGGTGATGAGCACCGAAGACAAAGTTTTTACCAATATTGATTCGCTTAATGGGCACAACGTAGCCTTGGTGCTCGGCACGAGTAAAAAACTGAGCAGTGGTGCTTCTAATCCTTTTTTCGAAAACAGAATCAAAGCTGCGGCCGAATTATTTCACAAAGGGAAAATCACCCATTTTATTTTGAGCGGAGACAACCGTGCGCGCAATTACAACGAGCCGCTCGAGATGAAGAAATCACTGATAAAGCTGGGCGTACCTGACAGCGCCATCACCCTCGACTACGCAGGCCTCCGTACGTTGGACTCCATTGTCCGGAGCAAAGAAATATTCGGTCAGGAAAAAATCACGATCATCACCCAGTCGTTCCACAGCTACCGCGCTTTGTTCATCAGTAACTATTACAACATCGATGCGGTGGCGTTGGTGGCCAAAAACTCAACTACCGAAGCATCTTTTCGGGTTTACGTTCGCGAATGCTTCGCTCGCACAAAGGCAGTGTTGGATCTCTACGTGCTGAACACCTCCCCTCGACATCTAGGGGAGAAAGAACCTCTCGATATTTAATAGCGAGGCCGCTCCGGATGACCAATTGAATTTGTAATTTGTCATTTGAAATTTTCCCTATGAATTTTACCGTTGATCAAGACATTACGCAAGCGAAAACCATTTCGACCGACTTCTATTTAAATGAAAGTCATTTCCAACAATCGAAGGAGAAAATTTTTGCCAACAGTTGGCAGTTCATAGGCGACACCGATGGGGTGAAAGAAAAAGGCTGGGTAACGCCCGTGAATTTACTGGAAGGTTTCATCGATGAGCCGTTGGTCATCTCGAAGGACAAAAATGACAGGCTACATTGCTTGTCCAATGTTTGCACACATCGAGGTAATTTGATTGTGGAGCGCCCCTGCAAACTCAATGACATCCGCTGCAAATACCATGGGCGCAGGTTTCAACTCGACGGCAAGTTTGCATCCATGCCAGAGTTCAAAGAAGTAAAAAATTTTCCAACGGCGGCTGACGATCTCCATCAGCTTCCGTTGCATACTTGGGGCAAATGGTTGTTCACATCCCTTAATTCCAAAGTAAACGCGGAAGAATTTTTCCGACCGATGGCGGAAAGGGTAGGCTGGATGCCGCTGCAAGATTTTGTTTTTCGCCCCGAACTTTCGCAGGATTATTTGATCGACGCACATTGGGCGCTGTATTGTGAAAATTACCTCGAGGGCTTCCATATTCCCTTTGTGCACGCCGGGTTAAATTCAGTCATCGACTATGGAAATTACACCATCGACCTTTTCAAGTTTTCCAATTTGCAGTTGGGCGTCGCCAAAGAGGGTGAACTTGTTTTTGATCTCCCCCCCACTTCGCCTGACTATGGCAAGCGCGTGGCGGGCTATTACTTTTGGGTGTTCCCCAACATGATGTTCAATTTTTATCCCTGGGGCTTATCTATAAATATCATAAAGCCGCTCGGTGTGAGCAAGACCAAAGTTTCATTCCTTTCCTACTTGCTCGACGAAAGTAAACTTCGTCAGGGAGCGGGCGCCGATTTGCACAAAGTAGAATTGGAGGATGAAGACGTCGTTCAAAATGTTCAGAAAGGAATTCGTTCGCGATTTTATTCACACGGCCGTTACTCGGTGACCCGCGAACCCGGTACCCATCACTTTCACCGATTGGTTGCTGAGTTTATGAAATAAAATCCACCACTGTCATTTCACTTTCGCGAACTCTTTCGTCTCACAATCCTTCATCGCATCGTGAATCTTCAGGGATGTGTCGGTCAATTCATCCACAATAACTCTTCTCGTGATCATTCCTGATTTTTTGTCCATGAAACTCAGTTCTTGCCCGTTCAAGTGGTATTTAAAAGATTCCATCTCAGCTCCCTTTTTTCTTCCTACTGAAAAGACGCCTTCTTGACCGTAACCATCTTTCTTGAAAATGATCAGCTTAGCTACCGTGCTGGCTGACGTACCCCCCATCATGGGGGTCAATTCCTTTTCGGTTTCGCTTTCTTTCATATCGGCCTGGAAGCAGGTCTTGCTGTTGGTGAGCTGCCAGGTGCCTTGAATAGATTGTGCCATGAGAGAGCCGGAGATTAAAGTCAGCGCAAGGACGAAGGTTCTTTTCATAACATGGATTTAATTATCAGCGAATTTAAGAATATTCAAGATCATAGCGGACCACCAAAGGCTAATCAAAGGACACCATAGCCTAACAATTCGTGACAAATCAATCTTTTTCTCTTGGATACCGTAAGATTCTTTGATAACGTACGCTACGCAAGATTTTCGTTCGAGAATTTGTAACTTAGTTAACTGGCTTTGGAATGTCTTTACGCTTTGGCTTTTTGTGTGCTTGTCTTTTTGCTCCCTCGCTCATTATCGACTTGAGGTCGCAACCGATTTATCATTTCCAAAGGATAGATGTGGACCGAGGGCTCCATAGCAACTACGTAACCACGATTGCTCAAGATGCCGATGGATTTATGTGGATCGGCACCACTTCGGGCGTTCAGCGATTTGACATGAATGAATTTGTTGAACGACCAGGTTCAAACGCGTTTACACGGGTTTTTATCGATCGAAGCGGCAGGAAGTGGTTTTCAAATAACACGACCGTCGGCATATATAATGACTCCGCCGATAATGTCCAGCCGCTTTTTCTTAAGGATTCCAGTGCTTATGTCTCCCGGTTTCAAAACTGGATAACGCAAGACAATGATGGGACCATTTGGGTAAGCTTAACTTGGGCGGACAAGCGCGGGTACGCCTATTATGATGAGAAGGAAGGTTATCTTGTCCCTCATGACGTGGTACTTCCATTCCATGCGGATATTCCAAGGCGTGATTTTTCAGATGTACAGGGCCTTGGAAAAAATCTGTTATTAGGAACCGGCGGAGGGTTGTTTTACTACAACAAAACCAAAAACAGGGTTTACGGCCCAAGGGACGCCGGTTATCCGTTGACCAAATTTTCCGATGCTCAGGAACCCATCTTTTCACTGCACTCTAATGGCCAAAACGAAATATTTTTGATCACCTGGGGACCGAAGAAGGGGCATCCCTACTTTTATATTATGGATACCACGGGAGTCGTTTCCGATTCTTATCCGGTGGGAGAAGTGCGGTCGGTGACCGTGGATAACTCAAACAACATTTGGCTGGCAGGAGAACGGCTGTGGAAAATTGATCACCAAACAAGACAAATAGAAGACGTTCAGTTACCGGCAGACATCCGGATGGTCAATGGGATCATCAAGGATCGAGAAGGGAACTTATGGTTGGCCACTTATCACGGGGTTCTGGTTTTTAACCCAAATGAGCAAGTCACTGACTGGAACCAACAGAATGAAAACGGCAAAACACAAGCTGTTGAAACTTTGTGCTTGACTCGCACGCATGATGGAGTCGTCGTTGCTGGAACCTGGGGGGGTGAAGGGATCTATTTCTACGACAAAATGCTAAAACCGCTGCCAGGCATCGACCATTTTACGCGGAAGGATTTTGCACATTTGAAGCAGATCCCCGTGTGGTCAATTCTTGAGTCGTCTGATAATAGCCTCTGGATCGGTGGTCACGATGGGCATCTCTGCCGAATAAACCGAGCCGCCAAAAAAATCGAACATTTTAATAGCGCAACCTTTCATCGTAAAACGATTAGAGACATTTGCGAAGACCCCTTGCAAAACATTTGGATCTCTACTCATCAAGGGCGTGTTTTTAGGCGTGATGCTCACACCGGATCCTTTTCCGAAATCAATTTTAAGAACGACGACACCAATCTCGTCTTCTTTAAAACCGACGGCACATTCTTATGGTTGGCTTACGGGCGGTCCATTATTAAATTAGATCCCAAGACAATGAAGTGGGAGGAATTTGAGTACAATTCCCAACATCAACAAACGAGCGCTTTACCATCATTCATAAAAATAATTAACATTGATGCAAACCAAATTACAATCAATGCCTTCGATGGACTAGCCTTTTTTAACCGGAACACAAAGACCTTCACTTTCAAAAAGTTTTTTAGCCCGATCGTTAACTGCGAATATGTGGGCTCCAAATACCTGGTGGCGTTTGAGGACGGAGTATTGGCGGAATATAGCAACGATGCCTTCAAATTTTTGCAAAAAGGGAATTCATTTAATATCAATTCCTCTCAAAAGTTAGCAGATAACCAGTATGCTTTCGGCAATGAATCAGGGTTTACGATCGTTCAATATCCTCTTGCCATGCACGCGCCAGACTACATCTATCCACTGCGGATCACTTCTGTCTATGCACAGAATGAGCAAAAAAAATTGAATGAAGTTTTGTCAAAGGGTTTAACTCTCGAACATAACCAAAATTATTTTGTGGTCACTTTCTCTGCCGTTCAGTTTCAAGAAAAAGACAACATCGGTTATTATTACCGGATCAATAAAAGCTCTGAATTCATCAATCACGGCCGCAATCGAAATATTTCCTTTGCTGAGCTTCCGCCTGGAAAGCACGAATTGGAACTATACTATAGTTTGGCCGGGGTAAACTCACCTGTTGTTTCTTTCAAAATTGAAATCATACCGCCGTTCTGGAAAACGTCTTGGTTTTTGCTTCTTTGCGTGGCTGTCGCGGCTAGCCTCGTCGTTTTCATTTATCGAATTCAGTTAGGCAAAGTTCTTGCATTGGTGCGGGTACGTGAGAAACTGTCACGAGATTTACATGACGAAATGGGTTCCAACCTCAGCACGATAAACATCCTTGCCAACATCGTTAAAGGCCGCCTTCAAAATGACTCTGTCGCAGAAAAAGAAATACAGATCATTGATAAAATAAGTGGCTTGTCTTCTCAGGCCATCAGCGCGATGGACGAAATCGTTTGGTCGTTGAATACCAACAGCGACTCAATGGAAGAGATCATCAAACGAATGAGAGTCATTGGTTCTCACCTTGAGGACTTAAACATTAATTTTATGTTTGAAGTAGAAGGCAATCCCAACATTATACGGATTGACCCTGAACGGCGAAACCATTTTTACCTTATCTACAAAGAAATTATCACAAATATCAAAAAGCATTCCCATTGCAGAAATGTTCGAGGTACTCTTAGATTAAACGACGAATTTATGGAATTGGAAATTGCCGACGATGGGATCGGTTTCGACCACACGAAAGACCAAGGTGGAAATGGATTACGAAATATCAGAAACCGGTCGGAAAAAATCAGAGGTCAACTGGTCTTAAAGACTCAACCGGGTTATGGTACCACTACAACCATTCGCATCCAAAACAAGTAGATCGGGAAAACCCTACTTACTGACCGTTTTCTGCAGATGCTCAGGGTATCTTGCTCCCTGCACCACAATCTTTGATGCCGCCATTTCAATTTCTACCAAATCAGCGTTCGTCAATTCAACATTGGCGGCACCGATGTTTTCATGTAGTCGACTCAGCTTGGTGGTTCCGGGAATTGGTACGATCCAAGGTTTTTTGGCCAAAAGCCAGGCTAAAGAGATCTGTGCGGAAGTAGCGTTTTTTTCTGACGCGATAGTCTTAATTAATTCTACCAAGGTTTGGTTCGTTTTTCTGTTTTCCTCTGAAAAGCGCGGTAAGGTATTCCTGAAATCAGCGCTGTCAAATTTGGTGCCCTCATTCACTGCGCCTGTTAAGAATCCCCTCCCAAGTGGGCTAAAGGGTACAAATGCAATTCCCAATTCTTCCAAAACAGGCAACAGTTCATTTTCCGGTTCACGCCACCACAACGAATATTCGCTCTGCAATGCCGCCACGCGATGCACTCCGTGTGCTTTGCGTATGGTCTGCACGCCGGCCTCTGACAACCCCCAGTGTTTGACCTTTCCTTCTTTGATAAGAGTTTGAATGGTGCCTGCCACCTCTTCGATAGGGACACTTGGATCAACCCGATGTTGATAAAACAAATCGATGTAGTCAGTCTTTAGTCGTTTCAAAGAATTTTCCGCCACCGCTTTAATATTTGCCGGGCTGCTATCCAATCCGGTACCGGACTTGCCATCCTTGAAACCAAATTTGGTTGCGATCACCACTTTTTTACGGAACGGCGACAGCGCCTCTCCTAAAAGCTCTTCGTTGGTAAATGGTCCATAGGCTTCAGCTGTGTCGAAAAAAGTGATGCCCGCATCAAAGGCTCCTCGCAAAAGGTGGATACCCTCCTGCTTAGTGGGTGCAGGTGTATATGCAAAACTCAAGCCCATACAACCCAACCCAATCGCTGACACCTCCAGTCCGCTGTTTCCTAAAATTCTTTTCTCCATATTATTTTGGTTGTCTTTTAAACACCAGATGGCCAAATTTTGTTTCTGAATTGCGATCTAATGTAAGGATTATCGTTTCTATGGTCTCGCGTTTTTTTACAACACCATGTTCGGTTGCTATTTTATATAGCATGCTTTCTTTATTTTTGAAATAAATCACTTCAGTGCATGGATCTTACCATTCTCTTCTCTCCCCTTGACGAATCTATATACACTATCGAATATCCCGCCAATTCCTTCTTCAAGAACATTAGAGTCTATGGGGAAAAAATGCCCGACTACAAAGACGCACAGATCGCACTGATTGGGATAAAAGAAGAACGCGGCACGAGCGACAATCAGGGTGCCGCGAAAGGGCCGGACGAAATCAGGAAGAAATTGTACCGCTTAAAAAAAGGAACCGGTAAGTACAACATTGTAGACCTGGGTAACTTGAATGTGGGTGTTGACCTTGACGAAACGTATACACGCGTCAGCGAAGTGTGCCGAATACTTTTGGAGAGCAATGTGATGCCTGTGCTGCTTGGAGGCACCCACGATTTGGATTATGGTCAATACCGTGGCTACGAAGACATGCAAAAGCTGATCAGTTTCTTGAATGTAGATGCCTTTCTTGATCTCGATGACGACAAGCAAGCCTCCGCGTCCAGAAATCATATCCATAAAATGCTCTTGCATGAACCCAATTATCTCTTTAGCTATACACATTTGGCACATCAAAGCTACCTGGTCGACCCGTTCTCAGCAGGTGTGTTGGAGAAATTGAATTTCGAAGCACACCGCATAGGCCAGATCAGAACGAACCTTGCAGAAATGGAACCCGCCATCCGCCACGCAGACATGTTCTCATTTGACGTGACCGCCATCAAATCCTGCGATGCACCCGGCAATGCAAACGCACAACCCTTTGGGTTGACGGGAGAAGAAGCTTGTCAGATTTGTTGGTATGCTGGAATGAACGGAAAGTTGAGTTCAGCGGGGTTTTATGAATACAATCCCAATTACGATGACATCCATAAAAAGACGGCCTCTGTGATTGCCACGATGATCTGGTATTTTATCGAAGGATTTTATCATCGTAAACAGGAAAGTAATTTCAAGTCGAACGATTTCTTGAAGTACGTCGTATCAATGCCGGTAGAGCCGGAGACCATCGCGTTTTATAAAAGCAAGCTCACCGAAAAATGGTGGATGGAAGTAAGCCTCGCCCGTGCCGGCGCCAAATACACGCGCAATTCTATCGTGCCCTGTAGCTACGCCGACTATCAAACAGCGACAAAAGGGGAACTGCCCGAGCGCTACATCAATGCGCTTTCTAAGATGAGTTAGCTAACGCTATCTTTTTTGCGTTGATCCTTTACCGATAGCTTTCTTTGAGCTCTAAATGCCATCTCTGTCTCGGTGAATTGACCAAATTGGTTGATGCCACGCTTCTTTAGTACAGCGTAAATTCTGGTGACCGCGGCGTTGCAGCCAATGAAGAGGCGGGTGGCCGGCAGCATGTTCAGGAGGTTTTACAGAAAATGGTGAAACATACACTGCCTCTCTACGTCTTAAGAAAAATTTACAAATGAAAGCTTCGACGCCATTTTCCTTCAAAAGATTCTTCCTTGGTTTTTTTGTTGGAATCACCTCCGTTGCGATACTCACAATAACCTCTGTCTTCCTTTGGGGCGACAGGTTTTTGGAAATCATCAATTACTTGTACCTAAAAATTTAGAACAATGAAAAATCGTCCTTTTCTGGTTGGCTACTTGGCCGGCATAATCATCGCCGTTGTTTCTGCATTTTATTTGCTTGTGGTAGCCTCCACTACGCCGACCTATCGGCTGACTGATTTTTCGTTTACAGATCTAAAAGGGAATGTGATTAATCTGGACAGCCTACATGGAAAATCAGTTGTTATAAATCTTTGGGCGACGTGGTGCGGGCCGTGCATTCGTGAAATGCCTCGGATAAAAAATGCGGTCGAACATTTGCGGTCGGACGAAGTAGTATTTCTAATCGCGTCAGACGAATCGCCCGACAAAATCAGGAAATTTGAAGAGAAGCGGAATTTTGGGATTCCCTTTTACAACTACAAAATGAAGTCGGCAAATGAGTTGCCGCAAGCGAGGCCTCAAACTTATATTTTCAATAAACAAGGTAAACTGGTTTACAACCGCATGGGGGCGTTTGAATGGGACAATCAAGAAATTCTTGAAAAGCTAAAATCCCTGTTGAACAATTGAGAGAAAAAAAATGCCAGGCCTCACAGCCCAGCATTCGGGGTTTGTGTATAGAAAATCTTTATTCGCCCTCTACACTCCATTTCTCCGGCGATCGCCACAGGCTAGAGAGCAGCAGTTCTCGCATGAAAATAAATTCTTTGGGTAGGCGATCGTACATACGCTCAAAAAGCTCAGCATGAGATAGCAATTCGTATTTCCACTTTTCCCGATCGATCGCCATGATTTGATCAAACTGTTGCTTCGTAAAATCGGAGCCCGTCCAATCCAAATCTTCGTAGTGCGGCATCCAGCCGATCGGGCTTTCGACTGCATTTGATTTTCCGCGTACTTTTTCGACAATCCATTTGAGCACGCGCATATTATCTCCGAAGCCTGGCCACTGGAAGTTCCCTTTCTCATCCTTACGGAACCAGTTGACGCCGAAAATGCGAGGTGGATTTTGAATGTCGCGACCGAACTGCAACCAGTGGTTGAAATATTCACCCATGTGATAGCCACAGAACGGTAACATCGCGAAAGGATCACGTCTTACTTTTCCGACCTCTCCAAACGCAGCCGCTGTCATCTCTGAGCCCATCGTAGCAGCGAGGTAGACGCCGTAGTTCCAGTTGTGTGCCTGATAAATCAAAGGAATGGTGTTGCTTCTTCTTCCGCCAAAAATGAAGGCACTGATGGGTACACCACTTGGATTTTCCCACTCGCTGTCGATGCTGGGGCACTGTGATGCGGGTGCTGTGAAACGCGCATTTGGGTGAGCGGCGGGTGTGCCTTTGGAGGGATCCCACTTCTGCCCTCTCCAGTCGGTTAAGTTGCTCGGCGCCTCTTTGGTCATTCCTTCCCACCATACGTCACCGTCGTCGGTGACAGCCACATTAGTGAAGATCGTGTTCTTCTCGATGGTTTTCATTGCGTTCGGATTGCTCTTCATGTTGGTGCCTGGAGCAACTCCAAAATAACCCGCCTCTGGGTTGATGGCGTAAAGTTTTCCTTCCTTTCCGGGCTTAATCCACGCAATGTCATCGCCCACGGTGGTCACTTTCCAACCGTGAAACTCTTTGGGTGGAATGAGCATGGCAAAGTTGGTTTTGCCGCACGCACTTGGGAAAGCAGCAGCCACATACGTCTTTTCTTTGTCAGGGCTTTCCACGCCCAAAATCAACATATGTTCGGCCAACCAGTCTTCTTCCTGCGCCATCGTAGACGCAATACGAAGGGCAAAACATTTTTTTCCAAGCAGTGCGTTTCCACCATAGCCCGATCCATAGGAAACGATCGAACGCTCTTCAGGATAATGAACAATATATTTTGTGGTTGGATTACATGGCCACTTTACATCGGATTGACCTGCTTTAAGGGGCGCCCCGAGCGTGTGCAGGGCTTTTACAAATTCCCCACCGCTACCTAGAGCGTCAATCACCTTGGTGCCTACTCGAGTCATGATATGCATATTCACCACGACGTATTCAGAATCGGTGATTTCTATGCCGATGTGAGAAATACTTGAACCGATTGGCCCCATGCTGAATGGAATGACGTACATCGTCCTTCCCTTCATGCAGCCTTCGAGCAACCCGTTGAGGGTTTGTTTCATTTCTTTAGGGTCAACCCAATTGTTGGTAGGGCCCGCGTCTTCCTTTTTGCGGCTGCAAATGTAGGTGCGGTCTTCCACGCGTGCTACGTCACTGGGGTCAGAGAAGCAGGCGAAGCTGTTGGGTCTTTTTGATTCGTTAAGTCGGATGAAGGTGCCCTTGTCGACGAGCTCATTGCACATCTCATCATATTCCTCTTTGGAGCCATCGCACCAGTAAACTTGGTCGGGCTGGCACAGGTCGGCTATCTGCTTGACCCAGTTTTTAAGAGCTGTATGATTGACGGGGTAAGTAGAAGCATGCTTCTCGATCGCTACCATAAATCAGGGTTTAGGGGCGCAAGATAAAGAAAAACCCCTAATTGATTTAGTTCAATCGGTTGCGATAAAAATATTCCTTTCAGTTGGCCTACTTCAATTATTGTCGTTTCGGGTTTTAACCAAAGGAAATTCTGAAACCTGACCCTTTAGCCCAAGATTGATTTGATATTAATGGCCGAAGCTTTTACACTTTCAATCGACGAACCGGGAAAATTGTCGTACTCTATGTAAAAGTGCTTCATGCCCGACTCCTTTGCTTTGGCGAAAATAGGCTTGAAGTCGATCGAACCAGTACCTACATCGGCATTCTTTTTACGGTCGGCTTTGCTCATGTCCTTCACGTGCCATTGCGTAAATCTACCTTTGTAATCATGGAACAATTTCAAGGGGTCTTGATTCGCATAAATGGCCCAAAACAAATCCAGTTCCATACTCACCAGCTTTGGGTCGAGTTCCTTTAACATCATATAATATGGAATTTGATTATCTACGGTGGCAAATTCAAAATCATGGTTGTGATACCCCAGCGTGATGCCATATTTTTTACAAACCTCGGCTTGTTTATTTATTTGCTCACAGACTTTTTTGTAATCATCAATGGATTTACGTTCTCCCTCCGCAAGGTATGCGATGATCATATTTTCATGGCCCAGTATTTTGGCGTCGTTGACGGCTTTCTCCCAGTTGGCAAAACTTCCAAGCCCATAATGCCCGCTGGGCATTTTCATGCCGAGGTCACTGACCATTTTACTGACGTCTGCGACAGGGGCACCAAACACTTTCCCATCGCCATAGCTGAACGCCTCCATTTCATTGTATCCAAAACTTGCGATTTGCTTCAAAACTCCATTTACGTCTTTGAAAATCACGTCGCGAACGGACCAGGACTGCAAACCGATCTTTTTATTGGCAGCAAACCCGAGTGATGGAAGTACTGCGGCAGCCGAAACGGCAAGTGCTGATTTCTGAATGAATTCTCTGCGGTCCATAGGCATCTTTTTTGGTAAGTTTCAGTAAGCTACTAGGATTCGTTATAAAGTGAAATGATTTTCTGGTGGGCGCTCAAAAAATGATGTCAACAGCTGGCGCTAACGTTTGCAGATGGCACAGTGGCGAGAAAGCCCATAGAAGAAACAAAATTATATTCAACTTTGGATCCATCTGGGATTATGAAAATAGGGCTCTTATCTGATACTCACAGCCACCTTGACTCGACGGTCTTAGCACATTTTAAAAAGGTCGACGAGATTTGGCACGCGGGAGACATCGGAAACGCGCGTGTGATTGAAGCCTTAGAGGGCTTCAAGCCATTGCGTGCCGTCTTTGGGAATATCGATGATAAATCAGTGCAAGCTCGTTTTCCGGAGGACGTTTGGTTTGACTGTGAGGGTTTCAAAATTTGGATGACACACATCGGTGGGGCACCTCCCAACTATAATCCACGAATCAAAAAAATATTGAAAGAAAGGACACCCGACATTTTTGTTTGTGGCCATTCTCATATTCTCAAGATCAAAAGGGATCCGATTTACAACCTGTTGTACCTAAATCCAGGCGCCGCGGGAAATCACGGGTTTCATATCATGAAGACGTTGATCCGATTTGAGCTGACGAAAAAGGAAATCAAGAACATGGACGTCATTGAACTTGGAAAACGAGGGGCAATCGATCAAACATTGAGCTGACGCGACCTCTTTCGATCTAATCCCAAAAGAGGTTGATACTTTTAATCACGCGGTTCACATCCTCCTCCGAGAGGCCCGCGTGAAGTGGCAAACGCAATAACGCATCGGTATAATGGTCGGCATTCGGAAGCGCCTTACTTTTTGCTTGGGTTGCGTAGAATGCGCTCTTGTGCAGGCTTTGATAATGAAATGCGGTATCAATGCCGTTCGCTTTCAAATGCGTAATCAGCTGTGTTCTTTCCTCTAAATTCTTCGCCACGATAAAGAAGATGTGATAATTATTTGCTTAATCTGGCAAAATAAAGCCGCCATTTCCAGGGCATCGGTGCAGGATGACGTAAGCAAACATTTTTTGAAATGATATTTCTGCTCGAAGAATTGCTGGCATTTTTTGGTGAAGTACCCGTTGCCTGAAATCGTACCGAGCGCAAGCGCTTTCTTCATCTATTTCAACTCTTTTCCCGTTGCATACGGTTGGTTGAAATAGATCATTCTATTTTTTGGCATGGAGGGATATGATGGTGCGCAAATATAATTTGATAAGTGGAAGGGTCAAATCGACGGTCCGCAAGATCAATTCGTCTTTACCAGCCGTACACTTCGTGCACCTCTGTCAGTTTGAATTTTCAAATAGTACATTCCTATAGGCAGTACAGACGCGTCGATAACATAAGGATTGTCATTCACTGATACAGTACTAACGCCTTCAAAAATCTTCTGACCACTTGAATTAAACAACACGACAATTAGAGATTGGCCATCGGGATAGTCAAACTTGATATTGATCTTCGCCTCTGATTTGATTGGATTAGGATATACCTGATACTGACTGGTAAGTTCCCGCGCGGCACCGAAATCGGGGATGCCATAACCCAATAAGTCATCGGGGGCAGAAGCTTGCGTAGCGGACTTAATAATCATGGCATAAATGTCGGCGGCCGAAAGGTGAGGAAATGCCTGGCGCAAACCGGTCGTCAGGCAAGCCACCATCGGGCTGGCAAAGGATGTACCGCTGTCCGTGAAAATGGAGCCATCTTCATCGACAATTAAACAAGCTTCCGCCAGCGCACTTACATCGGGTTTAGTTCGGTGATCTGACGATGGTCCAATGGAACTAAACGGCACTCGTCGGCGGGAGCCATCGACACCGCCACAGGCAATTACACCTTGCACATCAGCAGGCGATATGACGTATCGCCAACTTCCATCGCCTTCATTGCCTGCCGCATTCACCACCACTACGCCACGGGCGATCAACCGCCGCGCGGCTCTCGCAATCACTGTCGTCTGGCCGTTCATGTCTGCATAGGTGTAGTCCATCGTTGGGTCGTCGAACTGATTGTAGCCGAGGGATGAATTGACAACATCCACACCCGCACTATCTGCTTTCTCGGCTGCAAACAGCCAGTTGTATTCTTCTATTCGATACTCGCTATCGGCATCTTCCGTCTGATAAAGAAAGTAATTTGCATTTGGCACGCCACCCTGGTAATGATTCGGGTCATTGGCAGCTAAAATTGAAAGGACACGTGTTCCGTGGGCATCGCCGGCATATACGTTCGTTGTGTTCCGAACAAAATTGAAAACCGCTTTTACCCTGCCCTCTTTATACATCTGTTTGAACGGGGAAAGCGTATCCACTCCGTTAAAGCCGGCATCGAATACGGCAACGTCTACTCCCTCTCCGTAGAATCCGGCTGCGTGCATTTTGTCAAGTCCAATCATCGCTCCTTGTTTTTCGTTGGCGAGTTCACTTGCAGAACTCCTCCTCGCCAATTTTTGATTTGCTTTTACCCTGCCACCGGTAAGGCGTTGTCCTGGAGCCACCAATTCGATCGATTCAACAATTGGAAGGTTGCCAATCGTAGAAGCGATGGAAGGCGTCGTTTGAATCAGCACCCCGTTAAACCAGCGGGACGTAAAATAAACCTGAGCACCCGTCCCTTTCACTTGCTGAACATAACTTGCATTGACGGGGAAATCTTCTTCGGTGACGGCAAAGTTTTCGCGCGCCCTACGCTCGATACTTTTCTGGGATAGAAATTGCGAAGGACTTGATGTTGAATAAATGGTACCTGCTTTGTCTTTGAAATTCACAAAATAACGATTGGTCTGGGCCAGCAATGATGCCGGAAAAAAAATCATAGCGATAAAGGCCCTAATCATGACCTGTACTTTTCAAGGTCTGCGAGTAGATGAGTCCAGTCCCAACTTTTTGCTGACCATAGCAACTTCCTTGTAAGTAGGTGAGCTGAGTTACTTCTTTATAAATCAACCCCACCGAAGGTGCGTAAACTTCAAAGCGTTTGTCTTGGAAAACAAAAAAATCACGGTTATCCGCTTGAATAACCGTCAACGTCGTCGAATACTTCTTACTGTTGCTCAACTGATAGGCTTTCCCAAGGTTCCTCAGCGTGTCATATTCTGGAGTTGAGTTGTTGTACAAATTAGCATTCCACTTGCCGTTGTTCGTTAGAGGGAATTGCAGTCTAACGTAGGAGGTATTTCCTTCATTGACGATGGCTTGATTGGCCGTGAGCCGGGCCGACCAGGTATCCAAATCGGTCCATGACTGGGTGGAATCGTTGCGGGTATAGCGATGGATGAGGTAGGTATAACCTCCTTCCGAATTCTTTACTGAATCATCGGTGGACACCTTGAGTTCGTAGGCCTTTGTGGGCTGACTCGTATCATCACAGGAAGCATGTTGGATGTTGGTTTCGCTTACCTGATAAATCTGATAATTGCCCACCCGCAAGGGAAAGTAGGACAGATCGGAAATACGAACAGACTCGGGGCTCGAGCAGCCATCCAAGATGAGCATCACGCAAAAAAACAAACTTCCGGTCCATTTCATCATCCTCATCGAATTCATGCGGTAAAAAAATAAACTCATCGACCTCAAAGGTATTTTTTTTAAATGAATTTATTTTTTAAAGCATCTGAAAACAAGGCTGCCACTGGATAAATATTTTTGCCCATCGGACATTTCTTTTCAATTTTGAGCATGTTGAAGACCAAAGTAAAAGTGGGTAGCATCACCAATTTGAGTGAGGCTCGGTATTGTGCCGGCATGGGTGTAGACTATCTGTCGTTTCCGGTCTCAAGCGTTGACCCGAAAACATATCAGGAAATCACGGGCTGGGTGGCAGGGCCCAAGTTTGGGGTAGAAGCAGAAGCATATAACGAACAACTCACGCAATATTCACCCGATTTTATTCAAACGACGATCGCCTCAATTGACGGAATGCATGAAGGCACAAAGTTGATCATCAGCCTACCGATTGATCGCTGGGCAAGTGAAAAAGGAAAACTGATTGCCATTAAGGATCGGATCCTGTTTCTGGAGTTTGTGGTGTCTTCTCTTGGGGCGGAAGAACAATCGGTTATCAAAGAAGCCGCGGAAGCACTGGACGTATTCGTCAGGCTTTCGGGAGATCAAAACATTGATCCATTGTTGGCTTTGCCGATTTCAGGGATTAGCCTCGAAGGAAGTACGGAGGTAAGAGCGGGCTTGAAAGAGTATCCTTTGGCGGAGATCTTGGAAAAACTGGAGGAATAGTCTCGTTGTTAGTTGCTGTTTGTTGGTGGCGGTATTTTTGAAGTCCACGTATGGCCAAACAACTTATTTCCCTCCTCTCTCTATCGCTCTGGCGACGGCCTCCTCAGTTACATTAGGAAATGAAATATCCAAAGGCTTGCCTTCTTCCAGCCAGCGATTGATTTTCTTCAGCGATTTTTTTTTCACTTTCTTCAACACAGGCACTCCTATTTTTTTAAGCGCTGCAGCATTGCATTTTTGTTCATACTGACTTTTCATCGGCACCACTAACAGCTTCTTATTGAGGTGCAGTACTTCGGCAGGTGTTTCGAAGCCTGCGCCTGTCAATACGCCAGTGCTGGAAACAACGCTTTCAATAAAATCGGCGCCGCTTACCGGATACACCGAGATCCTTCCTACGTGGTAAGGTGTCTTTGTATGCTTCGAGAAGATGTGCCAGCGCACCTTGGTTGCCTTCAAAAACAGTTGCACCAGTTTTTTATCATCGTAGGCTGGAAGGTAAACGGTGTAATGTCCTTTGTCGCTCACTTTCGCTTCTCTTATGGAAGCTCTGATCACGGGAGTGAAAATATTTTTGTCGTACTCTTCAAAATGGAATCCCACATATTTCTTGACGGGTGCATAATTATGGAGGATCCATTCCCCAAAGGGAT
>Ga0310811_10002751_pt1 | contig 21976 bp, 21 predicted proteins | sample YCmetagenome_FD_207642 | JGI IMG/M metagenome (GOLD analysis project Ga0310811, IMG submission 207642) | Soil microbial communities from experimental microcosm in Duke University, North Carolina, United States - YC | ecosystem: Engineered > Artificial ecosystem > Soil microcosm > Unclassified ...
CGGCCATGCACGGTCAGCAGATCGAGAGAATGCTTCGCGAAGATAGGCAGCAGCTCCTCGAAGACCTGAGGAGAGTCGAACCCGATGCGCGTCTTCACCGTGAACGGAATTTCCACCGCTTCACGGAGCGCCCCGAGAATGCGATCCACCCGCTCCGGGTCACGCAAAAGGCCGCCCCCGGCGCACTTTCGATAAACGACCGGCGCCGGGCAGCCAAGATTCAGATCGATCGCCACGACGGGATGCCGCTGCAGCTCCTTCGCCGACCGCACGAGCGCGGGGATATCGTTCCCGATCATCTGGGCGATCGCCGGCCGGCCCGTCGGATTCTGCGTGACCGAGCGGAGGATGTGTTTGTCGAGCCGCGACGTCTCGTAGACCCGGAAGTATTCCGTGAAATACAGGTCCGCCCCGCCGTAGTCCTTCATCAGCTTCCAGAATGCCCAATCCGTCACATCCTGCATGGGCGCAAGGGCGAGCACCGGAGTCTTCTCCGAAAACAACGTGGCGAGTTCGTTCACGAGCGCAGGCTAGCAGAAATCACCGCCCGCGCAGCCATTCGAGCGCGCCCCTCGCCGCGTATCCGCCCGTGGCAAATGCGCCCTGCATGAGATATCCACCCGTGGGAGCCTCCCAGTCGACCATCTCACCGGCCACAAAAACACCAGGCAGGCGGCGAAGCATCAAATTCCCGTCCACCTCGGCCCAGCGCACTCCACCCGCAGAGGAGATTGCCTCCGCAATGGGACGGGCGTTGAGCAAGGGCACACGGCAGGCTTTGACCGCCCGCGCCATGGCTTGAGATGTCGTCCATGAGTCGCGTTCGGGGCGATGATCGAGGATTGCTTCCGCAGCCTCGCCCAATCGCCAGCGCTGCTTCGCCTCGGCGAGGAAGTTGCGCCTGGCCGGCCCGAGCTTTTCGATCAGGCGCGCCTCGGAGAGCGCAGGCTTCAAATCGATCGCTATCTCTGGATACGCCATCGCTCGCAAGGCGGCTCCAAGTTGATAGATCGCCCCTCCCTCCAGCCCATAGCGCGTGATCATCAGCTCACCCGCCGCCGCTTCACCACCTGTGGAAACCACGACATTTTTCAACGGTTTCCCTTCCGCCCGGGCAAGCAAATCCGCCGGCCAATCGACCTCCCATCCACAGTTGGCCGACTGCAATGGTGCGACTACGATTCCCTGTCGCGATAGAATTTCCGCCCAGGTACCGTCCGATCCCGTCTCCGGCCACGAGCCTCCCCCGAGCGTGAGAACGACCGCATCCGCGCATTCTTCACTCACCCCGTCCGGAGTTTCAAAAATCAGAGCATCGCCCTTCCATCCCAGCCAGCGATGATGCATCGCGAACTTCACGCCAGCTCCGCGCAGCCGTCGTATCCATGCGCGCAACAGCGGTGCAGCCTTCATCTCCTTGGGGTACACGCGGCCGGTGGAGGCAGCGAACGTCTCCACGCCGAGTTCCGCCGCCCAGGCCCGGAGTTGTTCCGGGCCGAACTCAGCCATCCGGCTTTGCCAGAAGCCTTCCGGCATCTCCGGCCCACGGTAGAGGGAGGCAAATCGCTCCACCGGTTCGTCCTTCGTCAGATTCAATCCGCCACTCCCGGCGACCAAAAACTTCCGCCCAGCCGAGGCCTTGGCGTCGAAGACGACCACTCTCACGCCGGCGTTCACCGCCACCTCCGCCGCGCGCAATCCTGCCGGACCCGCGCCAATTACCGCCAACGTCTTTTCCACAGATAGCGAAGATTAGCGCAGTTTGGCTGAAATCCGCGAAAAACTGTGTATGCTTCGGACCCTTCGATGCTCACGATTCGCAATCTCAAGAAAACTCTCGGCGGCCGCACCCTCTTTGAAGGCGCCGCCATGCAAGTGAACTACGGCGAACGCGTCGCGCTCGTCGGGCCCAACGGCGCCGGCAAGTCGACGCTCTTTGGCCTGATTCTGAAAAGAGACGAGCCCGACTCCGGAACCATTGAGCGCGACGAGTGGACGATGATTGGCCACCTCGCTCAGGAAGGCGAAGCGATCGGCGAAGAGACTGTCCTCGATGTCGCCACCGGCCGGGCCGGGGAATTACCTGCCCTGGAAAAACGTCTCGCCGAGCTGGAAGCCGCCGGCGACGTGGACAGCGCCGAGTACCAGGAAGCCACGAACAAGCACACCGCCCTCGCCGACGCGAAAGTGGATGCGAAGGCCAAGAAAATCCTCACCGGCCTCGGCTACAAGGAGACCGACTACGACCGCAAGGCGAAGGAACTCAGCGGTGGCTGGGTGATGCGCGCCCATCTCGCGCGCCTCCTCGTCATGGAACCCGATCTCCTCCTTCTCGACGAGCCGACGAACCACCTCGATCTCCTCTCGCTCCTCTGGCTCCAGAACTACCTGAAGACCTACTCCGGCGCGGTGCTCCTCATCTCGCACGATCGTGAGTTCATGGACGAGATCATCGAGACAGTCTACGAGATCGGCGACCAGAAGCTCACCTCCTACACCGGCAACTACACCGCCTTCCTCGAGCAGCGCGAGCAGCGCTACGAGCAACAGAACGCGGCCTACAAAAACCAGCAGAAGCAGATCGCGAGCCTCCAGGAATTCTACGACCGTTTCCGCCAGGTCGCTTCAAAAGCATCCCAGGCGATGAGCAAGCTCAAGGAAATCGAGCGCATGGAGCTCGTCGAGAAGCCCACCCCGCCGAAGAAGCCGTTCCGCTTCCAGATTCCCCAGCCGCCTCGCGGCGGCCAGCGCGCCATTTCCCTGGAGGCCATTCACATGGCCTATGGCACGCACAAAGTCTACGAAGGCCTCGACCTCACCATCGAGCGCAGCGAGCGCACCGTCCTGGTCGGTCCGAATGGCGCCGGCAAATCCACCCTGCTCAAAATTCTCGCCGGTGTCCTTGAGTTCCAGAAGGGAAAGCGCAACGAAGGCCACAACGCCAAGATCGGCTACTTCAGCCAGCACCGCGCCGCCACCCTCGATGCGAACAAAACCGTGCTCGAGGAGGTCATGGCCAGCAACGGCGAGCTTACGGAAAACGATGCCCGTGGCATCCTCGGCTCCTTCCTTTTCCGCAAGGACGAGATCTACAAAAAGACGAGCGTCCTCAGCGGCGGCGAAAAGACGCGGCTGAACCTCATCAAGTTCCTCGTGGATCCGCCGAATCTCCTCCTCATGGACGAGCCCACCACGCACCTCGACATCCACACCGTCGAGTCGCTCATCCTGGCGCTCGAGAAATACGAAGGCACCCTCGTCTTCATCAGCCACGATGTGCATTTCATCAAAAAGCTGGCCACGAAGGTGCTCCACGTAAACGCCGGCACGGTCACGCCCTACCCTGGCGGCTACGACTACTTCCTGGAGAAAACCGGCGCCCTTGGCAACGATCGCGCCGCCATTACCGCGGACTAGGCCTCTTCGATCCATCCGGCAAAGCAGAAGATCAGACATTCACTTCCCCCCTCCGTGAAAAGAGCGATCCTCCTCCTCGCCACCGGGCTCGCCGGGGCCTTCGTGCTGTGCACCTTCGTGCAGCCGATCAACTCCACGACGACACGAGGGCTCCTGCTCATCTCACTTGTCGCGCTGCTGCTCTGCCTATTCCTCCTCTCCCGAGGACACCGCTTCTTTCGCATCGGTTTGGTGGCTGGGGTGGCAGCCCTCGGCCTTTTCCTGCTGCTGCCCGGCCGCACGCCAGACGCCAATCACCTGCAGGCGCGATACCTCAAGGCTCTCCCCGGTTATCTGGGCACGACCTACATCTGGGGCGGCGAGCGCGGGACCGGAATCGACTGCTCCGGCCTGCCCCGAAAGGCTCTGCGGGACGCGCTCTTTCAGGAGGGCATCGCTACCCTCAACCCGCGACTGATCCGGGAGTGCATTGGGCAATGGTGGTTCGATGCGAGCGCAAGCGCACTTTCGAGCGGCTATCGTGACTATATGCATCGGCTTCCCGAGCAGGGGCCGATTCGAAACGCTACCTTTCGGATGATCAAGCCCGGTGACGTGGCCATCACCTCATCTGGAGTTCACTGTCTCGTCTATCTGGGCGACACCTCATGGATCGAGGCCGATCCGGATGCCGGCAAGGTCGTCGTCATCGACGCTCAGAAGAGCGCCGATAGCTGGTTCGACGAGCCGATGAAATTCTACCGCTGGACGGATTTCGCAAACTGAGGCAGCTCCACGCCATCGTGGGAGCTACCTGAAAATCCTGCCTAATTCGCCTTGAGGACCAGCTTGCCAGTCGCGTTTGCCGTCACCGAGGTATCCCGGGTACTCGTCGCGTAGAGCGTCGTCTTGATCGTGCGCTTGAAGGCGAGTTTGCCTTTGAGCTTCACCTTTTGAACGACCGTTGCAGTCACCCCCGGATCGAGCGTGACCGTCGCCGTCCCTCCCTCGATGGCCTTGGTCTGGCTCGCGCCATTGAGGGTGTAGCTGAAGGTGAACCGGGGTGTGCCGGGCGTCGTAGGTGTGGGGCCGTTGTACGAGTTTGTCACCTTGCGTTGGACGCCGAGGGTAAAAGTCGTGGTGGCGCTGGAGTTGTTCGTAATGGTGAAGGTGGATCGAGTGTTTCCATTGTTCTTCACGGTGATCCCCACGCTGGAATCGATCGAACCGACCGTGGCGAGATAACTGGTGGTGCCGCCATTGATGAAGATGCCGAGGACCTTGTTGTCCACGATCGTATTGCCGGTCGTGAGGGCACCTCCGGGGTAGAAGACATCAGCCCAAGTAGCATCGCCAAAGGAGCCGTCCGTATTTCGCCGGACCGTGGCAAAGAAGCCCTTCACGGTGCCTCCGGTAGTCACGAAGCCGGTGAGGTTGTAGCCGGTGCCATCCGACCGAAGAGTGATACCGTCGAAGTGCGAGAGGAAAGCAGAACTCGGCTGATCGTTGTAACGATAGACGCGATAATGCGTAAGGGCGTGGGTGACGGAGTCGTAATCGACGAGGTAGCTCTGGTCGACAACGCCCGCGCCGAGGTTTCCCTGCCCGCCGGCAATGGTGTAGCTGGTGCTGTTCGATCCGCCATTCTGCCAAATGCCGTAGGCGGTCACGCTCTGCGTGCCACCGGGATTAAGGTTCACCCAGGTATTGCTGGTGCGGTTGTAGATGAAGGCGCGACCAGTCACGAGGTCGGTGTCGTAGTTACCCACGACGAGGTCGCCCATATTGCTGTGGGCGATGGTATCCTTCAAAGACTCGCCCTGAGGAACAAGCGGCGTGGCGTCGATCTGGGTCCAGGTGCCGGAGCCATCAAGGGGACCAACGTAGAGCAGGCCGTGATCCGCAGCCGAGGCCAAGGGATCGAGCGGATGGTCGTATTTGTAGCTACCGACGGCGACGACATCGCCGGCACCAAGAGAGGGATTGAAGAGCGAGGTATTCGGCCCGTAAAAGGTGGCGGCGGTAACCGTCTGATTGCCGATGACCGGCGTGAGCTTGTGCCAGACCGCACCTGCCGCAGTGGCGGCTTGGAGGGAGCCTTCGTACAGGCCGGCATATTGCACACCGCCCGTGGTGTAATTCGCGGTCATGACCACGGAGTCCGTGGTCGAGCTGTCAGAACGGATCCCTGTGACGATGGCGCTGGTGTCAGCGATGGTCTGGTAGGAGACCGAGGCCGCTTGCGCGCCGGTTGACCAGAGGAAAAGCAAACCAAACGCACGAAGAGAAAACGGATGCGACATCGTGTCGGAAGTAGGCGCTCAAACCTCTTGGATATCAATGCAAATCCCTACCCCTCGAACTTCGCGGCAACACCGAGAAAACTCCCGTAACGCTTCACGGCTTCGGCAAACGGAGCCTTGGCCAACCGTACGAAGGATGTCGCCTGAATGGTAACCGTCTTTCTGCCGGACGATCGCTTCCAAGTGCCCGCAACGAGGCCATCCCGTACGAGCATAGGCAGGAAAACGCCGTTGCTTCCGGGAACGATCTTTGGCGAGTGTTTCGCCTCGAGCACGGCCCCGCGATCCGCGTAGCCGAGCAGATATTCGTCGAAAGCGGGCAGTAGAAAACCTCCCGAGACTCCAGCCGGAGTCAGATCGCGGGCCATCCAATAGATCTTCCCCTCAACCGTCTCGCTTGCGAGGCGCGTCCCGGCCGCGGTGAGCCCGGCTTTCGCATCCGAAACCTTCAGTCCCGACCACCAGACGAAATCCGCCTGCGTTGCCGGACCGTGACTCGTAAAGTACCGTAGCGCGAGCTCGGCCAGGGCTGCTTCGCCGGAGAGCTCGCGCGATTTCGGGATCCATTCGTCGAGCAATACGAAGGTTTTTTGTTTTCCCTCTCGGGGGCCGAAACAAAGCACCTGCTCCTGTGCAAGCCGCCAGAGGATGTGGTACGCCCGTCCACCAGCCGTCGAAATCCCCTGCTCTTCCAGGCCCGCGAGCAAATCGTCCCGGGCGAAAATTTTACCGCCGCCGAGCAGCTTCTCCGCGACTTTGCGGCTCTTCGCAAAAATCGCATCACTGAGCTCGAGTTCCTCCCACCTCCGTCGGGAGGTGGCGATCACCCGTGGCGTCATGAGGGCAAGCATCCAGCGCAGGTCGTCCGCCGCCACGAAGTGCAGCGTGCCGCGCATCGGCCAGCTGCGGACGATTTCCCGCCCGGCAACCGCCAGCTCGATTTCAGCCTCGCTCGCCGTGGGGAGCCTCAGTCCGATCGCCCACAGGGCGCTGGCATAATCCTGCGCCTGCATCGCTCCGAAGGACGCGACCACGTCCGCCGGAGTCCGGGCCGTTTGCACGGAGATCTGCTGGCTCGTGAGCCGCAGACGAGCGATGTCTCGCAAAGTCATCGATCGATCATAGCGCCGTAGCTCCGGCAGGAAAGAGCGGCGACGTGCCGCGTCGTATGTTCTACCTGGAGACGATGAATCCGAATTTTTGGAACACTTTCCCAGCCGCTTCGGATTGAAGAAACTCGATGAATTTCCTCGCCTCGGCTTCGTGTTTCGAACCAGCTACCACCGCCGCTGGATAGGCGATGTGTGGGCCATCCTTCGCCGGCACCTCGAGGGCGATCTTCACGGCTTTGGATATCCCGGCATCCGTCTTGTAGACGATGCCCGCCTCGACGTTGCCGGACTCGACCGCCGCCAGGGCCGCCCTCACGTTTTCCGTCGGAATGACGCGATCCTTGATCGCATCCCACAGGCCGAGCCTGGTCAGATATTCGTGAGCATAGACGCCAGCGGGCACGGCCTTCGGATCCGCAAGAGCGAGGCGCTTGATCGCCGGTTGCTCCAGATCCTTCGCCGACTTGATCTGGAGGTCGCTATCCTTGCCGACGACGACCGCGAGGGTATTCGAGAGGATTTCGTGGCGCGTGTCCGCAATGATAAGCGCGCTCTTTTGCAGGCCATCCATCTGCGCGTCGTCGGCGGAAAAAAATACGTCGGCCGGCGCGCCCTCGCGAATCTGCCGGGCCAGCGCGTTCGAGCCGGCGAAGCTGAAGATCAATTTGTTACCGTTCTGCTTTTCGTAAACCGGCGCGAGTTCCCCGAGGGCGTCCGTGAGACTGGCTGCGGCAAGCACGCGCACGTCCTCCGCGCGGGCGGACACAAGAGCAAGGGCACCGATAAGAACAACGACTCGGACGAGAGGAAAGAACGGGCGAATCATCCCAGAGCTTTATCTTTTCCAAAATATAACGAAAACTAAAATTGCGCCGCTTCCGCCCATCCTAGAGCTTCGTCATCAGTTGCTGGACTTCCTTCCACGGCTCCTCGATGGCCTCGACGGTCGCGCGGTGCATTTCCTGATACAACGCAAGCACGCGCTCGCCCGTAGCCGTAAGCTCCGCGCCACCGCCCCTGGCGCCACCCCGCTCACATTGGACGAGGGGCTCGTTGAAGCTGCGGTTCATGAGTTTGATGAGCAGCCACGCCTTCATATAGGACATGCCCATCGCTTTCGCCGCCTGGTTCAGACTGCGCGTCGCGGCGATATTCTCGAGCAACTCCGCTTTACCGGGGCCGAAAGCAATGTCGGCGCCGCGAAAAATCCGGATGCGAGGTTTAAGCTCCAGTCCTGAGATCTCTGGCTTCTTTCTCGCCGCAGGCATACCGACTCGATAGCAGCGTGATCGGCGGCTGGCGATGCCGATCCGCCGCTGCGAAGGACCTCTATTTCTGAACCTGCACGTGGTCTCCGGATTCCAGCGAGTCCGAGGGATTGAGGACAATGCGATCGGTCGGGGCGATGCCGCTGACGATCTCGACCTCGGTACCGAAGTCCCGGCCGATCTTCACCCCTTTCAGTTCAACCGTGTTGTCCTGCTTGACCACGCCGACGACCGTGCCGTCGGGACGGAAGAGAAGCGTATTCACCGGCACGACCAGGGCAGGTTTATCGGAATGGATCGGCAGGATGACTTTCGCGTAGCCACCAGCGAGCAGGCGATGGTCGCCGTTATCCACCTGCACCTCGGCCAGCAGCGTACGTGACGCAGGATCGATCGCTCCGGCCAGGTGAACGACCTTTCCCTCCGCCGGGGCGGAAGGCGAAGACGCCAGTTCGACCCGCGCAGCCTGCCCAACCTTGACCTGCTCGGAATTCACCTCCGGGATATTCGTAAACACCCGCAGCACATTGTCCTGCGCGATGCGGAACATCTCGCTCTCGCTGTTGCTGGCGCCAACCGAAATGAGGTCGCCAACATTCACCTGCCGCTGGGTGATGACGCCATCGAAAGGCGCGGTCACGAGTTCGAACGATTTCAGCTCCTGCAGACGGCGCACATTGGCCTTGGCCGAGTCGACCGTCGCTTGCGCGGCAGAGAGCTGGCCATCCTTCTCATCGGTCTCCTGCTGCGACACGGTCTTGCGCTCGAGCATGGCCTTCCATCGCTCGGCCGTCAGCGCGGCCAGCTTGTAGTTCGACTGCGCCTGATCGAGAGAGGCCTCAGCCTCCTGGAGCTGCTGGTCGATCTCGGGAGAATCGATCTCGGCGAGGAGCTGCCCCGTTTTCACGTTCGTGCCGATATTAACCAGCCATCGTTTCACGTACCCTGCGGTACGGGCGAAGATCGGAGTATCGGCGAAGGGCTCGACGTTTCCGGGCAGCACGAGATCGACGTCCGCCTTGCTGATCTTCGGGGTAATCACATGCACCGACGGCGTGGCGAGTTCCGCGGTCTCCGCGCGGGTTTCCTTCGCGGAGTGCATGCGGTTAACGGTCACGATCGCCCCGGCGACAATGAAGATCGCGGCGAGAATCCAGACGAGGCCGTTCCCTCCCTTCTTCGATGGCGCGGCGGGTTGCGGAGCGGAGGCGGGCTTTTGGTGATCGTCAGACGGCGCCATGGGCGTGGAACGAACCAGAGGTTGAAGTTCGGTCATGTGTGGGTTTTTCCGGTGAAGTTTTGGCGGAGCTTTTCCGTCGGAAGAGGCTGAAAACAACAGGCACGAAGAGCAGCGTGGAAACGGTCGCGAAAAGCAGGCCGCCGATCACCGCGCGAGCGAGCGGGGCATTTTGCTCACCGCCCTCCCCCAGCCCGAGCGCCATCGGGATCATGCCGATGATCATCGCCAGCGCCGTCATCAGCACGGGACGAAGACGCGCCACGCCGGCCTGGTGCGCCGCCTCGATGCCGGAGCCGTCCTTTTCATAAATTTCCTTCGCGAAGGAAATGACCAGGATGGCGTTCGCGGTTGCCACGCCGATGCACATCACCGCGCCCATGAGTGACGGCACACTTAGCGTCGTGCCGGTCAGGAAAAGCAGCCAGGCAATACCGGCGAGAGCTCCGGGCAATGCGGTGATGATGATGAACGGATCGCTCCAGGACTGGAAATTTACGACGATCAACAAATATACGAGAATCACCGCGCCGAGCACGCCGACGCCGAGGCCGAAAAAGGAGGTCTGCATGGTCTCGACCTGGCCGCGGACGACGATCGCACTGCCGCGGGGCAGGTCTTTCTCGATCGCGGCCACCACCTTGCGGATATCGGCGGCAACACTGCCGAGCGGACGTCCCTGGGTCGTGGCATAGATATCGAGCGTCGGCATCACATTGTAGTGCGAGACCACTCCGGAGCCCGTGCCGCGCTGGATGGTGGCAATATTCGCGAGCAGTTGCGGCACTTTCCCCTGTGTCCCCTCGCTTTGAATCGGAAGATTCTTCAAGTCCTGCAGCGACTCGACATGGTACTGAGGCACCTTCGACATCAGGTTGTAAACCACGCCATTGACCGGGCTCAGCCAAAAGGTCGGGGTGACCTGGCCGCTGCCGCTCAAGCTGACGAGCAGGCTGTTCGCCACATCGCGATGCGTGAATCCCAGTTGCGTGGACTTGGTGCGGTCGACCTTTACATCGAGCCTGGGCTGGTCGAGAGCCTGCTGCAAATGCACGTCGGCGATGCCGGGGATTTGCTTCATCTGCGATTGGAGTTTGGCCGCGATCTCGAAGTTCTTCGCCAGGTTGCGGCCCGTGATTTGCACGTCGATCGGAGACGGGATGCCGAAGTTCAGGATTTGGCTGACGATGTCCGCAGGCTGGAAGAAGAAGGAAACTCCCGGAAAGGCCTTCGGCAATTCACGCCGCAGCGTCTCGACGTATTTGGCCGTGGGCGCATGCCCTTCGTTGAGCGACATCAGGATTTCCCCATCGGCGGGGCCAAAGGTACCGTTGTTGGCGTAGGAGGTGTTGATGCCGCTGTAGGGCACCCCGATGTTATCGAGCACACCTTCCAGTTCTTTGGCCGGGATGATCGTGCGGATCTTCTTTTCCACCTCGTCACAAAGGCGGGCCATTTCCTCGATGCGCGTTCCCGTCTTGGCCCGCACGTGCAGACGGATCTGTCCCGCATCCACCGAAGGGAAAAAGTCCTGCCCCAGGAACGGATAGATCACGAGGCTTCCCAGACACAGGACGAGGAAGATCGTCACGAAGCGGCCGGGATGCTCCAGCGCCGAACGCAGCCGCTGATCGTAGCCCGCCTTGAAGCGATCGAAGCCGCGCTCGAAACCCTTCTGCACCCGGGAGAATACTCCGACAATCCCGCGTGGCGCGGCGGCCTTCGACTTCGTCTCGTGATCGCGCAGGAGATACATCGCCAGAGTAGGCACGAGCGTTCGCGACCAGAAATAGGAAGCGAGCATCGCAAAGACAACCGACTCTGCCAGCGGCACGAAGAGATACCGCGCCACGCCCGAAAGCAGGAACATCGGCACGAATACGATACAGATACAAAGCGTGGAAACGAAGGCAGGCACCGCGATCTGATGGGCGCCCTCCAGGATGGCATCTTTCAACGGCAGCCCCTCCTCCAGGTGCCGGTCGATATTCTCGATCGTCACCGTGGCATCGTCGACCAGGATGCCCACGGCCAGGGCAAGGCCGCTGAGCGTCATGAGATTGATCGTCTCCCCGAGCGCGCTGAGCATACAGATCGAACACAGGATCGACAGCGGGATGGACACCGCAATGATCAGCGTGGCTCGCCAGTCCGCGAGGAAGAGCAGGATCATCGCCGCGGTGAGGCAGGCGGCAATGAGCGCCTCCTTCAAGACCCCGCTGATCGCGGCGCGAACGAAGACGGATTGGTCGAACAATGGCGTGATCTTCAGCTCCGGCGGCACCTGGGTCCGGATGCTCGGGAGCATGTTCAGGACGCCGTTGACGATATCGAGCGTGGAGGTCGAGCCCGTCTTGATGATGGAGAGCAACACGGCGCGGCTGCCGTTCTCGCGCACGATATTGGTCTGGTCCTTGAAGCCGTCGCGCACGTGCGCCACATCGCCGATCGTGATAACCGAGCCGCCCACCTGCTTGATCGGCAGCGCATTCAGTTCCTCAACGGTTTGCGTGCTCCCGTTCATGCTCACGTCGTATTCCGTCGCACCGATCTTGGCCGTGCCGCCGGGCAGGATGAGATTTTGCGCACTGATCGCATCCACGACGTCCTGCGGAGAGAGTCCTTTGCTCCGGAGCTTGTCGACATCGATATCGACCATGACCTGGCGCATCTTTCCACCGTAGGGGTAAGGCACGCCGGCGCCGGGGATCGTCACCAGCCGCGTCCGTACGAAATTCATGGCCGCGTCGTTGATCTGCTGCTCGGACATGCTCGCGCTCCCGAGACCGAGTTGCAAAACCGGCACGCTCGAGGCGTTGTAGGTGATCACGAGCGGTGGCTGCGTGCCCTGTGGGAGATTGCGCAGCATCGTCTGTGAGACGGCCGTCACCTGCGAGAGAGCGAGTTCCAGATTCGCCCCCTGGTGGAAGAAGATTTTGACCACCCCGCGCCCGCGGAAGGATTGCGACTCGATGTGCTCGATGTCGTTGACCGTGGTCGTGAGCACACGCTCGTAGTTTCCACTGATGCGGTTGGCCATCTCGTCCGCCGAGAGCCCTTCGTAATCCCAGATCACGCTGATGACCGGAATATTGATGTTCGGAAAGATATCCGTCGGCGTCTTGAAAATGACGACCGGGCTAACGATCAAGATGAGCAACGCCAACACGATAAACGTGTAAGGGCGCTGAAGAGCTAATCGGACAATCCACATGAAATAAGAAGCCTCCCTGAGATCGCTTTCTGCGCGCGTTCGGCCGTGAATCTATCTAACAGCCTCTTCTCTATTCATGTTAATATATTCTCAGTCATATAGTATTCTGTTTTATATATACCATGGAGTTAAGGCACTTGCGATATTTCGTGGCGGTGGCGGAGGAACTGAGTTTCAGCAAGGCGGCCCGGCGCCTGCACATTGCCCAACCGCCCCTCAGCATGCAGATCCGCCTGCTCGAGGAAACATTGGGCGTGCCGCTCTTTGACCGCAGCCAGCGGCCGGTGGCCCTCACCCCCGCAGGGACGGCGTTTCTGAAGGACGCCCGGAAAATCCTGAGCGATATCGAGGCCGCGCAGGTACGGGTGCGGGATACGGGCGGTGGCGAGGCGGGTTCACTGAAGGTCGCTTTCATCACGCCGCTCGCCAGCGAGTTGCTCGCGGACATCATCCGCGCCTTCCGGGCGCGCTATCCGAAGGTCGCTGTCACTCTTGCCGAGATGCCGTCGTCGCTCCAGGCCACCGCGCTCCAGCGCGGCGAGATCGACATCGGGTTTCTCCGCCGCATGCCCGGCGTGGAGGTGTTCGTCCACGAGCCGGTTTGCCAGAACCGCTTCATGCTCGCGGTCCCGGCCAAACATCCCCTCCGTCGGCGAAATCCGCTCCGATGGCAGGACTTGAAGGATGTTCCCCTCATCCTGCTCGACCTTCAGGTCGCCTCGGGATTCTACGATGGATTCCTGCAGAAATGCGGCCGCGCCAATCTGCGCCCGGGTGAGTTCCAAACCGCCAGCGACATGCACACCGCCTTCTGGATGGCCTCGGCCGGTTTCGGAGTCGCGCCGACGATCGATTTCATGCGGGCGGAAACACGCGGCAATCTCGCCTTCGTCGATCTGCCGGAGGACACTCCCGTGGTCGATGTCCTCATGGCCCGAGCCCCGGGAAACTCCAATCCCGCGATCGAGAAATTCTTTGAGGTCGCTGCCGCAGCTTTGAAAAAGGACGTCTAAAACACCTCAGCGGGCGTTGCGCAAAAATTCCAGGGCTCGCCGCTCCGACCAATATTCGCACCGCGCTGCGGAGGAAAGGAAACCGAGGTGCCCGCCATGATGCGGAGCCTCCAGGTGGAAACAGGCGCTGCCCTGCGCCACGTCTTCGGGAAAACATTCGATCGGGAGAAACGGATCGTTGCGGGCATTGATCAGCAGCGAGGGAATCGCCAGCCGGCCGAGCACTGGCCCGCTGCTGGCCCGAGCCCAATAATCCTCCGCATCCCGATAACCGTGCAACGGTGCGGTGTAGGCGCCGTCGAACTCCCGAAACGTCCGCATCGTGTCGAGCCCCGCATCCGTCAGTTCGCCGGGAAACATCTTCATCTTCCCCCGGATTTTGCGACGGAGACTCGTCATGAACCGTGCCATGTAAATGCGGTTTGCCCAATGCTCCAAAGTCATCGAGCTGGCGGCCAGGTCGCACGGCACCGAAAATGCGATCGCACGATCGACGCGAGGATCGATCTCCGCCCCGAGATCTCCGGCATATTTCAGCGTGATATTCCCGCCCAGGCTGAAACCGATCAACGCCACCCGGCGATAGGTCCCACCAGCCAGAACATGATCAACCACCGCCGCAAGATCCTCGGTCGCCCCGCTGTGATACGAACGCAGGAGACGATTCGTTTCCCCGCTGCACCCACGGCAGTTCCAGGCCACGACATCCCAGCCCTCCGCCAGGAGCGCCGCCGCCATGCCCTGCATGCAGGAATCCCGGGAACTCCCCTCGAGGCCGTGGGAGAGCACCGCCACGCGGTCGTTCCGACCCGACCTCTGCCAGTCCAGATCGAGAAAATCCGCATCCGGGGTTTCGATTCGTTCCCGCTCATCGGTGACCACCGGCACCCTTCGGTGCAGGGCGGGAAAGATCGTCTGCGCATGCCCGCCCGGCAGCCAGAATGGCGAAACATAAGTCGAGCGGTCGATGAGGGGCACGGGGCTTTTCAACCACAGAATGCGCGCGGCACACAGGGAATTTCCATCGGCAGACGGCCCGTCTCCCGTGCTACGATCCTCCCGTGACCAACCTCCTCGACGCCTACGAATCCCTCGCCCGGCAGAGACGCGCCACCCGCCATTTCCTGCCGGACGCCGTCGACCCCGCACTGGTGGAGCGTCTGCTCGGCATCGCCCAATGGGCGCCGAGTGGCTACAATCTCCAGCCGACGAGGTTCGTCGTGGTCGAGGGACGTGCCCATCGTTCCGCCCTGAGGGCCGCATGCATGGACCAGCCGCAGATCGACGAAGCTCCCGTGCTGGTGGTTTTTGCCGGAGACCACCGGGCCTATGAGGAGAGCTTCGAGGAGAGCCTGGCTTTGGATCATGCGGCGGGAGCGACCTCGCCGGAATACATCGCCATCCTGCGCAAGATCGTGCCGCTCGCCTTCCGCAACGATCCGATCAACCTGGCCTGGAAAACCCTGCTGGTGCCATTCGTACGTTGGTTTCGACCGATTCCCAAACTTCCCGCCGCCGGCAAGAGTGAATGGCTCGCCAAGCAAGCGATGCTCTGTGCGATGAACTTCATGCTCGCCGCCGAGGCGGCCGGCCTCAACACCCTGCCCATGGAAGGCTTCGACACCTCGCGCGTCCGCCGCGCCCTCGAGCTGCCATGTTCATGGGAGCCGATGCTCGTCATCAGCCTCGGCCATGCCGTGCCCGGCTCACACCCACCAAAAACCCGCCTCCCTTTGGAGCGGGTCACCCTTCGCCGCTAATGGATAAAACAGGAATCGTTTCCGCCATCCTCGCAAAACTGCGCGATGACTTCGAGTCGCGGCAGGCCGCCTCGAAGCGCACCCGAGAAGGCGGCAGTGACGCCGAGAGCAAGGCCGAAAACAAGTACGACACCCTTTCCATCGAGCAAAACTACCTCGCCGACGGACTGGCGAAACAAGCCCACGTCGCCGCGCAGGCCGCGGCGGCTTATGAGAAGCTGGAACTCCACGACTTCGCCCCCGGCGAGCCCATCGACCTCGGCGCCCTGGTCGAGATCGATTTCACCCACGAGACGGAGTGGTTTTTCCTCGGTCCCGCCGCCGGCGGAGTGGAACTCGTCTTCGCGGAACGCACGATCACCGTCCTTACCCCCGAGTCACCTCTGGGCAGCCAGCTCCTGGATCGCCGGGCTGGAGATCTCCTCTCCATGCCGGGAAGCTCCATCCGCACCGTGATGTGACTTGATCTGAGGCGTTTCCTCGCCTCATTAAATTCCCTCAATGATCCTTGCCCTCCTCCTGCCCCTGATGGCTCTCACCGCCAAACCGGCCACTCCCGCCCAGGAAGTGGCGGCACTCGCCTCCTCGAAAGGTCCGCAATGGACGATGAGGCCGCTCGACTACTTCCTCAACAAGCTCGCTCCCCCGCCCCGCACTGGCTCCTACCGTGATCGCATGGATCTCAGCGACGCGATCGCCCGGCAGAAAAGCCTGACGCCCGAGGATCTGAAAAGCATCCAGCGCACCTACCTTTTCACCGTCTTCACCTTCGACAAGGCGCTAGGTCCCGGCTTCAACCCGCAGAAATATCCCAAGACCGCCGCTTTTTTCGCCAAGCTCACAAACACGGCCAATGGCGTGGTTTCGGGCCTGAAGAACAGCTACCAGCGCCTTCGCCCCTTTCAGGCTCATCCCGATCAAATCAAACTGCTCGTTCGTAACGAACCCGGCTATTCCTACCCGAGCGGTCACACGACCCGCAGCCGCCTTTGTGCGCTCGTCCTCGCCCAACTCATCCCCTCCCAGCGCCAGCAGATCCTCAAAATCGCGGATACCGTCGGCACCGACCGCATCCTGGCCGGCGAACACTACCTGACCGATCTGGAAGGCGGACGGGCTCTCGGAAAAATCATCTTCTACGAACTCGGCAAGGATCAGCAGTTCCAGAACGAACTCGAAGCGTTACGGATTGCCGAGTGGACTCCTCCTCCGGCCGTGCCGATTCCTCGATAGATGCGCACCCCGTGGCTAAATTACGCCACGAACCTTGAATCCTCGGTGAGCGTGAAGTAAGTAAGAGGTTTCCGATGATCTCCAAACGCATCCTCTTCGCTCTTGCCGCTCTCTTCGCGAGCACTTTTCTGACCCGGGCGGCGGGCATTGCCAACTTCGCCTCCGCCGATTTCGTTCTCGGGCAAACTCTCTTCACCACCAATAACCCTACATCTCCGACCATTCCGGCCACTCCGGGCAGCCTTCGCACCCCGGAAGGCGTCGCGATCGATCCGGTCAGCGGAAAGATCTTCGTCGCGGATACCGGAAACAATCGGGTGCTTCGCTATGCCAGCCGGAGTGCTCTGACCAATGGCGCAAATCCCGAGGCGGTCATCGGCCAGGTTAACTTCTCCGCCGCTTCGGCGAACCAGGGGTTCGCCAGTCCGTCGCAAAGCAGTCTCTCCAAGCCGATCGACGTTTTTGTCGATGCAGATGGCAGCCTCTGGGTTGCCGACAGTGGAAACAATCGAGTCCTTCTTTTCCTCGGGGCAGCGGGCCTCTTCAATACTCCTTCCGCCGACCGGGTCTATGGTCAGCCGGACTTTACGACTGCGACCGCCGCGCCTACGGCTTCGAAAATGGCAAACCCGAGCAGCATCTGCGTCGATCCCGCGGGCGTTCTCTGGGTTGCGGATACGGGAAGCCACCGTGTCCTTGCTTTCAAAAATGCCGCGATCTTGAGCAATGGTGCGAATGCTGACCGTGTCCTCGGCCAGACTGATTTCACGTCGAACTCCGCCGGCACCTCGCAAAGCAAGCTCTTCAATCCCATGGGAGTCGCCGCCGACGCGACCAACGTTTGGGTTGTCGATACCAGTAACAACCGGGTGCTTCTGTTTACGAACTTCCCGACGATCAATGGCATGAATGCCAGCCTCGTCCTCGGGCAGACCAACTACACGGCGGCAACTGCTCCCCCGACCTCCGACTCGAGCTTCAATACTCCTACGGGAGTTGCCATCACGGGCACCAGCATTTGGGTCGCCGATAGCGGCAACAACCGTGTCGTACGCTTCGATGGTGCGGCCGCGCTCAGTTCGGGCGCTCCAGAAGCGGGAGTCCTCGGACAGGCGTCTTTCCTCACTGGCTCGGCTGGATTGTCCGCACAGCGGCTCGCCCTCTACGCCGATACCACCACTCGAAATGCCACGCAGCTTACGATCGATCCTGACGGCAACCTGTGGCTCGCAGACTCTCTGAACAACCGTGTCCTGCGCTTCATCTACACCGCCCCGACGCCAGTCGTTCCAGTCATTCCAACTACCGTGACCCTGACCGGAAAAAAGAAGATCACGACCAGCAAGGCGAACTATACTCTTCGCGGCACCGCGACTTCCTCGGCCGGCATCCGCCGCGTCAGCTACAATCAGAACGACGAGGGCTACGTGAAGGCCACGGGGACGACGAGCTGGAAGGCGAAAATCAAGCTTCCCTTCGGCCGCACTAAAATCGTGATCAACTCCGTCGCTCTCGATGGCACCGTCTCCACGCCGGTGAAAGTCACGATCGACCGCGAATAAGCGGTCGATCTCCAGGCGTCGGAACCCCTCTCCCGGCGCGAGCCTTCGCGACTACGCCGTCTTCCAACCCTGCGCCTCTTCGGCGCGGACGGTATCTCTCGAGACGACTCCGCGGATGATTTCCTCCGCCGCCTCGAGTTTTGCGAGCTGAGTCACCCGGAAAATGGAGCTCTCGGCCGCGCCTTCCGCCTGTGGATCGATATCCTCCGCCTGCGCCGATTTCAAAATCTCGGAGCGGAGAGCGTCGGCTATTTCCTTGAGGCGGAGCGTATTCATGCGCCAGGACTCTAGATGACGATGGTCCTTTCCCGTCGAGCCTCATTCTTCACTTTCTCCCCTCTTCGGGATTGACTTCCCCTCGGCATCAGCCACCGATGTGGACATGAAAATCTTCCTCGCCCTTGGCCTTCTCGGCTGCGCCCTCATCACGAATTCCTCCGCGGCGACCGCGCTGACGGACATCCCTTACCAGACGGCCAAGGGCAAGGAAGAGACCCTGAAGGAGTTCGCCGGAAAGCCGATCCTCATCGTCAATGTTGCCTCGAAATGCGGCAACACCCCGCAATACGCCGCGCTGGAACAGCTCTACAAGAAATACGGACCGCAGGGCCTCGTCATCCTGGGCTTCCCCTGCAATGACTTCGGCTCCCAGGAGCCTGGGACGATGGCGGAGATCCAGACCTTCTGCACCAAGAACTACGGGGTCACTTTCCCGATCCTTGCGAAGATCCACGTCAAAGGTTCCGAGCAGGCTCCTCTCTATGCCGCGCTCTCCGGCCCCGGCGCGAAGTTCCCCGGCGACGTGAAATGGAACTTCGGCAAATTCCTCATCGGCAAGGACGGCACCGTGCTCGCCCGTTTCGAGCCCGGTACGAAGCCCGACACCAAGGAAGTGGTCTCGGCGATCGAGGCCTCCCTCAAATAACCGACCACACTGAACGGAAACCCGCGTTCGAGAGCATGATTTACAGGATCATTAGCGAGCGATTTCCCATCGAGTTTGAGAAAGCCGTGAACAAAGCGATCTCCGAGGGCTTCCAGCCCCTCGGAGGCCCTTTCGGCTGGCGGGACAGCCTCCATCAGGCGGTGGTCAAAGATCTGGAGCCATCCGACAAGGAAGCTGGGAAAACGCCCTGACGTCTTCGGGCTCGACGCCCGGCAAAGACGCCACGACCGATTTATCTCCTCGCCCATCTCCCCGGGACTCGGGATCGTCACTTTATGGCACTCATCGGCAGGCGCAATCTTCTCACCGTCACTCGTGAAGCCTCCCCGGGGCTTTACCTCGATGGCGGCTCGCATGGGGAAATCCTGCTGCCCAAAAAATTCATCACCGATCGCGCCGTCCCGGGCAGCAAGCTGGACGTTTTTGTTTATCGGGACTCCGAAGATCGCCTCGTGGCGACGACCGAGACGCCGAAAGCCATGGTCGGTGATTTCGCCTTTCTGGAAGTGATCAGTTGGGACCGGGAACTGGGCGCCTTTCTGGATTGGGGATTGCCGAAAGACCTGCTCCTCCCTCGCCGCGAGCAGACCTCCCCGCTACGCCCGGGTGACTGGATTGTCGTGCATATCTCGCTCGATCAGAAATCCGACCGCATCATCGCCAGCGCCCGCCTCAACCTCGCCCTCGGGCGAAAGCCAGCCAACTACACGCCCTACCAGCCCGTCAAGCTGCTCATCGCCGAGGAAACCCCACTCGGCTATAACGCCATCGTCGAGAACTCCCATCGGGGGCTCCTCTATCGGGAGAATCTCACGAGACCGGTCAGGATCGGCGACCGGCTCGAGGGCTACGTGCGCACCACCCGCCCGGATGGAAAGCTCGATCTGTCGCTCGAGCCCGTTGGCTTCCAACGCGTGACCTCTCTCACGGAACAAATCCTCGCGGGGCTTCAGGGAAACGGTGGGTTCCTCCCCTACCACGATAAAACCTCTCCCGAGGAGATCCGCTCCGCATTCGGCGTGAGCAAGAAGGTCTTCAAACAGGCCTTGGGCGCGCTCTATCGCAGCCATCGCATCAGCCTCGATCCGGACGGCATCCGCCTTCTGCGAGGCTCGAAAAAATAACCATCTCGCCGTACGCACGCGAGCCAAGTCGCAAAGGCCTTGGCTCCGCCACCGCCCCCGCTATTCTCGGTCGAGCCAAAGTCATCGCCATGCTTCCAGATCATTCCCCTTCGCCGCATCCCGCCGAAGTCTCACTTTGGAAAGGCCACACCTCACAGTGGACGTATTTCTGGACCTACGCCGCTTGCGGCGCCCTCGCGATTGCCGCCCTGGTCGGCATCCCTTTCACTGGAGGACTGTCCGCGATCGGCCTCGTAATCCCGCTCGCCTGGTGGGCCGTCCGCTGGTGGACAAATCGCACCACGACCTACGAACTCACTTCGCAGCGCCTTCGCATCTCCCGCGGGGTACTCAACCGGCGCCTCGATGAAATCGAACTCTATCGGGTGAAGGACTATGTCATGGAGCAGCCGCTGTTCCTGCGCCTGCTCGGCTTGGGCAATATCACCTTGATCAGCTCGGATGCCACGACCCCGGCCGTCGTCCTGCGCGCGATCCCGGGGGTGGAAACCGTGCGAGAACAGATCCGCACCTCCGTCCAGACCGAGCGCGACCGCAAACGCGTTCGCGAGCTGGACGTCGACGATCCAACGCCCCTGAGCTGAGAGCAAAAGGCCCGATCACCGGGCGCGACCGTATGAAAATCAACTCAGCCACCTTCCTTGTCAGCGCCCCCGACCTCGCCTCGTGTCCGGCGCATGAGCTTCAGGAATTCGCCTTCATCGGTCGCTCGAATGTGGGCAAATCGTCCATGGTCAATATGCTCACGGGCCGCAAGGATCTGGCGAAGGTGTCAGCCACGCCCGGCTTCACGAAGCTGATCAATTTTTTCACGATCAACAATGCCTGGAGCCTCGTGGATCTTCCGGGCTACGGCTACGCAAAGGTCGCGCAACGGCACCGCACCGAGTTCAACCAGGCGGTTGCGGATTACCTCCAGCATCGGCCGAATCTTCGCTGCACCTTCGTGCTGATCGATTCGCGGATTCCCCCCCAGCACATGGATCTCGAGTTTCTCGGGTGGCTCAGCGGCTGCGGCCTTCCTTTCGCGCTTATTTTCACGAAATCCGACAAGCTGTCTCCCAAGGCTCTGCAAGCCAGCGTCGCCGACTTTCGGACCAATCTGGCCGAGGTCAGCGAGGTACAGCCGGAGATCTTCACGAGTTCCTCCAAGCTGCGGCAGGGAAGAAACGAAATCCTCGGGTTCATCGCCACCCGGCTCGTCGAACCGACAGGCTGAATTCCTAGAATTTCCGAAACCGGTCGATTCGCAGAGGAGCCTTCTTCTCCGGTGCGCCGCCCTGCCGCGTGACCCGCACCTCCGGTCGGTAAACGATCCGAACCAGCAAATCGCCACGCCCTCCCCTGGCTTTTGGCAACCCCTCGCCACTCACGCGAACGGTTGCCCCCCGGGCTACCTGTGGCGGGATCTGGACCGCGACCATCCGCCCTGCCGCCCCTGGAATCATCTCACGTCCGCCGGCCGTCGCCCGCTGCGCGCTGATGCGGAGATCCGTGCGAAGGTCTGCGCCTTTTACCTTGAAACGATGCCCCGGTCTGGCGCGCACCCGCACCACGACGTATCCCCCCTCGAATGGCTCATCTCTCGGCAAACGGAAGCGCGTACCCGGCGCGGTATCCTCAGGAACGACCAGAGAGTGGACTTCGGGACCATGAGGATTGGCCGGATCGTTGACCTTTATCTCCAGGCTCGTGCCCCGGATGAAATCCTCCACATGAAGGAAAACATCGTGCGAAATGTCGCGCTTGATTCCACCTCCTCCAGTCCCCGGGGACGGTCTTTCATG
>Ga0310811_10002753_pt1 | contig 21965 bp, 15 predicted proteins | sample YCmetagenome_FD_207642 | JGI IMG/M metagenome (GOLD analysis project Ga0310811, IMG submission 207642) | Soil microbial communities from experimental microcosm in Duke University, North Carolina, United States - YC | ecosystem: Engineered > Artificial ecosystem > Soil microcosm > Unclassified ...
TAGCCGATCTCCAGGTAGTTCTGGCCGCCGGGGGTGGGCGCGCCGTTCGCCTGCAGCTCGTTCTGGCAGTACGACCACTGAGTCAGGGTCATGTTCGACGCGGAAGGCACGTCCTCCGGTGCGCCGAGGATGCCTACCGGCGAGCCGATGGTCACGTTCGAGCTGTTCAGCGTCGAGTCCGGCACGTCGTACTTCGTGAAGTTCTTACCGAGGAGCAGCCGCGCCGAGGTTATGTTGTAGACGGCGTGCAGCTGGTTGTTCTCCGTGACGTACGCGGCGCCGGTGTTCGAGTCGACGGCGAGCCCGCTCTGCCAGCCGCTCGGTGCGGAGGGCTTGAACACGCCGAGCACCATCACGGCGACCACGGCGAGCGCGCTGAGGATGATCGAGGAGGTGAAGGTCTTGACCGGCCGGGGCGCACCCTCGTCGCTTCCGGTCGCGGTAGGCACGACCAGATTCGCGACCATGCGCCGCCGCGCGAAATTGAACGCGTCAAGTTGGTCCTTGCGTGTCGCCACTGTCCCCATACTCCCCTCGAGCCCCCGCGCCCCTATGGCGAGAGCACGCGTGCGAAACAGAGTACAGTAACGGCGGCACGGGCGAACCGGGCACTTCGGGGGGCCGAAGGGCTGTCTCCGACACCGCGTGAGCCCGTACCATACGGCTGCGGAGTAAAGTTTTTTCGCGCTCATCACGAGGGGGCAGGCGCACACAGATGGCGACAGCACGCACTCAACCGCGCGCGGCGGCACCCGCGCCCGCGGCGGCGGGGGCTCGCCGTTCCAACGGTGCTCAGGGTTCGAACGGGGTACAGGTGAATCCGGGCTTTCATCCGCGGCCCGGGCGCATAGGCTCGGTCGCGCTGATCCGGCTGATCCTGCTCGAGGCGGCCGCGGCGCTCGCGGCGGTTCCGTTCCTGATGCACAAGCCGGTGGTGATCGCCGGCACGGGGCCGGTGGCGCTGCTGTGCGTGATCGGGGCGATCGGCGGCAGCCGGAGACGCTGGCTCGGCGCCTCGCAACTGGTGCACTCCGACTTCAAGGAGCGCCAGGAGCAGCGGCGGCCGGCCACCGGCGAGTCCGCCCTGGCGCCGCTGCGCGAGACCTTCCCCGCGCTCAAGACCGCGACCGTCTCGACCCGGGGCGGCGAGCCGGTCGGCGTGATCGGCGACGGCACCTTCCTCACCGCGGTCATCCAGCTGGACTCGCGGGGCGAGCCGCTGCGCGAGCCGCGCGCGGCGCACCCGCTGCCGGTCGGCGCGGTGGCGGCGGCCCTGTCGGACACTCAGGTCCCTGTCTCGAGCGTGCAGCTGATCTCGCACTCGCGTCCGGCGCCGGCCCCGCACCTGCCGCGGCAGTCGCTCTCCGCGCGGTCCTACCAGGGCATCGGCGCCGACGTCCCGGCGCAGCGCACGACGTGGGCCGCGGTCCGACTCGACCCGGAGGCGGCCCAGGGCGCGGTCGAGGCGCGCGGCGGCGGCCAGACCGGAGCGCAGCGCGCGCTGCTGACGGCTGTTCAGCGGGTGGCGAGCCAGATTGAGGGCGCCGGCTTCGAGGCGACGATCCTGAGCGAGCCCGAGCTGATCACGGCGCTGGGCACGGCGTGCATGGTGAGCCAGGTCGCGCAGAACCCCTCGGCGGCCGCGCACCGGCGCACCGAGGAGACCAAGCGCTACTGGCGCTGCGACGGCACCTGGCACACGACGTACTGGCTGGACAAGCCGCCGACGCTCTCGGCGCGCACCAGCCCTGACTTCTTCGCCGCGGTGGGCTCGCTGCCCGCGCTGGCCACGAGCGTCTCGGTGAACCTGAGCAAGGGCACCGGGGACGCGGTCGCCTTCAGCTGCTTCGTGCGGATCGCGGCGGGCTCGGAGAACCAGCTGAACGAGTCGAGCAAGCAGCTCGAGGCGCGGGCCGGCCAGGCCGGCGCCGGGCTCACCCGGCTCGACGGGGAGCAGCTGCCCGGACTGGTCGCCACCGTCCCGCTGGGAGGGGAGTAGCAGATGTCGAACTCCGCACCGTCCGCCTACGCGCCGCGCCGGGCCGCCTCGCGCGGTCCCGCGCCGGAGCCGCGCGTGGTGGTCGCCGCCCGTCCGGACCGCGGCAGCGAGCTGCGGCACATCCCGGCCCGCGGCCCGCAGCTGGAGAAGCACATCCTGGAGCCCGAGCAGTTCGGCGCGCTCGCCCTGCCGGTCGGCGACGACGGCGTGGTGATCGGCACCGACCAGGGCAGCCGTCCCGCGGTGCTGGGCATGTTCAAGCCGAAGGCGGTCGACATCGCGCTGATCGGCGGCGCGTACCTGGCGCAGTTGCTCGCGCTGCGGGCGACGGCGACCGGCGCGCGGGTGGTCGTGGAGACCGCACGTCCGCAGCTGTGGGCGCCGCTGGCGCAGAACGCGGGCGGCGGGCAGCAGGTGATCGCCGTCGTGCCGGTGCGCCGCGTGGGCAACCTGGGCGCCACCGCCGCGTCCCCGGTGCTGCTGCTGCGCGACGCCGGTGCCCGGCCACCGCGCAGCTCGGCGCCGAAGACGCCGTGGATGACGACCCTGACGCTGGTTCCGTTCCTGGACCCGGCGTACGCGGGCCACCTCATCACCTCGGACTACGTGGCGATCCAGCAGGTGTCCCCGCAGGAGGCCGAGCTCGGCGCGCGGCTGTTCCGGCTGAGCCCGCAGGACGTCGCGGCGCTGCCGTCGCTGCTGCCCGAGCTGGCGCTGTGGACGGCGCGGCACGGGCGCCAGTACGTGTTCTCGGCCCCGACCCGGGACGAGACCGGTCTGCTCGGCGCGCCCCGCCGGATGGACTGATCAGGCTCGCGCTGACGCCGGGGGCCGGAGAGTAAGTCAGACGACTGTTTTCCGGAACGGCCGCGATCCGGTTACCGTAGGGCGTCAGGAGAAGGCGACAAGAGAGATGGAAGCGGTGTGAGCGGCGAGAACGGGTACGGCGACGGGCCGGAGGAAGACAGCTGGACCGGCCCGGTCTACACGACCCCGGAGTGGTACCGCCAGGGGGGCACCGGGGCTCCCGCGGCCCCGCAGCCTCCCGCGCCCGCGCAGCCGTATCCGCCGCAGCCGGGCCCGCAGCAGGATCCAGAGCAGGATCCGCAGCGGAACCAGGGCGCGGGCGCTCCAACGCCCCCGCCGATGGGACCGCCGATCCCGCTGCCGCCCCCGGTCGGCGCCCCGTTCCTGCCGCCGCCCGGCAATCCGGTACTGCCGCCGCCGCAGGGCCCGCAGGTGCAGGGCGGGGCACCGCTGCCGCCGCCCGGCAATCCGGTACTGCCGCCGCCGCAGGGCCCGCAGGCGCAGGGCGGCTCCGCGCTCCCGCCGCCACCGCCAGTCCCGCACAGCGGTTCCTCGCTGCCGCCGCCGCAGGGCCCGCAAGCGCAGGGCGGCTCGGCACTGCCTCCGCCTCCGGCGCCGCACGGCGGTTCCTCGCTGCCGCCCGCGCAGGGCCCGCAGGCGCAGGGCGGCTCCGCGCTCCCGCCGCCACCGCCAGTCCCGCACAGCGGTTCTTCGCTGCCGCCGCCGCAGGGCCCGCAAGCGCAGGGCGGCTCGGCACTGCCTCCGCCCCCTCCCGCGCCGCATCAGTCGGGGCAGTCTGCGCTGCCGCCGCCTCCGCCGATCCCGAACAGCGGCGCGCCCGGGCAGTCCGGGCCGAAGCCGGCTTCCCCGTCGCCGGGTCCGGCGCTGCCTCCGCCGCCGCCCGCGCCGAACGCGCAGTCGTCACAGAACGCTGGCTCGTCGGCTGACGCGTCGTCCCCCGCCGCGCGCTCCAGCGAGCTACCGGTGGACCCGCCCGCGCCCGGCGTGTGGCAGGCCGCCGCCCCGTCCCCGGCCACTCCGCCGTCGCCGCCGCCGCCGTCGTCGGCGCCGGCCCGGGAGCTACGCGCCGAGCCGCCCGCGCCCCCGGCGCTGCCGAAGCCGCTGCCCGCGCCGTCGCAGTCGCTGCCCGCGCCGCTGACTCCGCCGTCGCCGCCCGCGACGCAGGGTCCGCAGAACCTGCCCGCCCCGGCGCCCGCGCCGCAGTTCCCCGCGCCGCAGCCGCCGCACCCGGCGCCGCCCACGCCGATCGACCAGGCATCGCTCAACACCCCGCAGCAGCCGCCGCAGCCCGGTCCGAACCCCGCTCCGCAGCCCTTCGCGGTGTTCAACGCGCCGGCGCCGCAGCAGGGCCCACAGCAGGGCGACCAGCCGATCTACGCGCCGCCGCAGCAGCAGCCTCCGTACGGCTACCCGCAGCAGTTCCCCGGGCAGCCGGGCCAGCCGCCGCAGAATCCGCAGCAGCCGCAGAATCCGCAGCCCGGCCAGCCGTACAACTCCGGCCAGAACCCGGCGCCGCAGCCCGGCCAGCCGTACAACTCCGGCCAGAACCCGGCACCGCAGCCCGGCCACTTCCCGACCCAGCAGCTGCCGCCGGCCCCGAACGCCGGCTACACCGCGTCCGCCGGACAGTCCTACGGCTCCGGCCTGGCCACGCCGCTGGGCTTCCAGGCCTCGCAGGAGCTCAGCTCGGAACGCCTGGTGCGCCGAGCCGAGCCGGTGGCCAAGACCGGCTGGCGGCGCACCGTGCGCTCGGTCAGCGGCGGCGTCATCAAGGTCAAGCCCGGCAAGTCCGAGGCGCAGCGGCTGGAGAAGCTCGAGCGGATCCGCACCCCGCTGCTCGGCTGTTACAAGATCGCGGTCATCTCGCTCAAGGGCGGCGTCGGCAAGACCACGACGACCACCGCCCTCGGCGCGACGCTCGCCTGGAACCGCGGCGACCGCGTCATCGCGGTGGACGCCAACCCCGATGCCGGCACGCTCGGCCGCCGCGTGCGCCGGGAGACCGGCGCGACGATCCGCGACATGCTGCAGGCGCTGCCGAACATCCGCAGCTACGTGGACATGCGCCGGTTCACCTCGCAGGCCCCGAGCCGGCTCGAGGTGCTGGCCAACGACGTCGACCCGGCCGTCTCCACCACGTTCAACGACGAGGACTACCGGCGGATCATCGAGGCGCTGCAGAACCAGTACTCGATAATCCTCACCGACTCCGGCACCGGCCTGCTCTACTCGGCGATGCGCGGCGTGCTGACGATGGCCGACCAGCTGATCGTCGTCGCGACCCCGAGCGTGGACGGCGGCAACTCGGCCTCGACCACGCTGGACTGGCTGATCGCGCACGGCTTCGAGGACCTGGTCCGCCGCTCGATCACGGTGATCTCCGCGGTGCGCCCGTCGTCCAAGGAGATCGACCTGTCCCAGCTGGTCGCGCACTTCGCGGCGCGCTGCCGGGCGGTCGTCTCGGTGCCGTACGACTCGCACCTGGCCACCGGCGCCGAGGTCGATCTCGAGTACCTCAAGCCCGCCACCGCGGACGCCTACCTGGAGCTCGCCGCGCACGTCGCGGACGGGTTCGCCTCGCAGCGCGGCGCCGGTCCGCAGCACCACTTCGGGCCCTGATCCGTCATGCTCGGCCGGCGGAAGCGGGGCTGCTCGCCGGCAAGCCTACGCGGACGACGGCATGGGCGCCGGGACCGGCGCTTTCATCGCGAAGACGGCAGGGAATCCGATGCGCGCCTCCGCCTCGGGGCCCGCGGTCCACGGCCGGCGGGTTGGACAATGTCGCCGAGGTCTACGCGTGGCGGGCATGCTTTCCTGCATACTGTTGCGCTATGGGCAACACTGAGGGCGTGTCGGGCGCGTCGCCGGTGCAGTCGGTGGATCGGGCGGTCAGCATCCTGGAACTGCTCGCCGGGCGCGGCGAACTCGGGATCACCGAACTCGCCTCGCGCCTCGGCGTGCACAAGTCCACGGCCTTCCGCCTGGCCGCCGCCCTGGAACGCAGGGGCCTGATCGAGCAGACCCGCGAACGCGGCGCCTACCGCCTCGGCTTCGGCCTGCTCCGCCTCGCCGGCGCGATGAGCGGCCAGATGGACCTGAACCAGCAGAGCCGACCGGTCTGCCGCCGGCTGGCCGACGAGGTCGGCGAGACGGTCAACGTAGCCGTGCTCGACGGCTCCAGCGCGGTCAACATCGACCAGGTGCTCGGCCGCTCCTCCATCACGACGCACAACTGGGTCGGCCAGCGCACGCCGCTACACGCCACGTCCAGCGGCAAGGTCCTGCTCGCGCACCTGCCGGACGACCACGCGGCGGCCCTGATCGCCGAAGGTCTCGAATCCTCCACCCCCCGCACGCTCACCGACCCGGCCGCGCTGTACGAGCAGCTAGCCCACGCGCGCGCGACCGGTTACGCGTACACCGTCGAAGAGCTCGAACCCGGCCTCAACGCCGTAGCCGCCCCGATCCGCGGCCCCGGCGGCCTCGTCATAGCAGCCGTCAGCGCGTCGGGCCCGTCATTCCGGCTGCCCGAGGCCCGCATCCCCGAAGTCGCCGAACGCGTCATCGCGGCGGCTACGGAGATCTCGTACCTCATGGGGCATCTGCCGGGCTGACCCCGAAGACAGGCGCGGCTGCCGGGTGGGGCGCGCGACCCGCTCCCCACCCGGCAGCCGCTGGATCAGACCTCCGGCAGCACCTCCGCCTCGATCGCCGCCTCGGCCACGCGGCCGTGCTGGCGCAGTGCGTAGTAGGCGGCGCCGGCGAGGACGATGACGGTGGTGAAGACGACGCCGCCCCACTGGTAGTACCAGTGGTCACTGCCGTAGACGGCGACGCGCGGCCAGGCGAGGTTGACGATCATCGCGGCGCCGTAGAGGACGGCGAAGCCGTTGACGAGCAGGCCCCAGCGGCCGAGGCTGAAGTACTCGCCGTGCTCGGGTCCCGGCCAGTGGCCGCGCAGGCGGCGCAGCAGCACGGGGGCGGTGACCATCAGGTAGGGGATGTAGAACAGGATGATGGCGACCGACGTGAGGATGTAGAACACCCGCTGATTTCCGATGTTGATCAGCAGCAGCACGATCGTCAGGGAGCCGGTGAGCAGCGCGGGCAGGACGGGGGTGCGGGAGCGCTCGGAGACCTTGGCGAGCGAGGCGGAGAAGGGGAGCCGCCTGTCGCGCGCCATGGAGAAGATGAGCCGGATCGCGGCGGTCTGCACGGCGAGGCAGCACACGGTGATCGCGATCGCCGAGCAGATCAGGAAGACGTCTCCGAGTCCGTTGCCGAGCACGCTCTTGACGATGTACGGCAGGCCGAGGGTGCCGATGTTCGCGTCGCCGAGGTTCTCGGTGGCCATCATCGCGAACAGCATCAGCAGCCCGCCGATGACGAACGCGGCGCTGATGGCGCGCAGGATCGCCTTCGGGGCGTGCTTGCGCGGTTCGAGGGTCTCCTCGGCGAGTGAGCCGGCGGTGTCGAAGCCGTAGAACACGTACGCGCTCATGATGGCCGCGACGAGGAACGCGCCGACGTAGCCGCCTGCGTGCCCGGCTCCGGTCCCATTGGTCTCGGTGACGATCTGCGGGCCGTGCTTGACGTGCGCGATCAGCAGGATGACGAGCAGCGTGGAGCCGCAGAGCTCGACGAGCACGCCGAAGTTGTTGATCTTCGCCATGACCTTCACGCCGAGGATGTTCACGACGGTCGTGAACACGATCAGCGCGAGGGCGAGCACGATGGCGTTCTGCGCGCCGGCCGGGGTGCTGGTCAGGCCCGCGTCGGAGGACCCGCCGACGATCTCGAAACCGAGCGAGACCTGCGGCAGGATCACCTGGTACGCCACGGCGACGGCGGCTGCGGTGGCGATCGAGCCGATGATGATGATCCAGCCGGCCATCCAGGACGTGGCCGGGCTGGCGATCTGCTTGGCCCACTGGTAGACCGAGCCGGCCAGCGGGAACTGCCCGGCCAGCTCGGCGAAGCAGAGCGCGACGGCGAACTGGCCGAGGAAGACCAGCGGCCAGGTCCAGATCATCGCCGGTCCCCCGGCGCCGAAGCCGAAGCCGAAGAGCTGGAAGACACCGGTCATGATGGAGATGTAGCTGAACCCGGCGGCGAAGCTGGAGAAGGAGCCGAGGGATCGGTGCAGCTCCTGCTTGTAGCCGAATCGGGCCAGATCGCGTGTGTCGCCCGGTTCGGCGAGGGCGGTGGCTGCGGGCGGTTCGGATGCGGTCACGTGCTCACTCCTTAGCGATCAGGGTTGCTGCCTTCTCGCCGATCATCAGCACGGCCACCATCGGGTTGACGGTGGGCATGCTCGGGAACACGGAGGCGTCGGCGATCCGCACTCCGGCCACGCCGCGCAGCCGCAGCTCCGGGTCGACGACGGCGAGCCCGTCGTCCGCGGCGCCCATCCGGCAGGTGCCGGCCGGATGGAAGACGGTGAACGCGGCACGCCGCGCGTACTCGGACAGCTCCTCGTCGCCGGTCACGTCGGGTCCGGGCGCCACCTCGCGCAGCAGCCAGTCGGACAACGGGGCCGTACGGGCGACCTCGCGGGCCAGCCGGATGCCGTCGACGAGGGTCCGGGCGTCGTAGTCGTCCGGGTCGGTGAAGTAGCGGAAGTCCAGCGCGGGCTTCACCGCGGGGTCGGCGCTGGTGAGGTAGAGCCGGCCGCGGCTGTGCGGCCGCGGGATGTTCGGGGTCATACACACCCCGTGCTCGGGTACCGGGTAGCCGAGCGGGGCCGTGTTCTCGCAGAACGGGATCTGGTAGAAGTGGAACATCAGGTCCGGGCGCGGATCGGCGGCGTCCCGGCGCACGAACAGGCCCGCGTCCGAGTCCATCGCCGACTCCGGCGGCAGCGGCGCCTTCGTCTCCCAGATGATGATCGACTCGGGGTGGTCGAGCAGGTTCTCGCCGACTCCGGGCACGTCCGCGACGACCTCGATGCCGAGCTCGCGCAACTGGTCCGCGGGGCCGATCCCGGAGAGCAGCAGCAGGCGCGGCGTGTCGATGGATCCGGCGCACAGCACGACCTCCTCACGCGCTTCGACCATCTCGACGGAGCCGTCCGGCCGGCGCACGCGCACGCCGGTGGCGCGGCCGTCCGCCACCGACAGCTTCTCGACCCACGTCTCCAGGTGCAGGGTCAGGTTCGGCCGGTCGAGGATCGGATGCAGGTAGGCGACGGAGGACGACGAGCGGACGCCGGTTTCCGGGTCGTAGCCCACGGAGAAGAACCCGACGCCCTCGTCGAAGGGCCCGGCGTTGAAGTCCTCGATCTCCGCGATGCCGAGCGCGGTGTTGACGGCGGTGACGAAGTCCTTGGCGATCGCGTTCCGGTCCTTCTCGGCGACCGGGACGATGGTGTTCCGCAGCCGCCGGTAGTACGGCAGCATCGCCTCGTAACCCCAGCCGGCGGCCCCGGCCGCCTCCCAGTCGGCGAAGTCGGCCGGCTGCGGCAGGAAGCTGATCATGGTGTTGTGCGAGGAGCAGCCGCCGAGCACCCGGGCGCGCGAGTGCCGGATGTTGGAGTTGCCGCGCGGCTGCGGCGTCGTCGGGTAGTCGTAGTCGAGTTCGGTGCCGAGCAGGTTGATCCAGTTGCGGAGCCGGAGCACGCGGTCGTCGCCGAGGTCGCTGGGGCCCGCCTCGATCAGGCAGACGGTGCGGCCCGCGTTCTCGGTCAGCCGCGCGGCGAGCACGGCGCCCGCCGTGCCGCCGCCGACGATCACCACGTCGTGGATCTCGGCCGAAGTCATATGCCTCCCTATGTCGGTGCCTCAGCCCGAGAACCACCTCTGCGGCTTCGGGTCGAGCGTGCGCCAGATGTGCTTGGTCTCCTGGTACTCGCGCAGCCCGGCGGGGCCGAGTTCGCGGCCGGTGCCTGACTGCTTGTAGCCGCCCCATTCGGCCTGCGGCACGTAGGGGTGGTAGTCGTTGATCCACACCGTGCCGAGGCGCAGCCGGGCCGCGACCCGCGCGGCACGGGCCTCGTTCGCCGTCCAGACGGCGCCGGCGAGGCCGTAGGGCGTGTCGTTGGCGAGCTCGACGGCCTCGTCCTCGGTCTCGAAGGTCTCGACGGTGAGCACCGGGCCGAAGACCTCCTCGCGCACGATGGTCATGCCCGCGTTGCAGTCGTCGAGCACGGCGGGCCGCAGGAAGAAGCCCGACTTCAGGGCGGGCTCGGTCGGCCGCGTGCCGCCGCAGCGCAGCTTCGCGCCCTGCTGGAGCGCGCCCGAGATGTACCGCACGACCTTCTCGCGGTGGGCGGCCGAGATCAGCGCGCCGGTCTCACTGTCCTTGTCCAGGCCCCGGCCGACGCGGATCAGCTCGGCGCGGCGCACCAACTCGGCGACGAACGGCTGGTGCAGGCTTCGGTGCAGCAGCAGGCGCGACCCGGCCGAGCACACCTGACCGGAGTGCAGGAACGCGGCGGTGAGCGCGAAGTCGACGGCGGTGTCGAAGTCGGCGTCGTCGAACACGACGTTCGGGTTCTTGCCACCGAGTTCGAGCGCGACGCGCTTGACCGTGCTCGCGGCGGCCTTCATGACGGACTTCCCGCTGACAGCTCCGCCGGTGAACGACACGAGGTCGACGTCCGGGTGCGCGGCCAACGCGGCTCCGACCTCGCCTCCGCCGAGCACGAGGTTCGCCACTCCGTTCGGCGCGCCGGCTTCGAGCAGCGCGATCTCCAGCAGCTCGAACAGCCGGATGGTCGTCAACGGCGTGAGCTCGCTCGGCTTGGCGACGAGCGTGTTCCCGGCCGCGAGCGCGGGTGCGATCTTCCAGGAGATCTGCAGCAGCGGGTAGTTCCACGGCGTGATCAGGCCGCAGACGCCGACCGGCTCGTGCACGACGCGGCTGTCCACGTCCGCGCGTCCGGCGTCGACGACGCGTCCCGCGTCCTGCGCGGCCAACGCGGCGTAGTAGCGGTAGACGGCGGTGGAGTCATCGACGTCGTATTCGCTCTCGGCGAGCGTCTTGCCGGTGTCGCGGGTCTCCAGCCTGGCGATGTCGCCGCGGTGCGTCTGGAGGGCATCGGCGACGGCATCGAGCACCGCGATGCGCCGCGAGCTCGGCAGTCCGGACCACTCGCCGCCCCGGAACGCCGCCTTCGCCGCGGCGACCGCGGCACCCACGTCGGCCGCATCCGCCTCGGCGACCTGCGCGATCACGGTACCGTCACAGGGATCGACGATCGAGCGGGCGGCGCCGGCGGCGGACGGCCGCCAGGCGCCGTCGATGAAGAGCGAGTCGGAACGCACGGTCGGACCTACCTCCTCGATCGTTGCGCAATCAGAGACAGTCTCCTTATGGCGCAACGGGATTGCAGACAGCATGGAATCAGCCGAGTACCCCGTCAAGGCTCCCGAGTTAACTCGGCATGAGTCATTGTTTCGCCGTCGTATCAGCTCACAACGATGCCCGCGAGCCCTTGACAGCTCCCGGACCCCGCCCGAACCTGTTCCTTATCGCGAGCTCTAATTCGCTATACGCAACAGCGAGGGGATGGGCCCATGCCGGTGCAGCCCAGGATCGTGATCGTCGGCGCGGGCATCGTCGGCTGCGCGCTCGCCGACGAACTGGCCGCGCGCGGCTGGGCACGGCAGCTCACGGTGCTGGATCAGGGCCCGCTGTTCGCGACCGGCGGCTCCACGTCGCACGCGCCCGGCCTGGTCTTCCAGACCAACCCCTCCAAGACGATGACCGGATTCGCCGCGTACACGGTCGCCAAGTACTCAGGGCTCGAGCTGGACGGCCGCTGGTGCTTCACCTCCGTCGGCGGACTCGAGGTCGCGACCACGCCCGAGCGCGCCGAAGACCTCAAGCGGAAAGCGGGCTACGCGGCGTCCTGGGGCGTTCCCGCGCGCCTGCTCGATGCCGGCGAATGCGTCGCGCTGCACCCCCTGCTGGACCGCGGCCGCGTTCTCGCCGGGATTCACACACCGACCGACGGGCTGGCCAAGGCGGTGCGCGCCGCGGAAGCCCAGGCGCTGCGGGCGATCGAGCAGGGGGCGCGCTTCCTGCCTCATCACACCGTCGTCGGCATCGAGTCGGCGAACGGGCGCGTGACCGGCGTCGTGACCGATCAGGCCACGTTCCCCGCGGACGTCGTCATCTCCTGCGCGGGCTTCTGGGGGCCGAGGGTCACGCGCATGGCAGGACTCGAACTCCCCCTCCTGCCGATGGCGCACCAGTACGTCCGGACCACGCCGGTCGCCGCGCTCAGCGACCGGAAGGCGGATCCGGTCGCCGAAGCGCTGCTTCCGATCCTGCGCCACCAGGACCGCGACCTGTACTTCCGCGAGCACGAAGACCGGATCGGCATCGGCTCTTACGCACACCGGCCGATGCCCGTCGACCTCGCCGACGTCGGCTCGCCGGGCGGCCCGGGCATGCCCTCGATACTCGCCTTCACGGCCGACGACTTCGAACCCTCCTGGCGCGACGCCGCCGATCTGCTGCCCGCGCTGTCCGCCGCGAAGGTGGACGAAGGCTTCAACGGCATCTTCTCGTTCACGACCGACGGCTTCCCGCTCCTCGGCGAATCCGCTCGGCTGCAAGGTTTCTGGGTCGCCGAGGCGGTGTGGGTGACGCATTCGGCGGGCGTCGCCAAGGCCATCGCGGAATGGCTGGTCGACGGACAGCCGAGCGTCGACGTGCACGAGTGCGACATCAACCGCTTCGAAGACGTGCAGCTCGCGCCGTCGTACGTGAATCGGCGCAGCAGCCAGAACTTCGTCGAGGTCTACGACATCATCCATCCGCTGCAGCCCGCCGAGCAGCCGCGTCCGCTGCGCGTCAGCCCCTTCTACCCGCGACAGCAGGAGCTCGGCGCCGTGTTCCTCGAGGTGGGCGGCTGGGAACGACCGCACTGGTTCGAGGCCAACGCCGATCTCCCCGGCGTCGACGAGGTCCGGACGCGCGGCGCGTGGGCCTCGCGTTACTGGTCGCCGATCGCGGGTGCGGAGGCGCTGGCCACGCGCGAGCGCGTAGCGATGTACGACATGACCCCGCTCAAGCGCCTCGAAGTCACCGGCCCGGGTGCGCTGGCGTTCCTCCAGTGCACGACCACCAACCAGCTCGACAAGCCCGTCGGCGCGGTCACGTACACGCTGCTGCTCGACGAGCTCGGCGGGATTCGCAGCGACCTGACCGTCGCCAGGCTCGGCCCCGACCGCTTCCAGGTCGGCGCGAACGGCCCGCTCGACCTCGACTGGTTCACCCGGCGCCTCCCGGACAACGTGCAGATCCGCGACATCACCGCCGGCACCTGCTGCATCGGCGTCTGGGGCCCGCTCGCGCGCGACCTCGTCCAACCACTGACGCGCACCGACTTCAGTCATCGCGGCTTCGGCTACTTCAAGGCCAGGCAGGCGTACATCGGCGAGATACCGGTCACGGCCCTGCGCGTCTCCTACGTCGGCGACCTCGGCTGGGAGCTGTATACGACGGCTGACGCCGGACTGCGGCTGTGGGACACGCTCTGGGAGGGCGGCCGGGCACACGGCGTCGTGGCCGCCGGCCGGAGCGCTTTCAACAGCCTGCGCCTGGAGAAGGGCTACCGATCGTGGGGCGTGGACATGACCACCGAGCACGATCCGTACGAAGCGGGCCTCGGATTCGCCGTGCGCCTCGACAAGGGCGACTTCACCGGACGCGACGCCCTGGCCGGCCGGCAGACGCCGACCCGCCGCCTCGCCTGCCTCGTCCTCGACGATCCCGAGGCGGTCGTGATGGGCAAGGAGCCGGTGTACGTCGACGGGACTCCGGTCGGCTACGTCACGAGCGCGGCGTACGGGTACAGCGTCGGCGCGTCGATCGCGTACGCCTGGCTGCCCGCCGCGGCGGCCGAACCCGGCTCCGACGTGCACGTAGAGTATTTCGGGGCCCGTCTGGCCGCCCGCGTGGCCGAGGAGCCGCTCTTCGACCCCGCGATGACCCGCATCCGCCGCTAGAAAGGCGTACCCCGGATGACCAGCTCATACGACGCGATCGTCATCGGCCTCGGCGGAATGGGAAGCGCCGCCGCCTACCGGCTCGCCGCGCGCGGACTGCGTGTGCTCGGCCTCGAACGCTTCACGCCCGGCCACAACCGCGGCTCCAGCCACGGCGGCTCGCGGGTGACCCGGCAGGCCTACTTCGAGGACCCCGCCTACGTGCCGCTGCTGCTGCGCGCCGCCGACCTGTGGGAGCAGGTCGAGCACGACTCGGGCCGCGACATCGTCACCTACACCGGCGGCGTGATGATCGGCCGCCCCGACAGCCGCACGGTGGCCGGGAGCAAGCTCAGCGCCGAGCAGTGGGGACTGGCCCACGACATGCTCGACGCCGCGGAGATCCGGCGCCGCTTCCCTACCCTGAACCCGGCCGACGACGAGATCGCCCTCTACGAGGCGATGGCGGGCTTCGTCCGCCCCGAGGAGTCCGTCCTCGCGCACCTCCAGTTGGCCGGTCAGGCGGGCGCGGAGCTGCACTTCGAGGAGACGGTCGCCGAGTGGACGGCCGAAGGCCCGGGCGTGCGCGTGACGACGGACCAGGACACGTACACCGCCGACCGCCTGGTGATCTGCCCAGGCGCCTGGGCCCCGGAGCTGCTCGCGGACCTCGGCGTCGACTTCGAAATCGAGCGGCAGGTCATGTACTGGTTCGCCCCCGAGGGCGGCACCTGCGCCTTCGTCCCGGCGTCCCACCCCGTCTACATCTGGGAGGTCGACACCGACACGCAGTTCTACGGCTTCCCGGCGATCGACGGCCCGGACGGCGGCGCGAAGGTCGCGATGTTCCGCGGCGGCCAGATCTGCACGCCGGAGACGATCGACCGCGAGGTGCACGACACCGAGGCCGAGGCCATCCGCACCCACCTGCGCCCGCGCATCCCCGCGCTGCCCGGCCCGCTTCTGCACGCCGCGACCTGCATGTACACGACCACCGCCGACGAGCACTTCGTCATCGCGACGCACCCCGCGCACAGCCAGGTCACGGTCGCATGCGGTTTCTCCGGCCACGGCTTCAAGTTCGTCCCGGTCGTCGGCGAGATCCTGGCCGACCTGGCCGCCGAGGGCTCGACCGCCCACCCGATCGCCCTGTTCGACCCCGCACGCCTGCTGCCCGCGTCCCGGAAGGCTCACCCGTGACCGCTGCCCCCAACGATCTCCCACTGCCCGCCAGCCTGCTCCGCACCCTCCCCGGCACCGCGTACGCCGACGCCGGCGTCTTCGCGCTCGAACAGGAGCGCATATTCGAGCGCATGTGGTTCTGCGCCGTACGCGGCGCCGACCTGCCCGCTCCGGGCAGCTTCCGCACTGTGCAGATCGGCCGGGAGAGCGTGCTCGTCGTGCGCACCCGCGAGGGCGACATCCGCGCGTTCCTCAACGCGTGCAGGCACCGCGGCGCGCAGCTGTGCGCCGAGGACTCCGGCGAGGTCAAGCGCACGTTCCGCTGCCCGTACCACGCCTGGACCTACGCCCTCGACGGCAGCCTGGTCGCCGCGCCCAACCTCGCCAAGATGCCCGACATCGACCGCGTCGAGTACGGCCTGCTGACGGCCAACGTCCGCGAATGGCTCGGCTACGTCTGGATCTGCCTGGCCGACGAGCCGCCGCCCTTCGAACGAGACGTCATCGGCGCCGCCGTAGAACGCCTCGGCAACGTGGAGGCGATCGGGCACTACAACACCGACCAGCTCACCGTCGGCCGGCGCATCACGTACGACGTGAAGGCCAACTGGAAGCTCATCATCGAGAACTTCATGGAGTGCTACCACTGCTCCACGATCCACCCCGAATTGGTCAGCGTCCTGCCCGAGTTCGCCAAGGGTTACGCGGCCCAGTACTACGTAGGCCACGGCGCCGAATTCGGCGGCGCCATCGAAGGCTTCACCGTCGACGGCCGCCCCGGCGTCTCCCGCATCCCCGGCGTCACCGAGGAGCAGGACCGCCGCTACTACGCGATCACCGTCAAGCCCCAGGTCTTCATCAACCTCGTGCCCGACCACGTCATCGTGCACCGGATGTTCCCCGTCGCCGCGGACCGGACGCTCGTCGAATGCGACTGGCTGTTCCTCCCCGAAGTCGTCGCCTCGGGCACCGAACTCGGCGCCTCCGTCGAACTCTTCCACCGCGTCAATGTCCAGGACTTCGAAGCCTGCGAACGCTGCCAGCTCACGATGACCTCCCGCTCCTACGCGAAGGGCGGCGTCCTCGTCCCCAGCGAGCACCACATCGCGGCGTTCCACGAGTGGTACAAGGCGATGCTGGAGGGCTAGTTGCAGCCAGGGCCGTTGCTGCCGCTGAAGCACGGCACATAGGTGCTCGTCGACGTCGGCTGGACGCTCGGCGTGTCGGTGTGCGGCAGGGACTTCGAGTAGCCGTTAACGGTGGTCCCGGTGATCATGAGCACTGCGAGAACGAGCACGCATTGGAACAGGACGGTCCCCATCGACCTCACCCACCAGGCGTACACCGCCACCACCAGCAGGATGGCGACCGCGATGCCGCCGAGCAGCTCCGTCTGGGAGATCTGCTTCGGCACGAGCAGAGAGCCGCTTTGGGCGGAGCCCTGGGCGAAGCCCTGGAAGCTGATCATGAACCTGAACAGGCCGCCGAGCAGCAGCACCGACAGGTCCAGCACGAAGGCCACGGCGGTCGCCGAGGCCCGGCTGGGCCGCTCGGGCTGCTCACGACGCGTGAACGGTGAAGGCAGCCGTGCCGGAAGCCGCTCCGGCACGATGTCCTGAATATCGTCCTGTACATGGTCCGCCATCGGAATCTCCCCTGCTCCCGGTCCCCCGACCCGTTCTACGCAGTCATCAGGAACCTGTCCAGTACCCGGGCGCCGAAGTCGAGCGCCGAGACCGGGACGCGCTCGTCGACGCCGTGGAACATGGCGGCGAAGTCCAGGTCGGGCGTCAGGCGCAGCGGGACGAATCCGTAGCCGGTCATGCCTAGCGAAGCGAAGGTCTTGTTGTCGGTGCCGGCGGACAGGCAGTAGGGCACCGTGCGCGCGGCCGGGTCCTCGGCCTTGAGGGCGGCGAGCATCGTCTCGACGAGCGGCGTGCCGAAGGGCGACTCGACGCTGCGGTCGAGGTGGATGTTCTCGCGGGTCACGCCGGGGCCGGCCAGCTCGTCGATGGTCGCCAGGAACTCGTCCTGGCCGCCGGGCAGGAAGCGGCCGTCGATCACCGCCGAGGCGCGCTCGGGGATGACGTTCGACTTGTATCCGGCCTCGAGCATCGTCGGGTTCGCGGTGTGCCGCAGGGTGGCGCCGATGAAGCGGGCGAGCGGGCCGAGCTGGGCCACGGCCGCCTCCGGCTGCTTGGGGTCGAACTCGATGCCCATCGCCTCGCAGACCTCGGTCAGGAAGTCCCGCACGGTCGGGGTCAGGGTGACCGGGAACTCGTGCGCGCCGATCCGGGCCACGGCCTGGGCCACGCGGGTCACCGCGTTGTCCGTGTTCAGCATCGAGCCGTGGCCGGCCTGGCCGCGCGCGTGCAGGCGCATCCACGCGAGCCCCTTCTGCGCGGTCTCGATCAGGTAGAGGCGCAGCTCGGGGTTGATCTCGTACGAGTAGCCGCCGACCTCGCTGATCGCCTCGGTGCAGCCCTCGAACAGCTCCGGGTGCTTGTCGGCGAGGAACTTCGCGCCGTAGTTGCCGCCGGCCTCCTCGTCCGCGAGAAACGCCAGCACGATGTCGCGGCGCGGGCGGCGGCCCTCGCGCAGCATCCGGCGCACGACGGCGAGCGTCATCGCGTCCATGTCCTTCATGTCCACGGCGCCGCGGCCCCAGACCAGGCCGTCCTTCACCTCGCCTGCGAACGGGTGCACGCTCCAGTCCGCCGGATCCGCCGGGACGACGTCGAGGTGGCCGTGCACGAGCAGCGCGTCGGCCGAGGAGTCGCCGCCCTCGAAGCGGGCGACGACCGAGGCGCGGCCCTGGTCCGACTCGAAGATCTGCGGCTCGAGGCCGGCCTCGGCGAGCTTCTCCGCGACGTACTCGGCGGCCGGGCGCTCCGGTTTGACCGGGTTCGAGGTGTCGATCCGGATGAGGTCGGTCAGGAAGCCGACCACCTCCCCGTACTCGGTCTCGTACGCGTCGGTGGTCGGGGTCGCGGAGTCATTCATGGCTCCAGCCTAGACGGCGCCGCGTGCCGGTGCTGATGGGGCAGCTCGCGCAACCCGTGCTCCAATGCGTGCGCGTGCTGCAGCAGCACGCCCGACGCGCTCAGCTCCTCGGGATCGTCGGCATGCCGTCCCTCGTAAAGCGCCAGGTAGACGCGGCGGACCTGGATCGCGGTCTCCAGCTCGCGGTTCATCCGGTCGTAGAACTGCTCCTTGTACGCCTCGTCGGTCATCGAGGAGATGGCGAAGAAGAACGCGGAGACCGCGGCGAGGAACAGCGAGACCTGCCAAAGCCGTGCGTCGACGGAGAAGTGCAGGTAGTCCTGCAGCTTGTGGTTGAACAGGACGGCCGGGTCGGTGTAGCCGTCGGGGCGGCCGGTCCAGTCGTTGATCCGCTCGTCGGCGAGCGCCGCCTTGCCGAAGCCGAGGAAGAACACGAACACCAGCACACCGAGCAGCAGCACCTGCAGCATCTGGCCGATGAACAGCACCAGCAGCACGTTGAGCCGCTGCGAGCGGGACAGCGGCAGCTCGCCCTCGTGCAGCACGACGCGGTCGACCACGGACTCCATCGGCGTCTTGCGGCAGGCCTCGATGATGGTCGTCCGGTCGTCGTGCGCGGCGACCCGGGCCACCTCGTCAGGCAGCCGGTAGAACAGGAACAGCACGGTGAACACGGCGAACAGGCCGACCACGCCCCACATCCGGTGCGGGGACATCTCGCCGCTGAACTCCCACACGTCCTTGCTGATGAACAGGAAGCTGTTGAACAGGAACAGCAGCGGCAGCGCCCGTGCGGCCAGGTCGAACACCTCGCCGAGCTCCTGGAAGGTGCGCCGGAAGGCCCAGCGCGCCAGCGGGAAGACGGCCGAGGCGACCATCAGGATCAGCAGCACCACGACCACGTCCACGCCGAGGTCGACCAGCGCGACCTTCGGCTTGCGCCGGGTGGCGAGGTCCACGATCGGCGGGATCAGCACGAAGCCGCTGAACTCGATCCAGCTGATCCGGCTCGGCAGGCTGAACACGCGCTCGCCCCTGACCCGGTTCCGCAGCATGTACAGCACCGCCAGTAGCGCGATGCCGAGCGCCGCGCCGCCGACCCGCTGCCAGAGCGTGAGCCGCAGCGAGAGCACGACCATCAGGTTGATGACGAAGTAGCCGAGCAGAAGCGGCAGCGCGGGCGTGAAGACGTCGTCGGTCGCCTTCCGGTCCTCGATGAAGTACGGCAGGCCGCGCCGCACGAACCAGGTTTCGGCGCTCTCCAACAGCAGGTCATCGTTCTCGGCCACGCCGACTGCCCCCCGATTGAGTTCTGATTCCTCCGATGGTCGGAGGGCAGTCTACCCAGCGTTCAGCAGAACTCTGACCTTCGCGACGTCCTGGTTCATCCGCTCGACGAGCTCGTCGATCCCGGCGAAACGCTCCTGGCCGCGCACCCGGGCCACGAACTCCACCGCGACGTGCTGGTCGTAGATGTCGAGGTCGGTGCGGTCCAGCGCGTACGCCTCGACGGTGCGGTGCTCGCCGTCGAACTGCGGGTTGGTGCCCACCGAGATCGCCGCGGGCAGCCGCTCGCCGTCCACGACGAGCCAGCCCGCGTACACGCCGTCGGCCGGGATCGCGGTGTACTGCGGCGTCTCCACGTTCGCGGTCGGGAAGCCGAGCTCGCGGCCCCGCTTGGCGCCGTGCACGACCGGCCCCTCGACCCGGTGCGGCCGGTCGAGACGCAGCGCCGCGGTCTCCACGTCGCCCGCGAGCACCATCCGGCGCACGTCGGTGGACGAGAAGCGCGACTCCTCGCCCTCCTCCGGGGCGGCCAGCGCGATGCCCTCGACGGTGAAGCCGTGCTCCGCGCCGAGCTCGGCGAGCACGGCGACGTTCCCGGCGGCCCGGTGCCCGAAGCGGAAGTTCTCGCCCACCACGACGCCGACCACGTGCAGCCGGTCCACCAGGACGCTCTGCACGAACTCGGCCGGCGACTGCTTCGAGAGCTCCGTTGTGAACGGCAAAACGAGCACCGCGTCCACACCGATCGAGGCCATCAGATCGGACCGATACGCGGGCGTGGTCAGCAGCGCCGGGTGCGTACCGGGCCGCACGACCTCGCTCGGGTGCGGGTCGAAGGTCAGTGCGACCGCCCGCACTCCGCGCTCCCGCGCCTGCTCCACGGCGCGGCGCACGACCCGACGGTGGCCGTGATGCACGCCGTCGAAGAAGCCGATGGTGACCACCGAAGGCCCCCAGTCCGCGGGCACCTCGTCCAGGCCGCGCCAACGCTGCATCGATTCCCGCTCTACGCTCACAGACCAAGGGTGCCAGATCTTCGGTGCCGATCCCTACTCGCGGGTGGCGTCGCGGCCTTAACATGAACAGCGTTTCGCCTGACGAGGAGGGGATTTCCCGCATGTCCTACCAGCCCCCGGGCCCGTACCCGGTCTTCCCGCAGCAGGGCGGCTTCGGCGCCGCGCCGAAGCCGCCCATCCCGCCCACCGTGCGGCGCGCCTTCGTGCTGATGCTCGTCGGCGCCGGGCTCGAGGTGGTCAATGTCGTTCTCTCGTTCCTGTTCAGCAACGAGGTCGACAGCAAGATCCAGCAGGCGATCAACGCCGGCACCGTCACCACCAGCACGAACGTGAACATCGCCTCGACGGCGGCCGGGGGGATCATCGGCATCGGCCTGTGGGTCTGGATGGCCTACACGTGCCGGGCGGGAAAGAACTGGGCCCGGATCACCGGCACGGTCTTCTTCGGGATCTCCTGCCTCGGCATCCTGGGCGACCTCGTGATCGTCGCGGCGATGAACAAGTGGATCGGCGGGATCGCCTACCTGCTCGTTCTGGAGAACGCGGTGGGATGGCTGGTCGGGCTGCTCACGGTGATCCTGCTGTGGAAGCGGGAGTCCGCCGCCTACTTCAAGCCGCTGGAGTACGTCCAGTACCCGATGCCGCCGTACCCGTACCCCGCGATGCCGGGCCAGCCGATGCAGCCGGGCGCGGCCCCGCAGCAGCAGCCCACCGACCCGTGGGGCACGCCGCCGAACGGCTGAACCACGACGACTGCGGCGACTGCGGCAACCGCGAGAACCACAACGAAAGCGCCCCTCGACCGAGGGGCGCTTTTCTCATACGAATACGGCTATCGGCTTACAACGCCGCCCCTGCTCCTCGACCAGCGCGAGGAAGGTGCCGTCCGGGGCGAAGACCGCGATCGGGCCGGGGCCGAGGCCGCGCGCGGGCAGCGGGCCGCCGTGCGCGATCGCCTTCGCCTGGTCCTCGTCCGCGTCGTAGCGCGGGAACGCGGCGCCTGCCGCCTGCGCGATCGGCAGCACCGGGACCTGCTCGCCGGCGTCGACCCGGGCCATCAAGTCGGTCAGCGACTCCGCCTCCGCGAGCGTGTACGGTCCCACCCTGGTGCGCCGCAGGGCCGTGAGATGGCCGCCGACGCCCAGTCCCTCGCCGAGGTCGCGGGCCAGCGCCCGAATGTAGGTTCCGCTGGAGCACACGACCCGGACATCCAGGTCGATCACGCCCTCGGCCTGCGGCCGCCGGATCTCGCGCAGTTCGAACTCGAAGATCGTGATCGGGCGCGGCTGCAGCTTGACCTCGTCGCCCGAGCGGACCCGCGCGTACGAGCGCACGCCGTCCACCTTGATGGCCGAGACCGCCGAGGGCACCTGCATGATCTCGCCGGTCAGCGCAGCGACGCCGGCCGCGATCGCCTCGTCGGCCACGGCGGCGACGCGCTCGGCGGGCGCCTGCTCGGTGACCTCGCCCTCGGCGTCGTCTGTGATGGTGGCCTGGCCGAGCCGGACGGTCGCCTCGTACTCCTTCCGGGTCAGCGCGAGGTGGCCGAGCAGCCGGGTGGCCCGCTCGACCCCGAGCACCAGCACGCCGGTGGCCATCGGATCCAGCGTCCCGGCGTGCCCGACCCGGCGGGTGCCGACCAGCCGGCGCATCTTGCCGACCACGTCGTGCGAGGTCCAGCCGCCGGGCTTGTCCACAATGACGAGACCGTCC
>Ga0310811_10002754_pt1 | contig 21958 bp, 16 predicted proteins | sample YCmetagenome_FD_207642 | JGI IMG/M metagenome (GOLD analysis project Ga0310811, IMG submission 207642) | Soil microbial communities from experimental microcosm in Duke University, North Carolina, United States - YC | ecosystem: Engineered > Artificial ecosystem > Soil microcosm > Unclassified ...
CATTGAGAGTCGCTTTACTTTGCGAAAGAATTTTAAAAACCAATTTATCTTCTCGCACAACAGCATTGACATCTTTCTTTAATTCTTCAGGAATGTCACTCACCGGATATTTAGGATCACCCGCCTCAGCTGAAAATGATAAGGCTAGTACTGCTAATATTAAATAAATAATTTTCATCATAGACTATTTCTTTTTCAACACAATTTGTTCGGCTTGCTTGGCAACTACTTGATTATAAAACTCGCGAAGATTAGGATACTCATCCTGAATAAAAAGACTTTTATTAATCTGTAGGTTGCTGGTCAGTGTAATAGTATTGCCTATTAGATTCATGCTATACATATACTTTGCAGAATTGCCTGGCATCATAAAAATTTTACTCGGCGGAAGCTCATCAACCTGGTAGCCCTCTGGAACTGTTATTTTCGCCATATAAACGTTTTCTTGTTTTGTTCCATAGTCAACGGGGTATTCTCTTTTCTCAAGCTTGAATGGATTTTCACTCATATTACCTTCGAGAAATGGATTGATGTAAATCACATTGCCGGTTGTTGACGCGTGTTCTGGTATTACGACTTCGTGAATTTCTTTTGCCTGAACTTTAAGATCTTTCATATTTTGAAATTCACTTTTGTCAACCTGCCAGGTTTTTGTTCCAAGAAAATCTTTTAGATACGCTTCCTCGCCATCTTTATGATATGATTTACGCATATCATAAGCATCGTAACCATCACGCGAATATTGAAGTTTTCCTTTTAAATCGCCTTTATCGGTTAACATCATTTCAGCAGTGATTGATGTCTTTGACTTAGCATTTGATACAACGTCTATCCAACCCCGGTTTAATTTCGAAACCACGAGACCCTGCCCATTCAAACAGCGCTCTGGCAAAATATCCATTGGCAGATATTTTTCTGTTGCATCGAGCAAAAGTGTTTTATCCTCTAATCGAACGGCACATATTACGTAGTTAAGTTGCTTACGCATTGGGTAAGCTTGTCTTATAAAACCATGATCGCGTGTACTCAGCGCGATCATGTCAACAGAAAAACCTGCTTTATCAAGCATTGATGCAAGCAACAAATTGATATCAGCCGAAGTGCCTTTCTTGCTTTCAAGTATCTTTTTGAAATTGCCAGCATACATATCTTTTGTTCCATCCCACTCAATGTTTTCTTTTAGATAAGTATGGATTGCTTCTATTTTCTTTATGGGTTCCGTTACACCTGCTGTTAGTTGTGCCACCTGATCTTTCAAAAAGCCAGACTTGTCAATCACCTTTCCAAAGTCTTCATCTTCTATCAAATCATTACTAAGTTTTTCCCAAGAACCCATGACTTCATGTAGTATACCTCCCGGGAATTGATAATAGGACAATGCAAAATTTATCTTTGATATATAATCATTTTCGGTTGTCATGTACGGCTCTTCTTTAAAAGCTGGCACATCTTTCATCACCCAATGATGTGCATTCTCAGTAAAACCGACATTGGGTTTGGACTTAACCTCATAAGTTGTTGGGGAAAGATAACCCTGCATGTATTTTTGAAATGTAAAAAAATCGGGTAGCATAGCCCAGTATTCACTGTGCTTTACAGGAACATCCCATTGAAATTTCCAGTTTGGAAAACTTGTAATAAAATCAGAAGTAATTTTATAAGAGTATTCTATAACCGAGCCCTCTTTCACGTTTGGCAACGCAAAACTTAACTCATTATGATTGCGATTTATCTTCTTTTTAAAGACAGCATCTTTCGCCATTTTCGATTCAACAATCTTTCCGTTTTCCAAATTGTATGTTGAAGCTTTCAAATTAATAACTTTCTCTTCATCAGATCCTGAATAGTATAAAGGAACTTCAATGGAAGCCAGGTTTATGCCTCGCTTATTCAAAACTTTAATCCGCACATGTTTCTCAAAAGTCAAAGACTCCATAACACTAGTAAGCGTTAAATACGCTTCTCCATAATCTACCAATACAACGGCTGAAGCAGAAGAGTCTTTTGGATAAGATGACATTGTCATCTCTTCCATTGAAACATTACCGAATTTAATGGGTGATTTCTGAGCAAAAATCGGTTGGATAATAGAAAGCGATACCAGCGCAAGAATCAATCTTCTCATGGGTCTTTTATAGGATTAGTTAGCCCCAATTATAAAAATATTACTTGATTATATGAAGCAAAGTTTATTCTAATTTTACCTAAACTAAGTAAACACGTCCCATTGGCTAAATCTAAAACAACATTCTTCTGTCAGAGCTGCGGCTACGAGTCGCCAAAATGGCTAGGCAAATGTCCTTCGTGTACAAATTGGAATACCTTCGTTGAAGAGGTTGTACAAAAGGAGGATAATAAAAATGATTGGAAACCTTCTTCAACACGTGAACGGGTATCAAAACCAAAAACGCTCGAAGAGATTGAATCCGGACATGAAAAAAGAATCAATACATCGGATGGCGAATTGAATCGCGTTCTGGGAGGTGGGATTGTTCTTGGGTCATTAGTACTTATTGGTGGTGAGCCTGGTATTGGTAAATCTACCTTGATGCTGCAACTGGCATTGTCTTTACGCGATTTAAAAATACTTTATGTTTCAGGTGAAGAGAGCGAGCAGCAAATAAAAATGCGTGCTGAAAGATTGTACGATTCTTCACCACAAAAACTCATCAACAAAAACTTCTTCACTCTTACAGAAACCAACACGAAGAATATTTTCTTAGCTATTGAATCTGTTGAACCAAACCTGGTTATTGTAGATTCTATACAAACACTTTATTCTAATGTCCTGGATTCTACTGCTGGCAGTGTGGCTCAGGTTCGTCAGTGCGCTGGTGAGTTGATGCGGTTTTCAAAAGAAAATAATACTCCTGTATTTCTGGTTGGTCATATTACTAAAGATGGTTTACTGGCCGGACCTAAAGTACTCGAACATATGGTTGATACGGTATTGCAATTTGAAGGCGACAGACATTTAGCCTATCGTATTTTGCGAACCACCAAAAATAGATTTGGTTCTACTTCGGAGATTGGCATTTATGAAATGTTGGGATCAGGCCTTCGTGAAGTTTCAAATCCCTCGGAAATATTAATCTCTCAAAAGGATGGTCATGTTAGCGGTGCTACCATTGGCGCTACAATAGAAGGTAACAGACCATTACTTATCGAAATACAGTCTTTGGTAAGTCCGGCATCTTATGGCACACCACAACGAACACCTACGGGCTTCGATCAAAAAAGACTCAATATGTTACTTGCTGTTCTTGAAAAACGTTGTGGATTTAAAATGGGTATGCAAGATGTTTTTCTGAATATGGCTGGTGGTATAAAAGTAGAGGATCCTGCTATTGATCTTGCCATTTGCATTTCTATCATTTCCTCTATGGAAGAGATACCTGTTTCAGATAAAGCCTGCTTCGCTGCAGAAATAGGATTGGGCGGTGAACTTAGAGCTGTGAATAGAATTGATCAACGGATCTCTGAAGCTGAGAAGCTTGGCTTTCATGAAATCTATATTTCTAAATACAGTCAGAAATCTCTTGATCTAAAGAAAACTAAAATACAGGTTAAATCATTTAGCAAACTAACTGAAGTATTTCAGGATCTGTTTGGGTAGTATAATCTTGTGTTCTTATTTTTTTATCAAACGGATGATCTGATTAGTATTGCCTTGTTCTAACTTGAGAAGGTAGACACCTTGAGTTAGCCCTCTTGCATCAAGTAACACATCTTCATTGCTATTTTTTTCAGTAGCAAGATTACCAGTGGTTGTAAAGATTTTTATGTTCAACCTTTCGTGTAGTGGATTTTGAATGGTTAGAAAATCAGTTACCGGATTTGGATAAACTTTCAATGTAACATCTTCTTCATTTTCAGTTCCTGTTACTAAATCCGGTACCGTTAGCTCAATGTCTTTCGTATACACCAAATATGTTTTGTCTTTAAAAAACTTCTGTGAATCCTTTTGATAACTTGCCCGAACTACAACACTGTACGGATTATCACGGACAAGATTTGCTGTTGATTTTATTTCGAGGGTTCCAACCTTAATAGTATTGCTATCTTCCGTTACAGAATCTGTTGATGTGAAGGAAAATGTTTTGGAGTCACTCATTAGCGCAGAGTATGCATCTAATTTTAGTACAGAACCACTTATGTCTTCTGCAAAAACTTTTAATACATAGGATGTTTCTTCAGGAATGAAAATTCGTCCATTCGTTAAATTTTTATTATCTGAAAGTGCTGGGGCAGTTTGATCATCAGTTACAACTAGTTGAAAGTCCAATACTAAATATCCAATAACTTTATCATTTTTTACCTGGATCACTTTCACAGCATAAGCATATGCTCCAACAATAAAAGCATTTTGAAATTTTGTGTCCCATGTCAGTAGCCCCGTTAAAGTATTAATGGAAAAATTTTCGGGGAATTTATAATTCGCAACAAGTTCATGTTGCGACATACGTGGTGTATAGGGATAATAAAACAGACTGTAATCATTCGAATCTTTAGCGGCGAAGGAGTAAGAAAAATCCTGGCCTGAAACAGCTTTAAGTATAGTGGGGACTAATAACTCAGGACTATAATATGCACCAAAAAAGGGATCGATCGTAAAATATGATTCTACATAAAATGGCGTATTAACTGAGTTGTCAAAGTTAAGTATTCCTTCATTTCTATTCACCTCTATGTATGAAACCAGATATGCGCCAGAGCCAGGGTAATTATGTGTGATCTCAAAAATCACTTCACTGGTAGATCCTGAAGGATCTAGATCAGTACGAACAGTTCCAACAGTTTCTGGAACATTTATATGTGTACCATCTCCAAAATCAAGAATGCCCGAATTACTGTGACTAAACCCCACATTTGTACCCTTGCCAAGAGTGGTTGAATAAATGTGAAGAGTTATTTTATAATTATTACCGTCTTGATTATTAATAGAAATATGGCCGCCTTTTAAATGGGTGCTATAGGATGGAACAAAGGCTGTACAGAATAAAATTATGAAAGAGAGTAGTCTTATATGCATAAGGCATTTTTATATGATACTAAGTTAATTAATGTCTAAGTTTTTCCAAGCTTTAGCATTACCACTTGGTCAAACACGATTAATGTCATAATTTTTACTTGCCTAAAAAGAAGCCAGTTTTATTACTACTTTTATACTGTTACAAATCATTGATATTCGATTTATGAAAACACTTGCAATTTTAGCTGTCTCCATTCTGCTAACATCATTTTCATTACCTCCCAAATCAGTTAAGTTTCAATACTTTTTTAAAGTTGACGATCAATATGACTGGGTGCAGGTAACGAACCAAACAATAAAGCAAAGTATTATGGGTATGGATCAAGTGGTAGAGAATACTGTGAAAGCTTCTATACTTCTTAAGGTTTCAGCCCTTACTTCAAATGGAGCCAAACTTGAAGCCCGTTACGTCTCCATGAGTATGAGTATGAAACTACCTGCAGGTATGGGCTCACAGGACCTTGATTCAAACGGTGATCAGGAGAAGTTGGAAAACAAAGTGATGAAGGCATTAACCGATAAACCATTTACAATTACAATAACCAAGCAAGGTAAAATCGAAAGCATTGACGGTGAGGAAAATTTATGGTCAGACTTTTCATCATTAGGTTTGAATAATGAACAACTTAGCGCAATGAAGTCTACACTTGAACAAAATTTGAGTGAAGGTTCATTGAAAACTTCCTTCCAAATGGTTCTGACAAGTTATCCTGAAAATCCTATTAAGCCAGGTGAGCAATGGAAAAACAAATTAGGAGCAGGATCTAGTTTTCCTCTTGAAACAGAAAATACCTGGAGCATTGCAAAAATAGAAGGTGAGACAGCTAATCTTTCAGCAATTGGTGTAACTAGTACTACAGACAAAACAAAAGTAGTGAGTTTGCCCAACAACATTAAATCAACTTTTGATTTAGCAGGAGAGCAAAAAGTTACAAGTGCGGTAAATGTTAAAACGGCATGGCCCACTCAGGTTACTATAAATTCAGAGATCAAAGGAAACATGAATCTTCTGGCTGGTGGAATGATTCCTACCGATCTGGCTGTACCAATGTCTATTGTGACCACATCAAATTTTACTGTCACGAAGAAATAATTATTGACTAGCTGATCCGGCTCCAGTTAACTGTTGTTTTTCTCATCGATTCAATTTGTGTTTTAATAACCTGGTTCTCTGGCTTCAATAAATCCGGATCTTCATTGAGAATTTCTACTGCTGTTTCGCGCGCTTGTTTTAATAGCTCACCGTCTTTGGCAATATCAGCTATCAACAGATCAAGAACACCGCTTTGCTGTGTACCCATTAAATCACCAGGACCGCGAAGTTTAAGATCAGTCTCCGCTATCTCAAAACCATTATTGGTTTTCACCATAGTTTCTAAGCGCACTTTAGATTCAGCGCTTAGTTTATAGTTGCTCATTAAAATACAATATGATTGTTCAGCGCCTCGACCCACACGTCCTCTCAACTGGTGAAGTTGTGAAAGACCAAAACGTTCGGCATTTTCAATAACCATAACAGAAGCATTTGGTACATCAACGCCAACTTCAATCACAGTTGTCGCCACCATAATTTTTGTTTCACCTTTTGCAAAACGTGCCATTTCAAAATCCTTCGCTTCAGGCTTCATCTTGCCATGGAGAATACTAATGGCTACATCTGGAAATGCCCGGCAAATGCTTTCATATCCATCCATCAGATGTTTAAGATCCAATTTTTCGGATTCTTCAATTAACGGATACACTATATAGATCTGTCTCCCTGTTGCAATCTGATCACGCAAAAATTGATTCACTTTTAATCGATGAGCATCATAATTGTGAATTGTCTTTATCGGTTTTCTGCCTACTGGCAATTGATCAATTGTTGAAATATCTAGATCTCCATATAAAGTCATCGCCAGTGTTCTGGGAATAGGTGTAGCAGTCATCACCAAAACATGAGGATATATTTGCGAATTCTTTTTCCAGAGCTTGGATCGCTGCGCAACACCAAAGCGATGCTGTTCATCAATAATGGCTAAGCCCAGATTCTTAAACTGAACCTCCTCTTCTAATAAAGCGTGTGTACCGATTAACAATTTTAATTCACCGTTCTGAAGCGCCTCATGAATTTCAGTACGTTGCTTTTTTTTTGTAGAACCTGTGAGCAAGGCAATCGGAATTTGCATCTTGTCAGCATGCTGCTTTAGATTCTTATAATGTTGCTGCGCCAGAATTTCAGTTGGTGCCATTAGTGTGCATTGAGCCTGGCTACCTACGGCAATGAGTATACAAATAAAAGCTACAATTGTTTTTCCACTTCCTACATCACCTTGCAGAAGCCTATTCATTTGTTGTCCTTTCTTTAAATCTGCATAGATCTCTTTTACTACGCGCTTCTGTGCATCGGTCAATGGAAAAGGTAAATGATTATTATAAAATTCCGTGAGTAATGAGGCATCATTAAAAATTTGTCCACGAAATTTCTCTTGTCTGACTAACTTCAGTTTCAGCATTCGAAGCTGAATGAAAAATAGCTCTTCAAATTTTAATCTTTGTTTAGCGCTATTTAATATCTCATTGCCTTTTGGAAAATGAATGTTGAGAATAGCTTCCGTTTTTGATATGAATTGATGTTGGGAAATTATTTTAGAAGGAAGTGTTTCCCTGATTTTATCTTTCGCAAGTTGGAGGAGCTCTTGCTGTAATTTCGAAATCGTTTTACTATCAATATGTCTTGTCCGTAATTTCTCGGTTAGCGGATAGACTGGCTGGAGAAATCCTCCTTTATCATTCTTATCAGATTGAGGTTCTAACTCAGCATGTGCAATGCTAAATTTATTCCCAAACCTGGTGGGTTTTCCAAATGTTACGTAGGGTATCCCTGGTTTAACTTTTTCATTAACCCAGTTAATACCTTGAAACCATACCAATTCAAGTATGCCGGTTCCATCTGAAAACTGTGCTACTAATCTTTTTTTAAATCCATCACCAATAATCTCCTTTGAAATAATTTTTCCTTTGAGTTGAACAAAAGGCAATTCTTCATTGAGTTCGGCAATAGAATAAAATTTAGTTCTGTCTTCATACCGGAAAGGATAATGCTGAATCAGATCACCAAAAGTGAATATGTTTAAATCTTTATTAAATAGCGCAGCACGTTGTGGGCCCACACCCTTCAAATAAACTATAGGAGTTTCAAAAAAACTGCTCATTCCTGCTATTTAACTTTCAATCGATCTTTATAACGAGTTACTGATATTGGAAAGTAATTTAATATTAATGTTGTATATTGAATAGGTTACTAATTGATCCTGTTCTCGTATCAATTTCTGCTATTATATTATGAAAGTGAAGTCGAAAATATTCAAGGGAATAGAATACATTCAAATTGCTGAATTACCCCAAGAGCAACAGGAACTTTTAGCGAAAACCTTAAATAAAAACATTGTCATCAAAATCCTTATTAACGGTAAAGTAGTTCGCGACTGTATTCAGTTTAAGGACTACCAAACCTGGTACGAAAATATATTCAAGTCAAACCCTCCGGTTGATGATTCAAAAGAAAAGTCAAAAACTATTTCTCGCAAGGAAGTAAAGGCTTAGGAGTTAGAAAACAATTTGCGTGTATTCTGATAGTCATTCCATAAATCTTCTACAATAGCTGAAGCTGATTCAATATTGCGGATACCTGCCGAGATCTGACCAATTTCAAGTTCGCCTTCTTCAAGATTTCCTTCAAAAATTCCAAGTTTTGCTCTTCGCTTGCCAAGCAAAGTTTTTAACTCCTCAACAGAAGCACCTTTTTTTTCAGCTTCATCGACAGACTGATAAAATTTATTCTTAATAAGTCTTACCGGTGTGATCTGTTTAAGAGTTATCGCAGTATCTCCTTCTTTTGATTCTATTATTTTCTTTTTGAAATTAATGTGCGCGGAGGATTCTTCGCTTGCCGCAAAGCGACTTCCAATTTGGAAGCCTTCCGCGCCAAGAACCTCAGCTGCAAGCATAGCTTTGCCTGATGCCAGGCCACCAGCTGCAATCAACGGAATTTTAATGCCATCGCGCACTAAAGGCAATAATACCAAGGTGGTGGTTTCTTCTCGTCCATTATGTCCGCCAGCCTCAAATCCTTCAGCAACTACGGCATCAACACCGGCTTGTTCAGCTTTCATAGCAAACTTTACGCTTGACACTACATGAACAACTATAATATTCTTGGATTTAAGTGTTGCAGTCCATGTTGAAGGATTGCCTGCAGAAGTAAAAACAATCCTGACACCACTGTTAATAATGATGTCTATTAGTTTTTCTATTTCAGGATAAAGCAATGGCACATTTACACCAAATGGTTTTGCGGTAGCCCTTTGACATTTTATTATATGTTCCTGTAATAATTCAGGATGCATTGAGCCCGCTCCTATTAGACCCAGGCCCCCTGCATTGCTCACTGCAGAAGCCAGGCGCCAACCACTGCACCATACCATACCTGCCTGAATAATTGGATATTCTATGTTGAAAAGGCTCCTTACACGCTCTGTCGACTGATTCATTTTGACGTCTAAATGATTACAATTTTGATGGTTTTCTAAGCTATATTTCTGACTATCTGAAAATTAAGGTTTTTAGGCTGTTTTTTTCAAGGATTTTCAGTGATCCAGAGTTGTCCACAAAGAAAGGATTTAAAATATTGCATATAAATAGTTGAATAACAGTCGTTTAACAGATAATATTATGATAATGTGGATAACTTGATTGAATTGTGGATATCTTTTTTTGATCATTTATGAATATGTCTAACTCATTGAAAATTAGCATTTTTGTGCAAGATTACTGTAAACATTACACTGCTTATGACAAGAATTCTGGCTCTTTTTTTACTTGTTACAACATCTGCCTTAGCTCAACAAGAAATTAGTATAGTCAAGTTTAATACTGTTCAAAAGTTGCTGGACGACAAGTCAGCACCAATACAAATTATTAATTTCTGGGCTACCTGGTGTGCACCATGTGTAAAAGAGCTACCCCTTATTGAAGCCATCAATGAACAATCTGCAGAAGAGGAAGTGAAGGTTACATTGATCAGCCTTGATTTCGCCGACAAGATTGATAAGGTTAAGAGTTTCGTAAAACTAAAGAAGATAAAGTCGACCGTGGTTTTACTTGATGACATTGATTACAATTCATGGATTGATAAAATTGACAAAGAGTGGTCGGGTGCTATTCCAGCAACGCTTTTGCTAAATACGAAAACCGGTAAAAGAAAATTCATTGAAAAAGAACTTGTTGATGGAGAACTTCAGACTCTCATAAAAGAAATAAAAGAATAATGGGATCTAACTTTTAAAAATATGAAAAACTCAATCGTTAAAATAATCCTACTGCTCGTTACATGCTTTCTGGTTAATGGTAAAAGTTTTAAGCCAGGTTATGATGTTGGTGATACGATTACTGATTTTAAGTTAAAGAATGTTGATGGAAAAAATATTTCTTTGGCAGATTTTGAAACGGCAAAAGGTGTGATTCTTATTTTCGATTGCAACACCTGTCCGTATTCCAAAGCTTACAATGACAGAATCATTTCTTTGGATAAAAAATATTCATCACAGGGATTTCCTGTTGTCGCCATCAACGCAAATGATCCGCAGATATCTCCTGGTGATTCATTTAACGAAATGGTAGAACACGCTAAGAAGAACAAATATTCTTTTCCTTATTTAGTTGACGAAAATCAATCTGTAGCAAAAGCATTCGGTGCAAGTAACACACCTCACGTTTTTGTTTTGGTAAAACATGAACAAGCATTTAAAGTTGCTTACATCGGTGCAATAGATAACAATGTACGTGATGCTTCATCTGCAGATAAAAAATATGTAGAAGATGCGGTTGATGCTCTCCTTCAAAACAAGCCTGTAACTACTTCTAAAACTAAAGCCATTGGTTGTGGCATTAAATGGAAAAATAGTTAGATAGAAAAGATCGCGTAAGTAAAAGGGCAGCTAATAGTAACCACTATTGCTGCCTTTTTATTTGTTCTCTTTCAAGGTATATAACTAAATTTATCAACTCTGGCACGGCTGTTGCGTTTATATAAGAAACGATACGGTTATGAAAATGCTGGGGTTGATTATTGTTTTGATATGCTCTTCTTTTTTTTCACACGCATATATTTCGGGAATAGCCATTCAGGCGGACAGACGTTCACAAATGCATGTTTATGTCAATGGCAAGCTCTATAATAAGGAGGCTGGAAGTTTTGTTCGCATAGCAAGTAAACCTGGGCTATTTCATGTACAGGTTAAGGTGTTGAATCCATACGACAAAGAATGGTATCTTGTTAGAAAGGATATCAGAGTTGAGAAAGGATACGAATTCTATTATAAGATTACTTTTTCAAAAGATAAGAGACCTCAAATTCAATCCATAAAAAGATATCCGGTGTACAGTCGTTATTTCCTTAATCCTATTCTGTACAACAGACATCCCATCACGTAATAAAATTAACGTCTTGAGTTCGATTTGCTAGCGATTACTACTACAATGCATATAATGATAATCACTATAAAACTGGTGTGAAAAAGTATGCTGAATAAACTGCCTATCGCACCAAAGACAGCGCCAAATATTCCACCAATCAATCCAAAGACAGCACCAAATATTCCTGCAATAATTCCAAAAACTCCTCCACATATTCCGATAGCTATCGGGAAGAAAATAATAGCTGCAAATAAAATTACGATGGTCGCTAGTGCTTTTGACATACTATAGAAGTTTTATTCCTTGTGCCATAAACAAATTCAATTCCAGTTTTATGGAATGCTTTATTTATTGTAGAAACGAAGTTTTCGTTTTTCAATGATGATGAATTTGTTCACTATTGAACATGATGTTGTTCATAAAAAAAGCCCAGGTATTAGCCCGGGCTTTTTTCAAACAAATCTATCAGTTTGGTTAAAATGGATACTCGCCTTTTTCTATAACATAGTTCGCTACTTTTCTTCTGGCTTCTTTCAAATTATAAGGATCTATCTTCGTGAATCTTTTCAATCCAAGAAGCATAAGTCTTAATTCATCACCATCAGCAAATGCATAGATGGCTTGCTTTGCAACTGATGCAGTTTTTTCAATAGCATGGTGCAGATAGATAATCGCCATCTCTTTTTGAATCTCTGCTTCCTTCTCGCCTTTCAATGCAATCAGTTTTTCAACGCGCAATAAAGTAGATTCTGCTACATACAATTCAATTAGTATATCGGCCAGGTTCATTAGTACCTCTTGTTCTTCAGAAAACTTCATCATGAATTTCTGAACAGCTGCGCCTGCAACAACCAGTCCTGCTTTTTTCAGATTACGAATTGCTTTCTTTTCTTTCGCGAAAATGGCCGTGTCTTCATCTGCTCCAAAATCAGGAATTGCCATTAGTTCTTTTTGAACTGCCATCGCTGGAGTCATCAAATCAATCTGTCCTTTCATGGCACGCTTCATCAGCATGTCAATAGTAAGCATTCTGTTAATTTCATTTGTGCCTTCAAATATTCTGTTGATACGGGCATCACGATAGGCACGGTCCATTGGCCCTTCTGCTGAGAAACCCATACCACCATAAATCTGAACACCTTCATCAACAACAAAATCAAGAACTTCAGATCCATGAACTTTCATGATGGCACATTCAATAGCAAATTCTTCAAGTGCTTTAAGTTTTGCTTTTCCAGATTCAAGTCCACCGGCTACTAAGCCTTCATATGCATCATCAATATTTTGACCTGCGCGATAGCAAGCCGACTCTGATGCAAAAACCTTTGTAACCATTTCGGAAATCTTATGCTTGATCGCACCGAAATTTGAAATGGATGTTCCGAACTGTTTGCGTTCCTTAGCATAGTTTACTGCAGTGGAAATTGTTTTCTTGCTTCCACCAATAGCAGCAACGCCTAATTTTATACGACCAACATTCAGAATATTTACTGCTATTTTAAAACCATTCTCCCGTTCACTCAACATATTTTCAACCGGCACTTTGCAGTCGTTGAAAAAGATCTGACGGGTAGACGATCCTTTGATACCCATCTTATGTTCTTCTTCATTCATGGTAATTCCACCAAATGTTTTTTCAACAATGAATGCACTCAGATTTTTATCATTGTCTATTTTCGCAAACACAATGTAGATATCAGCAAAGCCACCATTTGTAATCCACATTTTCTGTCCGTTGATTACATAATGCTTTCCATCTGATGAAAGAACTGCTTTTGTTTTTCCGGAGTTGGCATCAGAACCAGAGTCTGGTTCTGTTAAGCAGTAAGCAGCTTTGTATTCACCTGTAGCAAGCTTCGGTAAATATTTTTTCTTTTGATCTTCGTTACCGTAATATAAAATCGGTAATGTACCTATACCTGTATGTGCTGATAATGCTACTGCTACTGAGTAACCAGCACCAATCTCTTCAGCCACAAGCATAGTAGTATTAAAATTCATTCCGAAACCTCCATACTCTTGTGGTACTGATGTTCCCAACAAACCGAGCTCGCCCGCTTTATCCAAAATGGAGGGCATGAGCTTCGGATCTTTCTGAGTGTCTATCTCATCCAGGCGCGGATATACTTCCTGCTTCAAAAAATCTTTACACGTGGTTGCAATCATTCGTTGCTCTTCATTCCATTCTTCAGGAATAAATATTTCGCTGGCTTCTGTCTCGCGGATCAGAAACTCTCCGCCTTTTATAGCTTTCTTTTGTTCGGTGATGGTAGACATATCAGTAAGGTTAATTTTTTGAAAATCATTTCTAATTCAAGAACTCGTAAACACCGGCAACTCCCTGGCCACCGCCAACACATGCTGTTACAAGTCCGTATTTTTTATTTTGTCTGCGCATTTCATTGAAGAGTTGTACAGATAATCTGGCACCTGATGAGCCTAGTGGATGACCAACTGCAATAGCACCACCGTTTGGATTTAATTTTGTTGTATCAATGCCAAGTTCTCGCACAACGGCAAGCGACTGCGCAGCGAAAGCTTCATTCAATTCGATAAGATCAATGTCTCCTAATTTTTTGCCCGCTATCTTTAGTGCCTTCGGTACTGCAGCAACAGGTCCTATTCCCATAATGCGTGGATCAACTCCTGCAACAGAGTAACTCATCAATCTGGCTATTGGTTTAAGGTTTAATTGCTTCATCATTTTTTCAGACATCACAGCAACAAAAGCTGCACCGTCTGATGTTTGTGATGAATTACCTGCTGTAACAGAACCACCAACAGCAAACACTGGTTTTAATTTTGCAAGGCCCTCAACTGTTGTATCAGGTCTTACGCCTTCATCAGTATCAACTACAAATTGTTTTGTTTTCTTTTTGCTGCTTTCATCAACGAAGATTTCGTTCACAGTAATCGGTACAATCTCATCTTTGAATTTTCCCGCCTTAATTGCAGCCGCAGCTTTCATGTGTGATTCGTATGAAAATTTGTCCTGATCCTCACGTGAAACATTATATTGTTTAGAAACTTCTTCAGCTGTTAAACCCATACTGGTGTAATATGTAGGGTTATCTTTTGCGATCGAATAATTCAATGCAGTCTTCCATCCCATCACAGGCACGAGAGACATAGACTCCGCACCACCGGCAATAATAATATCGGCTTGTCCTGCTTGTATTCTGGCTGATGCTATCGCGATAGCTTCTAAACCTGAACCGCAATATCTATTAATAACCATACCGGGTACCTCAATGCCAAGTGCTAACAAGGAAATCATTCTTCCCATTTGCATGCCTTGCTCAGCTTCCTGAACTGCATTACCAACTATAAGGTCATCAACCATTTTATTTTCAAGACCTGGAATTGACTTTACGAGATGTTTAATAACATCCGCAGCAAGATCATCGGGTCTTACAAAACGAAAGCCACCTTTCTTTGCTTTTCCAACGGCGGTTCTAAATCCGGCAACTATATATGCATCCATAGTTTTATTTTTTCAGTTGTGATAAATTAATTGCGAAGAGGTTTTCCTCCGGTAAGAATAGATTGAATACGTTCAAGTGTTTTCTTTTCGCCGCAAAGTGAAACAAACGCTTCGCGTTCAAGATCGAGTAGATATTGCTCGCTTACTTCTTGTGGTGATGTTAAGTCTCCACCACACATAACGTTGGCAATTTTCATGGCAATTTTCATATCATGATCAGATATGTAACGACCCATTTTCATTCCATAGACTCCTGCCTGAAAAAGTGCCAGTCCAGTACGACCTTGCACTTTGATATTTTTTGCTGGCTGTGGCATGGTGTAACCAGCATCTGAAAGTTCTATCACTGCATTTTTTGCGTCCAGAATTTGTCTGTCTCTGTTTAAGCTAACAGCATCTTGCTCACGAATGATTCCCATCTCTTTTGCTTCTTGCCATGAGGTTGCCACTTTTGCTGTCGCGATATTCATGAATGCATTTTGGAGTGCATTCAACTCCACGTCACCTTCCTGAATAGAATCACTAACACGTTTTGTAAATTCTTTTGTACCTCCGCCACCTGGTATTAAGCCAACACCAACTTCAACCAATCCGATATAAGTTTCGGCAGCAGCCTGAACTTTATCCGCATGTAAAGTCATTTCACAACCACCACCCAAAGTTCTTCCTTGCGGACAAACAACAACGGGAACCGATGAGTACCGAATGCGCATCGTAGAATTTTGAAACGCACGAACCATAAAATCAAGTTCATCATAATCTTGTTCGATGGCATACATAAATACCAATCCAAGATTAGCACCCAATGAAAAATCAGGACCTTGATGACCGATAACAAGACCGCGATAATTTTTTTCAGCTAGCTCAATTGATTTATTTAATCCTTCAATTACTGAACTTCCAAGAGTGTAACTCTTGCTGTGCCAAGAAAAGTTTATAACACCATCGCCCAGATCTGTAACTTTAGACTCGGCATTTTTCCAAACAATTTTATCACTCAGGTTTTCAAGGATTACAAATTCTTCTTTACCTGGAATGCTCTTATATGATTTAGTTGGAACGTCGTAATATTTTCGTTGCCCGTTTTCAATTTTATAGAATGATTTGTTTCCCGCAGCAAGCATATCATAAACCCATTGATTCGGTTTGTAGCCTGAGCTCTCCATATATTGAATCGATTTTTCTAAACCAACGGCATCCCACGTTTCAAAAGGCCCAAGCTCCCAGCCAAAGCCAGCACACAAGGCATCATCAATGCGATAGAGTTCGTCTGAAATTTCGGGAATGCGATTGCCCACATATTGAAACAATCCATAAAAAGAATCACGATAAAAATCACCAGCCTTATCTTTTCCAGCAAGCAATACTTTAAATCGTTCTTTTAAATTATCAATTGTCTTTGTCGATTCAAGTGTGGCGAATTTCGCTTTTGCTTTTGGCTCGTATTCTAATGTTTTGAGATTAAGGGTAAGGATTTCTGTTTCGCCCTTGGCATTTTTTGTCTTCTTATAAAAACCCTGTCCGGTTTTATCACCAAGCCATTTGTTCTGCTCCAGTTTCGAAATTATTTCAGGAAGTTTAAAAAGATTTCTTCCTTCGTCATTTGGCAGACCTGCATATAAATTGTTTGCAACTTTTACGAGTGTGTCTAACCCAACAACATCTGATGTTCTAAATGTAGCTGACTTGGGTCTTCCAATAACTGGTCCTGTTAATTTATCTATTTCATCAACATTCAAATCTAACTTGGTCATGGAATCAACAACTTTCATGATTCCAAAAATTCCAACACGGTTAGCAATAAATGCTGGTGTATCTTTACAAAGCACTGTTGTTTTGCCAAGGTAGAGATCACCGTAGTTTATCAGAAATTTTACAATGCCTGGATCTGTCTTTGGTGTTGGAATAATTTCTAGTAATCTCAGGTAACGGGGCGGATTAAAAAAGTGTGTACCACAAAAATGCTTTTGAAAATCTTCACTTCTTCCTTCGGCCATCAAGTGAATGGGTATACCAGAAGTGTTAGATGTTATGAGTGTACCAGGTGTTCTGTATTTTTCAACTTCTTCGTAAACCTTCTTTTTTATATCAAGGTTTTCAACAACCACTTCAATGGTCCAATCGTAGTTTTTGATCTTCGCCATGTCATCGGTAAAGTTTCCTAGCTTTACACGCGAAGCGAATTTTTTACTGTACAAAGGTGCGGGGTTGGCCACGAGAGTAGCGTCGAATGAACTTTTAACAATTCTGTTTTTCACAGCAGGATGATCCAACGTCAATCCTTTTTTCTTTTCATCTTCAGTCAACTCTTTGGGAGCAATGTCAAGTAGCAAAACATCAACACCAATGTTGGCAAAGTGACACGCAATACGTGAGCCCATTATGCCAGAACCTAATACGGCAACTTTTCGAATTGTTCTATTCATACTCATGTTTCTGTTGGTGGTTGAGGGAACGCTCACGATAAAGGAGCGTGATCAACACTAATTTAAATACTTACTTTTTGGTAAATGTTATTTTTCTCAATTATGATATTCACTTTTTGCAGTACCTCGAAGAAAATTTTCAAATTCTCTTCGGAAATACTTTCTCGAACACAGTTGTTAAATTTCAACACAACCTGTCTTGAACGCTCTTTTTTTTCCTTCCCCTCTTTCGTCAAATAAATTCTTACTGATCGCTTATCTGTTTCGTCGGCTTTGCGGTAGATAAGACTCTTTTCTTCCATAGTCTTAAGCAATCGTGTAAGGCTTCGGGCCTCCAGTCCCATCAATGGTGCAATTTTGGTCGCAGGTGTTCCTTCTTCAGAATTTATGTTCAACAACACAAAACCCATCGACATAGTAATATCATACTTAACCGCCTGCTGGTTATACATGCGTGCAATGGCGTGCCAGGCGGTTTTAATATTATGATCAATAGTCTCCTCTTTCCGCATACGATTTCAAGCTTAACGAAGCTATAAAATATTTGTTATGCATGCATACTATTTTACCTTAAATATTTTTTAAGAATTTTATTTTATCTTTTTGAAAGGTGGCTGGCAAACGATTATATGTCAACGGATCCGTTGTTGAAAAGACTACCTTACCTCGGGCCGGTCGGTTAGCTCCGGCTTTTGTGATTTTTATGGATTTTTCTGATCGAAATCTCCGCGCAACTCTCTAAAGCGTTTACGGGCATCGGCGGCATGAACGCTGCCTGGATATTTATTTAGAAATTCTCTATAAATCTCTTTAGCTTTTTCTTTGTTGCCCAACTGGCGCTCATAAATTTCGGCTTGCAAAAAATACGCATCATCGGCTAAAACGTCGTCACCAAAATCTTTCACAATTTTATCAAGTAAGGCAATAGATTCCTGAAATTCTCCTCGTTTCATCCTGATATTAGCTTCCAGCCAATACACATCATCCAGAATTGTCTGGTTTGATACTGGTTCTGAATTTACTTTTCCCTGTTTCAGATCGGAGATTCGTTGAAGTGCCTCATCTGTTTTATTTTGGTAAAGCAGCAATTCAATAGCCGAGTATTCTTTAAGTGCCAATCCTAATGTATCAAAACCTATATTTTCTTTGATGAGCATGCTCAGATCAAGAGCGTCGTTGGAGATCTCACGCGTGGTTGCTTCTTTTAAAATATCAAGATGTTCCTGAGCCAGTTTAAAATCGCCTTTATAGTATGACAATTTTGCGTTCTTCAATTTCGCATCATAACCAATCTGATTTTCCTTTTGCGTTTTTTCAACTTGCGAATAAAGTAAGGAAGATTCCCAGGGCTGGTTTAGTAATAGATAAATATCACCCAGATCAAGTTTTGCTCTTGCTCGTAACGTCGGCGAACTTCTTGGATTTGATATCAGATTATTTAAAATGTGAACGGCAGAGTCTTTTTCGTCTAAATAGTTAGCATACAACAAGGCTTCATTTCTGGCAGCATCGATGGAGTTATTATTTTCAGGATACTGACTAATAAATTTTTGATAGTTGACAATAAGTGTTCTGACAGAATCCAGATTAACAGGATAGCTGTTTCTAAGACGGGCTTCATGGGTATGCATTAATCCAAGTCGCGCTAATAAAAAATTAGGTGACGATGGAAATTCGCGAATCACATATTGATAAATTTTCAAGGCTTCGTTGTAGTCGTCGTTATCCAATGCAACCCGTGCTACTTCCATACTTTTTTCACCTTCTTTTTTATATCGTTTATCATAGGCCCGGGCCTGAATAAAAGCGGCATGGAAATTTTTTTGTTGCATTGTTACCCAAATCAATAGATCTGAATACACATCGAATTCTGGCTGTTGCTGTACTTTTTCGTAAAGTAATTTCTCAAGACTCTCCAGATCTTCAGGTTTAGTAAGCAAAGCCTGCATTACATTTTTTACATACTGAATATTTCCAGAGTTCTGTGTTACGTATGTCAGGTATTCCTGCACCATTTTTTCGCGCTGTCCCTGAAGGCGATAAAGCGTTGCTAGTTCAAGGCAGAACATAAAAGGATTACCAAGAAATTCACGGCTCTCAGTCAAACATTGTATAGCATACGTAATTAATGATTTTGATGTCAGATAATCCGACATCAGCTTTGTTCGGTGGACGTCCGCTTTGTTTTCGGAAATGAGGTTTTTAAAATGCTTGTCCGCCTTAGCGAGATTTCCCATTCTAACATAAACGAAACCAGCATCAAGTTGGTAAAGTAGGTTGTCCGCGTCTTTTTTCGAAATTTTTTTTAAATAAACTTCTGCGTCATCAAACATTCCTAAATCGAGCATTGTCTCGAGATATGGATTATGTATAAAAGGCAGGTTGCTTTCATTTTTGCTCAGCTCCCGATACAATTCAACGGCCTTCTTTTTTTCGCCCTTAATAAGGTATTCGCCGGCAAGTTTTATTTCGTTTTGATTTTGTGCGAAAGCAAAACCTATCCCTAAAATGAGGCTAAAGGATATGAACAATACACATGCCTTTAATTTTATTATTAATTTATATATATAATAAGAATAATAAGCCATGTTGATTTGTGGATAAGTCGATGTGGTTATGGAATGTTTAATTTATGTAGAATTCTTGTATAATGTAAGCGTGTTATTCTCAATTGTTTAAGACCATTGTAAACAATTATCTTTTGTGTGAATAGATTTAGTGTGTACAACTTTTACTGTATTTAATGTTTGTAAGCCTCTTTTTATTAACACGCAGAATCGAGATTTAGTTTTATACCAGTTTTTAGGGGTTATTCGTTTAGGTTGTCAACAGTTATTAACATCTCGTTAATACTTTATCAACAAAGGTCCTAACTCCCAATTCGCTTTTAGATTGATGATTTGATCCTTCTTTTCTGTGGTGTAGAAGATGGAAGGTTCTGGTTCTTCTTTTTTGAAGAAGTTTCCTGGATCCCAAATTGAGTTACCGTTTTTGTCTATTACTAATTTTAATTGATATGAGCTGGGAATCAGGTTTTCAAACCTTGATTCAGATTTTGATGTGGTATACTCTAGTACTTTAAAGTCTTTCGTTAATATTTGGGTGATATAATTTTTCTGATCCGTTTTTACTGATGTTAAAAGTATTCCTGTGTCTTCTTCCCGGAGAACTTTTACTTGTTCTTTTTTTCGTTGAGAGCTGTCGTTGTCAATGCTAATAAATACTCCTTTTCCGATTAACAATTGATTTTCAATGATCTTTTTTGGTTTGCTGTCTGGTGCTGGTTTTTTGGCTTCTTTCGATTGATCGTTTTCTTCTTTTTTGATGAAGAGCTTTTTATCAATTGTTTTTTTTATTGACAGTATGTTCTCTTCTTGCTTCCAATCTAGATCTTCTTTGGTAAACTTGAAGATTTGAATTGAGTCTCTTACATAAAGAAGACTATCGAAATTTATTTCTCTAATTGGCTTATTGAATAACAGGGTAATTTTAAGTTCTCCCTTGTTAGCTGTAACGCTATTTTCGACAAGGCTCATGCTGAACTTTTCAATTTGGATATCCTTTTTGGTATTGAATTTTACGTAAAGTGAGCTATCAAGGGTGTTGCCTATACTGTCTTCGGCATACAATTTTATTTTGAGACTATCTACTCCTTTGAGCAGTTCGTTAAAGACTTTCACATTTGAATGATCATCTCCGTAGCAGGATGTAATTTCAGTACTGTCTGAAGTTATGTTGTATTTCAAAAGATTCTTACCAAATCTAATATTGAAGTAGTTGTTATACGGTCGTGCCGATGTTAGTTTTAGAGATCGTGCATCGAGATGAATTAGTGGGATAGAAATATTTTTTACATTTTGTACGAGGTTGATTTCTTTCGCAATGAAACCGTAGTTTTCATTTTTACTGTCAGCAATGATGTTCTTATTTTTATCCTCAAAAGCGTAGATGTGGTAGATACCAGGTTTTAGGTTTTCTATTTTAAATGTTCCCTTGTCGTTGGACTTTGTTATATAGTTTGGTTTGTGTTTGAAGATATTAAATGTGTCGCTTTCGTAGAGTGCTATTGTTGCATCTTTTATTTCCTTACCCTTTAATAAATCATAGACGTTTCCTTCTATTATTAGCGAGTCAATATATGGACCCGTACTGAAGGCAAGTTGCAAGTTCTTTGCAGCGTTCTTTTCTGTTAGGTCTGAAACAGCTTCTCTGAAATTAATGGTATAAGTTGTACTGTCTTTGAAGTCGTCTTCAAACTGAATGGTGACTTCTTTTTTGTTGGCAGTTGCTTTGTAATCCTTGCCAACTGTTGGAGTTATTATTAGTTGTTCTCTTGGGTTTAGAATTTGAATTGCCTCGTTAAATTCAAGGGTTATTTTTTTCTCTTTAAAGTTCAGTTGTTTTTGTTTGGGGAAAGACCTCACCATAATAGGAGGAATAGAATCTTTTGGTCCGCCTGTTGGTGCACTTTGTTTTGCACAGGAAAGTAGAAATAAAATGTATAGTGGAAAGCACAGAAATTTATAGTACTTCATTTTTGAATTATATAGATTAAACTTG
>Ga0310811_10002755_pt1 | contig 21957 bp, 17 predicted proteins | sample YCmetagenome_FD_207642 | JGI IMG/M metagenome (GOLD analysis project Ga0310811, IMG submission 207642) | Soil microbial communities from experimental microcosm in Duke University, North Carolina, United States - YC | ecosystem: Engineered > Artificial ecosystem > Soil microcosm > Unclassified ...
CTCGGGGCTCGGGTTTCACGACAACAGCGTCGATTTCCGCATCACTCCGTCGGACTCGGTCGGCCGGCCCCCGACGATCACCTGGACCCCCGAGCTGGGGCTCTTCACCTTCGAAAACCGGGCGCGCACCGGTCCCGGCGACTCGGGGTCGACGATCGGCGACAACTTCTTCCGCAAGCCGGGGACGATGAATATCTGGGCGGAGGGCACGGCGGCCCACGGCCGCGCGCCCTGGGTGGAGAGCTTCGCCCTCCCCGATCCGAACCTGTACGCGGCGCGCGCCCTGGCGCACTCGCTCGCGGCGCGCGGCGTCCCGGTCCTGGGCGGCACGACGAGCACCACCGACTCGCTCGACCAGCGCGCCGTGCGCTGCTGCGGCGCAGCACTGGTGGAGTACCGCGGCCGTCCGCTGGGCGACATTCTGTTTCCGATCCTCAATACCAGCCAGAACTGGTTCGCCGAGATGCTCCTGAAGATCGTGGGGCGGGAGTTCGGCGGTGCGGGCTCCTGGGATGCCGGGCTGGACGCGGAGCGGCACTTCCTCGTCGACTCGATTCACGTCGACTCGACGGCGTTCGCGCTCGAAGACGGCTCGGGACTGTCGGCCGGGAATCTCGTCTCCCCCCACGCATTCGTGCAGATCCTCACCTATATGTACGCGCATCCCAAGCGCGCGGCGTTCCTGGCGGCGCTGCCCCGCTCGGGGAAGCCGGGGTCGCTGCTGCGTCGTTTCGTCGGGACGCTGCTCGAGGGACGTGTGCTCGCCAAGACGGGAAGCATCGACCGCGTGAACACCTTGTCGGGGTACATCGAGCGGCCCGACGGCCACGCGCTGGTGTTCAGCATCGAAGCGAACGCGCACGCCATCGGCGGACGGGCGATGCTGGCGCAGATCGACTCGATCGTGGTGGAGATCGGCAAGACCCGGTGAGCTCGAGTCTGGACGAGCTGCGAGCGCGCATCGCCGCGGTCGACGCATCGCTCATCGAGCTCGTTGCGACCCGGCTCACCCTGGCGCGCGAGGTCGGTGACGCCAAGCGGGCCGCGGGCCTACCCGTCCGTAATTACGCGACCGAGTCGGAAGTGCTCGCGCGGTTCCACGCGCTCGCCGCGGAGGCCGGCCTCGACGACCGGCTCGCCGAGCGGTTCAGCCAGCTGCTGATCGGTGAGGCAGTGCGCACGCAGGAATCGGATCTCGCGGGCAGCGGGGCACCGGGGCGCCGCATCCTGCTCGTCGGGGGCGCGGGAAAGATCGGCCGTTGGCTCGCCGACTTCTTCGCCAGTCAGGGTCACGGTGTCACGACGCTGGACCCCGCCGGACCGGTGCACGGATTCCCCGCCGCGACCGATCTCCAGAGCGCCGTGCAGGCCGCCGACGCCGTCCTCGTCACCACCCCCCTCGCCGTGGGCCGGGAGGTCCTCGGCGGGATCCTCGGCCTCGAGCCCGAGGCCTTGGTCGTCGATGCGTTCAGCTTGAAGAGTCATGTGCTCGATCTGCTCGAGGCAGCCGGGCGGCGCGGCCAGCGTGTGGCGAGCATCCACCCGCTGTTCGGGCCCGGAGCGCGTACGCTCGCCGGCCGCGTGATGGCGGTGTGCGACTGCGGCAATGCCCGCGCCGCGGACGAGGCCGCTTCCCTGTTCGCCGACACCGCGCTCACGATCACCCGCCTGCCCGTGGCGCAGCACGACGAGCTGATGCAGTACGTGCTGGGCTTGAGCCACCTGGTGGCGATTCTCTTCTTCACGACGCTCGCCCGGAGCGGCCGCTCGTTCGCGGACCTCTCCCAGGTGGCCAGCACGACGTATCTGAAGGAGGCGCGCAGCGCGGCGGAGGTGTCGCGCGAGAGTCCGGGGCTGTACTACGAGATTCAGCGGCTCAATCGCCACTCGGGAGAGCTGTTCGCGCTGGTCCGCGCCTGTCTCGCCGAGATCGAGCGCGCGGCGCTCGCCGACGACGCCGCGGCCTTCACGGGGCTGATGGAGGCCGGGCGGTCATTCTTCCCCGAATCGCTCCCGGCGGAGCTGGGCTGAGCGGCCTTAGTCGGGCGATTGGCCGAACAGCGCCATGTTGCTCGAGTGTCCCGGCTCGAACTTCGAGCTGGGGTTGAGGAAATGCGCCGCGTGGTTCACGGCGATGCACGCCTCCGCGACCCCCGTCGCAATGAGCTTCAGTTTGCCCGGGTAGGTCGTGATGTCCCCCGCCGCGTAGATCCCGCGCCGGTTCGTTTCCATCGTTTGGGACACGCGGATATCGCCCTTTTCGATCTCGAGTCCCCACTCCGCGATCGCCCCGAGGGAAGAGACGAAGCCGAGCTGCGGAATCACGCAGTCCATCGGCAGCGTCGCTTCCTCTTTCGTCTTGCTGTTGACGATCGTGACGCGCTCGATCCGCTCGCCTCCCTCGATCGCCCGTAGCTCCCAGAACGTCCGCAGCTCCATTTTCCCCTCCGCCGCGAGCCGTTGTACTTGCTCGATCGTCGCCTGATGCGCCCGGAAGCCGTCACGCCGGTGGATCATCAGGATCGAGCCGGCGACACCCTGCAGATTGACGGCCCAGTCGAACGCCGAGTCGCCCCCGCCGACGATCAGGGTGCGTTTCTCCCGGAAGACCTGCGGATCGAGCACCCGGTCGTACAGACCGCGCCCCAGCCAGTGGTCGGCGTCCTTCAGCGGCAGCTTGCGCGGTGTGAAGGCCCCGATCCCTCCGGCGATGAGCACCGCCCGCGAGGGATACTCGTCCCGATCGGTGACGATGACGAACCGCGGTGCGCCCCCGTCCGATTCCTCGCGCAACCCCACCACTTTCTCGCCGAGATGGACGGGAGCCTTCCATTGCAGCCCCTGTTCCGCCATCCCTTTGACGAGGTCCTTGGCCAGGACCTTCGGGAAGCCCGCCACGTCGAAGACGTATTTCTCGGGATACAGCGCGGTGAGCTGCCCGCCGAGCTGGTCGAGGTTGTCGATCAGGCGGTGCGACGCGCCCCGCATGCCGGCGTAGAATGCGGCGAACAAACCGGTCGGACCGGCCCCGATGATGGTGATATCTTTGAGGTCCTGCATGGCGCCAATCGTAACGGAACCGTGAGGGAGTGGCGAGTGGGGCCGCATTGAGGATCTACACGAAAACGGGAGACAGCGGGGAAACCGGCCTCTTCGGCGGCGAGCGCGTCCCCAAGGACCACCCCCGCGTCGTCGCCTACGGTGACGTGGACGAGCTGAACGCGGCCATCGGGATGGCGCGGGCGCTCGATCCCGGCGGCTTCGAGGACCCGCTGCTCCAGGCGATTCAGCGGGATCTCTTCGCCATCGGCGCGGTGCTCGCGACCCCGGATCCGGCCCGCCTGATCAAGGCGCTGGGCGGCCCCGGGATCGCCGATCCGGCGGTGGCGCAGCTCGAGGGCGCGATCGACCGGATCGAGGCAACGCTCCCTCCCCTCAAGAGCTTCATCCTCCCCGGCGGCGCGCCGAAAGGGGCGGCGTTGCACATGGCGCGGACCGTGTGCCGGCGCGCGGAGCGCAGCGTCGTGGGCCTGGGACGCGCCACCGCGGTGTCGCCGGTGATCGGCCGGTACTTGAACCGGCTCTCCGATCTGCTGTTCGTGCTGGCGCGGGCCGCGAACCGCCAGGCGGGCGCGGGCGACATCCCGTGGTGACGGTGCGCGTCCCGCTGATCTCTGAGCGGGACGCTTCCTACGACATCCTCATCGACCGCGGGCTGCTCCAGGATCTCGCGCGGCTCGTCACGCGGCATTGTCCCGCACGGCGCTACGCGGTGATCAGCGATTCGCATGTCGCCGAGCTGTACGGTCCGACGGTCATGCGAGTGTTGAAGGATGGGGGCCTCGAGGCTGAGCTGTACGCGTTCGCGGCGGGCGAGTGGAACAAGACGCGCGATTCGTGGGCGTCCGTGTCGGACCGGATGCTCGAGGCACAGCTCGGACGCGATGGGGCTGTGCTGGCGCTGGGCGGCGGCGTCGTCGGCGACGTTGCGGGGTTCGTCGCGGCGACCTACTACCGGGGGATCCCGTTCGTCCAGCTCCCGACCACCCTGCTCGCGATGATCGACTCGTCGATCGGCGGCAAGACGGGAGTGGACACGCCGCGCGGCAAGAACCTGCTCGGCGCGTTTCACCAGCCGCGGGTCGTGATCGCCGACCTGGACACGCTCGGCACCCTGCCCGCGTCGCAGCTCGCCGCCGGGATGGCGGAGGCGATCAAGCACGGTGTAATCGCCGATGCCGATTATTACGCGTCCTTGGAGCGGGATCGTGACGCGGTGATGGGAAAGGAGCGCGATCCGGCAGCTGTCGAGCGTCTGGTGACCCGCTCGATCGAGATCAAGGCCGCGGTCGTGGCGGCGGACGAGCGGGAAGCCGGCCGTCGTGCGTTGCTCAACTTCGGACACACGATTGGGCACGCCGTGGAAGCGACGAACGGCTATGCGATACTGCATGGTGAGGGGATCGCCATAGGGATGGCGCTCGAAGCGGCGCTGGGGGAGCGCGTCGGCATCACCGAGCGCGGCACCGCTGCGTCAATCGTCCACTTGCTGGAACGGTTCGACTTGCCGGTCGCGCTCTCCGGCGAGGCGCCCGTGGACGATCTCGTCGCGGCGATGCGCCACGACAAGAAACGGCGCGGCACTGATCTGCGCTTCGCGTTGCCGCGGCGCATCGGCGAAATGTGCGGCGATACGAGAAATGGATGGACGACCGCCATTTCCGAGGACATCGTACGAGAAGTGTTGGGACAATGACTTGGGCGTAAACGAGTTAGGCGACCTGTAGCCGATTTTCAACAAGTTACGAACACAGTTTGCACCGAGATCTCTTTCCACAGCCATTGTTGATAGTGGACAAACGCCGCAGTGGTCAGCGGCCTAATGATTTGTGATGTGGAAAACTAGCTACATTTGCACGTGAGAATAGTGCTTCCTATATTGAGCGCGCTTCGCCGTCCCCTATTACAACGCGACCGCCTTGCTTGGGAGTCCAGCGCATGGCCCGTGCGTCGTCGACAGGCAAGTCCAAGTCATTCTTCAAAGCCACGCCATCCGGTGCATTCGACCAGTACCTGCAGGACATCCAGAAGCTCCCCCTCATCAAGGATCCCGCTGAAGAACGTCGACTCGCTCGACGCGTCCAGCGTGGCGACGAGAAGGCGGCCGAGCGTCTGGTCACTGCAAACCTGCGGTTCGTGATCTCCTATGTGAAAAAGTACCAGGGGCACGGACTCGACCTGTCGGAGCTGGTGGCAATCGGCAACGAGGGATTGCTGAAAGCGGTGAAGAAGTTCGATCCCGATCAGGGCGTGAAGTTCATCTCGTATGCCGTGTGGTGGGTGCGCCAGGCAGTCCTCAAGGCCCTCGCCGAGCAGACCCGCAGTGTCCGCATCCCGCTGAACCAGAATTCCCAGCTGATCCGGATGAGCCGCACCGAGACCTATCTCTCCCAGGAGCTGGGACGCGAGCCGACCGACGACGAGATCGCGAAAGCGCTCGAGGATTCGGTCGAGAACGTCCGGACGGCGCGTCGCATGACGGCAGCAGAGCTGTCGCTCGACGCCCCGGTCGATCGTACCGACAAGGACGCCGCGACACTGGGCGAGCGGTTCGCCGGGATCGAGGGCGGAGAGATCGAGGACCGCACCGACGGCAAGTTGATGCGGGAATTCATCGACCGCATCTTCCAGAAGTATCTCACACCCCGCGAACGCAAGATCCTCTATCTCTATTACGGACTCGAAGAAGGCAGCGAAGCGATGACGCTCGAGAAGATCGGCGCGCTGATGGGCGTCACGCGCGAGCGCATCCGCCAGATCCGGGAGCGGGCGTTCGAGAAGCTGAGAGAGTCCCCTGACGGCAAGGCGCTGAAGGGGTTCTGGAGAGCGGCCTAAGAACTAGACGTACAGACGCACAGGGGTGAACAGAGCAGAGGGATCAGGCAAGCACTTCCTGATCCCTCTTTCTTTTACTGTCTTCCCCTGTGCGTCTGCTGCGTCTAGTCGTTGCCGTTCCTTTATACTACATCCATGCTCTCTGCAGTCTTTTCAGAGCTGGAGCGAATCGTCGGCCCTCGGTATGTCCGCCAGTCGACGAGCGATCGCCTCACGTTCGCGTCGGATGGCCTGCCGACGCACCGGCGGCTCCCGGGACTCGTCGTGTTCCCCGGTACGCGGGACGAGCTGATCGCCGTCGTCAGAGTACTCGCGGCACACGCTATCCCCTTCGTGCCCCGTGGCGCCGGTACGGGGCTGTCGGGCGGGGCCCTCGCCAACCCCGATGCGGCCCTCGTCGTGCTCACGCGGCTGAACCGCATTCTCGAGATCGACCCGAAGAATCGCCGCGCCGTCGTCGAACCGGGTGTGGTCAACGTCCGTCTCTCGGCCGCGACCGCCCGTCACGGACTGCACTACGCCCCCGATCCCTCGAGCCAAACCGCCTGCACGATCGGGGGGAACGTCGCCGAAAACGCCGGCGGGCCGCATTGCCTCAAGTACGGCGCGACGACCGCGCACATCCTCGCCCTCGAGGTCGTGCTCGCCGACGGCCGCGTAGTCGCGCTCGGCTCCCCGGCGGGAGAGCCGTGGGGCCCCGATCTCGTCGGGCTGTTCGTCGGATCGGAAGGCAACTTCGGCATCGCGACGCGCATCACGGTGCGGCTCACTCCGACGCCGTCGACCGTACGCACGCTGCTCGCCGACTTCTCGAGCCTCAGGGCGGCGGGTGAAGCCGTCTCCGCCATCATCGCCTCCGGCATCGTCGCCGCGGCGCTCGAGATGATGGACCGATCGTGCATCAACGCCGTGGAGGATTCGGTGTACGCCGCGGGTTACCCGCGAGACGCCGCGGCGGTACTGCTGGTAGAGCTGGACGGCATGGTCGCCGCAGCGGTCGACGCCGATGCGAAAGCGGCCGGGGACCTCCTCGCGGGCCATGGTGCGCGCAGCGTGCGCATCGCCGCCGACCTCGCGGAGCGGGAACGCCTCTGGCAGGGGCGCAAGAAAGCCTTCGGCGCGATGGGCCGCCTCTCGCGCGACCTCGTCGTCCAGGACGCCGTCGTGCCGCGCTCCGCGCTCCCCGACGTGCTCGAGTCGATCAGCGACATCGCCGCCCGCTACCGGCTCGTCGTCAGCAACGTCTTTCATGCGGGCGACGGCAACCTCCATCCCAACATTTCCTTCGACGCGACCGATGCGGAGCTCAAAGCGCGGGTCGAGACCGCCTCGGCGGAGATCATGTCGACCTGCATCGCCGCCGGAGGGACGATCACCGGCGAGCACGGCGTGGGGCTCGACAAGCTGCGCTACATGCCGCTCGTGTTCGACGGCGACGCCCTGGCGGCGATGCTGGCGGTGCGGCGGGTGTTCGACCCGGACGAGCGCGTCAATCCCGGCAAAGTCGTCCCGATCCACGCCTGCCGGGAATGGACCGGCGTCCGTAGGTTCCCGTCATGAACGGCGTGCTCGACAAAGTCCGCGCGCTGCTCGGCTCGGATGCCGTGCTCGATCCCGGGGCCGCCGGTGTGGCCCCGCGTATCGCTCCGCCCACGGCTGAGGCCATCGCCCTGCTGCTCCGGACCGCCGCCGACGAGCACTGGAAGGTCCGCGTCGAGGGGGCAGGCAGCTGGCAGCCTGCCGATGCGCCCGCCGATCTCGCCATCACCACGCGGCGGCTCGACCAGGTGGAAGCGATCGAGCCGCAGGATCTGGTCGCCACCGCCCAGGCCGGCGTGGGGTGGGACCGGCTGCGCCAGCAGCTCGCCGAGCGCGGCGTGTGGGTCGCCCTCGATCCTCCCGGCCTCGCCGGGCGGACGCTTGGCTCCATCATCGCCTCCGCGACCGCGGGACCGTTGCGGCTGGGACTGGGAGCAGTGCGCGATCACCTGCTCGGCGTTACGGCGATCACGGGCGATGGGCGCGTAGTGTCGAGCGGCGGCCACGTAGTGAAGAACGTCGCCGGATACGACCTCACGCGCCTCCAGGTCGGTGGGTTCGGCGCCTTCGGGATCATCGTGCGCGCACACGTCCGGCTGCGCGCTTTGCCGCGGGCCGATCAAACGCTCGTGCTCGAAGGCCCGCGCGAGGACCTGAGCCGGGCCGCCGACGACCTGCGCGAGGCCGGCCTCATCCCGGCGGCGCTCGAGCTGCTCTCCCCTGCACTGGCGCGGCGCGGCGGATGGGTGCTGGCGGCGCGCTGCACCGGCTCCGCCGCTCAGGTCGAAGCGGAAGAAGCGCTGCTGCGGACGGCCGGCGGCGGCCGTTTTGCACCGCTGGGACCAGAGGACAGTCACGCGTTCTGGCAACGGGCGGCCGAAGCGCTCGCGCTGCGACCCGTCACGCTGCGGCTGGCCGGCCTCCCCGACGCCACCGACGACCTGCTCGACCTGCTGCAGCACCAGCTCGGCGACGAATGGATCTCCGCGAGCCCCGCGCTCGGGACGGTGCGCTGGAGCGGTGAGGCGACGGCGGAGCGGCTGCGGCACCTGCGGCGCTCCCTCGCCGCGCTCGAAGTCCCCCTCACACTCGAGCGCGGTCCCTGGGCCCTGCGCCAGGCAGTCGGCGTGTTCGGGGCGTACCGCGAAGGCGTCGGTCCGCTGGTGACGGGGCTGCGCCAGACGTTCGATCCCGCGGCCACGCTGGTGGTGCCGGTTCATACCGACGAATGACCCACTCCCCGCCCGCCCCGCTTCCCCGGGGCGGATTCGCGGCACTGGATGCATGTGTCCACTGCGGATTCTGTCTGCAGGCCTGTCCCACCTTTCTCGCGACGGGCGACGAGGCGGATGGGCCGCGGGGCCGCATCGAGCTGATACGCGCGCTCGAGCGGGGCGAGTTGTCCTCCGCCGACCCGGGCCTCGCGTTCCACCTCGACCGCTGTCTCGGGTGCCGCGGCTGCGAGCCGGTGTGCCCCTCCGGCGTGGGGTACGGCGAAGGGCTCGAGGAAGCGCGAGCCCGGCTCAGCGCCGAGCGTGGAGCGCCGCTCTTCGCCCGGCTCACCCTCGGCGTGCTGACCCAACCGGTGATTTCGCGACCGGTCTACGCGGCGGCTCGCATGCTGCGGGATTCCGGCGTGGCGGGGAGACTGGCGGGCAAGAGCCGGTTCGGATTTGCGATGGGGATGCTCGCCGCTTCCGCGGGGGAGGTCGGTGGAGGCTCGCCTCCTCGCAACCTTCACCATCCTCCACCATCCTCCACCACCTCCGCCGTCCGGCTTTTTCGCGGCTGCGTCATGCAGGGTCTCTTCTCCCACGTGCATGACGCGACGATTCGCACGCTCACCGTCAACGGATTCGACGTACAGGAAGTCCCGGGACAGGTATGCTGCGGCGCGCTGCACGCGCACGCGGGGTTACGCGACCCGGCCCGCGCGCTGGCGCGGCAGAACGTCGCCGCGTTCGGGGCGACCTCCGATCCTATCGTCGTGAACAGCGCCGGGTGTGGCGCCCAGCTGCAGGCCTACGGGCATTTACTGGACAGCGAGCCCGCGGCGGAGCGGTTCGCCGCACGCGTTCGCGATGTCACCGAGCTCCTGGCGGAGCGCGGACCGGCGCCTGGAGCGCCGCTCGATGTCCGCGTGGCATATGATGCGCCGTGCCACCTGCTGCACGCCCAAGGGATCGCCGAGCCGCCGCTCGCCGTGCTGCGCGCGGTGCCCGGCGCAGAGGTGAGCCCTACCGCGGACTCGGCGCAGTGCTGCGGGAGTGCGGGACTCTATTCGACGCTCGAGCCTGAGCTCTCGCGAGCTGTGTTGGCACCCAAGCTCGAACGCATTCTCGCCGATCCGCCCGATATCCTGGCGACGGCGAATCCCGGATGCGTCATGCAGCTCGGCGCCGGGCTCCGCGCGGCGGGTGTCCATATCGTCGTGCGCCACCCCGTCGAATTGCTCGACCAGTCGTACCGCGCCGCGGGACTCTACCAATGACCGTACCGCCATCACCGCCCGCGATACCCCCGCCCGTGCTGCTGCGGCTGCCCGGCGGTACCTGGGCCGCCCCGATCGTTCATGCGCTGCGCGCCGGGGCGCTGGTCGTGCGCGCCGACGCCGGCGTCCTCGAGCTCTCGGGAACGGGGGCGGTGGCGTGCATGCAGGGGCTGCTCACCAGCGATTTCGAGAAGCCGGGAGACGGCGCCTTCGTGTATGGCGCGTTGCTGACACCCAAAGGGATGATTGTGGTAGACGGATGGTCCTCGCGCCTCGGCAATACCGTCCGCTTCACGGTACCAGCGGCGGGACGCGAGCGCGCCCTCGCGATTTTCACGCGCTCGGTACCCCCGCGCCTCGCCCGCAGCGCTGACCGGTCGGGAGAGCTCGCCGTCGTGCGCCTCGTCGGCGCTCACGCGCTGGCGATCGCGGATGCCGCGCGCCTCCCGACCCCGCCCGCCCCCGGGCGCGCCATCACCGCCACCCTGGAAGGGGCCGCGTGCGACATCGCCCGCGCGATCGACGGCGCGCCGTTCGTACTCCAGATCATCGCGCCGCCTGGGGCCGCGGCGCGTCTTGCCGACCGGCTCGAAGCTACTGGCGCGCTTCCGGGTGGCCCGCCCGCGTTGGAGCTGGCCCGCATCCTCGCCGGTTGGCCGGGCCTGTCGTCGGAAGTGGACGAGCGCACGTTGCCGCAGGAAGTGCGGTTCGACGAAATCGGCGGGGTGTCCTACACCAAGGGCTGCTATACCGGGCAGGAGACGGTAAGCCGGCTGCATTTCCGCGGTCACGCGAACCGGGGACTCGTCGGTCTGGAGTTCGATGCCGAGCCGCCGGTCGGGGTCGCCGTCACCGTTCCACTGCGCCAGGACGACCGGGAGATGGGGCGGGTGACGAGCGTCGCCTGGTTGCCGGAAGGAGCACCGACCGCCTCGACCGCGGGGCATTGGATCGGACTCGGCGTGTTGCGCCGCGAGGTGGAGATCGGCGCGCGGGTGCGCGCCGGTGAAGTCGCGGCGCGTGTCGTGGCGCTCCCGTTCGTGCTGCCGCACTGGGATCCGGCTTGACGGTTCTCGTCACGGGAGGCAGCGGTCTCGTCGGAAGCCATGTCATCGAGACACTGCGCCGGGCCGCCGTGCCGATGCGGGCACTGGTGCGGCCCGGTGGGGAGGCTGTGGTTCAGGCGCTCGGAGCGGAGCCGGTGACGGGCGACGTCACCGACGCCGCAACCTGGCGCCGCGCCGCCGCTGGCGGCCTCTCCGGTATCGTCCACGCGGCGGCGATGGTCGGGCCGGGGGCCACTGCACGAGCGTACGAGGTGAACTTGGGGGGCACGCGGCTGGCGGTCGAGACGGCCCGCGCCACCGGCGCGCACCTGGTCCATGTCTCGTCGGTATCGGTCTACTCGGGCTCGGCGGATTACCGGCCGACAGCGGAGCGCCGCACCGAAGACACGGCGTTTCAGCCCATCGCTCCAGACGATCACTACGCGCGCAGCAAGCGGGAGGCGGAGCAGCTGATCCTGGAGGCGGCGCAGACCGGCGCCATCGGGGGGGGCACGACGGTGGTCCGGCCCGACGTCATCTACGGCGAGCGCGACCGGCTCTTCGCACCGAGGATCCATCGATCGATCCGTGCCAGGATCCTCCCTCTCGTGGGGCCGGGCACCAATCATCTGCCGTGCGTCTATGCGGGGAATGTCGCGGCGGCAATCGTCGCAGCGCTCAACCTGCGGCGCACCGACTACCGGGCATACAACATTACGCGCGACGCCGGCCCGGCACTCACGCTGCGCGAGTTCATGCAGGCGTTCGCGGACGCGGCAGGCATCCGCATCCGGGTGGTGCGGCTGCCGCTGCCGCTGGCGCGTTGGTTGTTGGGGATCTGGAGCGGCCGCCGGCTGGCGCAGGCCGCATTGGCATTCATGACGGGTGAGGATCCCTACGTGTCGGAGCGCGCTGAGCAGGAGCTCGGCTGGCGGCCGGTGGTCGATACGCGGACGGGCATCGAAAGAACGGTGCGCTGGGTGATGGGAAACGAAAAGCCCGGGTAATCGCCCGGGCCTCGCGCAAACGATCGGCGAACCACCCTTACGGCTTCTTCTTGCTCGTGTCCGTCATCATGTGCTTCGAGGTGTCGGACATCATCGCCTTGGCGGAATCCGACATCATCATCTTGGACGAGTCCGCCATGATCATCTTGCTGGTGTCCAGCGCCTGACCGGCAGGCGGCTGTTCCGCCTTCTTACACGCGCCCACGGCGGCAACCAGCGCCAGCGCGAAAACGAGACGCTTCATGCTCTCTCCTCGAGGAAGTCGGTAAGCGGTTGACGGGCCCCAAACCGGCGGCAAAAGTATCGCGAGCAACCCCACAGTCAAGGACCACTCGCAGCGGGGTATATTCTCGCCGGTCCCGCCACCAGCCACCACTACCCCGGACCGGACAGCAGTTCCATACATGACCGATCGTCGAACCTTCCTCGGACGTCTCGCCGCCGGATCCGCGTTGCTCAACCGACGCGTCGCCTGGCGCCCCGGGGGCGCGGCTCCGAAGCCCGTCATCGATGCCCGGCCGAGCGCGCTCTATCAACAACCCGACGGGCGGCGCAACCTGGTGGGGGTCACCGTCACGGGGCTCGCCGCGCCGGCGGCCCGGGCCCGCGTCACCGACCGCCACGGCGCGCTCGTCGGCACCGCGGGCCTGCTCCCCGCGCCCGACGGCACCTCCCTCCGGGGCGAAGTCTGGGTGCCGCTCTCCAGTCCCGCCGACTTTCAGATCGATGTGGAAGTCGGGAAAGAAGGCGTCGGGCGCCGCCGCGTGCACCTCGTGCCACCGAAGCGCTGGACGCTGTACTGGGTCGCCTCCAACCACACCGACGTCGGCTACACCGACCTGCAGGAGCGCTGCCTCGAGATCCACCGGCAGAACCTCGACGCCGCGCTGGCGCGGCTCGCCGGCCACCCCGACTTCCGCTGGACGGCGGAATGCGCGCTCCAGGTCATCTCGTACGTCGAAAACCGGGGCCGGGCCGACGCCGATGCGCTGCTGCAGGCGATCCGCGACGGCAAGATCGGCTTCTCCGCCCTGTTCGCGAACCTCCTCACCGGCCTGTTCGACCACGAGACCGCGGCCCGCGCGGTCTGGCCGGCCGGGCTGTTGTCCCGCGAGCACGGCCTGTCCTACATCACGGCCCAGATCACCGACGTCCCCGGACAGGCGCTCACTTTTCCCATGCTGCTCGCTGCGAGCGGCGTGCGCTATCTGGCGAGCGGCCCCAACCCGGAACGGGCGCTGCCGCTGCTCCCGGGCGACGAGGCGGCCGCCCACGGACTCACGGGCGATTGGACGGCGTATCCGCAGCTCTACTGGTGGGAAGGGCCCGACGGGAGCCGTGTGCTGCATTGGCGGAACTATCACTATGGCGACGGGTTGCGTTACGGGTTCGATCGCGGCCCGGACGAAATGGGGCACCGCCTCTCCGACTGGCTGCTCTCGAACCCGGCGTTTCTGTCGCCCGCCTGGCCCTACGACATCGCGCTGCTGTATGGCGCGCAATGGGACAACGCTCCGGTCGACGAAGGAATGGTGGCGAACGTCGAGCGCTACAACCGGCGCTACGCCTTTCCGCGCATCGTCACCGGCCGCGCGGAAGATTTCTTTCGCGAAGTCGAGCGGAAATACACGATGCAGATTCCGGTGCGGCGCGGCGATACGGGGCTCTACTGGGAGGACGGCGCCGCCTCGACGGCAGCCGAATTGGCCCGATTCCGCGCCGCGCAGCTCATGGCGCGCGCGGCCGAAATCGCGGCGCTCTGGGACGAACGCGTCGAGCCCGCTGATGACGCACGCGCCGACCGCATCGCGGCACGCGTGGAAGCGCGGCGCCAGATGTGGCGCGACCTCCTGTTGTTCGGCGAGCACACCTGGGGAGCGGCGGAAAGCGTTACCGAACCGGACTCGAGGCAGACGGTCGAGCAGTGGGCGTACAAGCGACGCTTCGTGGAGGGGGCGGCGGCCGCCGCCCAGGCCGAGCTGGGGGACGCCCTGCTCCGCATCGGACGCCGCACCGCCACAGGATCGGGCCGCGTCGTCTTTAACGGCGCCAACTGGCCCCGCACGGAGGTCGTGCGGATTCCTGGCGGAGCGGGCGTGGCGTTGTCGTACGCCGACCAGAAGGCGCCCGGGGTCGACCTCGAGGGCGGTGACGCCCTTGTCCTCCTCCGGGACGTTCCCCCACTCGGCTACGTCGCCCTGGCGGCCAAGCCGCGCGGCCCCGCGCCGCCGGTCGATGAAGGCGATGCCCTCGAAGCCTCGGCCGGAGGGTTCCGGGTGCGGCTCGATCCCGCAACCGGGGCCATCGCCTCGCTCGTGGGATCGGACGCCAAGGAGCGCGTCAAGGCCTCGAGCTGGTCGGGGCTCAACCAGCTGCTGCACGTCACGGGCGGGGAGCAGAGCGCCCTCTGGACGAGCCCCGACCGCGACACGCTGCGTGCTCCCCCCACCCTGGACGTCGCGGGCGCTACCCGGTCCGCCTCGCGCCGTGCGCGCCTCCCGGGGATCGGAGTGCGGCTCGATGTCACCCGAGCGCTGCGCGGCTGTTCGGCCATCAGGTCGACGGTAACGCTATACGACGAGCTGCCGTGGGTCGACATCGAGAACCGTATCACGAAAACAGCGACGCCGGGCAAGGAGGCCCTATACGCGGCCTTCCCGTTCGCGTTTACGGCGCCCACGGTGGAGGTCGAAGTACCGCTCGGGCGCATGACGGTGGATCGCGACCAGCAGCCGGGGAGCTGCCGCGACTGGTATAGTCACGCCCATTGGGTCTGGCTGCACGAAGGGTCGGACGGCGTCCTCTGGAGCGCCCCCGACGCCCCGCTCTTCACGCTGAACGACATCGTGCGCGGCGCCTGGCGCCGCGCCCTGGTCCCCGACGGGACGTTGTTCTCGTACGCGATGAACAATTACTGGCACACGAACTACGCCGCGCGCCAAGTGGGCGAGGTGGTGTTCCGTTACCGGCTCTCGCTCCTTGCACCCGGAGATCCGGCGGAGCCGGTGCGACGGGGATGGGGGGCGTGCGACCCGTTATACGTCAGTGCTCTCTACACGAATGCGACGCCGGGTCCGCTGATCGCGAAGGACAGTGCGCTCGGGGTCCCCGATCGCGGGGTCCTCGTGGTCGGCGCGAAGCCCGCCGACGACGGCGACGGGGCGATCATCAAGCTGCTCGACACCCGCGGGGCCGCGCGCACGGTGGGCCTCTGGCCCGCCGCCTACGGCTTTCAGCTCGCGCGGCGCACCAATCTCGTGGAGATGAACGGCGAGGCCCTCACGGTGGGCAGCGATCGCTCCGCCAGTCTCGACCTCAAGTCGTGGGGGATCGCGGCGGCGCGGCTCTTTACACCGCGAGAGAGCGCGGGTTAACGTCCGGCCATGAACACCGCCAAACCCGCGACGCTGGGCGAGCTGCGGCAGACCGAATGGGCCGCCCCCAGCCGCATCGCGCGCACCGTCAAAGATGAGCTGCGCGCCAACCTGATCTGCCTGCTGGAAAACGGCAGCCCGCTCTTCCCGGGTATCGTCGGCTACGAAGAGACGGTCGTGCCCCAGCTCGTGAACGCGATTCTGTCGCGCCACAATTTCATTCTGCTGGGGCTGCGGGGCCAGGCGAAGAGCCGCATCGTGCGCCAGCTCATGAGCCTGCTCGACGAGGAGGTGCCGATCCTCGCTGGGAGCGAGGTCAACGACAACCCGTTCGCGCCGATCTCGAAGTACGGCCGGGAGCTGATCGCCGAGCAGGGCGACCGCACGCCGGTCTCCTGGCTGCCGCGCGACGCGCGCTTCGTGGAAAAGCTGGCCACCCCCGACGTCACGATCGCCGACATCATCGGTGACGTCGACCCGATCAAGGCCGCGCGCGGCGGGCACCTCCTGTCGGACGAGCTGACGATGCACTACGGCCTCTTGCCCCGCGCCAACCGGGGCATCTTCGCCATCAACGAGCTGCCCGATCTCGCCGGGAAGATTCAGGTGGGGCTGTTCAACATCATGCAGGAAGGCGATGTGCAGCTGAAGGGGTATCCGGTGCGGCTCAACCTCGACGTCGCCCTCGTCTTCACGGCGAACCCCGAGGACTACACGGCGCGCGGCAAAATCATCACGCCGCTGAAGGACCGCATCGGCTCGGAGATCGCCACCCATTACCCGCTCTCGGTCGAGCTGGGCGCCACGATCACGCGCCAGGAGGCGTGGGTCGCGCGCGACACGCGGCCGATCCGGGTCCCCGACTTCATCGGGGAGCTGGTCGAGCGGATCGCGTTCGAGGCGCGGACCGACAAGCGGGTCGACAAGAAGAGCGGCGTGTCGCAGCGCCTGCCGATCAGCACGCTCGAGAACGTCGTGTCCTCGGCCGAGCGTCGGGTGATCCTCACGAAGGAGAAGACCGTCGTGCCGCGCGTGTCCGACGTCTACGCCGCGCTGCCGGCGATCACCGGCAAGCTCGAGCTCGAGTACGAAGGCGAGCTGCAGGGCGCCGATACCGTCGCCAAGGATCTCGTCAAGCGCGCCGCGGGAGAGACTTTCGAAGCGCGGGTCGGCGGCGCCAACGTGGACGACATCGTCCATTGGTTCGACGAAGGCGGCGCCCTGAAGATCTCCCCCGACGAGCGCTCCGAAACGCTGCTCAAGGGGTTCAGCGTCGTACCGGGGCTACTCGACCTGGTCGATCGGGTGGGGCTCGCGGGCAAGAAGGACCCAGCGCACATGGTGGCCGCCTGTGAGCTGGTGCTCGAGGGACTGGTCGCGGCGCGCCGCATTTCACGCTCCGAGGATCTGGGATACACGCGGGCTCGACCCGAGCCGAAGAACCCGGGCTATGGGAAGCCGGGGGCTGGTGGCTCAGGCGCCGGGCCGAATCTGTTCACATAAGCGTCATCGGTAATCAGTAGTCGGTGTTGCCGATTACCGACTGCAGACCGAGCAGCAGCGCCTCCTCAATCAGACGCTCACCGCCGAGGCGCTCCGAGGTGCTGCACGACATGAAGACGTCGAACAACCTCATCATCTTCGTGCCGACGGAGGGGGGCTTGCCGCTGCTGAATATTGGTGACCTGAGAAAGAATTTGCAGCAACATTGAGGCGTTATCGGTAATCGGTCGTCGGTAACTGCATTCCAGCGCAGTTACCGATAACCGACGACCGACGACAGATTACAGTCTCATGGCTCCGCCCCTCATCACCGTCACCCGTCAGTACGCGTCCGGCGGCTCGGACATCGCTCAGCTGGTCGCGCAGTCGCTCGGGTGGACCGTGATCGACAACGAATTCGTGGACGAGGTGGCGCGCCGGGCGGGGCTGCCGCGGGCCGAAGTGGCGCAGCGCGAGGAGCGGGCGCCGGGGCTGCTCGAGCGGCTGGCGCGGACCCTCGCCGCGGCGTCCCCCGAGCTGTTCATCACCGAGGCTGCGGTATCGGACGCTGAGCGGGACGAAGCCGCGATCCATAAAATCACCGAGCGCATTATCCTCGAGGCGGCAAGCGAAGGGCGAGCGGTCGTCGTTGGTCGCGGCGCGCAGGCGCTGCTCGCGCAGCGGCCCGACGCGCTGCACATCTACGTCGTCGCCTCCAAGCCGTGGCGCATGCAGCTCGCGGTCGAGAAGCTCCACGTCGATCCCGCGACGGTTGAAAAGGTGCTCGATGAGACCGACAAGCGGCGCGACCAGTACGTGAAGACGTACTCGGGACGGGTGCGACGCGACGTGGAGAATTACGACCTCGTGGTGAACGCCGAGCGGCTGGGAATCGAGGGAGCGGCAGCGGCGGTGATCGCGGAAGCCAAACGACGGGGGTGGAATTGATCGCGTTGCTCTTGAGCGTTTCGCTGCTGCAGCAAGTCGCCGCTCAGCCTCAGGGCCCTCCGGGCACCGACATCTGGGTCACCGACCTGAAGATCCGCGCGGGACTCGTAACGGTCGGTAAACCAACGAATATCACGACACGGGCAGGTTACGATAATCAGCCGGCGTTTCTCCCGGGCGGCTCAGGGGTTCTCTACACGCGGATCGGTGCGGACGGGCAGGCGGACATCTGGCGCTTCGACTTCACCACCCACTCCGCTCGTGCAGTTACGACGACACCGGAGAGCGAATACTCCCCGACGCTCATACCGAGGGCGGGAGGTATTTCCGTCGTGCGCGTCGAACTGGACTCGACACAACGGTTGTGGCGCCTCGACGCCGACGGCGGCCATACGGTCCTGCTGCTCGAGAAGCTCAAACCCGTCGGCTATCACGCGTGGGCAGGAGACAGCTCACTCGCTCTCTTCATACTCGGCAATCCCAACGCCCTGGTCCTCGCGCTGCTCGGCAGCGAGCGTGCCGACACCGTCGCACGGAATGTCGGCCGGGCGCTGCAGACCATTCCCGGCCACCGAGCGGTGAGCTTCGTGCAGGTCGTGGACTCGACCGAATCGTGGCTGATGGAGCTGAATGCCGACAGCGGCACTGTGCATCGCCTCGTGCGGCTCCCGCGCGGCGCCGAGTTTCACGTCTGGGCTCCAGGCGGACTGGTGTTGGTCTCGGACGGGACGTCGCTGTTTCAATGGGATTCGCACGGCGGGGCGGCGTGGGTCGCCGTCGCCGATCTCGCTGCGTTGGGGCTGAACGGCGTTACGCGGTTGGCATTGAGCCCCGCGGGCGACCGGCTCGCGCTGGTCGCCCGCGACCCTGCTCCCTGACGTCACTTACTTCGCCGGCGTCAGAACAATATTCCGATACTCGATGGGACCATGATCTCCCTGTAACATCAACGGCCCCGCCGTCCCCTCCTTGCTATCGAGCGCACCGCCCGTGATCCCCGGAATCTCCCGGTTGCAGATCACCGTCCGCCCATTCGCCACGACTGTGACCATCCGCCCCACGAGCGTGACGTCGTAGGACTGCCAGGCATCCGGAGGACGCGCCGTGATCACGCTCGGCGCCAGGAATCCGTAGACCCCGCTGAACCGATCGTTCGCCGGATCGAGGCCGTAGTCGTCCTGGATCTGTACTTCGTACCGCCCCCGCAGATACACGCCGCTGTTGCTCCCCTTCGGGTAGCGGAATTCGATGTGCAGCTTGAAATCGTCGAACGTCCGCTCGGTCATCACGTTTCTCCCCGAGTGCGGACTCTGCAGCAGGCCATTCTTTACGACCCATTGGTTCGTATCGCTTGCGCCGCCGACGGCCTTCCACCCGCCGAAGTCGTTGACGTGCAGCAACCGGATCGGCGCCCCCCACACCGGGGGCCGCTGCCGGTGCAGCGACGGTGCGCGATTCGCCGTCCAGTCGTAGGCCTGCCCGTCGGGGAAGGTCATGCTCCCGACCAGCCGCTCTCCATCGAGCCGCCCCTGAACGACGAGATCACCCATCCCCGCTTCCCACTGCGCCGGGATCGAGTAATGCAAGGAGTCGCCGCTCGCGTCGATCTTGCCGATCGGACGCGCGCTCCCCACGACGCCCGTCATCTGTCCCACGAGCGCCTCCCGCCCCGACAGCCAGATCTCGAGCCACGACGGCCGGTCGCCGGTAGGCGTGTGGATGGTGATGTCCCACCGGCCCAGCAGCTTATCCGACGGTGGCGCGGTGCGACCGCCGGAGGACGAGGCGGCCAGAATGAGCGTGAGCAGCAATGCCGGGAATCGCCACATGGTGTACTCCGGTAGAAGGTTGGCGTGATCGAGGTCGCTCAGGACGCCCGCAGCTCGGGGACGCGCCACGCGGCGATCGCCACGACCGCCGCGCATACGAGCCCACCGACCCCCACCGCCCAGGGCGCCCCGAAGCGTTCTGCGAACGCGCCCGCCTGAAACGCGCCGAGCGGTGACAGCCCTACGAATACGAATGAATAGAACCCCATTATGCGCCCCCGCAAATGATCGGGGACGATCGTCTGGATCATGGTATTGGTGAGCGCGTTGTTCACGATCATGGCGCAGCCGGCGAGGGCCAGGAGCACCAGGGACAACGCGAACGACCGCGACAGGGCGAACATCGCAATCAAGACCCCGAATGCCGTCCCCCCCGTCACCATCAGCCCACCCCGGCTCGTCAGCCGCCGGCTGTTGATCGCGATCGCCAGCGCGCCCAGCATCGCACCGACCCCGACGGCGGCGGTCAGGGCGCCGTAGCCACCCGCCTGCACGTGCAGCACGTCGCGGGCGAACACGGGCATCATCACGAGAAACGGGAAGCCGAAAATGCTGAACACCGCGGTGAGCAGCACCAGCGTCTTGACGCGCCGCTCGCTCCCCAGGAAGCCGAGGATTTCGCGAAACCCGCCCCACGCCGAGCCGCCGGACGGCCTCGCCACGAACGGCGGCAGCCGCATCGCCAGGAGGCCGCCGATGACCGCGATGTAGCTCAGCCCGTTCAGGAGGAAGCACACCCCCACTCCCACGATTCCGATCAGGGCTCCCGCGATCGCGGGACCCACCACCCGCGCCGCGTTGAACATCGAGGAGTTCAGCGCGATCGCGTTCATCAGGTTCTCCTTCCCGACGATCTCCACGATGAACGCCTGGCGTGTCGGAATGTCGAACGCGTTGACGATACCCAGCACGGTGGCAAGCACCATGACGTGCCACACCGTCACCTGGTGGATGAGCACCAGCGTCGCGAGGGCGAAGGCGAGCAGCATCGAGAGTGATTGCGTGATCACGACGGTGCGCCGCTTGTCGGTGCGGTCGGCGATGATCCCGGCGTACAACGTGAACGTCAGTACGCCAAGCGACCCGAGCGCCGAGACGAGCCCGACGAAGAAGGGAGAGTCGGTGAGCGTCAGGACGAGCCACCCCTGCGCCACCGATTGCATCCAGGTGCCGATGAGGGAGACGCCTTGACCGAAGAAGAAGAGACGGAAGTTGCGATGGGCGAGGGCGCCCAGCCCGATCTGCCGCGTCGCTTCCGTCACGCCCCGGAAGGTAGCATCCATTGCGGCGGCGCCGCCGCGCCGCGAGATTGCGAGAAATGCGCTCGACGACGTACGCGAAGTACCTCCCCGAGCTGGCCGACACGATCAATCTCCAGGGCCTGCTCGACCAGCTCGCCGACTTCCTGCTGCAGTCGGGGTTCGCAGGCGGCCCCTACTCCCACCCGTTCTGGGGAGAGTTCGGCGGCGACGATCCCGACCGCTCGCTCGACGCGCTGCGCCAGGCCATCCTCCAGGCCCTGATGGACTCGGGGCAGCTCACTGCCGAGATGCTGAAGCTGCTGCGGGGCGAATCCACCGGCGACCCGGCGCGCGACGCGGAGCTCGAGCAGCAGCTCGGTGAGCTGCTCGACAAGATCGTGCAACGCCTGATGGACGAGGGGTACCTCAACGTCGCCGAAGCGCCGAAGCTGCCGGCCGGCCAGCAGCCGCTCTTCGGTCCCGGGGGCATGGCCCGCGAAGCGGCGCAGCAGGTGCAATTCTCGCTCACCGAGAAAGGCATCGACTTTCTCGGCTACAAGACCCTGAAGCACCTGCTCGGCAGCATCGGGAAGTCGAGCTTCGGAGCGCACGAGACGGAGCATCTCGCGACCGGCATCGAAGCCGAGGCGGCGAGCAAGCCGTACGAGTTCGGCGACACCTTGAATCTCGACGTGAACGCCACTCTCGCCTCGGCCATCGAGCGCGAGGGCCTCGGCGTGCCGATCAATCTGGAATACGAGGACCTGCGGGTGCATCAGGCGGAGTACCGCTCGTCATCGGCGACGGTGCTGATGCTCGACTGCTCCCACTCGATGATCCTGTACGGCGAGGATCGTTTCACTCCCGCCAAGAAGGTCGCGCTCGCGTTGACGCATCTGATCCGCACGCAGTTCCCGGGGGACAGCCTCCGCGTCGTGCTGTTTCACGACACCGCCGAGGAGATCCCGCTCGCCCGGCTGGCGCACGCCCAGGTGGGGCCGTACCACACCAACACCGCCGAGGGGCTCAAACTGGCGCGCCGCATCCTGCTCGCGCAGCGCAAGGACATGCGCCAGATCATCATGATCACCGACGGCAAGCCCTC
>Ga0310811_10002756_pt1 | contig 21954 bp, 21 predicted proteins | sample YCmetagenome_FD_207642 | JGI IMG/M metagenome (GOLD analysis project Ga0310811, IMG submission 207642) | Soil microbial communities from experimental microcosm in Duke University, North Carolina, United States - YC | ecosystem: Engineered > Artificial ecosystem > Soil microcosm > Unclassified ...
ACTCCCAGAAAGATGGCTTGCACCGCGCCCAGGTTAGGATTACCGAGGATTGCATAGACCCTTCCGGAGGTATCCGACTCTTTATAATATACATTACTGGCTACATGGTTATTCCGGTCCACCTTCAGCGCTACCAGGCGGCTCAGGGATAGATTGAGGTTGTTGGCGGTGGGCCAGATATCCGTGTCCAGCGTAGCCCCATAGTCGGTTCTCTTCAGGGGAATGCGGATCTCATAGTAGTTGCTGACAAAGTCGCTCCCCAATCGGATCACCGCCGTCAGATCATTGTTCAGGATGCCATTCGGATTATTATTCCCTGCCTCCGCATGGATGAACATATCCATGGTTCCATAACGGCGAAGGTCCTGGCTGGTGGTCTTGTAAACACCCCGCACATCGCCCGGCGCCAGGTTACAGATCTGTAAGCTCATCGCCTGTTCGTTGAGCAGCAGGTTGACGTTGTTATTGCTTAGCTCCTGCTGACGGTTCACACCGGGAGGAGTGACATAGATAATAGGAGTCCGGGAGCTGTTCTGCTCGATGTTAACGGCCGTCACATTAAAGGTCGTGGTGTTGTTAGCAGGCAGCAGCGTATAATTCCCCGTCGTGTCTATCTTATACTCAAAACTTCTCCAGGAATTCCGCACCAGCTCCAGTTTGGCAAACCGGCATACCACCGAATCTGAAAAGCCCGTAAGGTACATACGGATAAACTGGATGGACTTGAAATCCGGGATATTCCCCACTTTCTGGGCATACTCCGAGATAGGTATCCGGAACTGGTACCAGGTCTGCTGAACTCCTCCGCTGGGAGTGAACTGCTGCATGTCCGTAATATAATTCGAGCCTACGGTCATGCCGGCGGGGTTGAGGTCCACCTTGTACTCGAAGTATTCCTCCAGCTCATTCATGGTATTGTCCTTATTCAGGTCTTCCTGGTCAGGATACAAGGTATAAGCGGTAATGGTCGTCTGCCCCGCGTTGGCGATGGGCGAGTTACCCTGGGGGTTATTCACGTTCTTATAACGGCCAAGGATACCTGTTTTAGCGGCATCGTAGCGGGCATCCCGGTAATTCACGAAGTCATCGTTGGAGGGATCGGCCAGCGCATTCTGATAGGCGGGTGACCCGACCCCATAGGTCGCCGCCAGCGTATTCAGGTAATTCCTGAACTTTCCCTGCTCCTGTCCATCATCCATTCCGTCCAGGCCCACATCCTGGAAAGGCCGGTCGGAGGCATCATTGCTGAAGGCCGTCGTTACCTGTATCGGGTTGGCCGGTACTCTTCCCCATACGGAGCTGCTGTCGATCGAGGCATTGATGTTGGGGGTATTCAATCCATTCTCAAATTCTTTTTTCCCATCCCGGAGAATATCTTCACTGACGCTGCCCAGGTCAAAATACAGCTGTCCCCCGGTAGTATTGCCCGGACCGGAGGGATTAGGCAGGAAAGGACTTTGCATCCAGAACTGGATGACCTCGATGTTATTGGTCTCGAAATCCGTCTGATCGATGGCCCGCATGATACCCCCCCAGCGTTTCTGCGGGTTCAGCAGCTTGCCGGTATTACTCACGCTGCCCGCCCGGGTATCGAAATTGTAAGGCCCCCGGTCAGAAGGATAATAGGCCATGTCGAAGGTGATCAGCTGGGCCTGCCCCGTCTGGACCGTCTGCTCGGGGAAAAGGTTCTGTACGAGGATCGGAGCGATCCGCGGGTCCTTCGCGCTATTCTCGTAACGGTCGGGGTTATTGGTATTGCTGTTATCCTGTAAAGTAGGTTCGATATTGTACCAGGCAAGTTTGGCCCGGTTAAATCCGTATTCCAGGGAATCTTTCAGGCTTCCTTCCGGGAAGAGCCCGTTATTCTGCGGGGTGGAGGCCAATGACCAGCTGGTCAGCGGGAACCGCAGGTCGATGGAGCTGGTAGAGCCTTCGAAGTCATCGATATATACGGCGCCACTGGTGCCCTTGCCGATCTGGGGAGGATGCCCCGGACGCAGGATAGCCGCTTCGCCATAGGCATTGATGGTACTCATCTCCTTCGTCGTATAAAAAGGAAGTTTGTCCAGGGCCCGGGTCAATTGAGGTAACTGGCCCCGGTAATTAATATCCACTCCATACATCGTATTGCGGATGGGGTCTTCCCCGTAATTGGTCTTGCTGAAAAAAGGCCGTTCATTCAGCCTTTCGATCGTACCGCCGATGGCCAGGGATTCTGTGGCCGTGCTCTTGGCCAGGTAATCCAACCTTAATCCCATGAAACTTCGCTGCTGAAGCCCGAAGTTGGCATTATTCTCAAAAGAGACATTCACGGCCACCCCTGAATTGACAATGGCCTGGTTGATGATCTGTACCGTGCCCAGGTTATAATCGACCACATAGTCGACGTTCTCTTTCAGGGTCTGCCCTCCGGCCGTCACCACTACAGAGCCCTGTGGCACATTATAGGCGCCCAGGGATAGATTGGACGTAGACTGCCCTTTGGCCGTTCCGCTGAGTACATACCGGTCCACATTGGCGAAGGTCTGGGCCACCGCCTTGATGGTATCGTATAGCTGGTAAAAGATATACTTGTCTTTCAGGGCCTGGGGGGCGCCGGTAAAAGCCAGGGCGTCCAGGTCGTTTCCGAAAGGCTCCAGGACGGGAAAAATGATCCTGCCCTGGTTGGACAATACGGTATAACCTTCCAGGTAGTCAAAAATACCATCCGGCTGAGGATCATTGTGCGCATTCAAACGGTCCAGGTTCAGTACCGAAAGCAGGGGAATATTTGCCTTGGGGCCTTCCGGTAAATATCTTTTTACCCCCTTGCTGGGTTCATCATAGGAAATATTAAACTGGAATCCGGTCTGTTGAATATTGGAAAGATAGCTGCCGCTGGCTGTCTTCAGGGAATACACGTTTTTCATCATCAGGTTCCACAGCGGCAGGTTCGTACGTTGGGAAGTAGCCTTCAATAATTTGAGATACAGCACCTTCTGAGAGCCGGAGCCTGTTCCGGCTGCCGTATCCGGGGGGACATCCGTGGAGAATTCCCCCACCTGGTAGATACGTCCGTTGTAGCTGTATTGATAAGCCACGGCCAGCACATCATTGGACTGCAGTGTCTGGTTCACGGAAATAAACCCGATCTGTGGGTTGAAGTAATAGTCCGTAGCATTCAACTTCCGGGCATATACCATTTCAAAATCCTGTACCTGCGTCAGTCCCAGCGAGTTCAGCTTATTGGCCGCCGAAGAGGGATTACGGCTGGAGGGGTCATTGATGATGCTGCGGTACTCGTTATTGGCGTCATTCTGGGGATACGGCAATGGGCTTTTTCCCCCGATGCTGGTATTATACGGAGCGTTTTCCCCCAGGTCCATCAGACCGACGATGTTTCGGGACCCGGTATCCACCCCTGCCCGGTTGGTTACCCATACCTCTATGCGCAGGATATTGACCTGGGAGGTGACGACGGGGAGTTTGGCCATCGCCTTGTTGAAATTGTTGCGGAAATATTGGGCCAGGAGGAAGTGCCGGTTTTCTTCGTAATCATCCGCCTTAAAAGAAAAAGAGGTAACGGCAGCCCCGCCCTGGGACCCTACCGTTTGCTTCTGAGACCGCTGGTTGGCCAGGACGGCCGTAATGGACAATTTACCGAACTGCAGTTTGGTCTTGATCCCGAACAGGGACTGGGCTCCCCCGATGAGGGTACTTTTAGTGTCAAAAGAGACATTGCCCGCTTCGATCTTTTTGATGATCTCGTCCGGGCCGCCGGTATAATCCAGCTTCAGTTGGTTTTCAAAGTCAAAATTGGCCAGGGTATTATAACTGATAGGAACCTTTAGCTTGCTTCCGATATTACCAATCACATTGAGATTGGCGCTCATATTGAAATCCGGTCCCCCCGTTTTCCGGGCGCTTTCCGGCAGGGTGGGGTTCTGGATATTCTGTCCCATGTAGCCGGCAGTAATGTCTACATTACCCTGTGGCCGGATGTCCGGCTTTCCCTCCCCAAAGATGCGGTTGAACAGATTGTCGCTGACAGACAGCTTGGGACGCAGCAGTTTCTTGTTGAGGGCGCTGAGGGCATCGGCTCTTTTACGGAAATATTCGTCCTGGGAGCTATCAGCCTGCATTTGCATCAACTCGTCGAAAGTAAGGTAGGTCGGCTTTCTATAATATTGATTACCAATCTTTTCATAAATATAATACAACCGGGTCGAAGGGTCATATACGATGGAGTCATGAAGGTTCGCGGGGTCTTTCAGATCGAAGGGATTGCGATTACGGTTGCTGCTGGAGAAACGATCGCCCCGGCGGTCATACAGGGGGAAGCGAAGGGTGTCTTTGGCGGGTTTGATCGTGTCGGTACCCTTACCAGTGGTATCGGCGCGCCGGCGGGCGGAATCTGCCTGTCTTCTCAGATACATGGAGGGGTCCAACCCAACGGTATCCGTTCTTCGCGCAGTCGTATCCCTTTGCTGGTAGGTATGCGCAGACACAGCCGTACAAAAGACAACTGAAGCGGCAGCAGTTAGTACCGTTGCTGAAATTGACTGAAACAAATAGCGCGTCAAACTTTCCTCAGGAATTAGTTAAGTAAAGATCAGGAACGATAGGCTACAAGATTTTTAAAGCTTTCTTAATGATGTCCTCCACTTTATCGGTTCCGGACACCTCGTTTGTTATCTTCCTAATGGCTTGCTCTGCGGCAGGTCGGGCAATTCCAAGGGTGATTAGCGCATTTAACGCGTCCTGTTCCAGGGTATTGCCCAGGGGTGATGAAATATTTGTTTCCTCTTTGTTTTTGCCAATTTTGTCCCGTAGCTCGAGAATAATTCGTTCGGCGGATTTCTTGCCGATCCCTTTGATGCTTTCCAGTTGCCGGGTATTTCCCTGAAGAATGGCCCGGGCTATCTCTTCCGGTTTTAGGGTAGACAACATCATTCTGGCGGTGGAGGTCCCTACTCCGGATACGCTGATCAGTTGGATGAACATATCCTTTTCCGGGCGGTCGAAAAAACCATATAAAATGTGCGCGTCCTCCCGTATATGGAGATAAGTAAGCAGAATCCCCTTTTCCAGGCTCTCGATCCGGGAATAGGTATTAAGGCTTATCTGTAATTCATATCCGACTCCACCGGCCTCGACATGGACCAGGGCGGGTGTTTTATAGACGAAATCTCCACGTAGGAAAGCGATCATGCCTGCGAAAATAAGGATAGTTCTTCGGACTTTTTTCCCCACCTTTGCCAAAAATATTTTCTTAACCTGATTGGAAATCATAATGAGCCAGAAAATGACCGCCGCCATTACAGCGATTGGAGGATATGTACCTGAAGACCGTTTAACAAATGCAGACCTTGAGAAATTAGTTGACACCAATGATGAATGGATACGTACCCGTACTGGCATAGAAGAGAGAAGGATCCTGAAAGAGGCTGGTAAAGCCACTTCAGACCTTTGTGTTCCGGTAGCGCTGGAAATTTGTAAGAAGCGGGGCATCCACCCGGAAGAGATCGATTGTCTGATCGTAGCTACCGTCACGGCTGATATGCTGTTCCCTGCCACGGCTAACATAGTTTGTGATAAAATAGGCGCCAAAAATGCCTGGGGATTCGACCTCAGCGCGGCCTGTTCGGGTTTTTTATATGGACTTACCACCGGCGCCATGTACATTGAAAGCGGCCGGTTTAAGAAGGTCATCGTGATTGGGGCCGATAAGATGAGCAGCATCGTCGATTATAGCGACCGCACCACCTGTGTCATCTTCGGCGACGGCGCCGGCGGGGTGCTGCTGGAACCTAATTACGAAGGATATGGCGTGCTGGACAGTATTTTGAAGAGCGATGGCAGCGGCCGGAGCCATTTGCATATGAAAGCGGGAGGGTCCCTCCGTCCTGCTTCCAATGAAACAGTCGCCGCCAGGCAGCATTTTATTTACCAGGAAGGACAGGCTGTCTTTAAATTTGCCGTAAAAGGGATGGCCGACGTAAGTGCTGAATTGATGGAACGCAATAACCTGACCGCCGATGATATCAGCTGGCTGGTGCCTCATCAGGCCAATAAGCGCATCATTGATGCGACCGTCCATCGGATGGGCCTTTCAGAAGACAAGGTCATGATCAATATTCAGCGTTATGGGAATACGACAGCCGGTACCATCCCCTTATGTCTCTGGGACTGGGAGAGCAAGCTGAAGAAAGGGGACAACCTGGTTCTCGCCGCTTTTGGCGGAGGATTCACCTGGGGGGCTACTTGGGTCAAATGGGGCTATTAATAACATGGAAAATATACAAATACGAAGGGCTGTTAAAGAAGATTGCCCCCGCCTGCTGGAGCTCATCCGCGAGCTGGCCGATTATGAAAAGGCGCCGCAGGAAGTTACGGTAACGCTGGACCATTTCACGGAAAGTGGTTTTGGGGCTAGTCCGGTCTGGTGGGCCTTTGTCGCCGTAGTGGATGGCACGGTCCAGGGATTTGCCCTGTATTATATCCGGTATAGCACCTGGAAAGGCCAGCGCATGTACCTGGAAGATATCCTGGTAACGGAAGATATGCGGGGAAAAGGCCTGGGGAAATTATTATTCGACCGCCTGCTGGAAGAAGCAAAAGAAAAGAATTTCCAGGGACTGGTATGGCAGGTGCTGGACTGGAATGAGCCGGCCATTAATTTTTATAAAAAATACAAGGCCAGCTTCGACCCCGAGTGGATCAACTGCGCTATAGCGCTTTAATTCACTCCGCCCGTCTGCATCTCTTTATTGATCTTCTGGATCAATCCCTGCAGCACTTTACCAGGTCCTATTTCGGTAAAATGAGACGCCCCGTCCGCGATCATAGCCTGAACGCTTTGGGTCCAGCGTACCGGGCCCGTCAGTTGCTCGATGAGGTTCTTTTTGATCTCATCCTTGGCGACTACCGCTTTGGCTGCCACATTCTGATAGACGGGACAGGTAGGATTATAGAAAGTTGTTTTTTCAATGGCTGCCTTCAATTCCTCCCTTGCCTGCGCCATCAGCGGAGAATGAAAGGCGCCTCCCACCGGTAAGACCATCGCCCTTTTGGCGCCGGCAGCCTTCAGCCGCTCACAGGCCACTTCAATCCCTTTTACAGAGCCGCTGATCACCAGTTGTCCAGGGCAATTATAGTTTGCCGGCACGACCACTTCGCCCGTTTCTTTTTGTACATCGGCGCAAATAGCCTCTACTTTCCCATCTTCCAATCCCAATACTGCCGCCATCGTGGAAGGAGTCGCTTCACAAGCTTTTTGCATAGCCTGCGCACGGACCGATACCAACCGAAGGCCATCTTCAAAGCTCAATACCCCATTGGCCACCAGGGCCGAGAATTCGCCTAAGGAATGGCCCGCTACCATATCGGGCCTGTTATTGTCAATACCTTTAAAAACAATGACGGAATGGAGGAAAATAGCCGGCTGTGTCACTTTGGTCTGTTTCAGATCTTCTTCTGTTCCGGAGAACATCACATCGGAAATACGAAACCCTATGATCTCATTAGCCTGTTCAAATAATTTTTTTGCAAAAGCGCTATTATCATAAAGACCTTTTCCCATACCGGGGAACTGCGATCCCTGCCCCGGAAAAACATACGCATGCTTCATATCATAAGGGTTTGTGTAAACATTAGTGATGAACAAATATGCCACAAAGACCCGATTCAACAAAGAAAATCTTTGAGCAGTTGACAAAAGAAATATTTTGCTATCAATGTAATTTTGCAGAGATCAGTTTGGTGAACTCACTACGTGTTTCATTCTTTTCAAACTCGCCCCAGAAAGCCGAAGTGGTAGTGACGGAATTCTGTTTCTGAACCCCTCTCATCATCATGCAAAGATGTGAAGCCTCAATAACGACAGCGACCCCCAGCGGATTCAAAGAATCTTTTATCGCATGGAGTATTTGCGTAGTCAGCCTTTCCTGTACCTGCAGACGGCGTGAAAAAACATCCACGGTCCGGGCGATCTTACTTAAGCCGGTGATCCATCCATTGGGTATGTAGGCTACATGCGCTTTCCCAAAGAAGGGCAGCATATGATGTTCACACAGACTATACAATTCGATATCCTTCACCAGGATCATTTCGCTGACATCTTCATGGAATTTTGCTGAATCCAGAATAGCTCTGGCATCCTGCGTATATCCCTGCGTCATGAATTGCATGGCTTTCGCCACTCTTTCAGGAGTTTTCAGCAATCCCTCCCGCTCAGGATCTTCCCCGAGTAAGGTCAACGCACCTTTATAATTTCCGGTTAGTTCTGATGTGATCTTATCGTCATATTCCTCTACTTTCTTATAGGCCATGAGTGGAAATTTTTTTTATATTATGCGGGGTATTCCACAAAATTCCGTTCCGTTTCATATAGTCTTACCTGAAGCTCCAGTTTCGGGTCTATTCTTTTCCGGAGCAATTCATAGATCACCGTAACTATATTCTCGGCGGTTGGAATAAGGTCTGAAAAATGGGTTGTATCCAGATTGAGGTTTTTGTGATCGAATTTTTCCAATACTTCTTCCCGGGTGATGACGGACAACACTTTCATATCGATGACATACCCCGTCTCCGGATCAGGCTCCCCCACCACCTTTACGATCAGCTCATAATTATGCCCGTGGTAATTGGGATTACTGCATTTACCAAATACCGCGGCATTCTTTTTATCATCCCATGAAGGATTGAAAATGCGATGTGCCGCATTAAAATGCTCTTTCCGGAAAACGGCGATTTTTTTGCTCATAAAAAAAACTTAGTCCCCATAATACTCTACATAGATCCGGGGTGTCTCATACAACTTGATACAATGCAGCTGCACTTCCGATGGCAAATGGGGCTGCAATTGCTGCCAGATCCCGATAGCCAGGTTTTCTGTAGAACACATTTTTCCTGCCAGGAAATCAACATCCATATTCAGGTTCTTGTGATCTACTTTCTCAATGACATGCTCTTTAACGATCTCACTCAATTTCTTCACATCAAACAAAAAACCCGTGTCAGGGTCCGGAGCCCCTTTTATCGTTACATACAAGTCATAATTGTGCCCATGCCAGTTCTCATTAGCGCATTTGCCGAACACAGCATCATTCTGCTCTTTACTCCATCCGGGGTTGAATAGCCGATGGGCCGCGTTAAAATGTTCTATCCGGGTCAAATACACCATATCCACTCGATATTAAGGGTAAAAATTTCCGCAAAGGTAATACATAGCGGAACAATGTCAATGATTCCGGATATTTGCATCATGTATATCCTGCTGGTAGCCGCCACCACTTTCGAGATTCAGCCCGCCCTTGACTTTCTGAAAACCGGGCTTGCCGGGGCCAGAGAAGAGGGACCCTTTGTCCTCCCGGGTTTAACGCCTGAATCCCAGCCAGGTTCAAGTCCTGTCATTGATTTCCTGATCACCGGCGTAGGCTCCATTGCCATTACCCATTCGCTTATGCGTCAGATTGGCAGACGCAAGCCTGACATCATCATCCAGGCTGGTATTGCGGGCTGTTTCACCCCTCGAAAACCCGGAGAAGTAGTGGTCATCCGGGAAGAAAGCCTGGCGGATCTGGGAGTATGGGAAGAAGGGCGTTTCAAGAGCCTGTTTGACCTGAAGCTGGAGCAGCCCGACATCCCGCCATTCCGGGGGGGCCTGCTGGTCAATCCCTATAAAAAATTATTGGAATTATCCGGCCTGGAGCCTGTAAGGGCGGTTACCGTCAATGAGATCAGCACCGACAGGACGCGGATCGAATGGCTCCAACAAAATAGGGCCCCCGTTGTTGAAAGCATGGAAGGCGGGGGACTTCATTATGTATGCTTACAGGAAAACATAGCTTTCCTGCAGCTCAGGTCCGTCTCCAACGCCATTGGCGAAAGAGATAAGACCAAATGGGATATCAAGGCGGCCATTACCAACCTGAATATCCAGTTGATAGACTACCTGAAAAAGCTCGCCGGACAGAATAACAGCATCTTGGATCAATAAAAAAACAACATGACATTTACCCTGGGATTCAGCCCATGCCCGAATGATACGTTTATTTTTGACGCACTGGTAAATAAAAAAATTGATACGGAAGGCCTTGACTTTGAAGTCCGGCTGGAAGACGTCGAAACGCTTAATCAGTGGGCGCTGAAGGGAAAACTGGATATCTCCAAGATAAGTTATGGCGTTCTGCCGCTGGTGCTGGACCGGTATGACCTGCTGGATGCAGGCGGCGCCCTGGGAAAAGGAGTAGGCCCCCTGTTAATAGCGAAGTCCCCCATTCCCCTGTCCGGACTGGAAACCCGTACCATCGCCATTCCGGGCGAGCGGACTACAGCCCATCTTCTTTTCTCCCTCGCCTTCCCACAGGCCCGGCAGAAACAATTTATGATCTTTTCTTCTATTGAAGAGGCCGTGCTCTCCGGGCAGGTAGATTGCGGAGTCATCATTCACGAAAACCGTTTTACCTATCAGCAAAAAGGCCTGGTTAAATTAATAGACCTGGGAGAATTCTGGGAAACGACCACCGGCTGCCCCATTCCGCTCGGCGGTATTATATTCCGGAAAGAGGGCCATCCCGACCTTCAGAAGAAGGTAAACAACCTGATCCGGAAAAGCCTGGAATACGCCTTCCATCACTATCCGGCCCTCCCGGATTACGTTAAGCAGCACGCCCAGGAAATGGATGAGAAGGTAATGCGGCAGCATATCGACCTCTATGTCAATAATTATTCCTTGTCTCTGGGAGAAGATGGACAAAAGGCCGTCCGGACCTTGCTGGATACCTTTCGGAAGATTCATGCCGGCGCCGGCAGCCAGGTTATTGTTGAATAGGCCGGGCACAGCATATCATTCCCTTTTCAACGCTTTTCCATATACTTCGAGGGCCCTTTTCCGGGCCATGGTGTGTTCCACCATCGGCGGCGGATATCCGAAACCTTCCCATTCCGGCACCCAGCGGCGGATATAGGAATGATCGGGATCGAATTTCTCCGCCTGCAGCGTTGGGTTGAACACACGAAAATAGGGGGCCGCGTCACAACCGCTGCCGGCGGCCCACTGCCAGCCCCCGTTGTTGGCAGCCAGGTCGTAATCGAGCAGTTTTTCGGCAAAATAGGCTTCCCCCCATCGCCAGTCGATCAGCAGGTGTTTGGCCAGAAAAGAAGCTACGATCATACGGACCCGGTTATGCATAAATCCCGTTGTATTCAGCTCCCGCATGCCCGCGTCCACGATAGGGTAACCCGTCTCACCCTGGCACCATTTTTCAAACTCTTTTTCGTTATTCCTCCACCGGATATGGTCATAGGCCGGTTTAAAGGCCTTCCCCTGCCCTACTGCGGGAAAATGCCAGAGGATCATCTGGTAAAAATCCCGCCAGATCAGTTCATTCAGATAAGTCTCGCTCAGCGCGGATGCTTTTGCGGCCAATTCCCGGATACTGCAGGTCCCAAAACGGAGATGGATCCCTATCCGGCTTGTACCTCCTGGTATGCCAGGGTAGTCCCTTTGTTCAGCGTATTTTTCCAGGGTGGCCTTTTTCACCGAGGCGGGAGGGATGGAAAGGTCTGACTTTGAAAAGCCCATGGAAGAAAGAGAAGGAAGGGCCTTCGCCTCCTGCCGGTACAGATGCCGGAGATATTTCTCCACGGGATAGGGTCGCTGATAAAAACCGGTCAGCCTGGCCTTCCACTTTTTACTATAAGGTGTAAAAATGGTATAGGGTTTCCCATCCTCTTTCAGAATTTCATCCTTTTCAAAAATGACCTGGTCCTTGTAGGTCAGCAGGGGGACCCCTTCCTGTTGCAGAAGTTTTGCCACCGCGGTATCCCTCTCCCGGGCATATGGCTCATAATCATGATTGGTGAAGACCTTGACCACCTGGTAGGCCGACAATAGCTTTGAAAAGACGGCTGACGGGTACCCATAAAATACTTCCAGGGTAGCCCCCCTTTTTTTCAGGTCCTCCTGTATAACAGAGAGGCTATCCCGGATGAATTGCACCCGGGCATCCACCTTTTCATCCAGCTGGTCCAGGATCGTACGATCGAAGATGAAGATGGGCAGTACCGGGGTGCCGCTTTTCAAGGCGTGGTAAAGCCCGGCATTGTCATGTAGACGGAGGTCACGGCGAAACCAAAAGAGGGAGACCACAGGCTTCATATACAATCTTTTTATATATTGGAAAGCTCCCGGTGAAGGGCTGGGATCAACCGGCAGCCATAGGTCGATGTCCCGAAGGACCTCACCCATTTTATTCCCCGCAGGGCATTGGTGAGGAAAACTTCCTCCGCGGCTTCCAGGTCCTCCCGGGTAGTGGCTTTTTCCTGCACGGGGAATCCGGCCTTTGGCAGCGTTTGCAGCAAGGTACGTCTCATAACACCCGCGACCCCTCCTTCGGTCAGGGGAGGGGTATAGATCATACCCTGGCGACAGTAAAAGAGGTTGGCAATAGTACTGTCAGCAACCCGTTCGTGACTGTTCAGGACCAGGCAGTCGTCCAGCCCCTGTCCGCGGGCATACAGGGCGGCCTGGGAATATAAAAGGTAATTGTTCGATTTCAGATTGGCAAGGGCGTCACAGGATTTTCTGCCGCCGGGAAATAATCCCAGGGCCAGGCCCTTCTCATTCAGCTCACTGCTGCCAGGGGGCAGGGGCCAGGATTGGATAATATATTGGGGAAAGGGATCAAGGGGATCATACAAGCTGCCATCCCCGCGGAAGAGGACGAGCCGGACCCGGGCCAAAGCCAAATGGCCGTTTGTGTTACAAAGCTCCAGCACTTGTTCTGTCAGCTTTTCGGGGCTAAGAAAAGGAAGGGGGGCCAATTGCAGGAGGCCGGCCCCTGCCAGCAGCCTTTCGAAATGATACTGACCCAGATACAGGCGGCCCTCTGCCACTCTCATGGTTTCGAACAGCCCATCGCCATAACGGAATCCCCTGTTATCGGCAGTAAGAATAGCCGTACCCGAAGGAAGCAACTCCCCGTTAAAATTGATAAAAGTACTCACCTTGCTTTACTTGGGTAAAATTACATCCACACTTTACTGTTGCTCTATGATGCCGTTTTTCACCGCATACATCACCAGACCAGCCATGGATTTGGCCCCGGTCTTGGTTTTTAGCTTGTCACGTATGGCTTCTACCGTCCTGGGGCTGATATCGACAATATCCGCAATCTCTTTGGTGGTCTTTTCTTCGCACATCAGTTTTAAGACAGTGAGCTCTTTCTCCGTGAGATTTACGTCCTGGGGGGTGCCTATCTCGGGGCGCCTGGTCCGTAAACCCGTCAATAACGCCTTATTGGTCAGTTCATTGAAGAAAAATTCCTGTTCGTAACAGGTTTTTATCGCCTGGTAAATAGTCTCTGAATCGGAATTTTTAGTGAGGTAAGAATTGGCGCCGATCTCCATCAGCTTGGATATCATAGAATGATCATTATGCATGGAGAGGATGATGACCTTCACGTGGGGATGATCCTTACGGATCTCCGGCAGCGTCTGGATCCCATCCATGATCGGCATTTGAATATCGAGGAGAATCACATCAGGCTCAATGTGTTTGAGCAAATTCAGCAGTTGCATGCCATTGTCAGCTTCGGCTATCAGCTCAACGTCCTTTTTAACGGCAAGCGCCGTTTTTACACCGGCTCTGAAAAGGGCATGATCGTCGGCAATAGCTACTTTAATGGCTTGGTTCAACTCTGGTTTTTTCATACGATTCTGAATTTTACAAATTGGATTTCGGGGTCAACCCAAACTCCCTGCAAAATGAAGCAAAAATTGCAATACTTACTATAGGAAATTTACGGAATCCTTCCATTTCGGAATATACGTTATTTTTAAAGGCTGAGGTTTTTTGATCAAATTTGCCCCTCAGCCTCCTTAAAAAATCTAATAATGGGCCTTCGGCCAGCGGACCTGTGGCCCGCTTTGCGGACATAGACGAAGATAAGCTGTTTTTTTACGATAACGAAAGGGAATTTATACAGGAGGGATACACGTTATTTTACTACCCCGCCCGTAAAAGCCGAATAAATAAAATTGAGCAATTGTGCTCTTGTCCACATAGTTATTCACATCTATATTTGTGATACAAGTTGATTGACGAGGATTAGCAACCTCAGACCATCCAATGTCCTAGAAACCGTCCAGAATGATTTTCAATATTCTATGAAACCCCGCAAAATCCAATGTCAATCAACTTCTTTTTGTTTTTTCTGATTAGTACGCCTATAAGATCCATTTATCCTTACCGAATCCAGGTTCCTATGAAAACCCCCATTTATTATCCAATATCCACCAGACAGTATCCAATTCCTTGTTAAGCCCTGTTGATTTTTCTCTGATTTGTAAATTTTTCTGCCTGCTGTAAAAAGCAGGCAATTTTTTTGCCCATGCAAAAGGCCCTACCGGTGTCGGTAAGGCCTTGCAGGTTTAGGGGAATATTTCGGTTAGTTAGGAAAGCAATCGATAGTCTCTCCCGGCCGCCTGCATATTGTTGGCTACCAGGAACTCTTCGTATTCCCTGCAGATAATAAATCCCCTGTTCTTCAGGAAGAAATAAACGGATAATTCCTCCAGCAGATAGGGTTTGATCAGGGCTTTCGGATCAAAAGGAATACCCGGGTCGATGGAAGCCCTGAACCGGTCAAGTAGTCGTCTGTCCATAGGACCGACCAATATTTTCCAGATGTACTCCCTGCTTTTCCAGGAGATCAGTCCCTCCAGGTATACTAATGTTTGTCTAAGCTGTTGAGCTTGTTCCAGGTTCATAGAAAGGTTCTTAAATAGTTACCAGTAATTCCTTTCCAAAATTATTGGCCGGCTCGTTCAAAATAAAAGCATAAACACGTACCGATGAGGGTATTTTTCTTCATGAACCAGGGTGTTTTCACGGTAATTATCTTCATGCGGTGTTGTATCTTCATTTTTTAAGCGATGCCTCTAGATATTTATTTTTTATCTAATATCACTTCCTGTTTATCGAATCTGGCATCCTTGCTTGTAGGATGTCTTTATTGCTATCGGGCCGGAGCCCCCGGCTACCTGCGCATCTTTCCTCTTTACCTGCTGGTGTCCATTGCCGTCGAGTTCTTTGCCAATAAATATTTTCGAATCCTGCTGCCTTTCCATCTTGATGATGTCAAACTGGTAGTAAGGCAGGTCTCCTATAATTTTTTCACCGTATTTGAGACGGTCGTTTTTATTTATTTTTTATACCAGATCATTCGGTCCACGCAAATAAAAAGACTGGCGATCGGGCTGTTCATCCTCTTTCTGATCTATTTTATAACCTCTACCGTGGTAGGAGGGCTCTATCAATTCAACGATATGGCAGTCTTCTTCGAAAGTGTTATCATTGTCTTTTTATGCCTGATTTTTTTCAGGGAGCTTTTCACCCGGCCGGAACCTGTAGATCTCCTCAGAGAGCCCTCTTTCTGGTTAGTTACGGGCATATTCTTTTATCTGGCGACTATCTTTCCATTATTTCTGGCGGGGTCCTATTTAAGAAGCCATGGCCTGGGGAAAATCACCTATACGCTGTATTCTATTAATAACTTTGCGATCAGCATCACCTATCTGATATTCATCAAAGGCTACACATGCAGGACAAAGAGATTGTAATATCCATCGTTATCATTTGTACGCTGCTTATTATCATTCTGATAGGCTTTATCGCAGTTATCCTCCTCCTTTACCAGAAGAAACAAAACCTGTTCAATACCAAACTGGAAGGCATTAAGGCCAACTATGATAAGGAACTGCTGAAGACGCAGCTGGAGATCCAGGAATATACTTTCCAATACATTTCCCGGGAGATCCATGATAATATCGGGCAGTTCATTTCCCTGGCCAAGCTACACCTGAATACCCTGGAGATCAGGGAAACTACTTCAGCACAGCGGATTGGCGATGCCGTGGACCTGCTTACCAGGGCGCTGGACGAACTGCGGGATCTTTCCCGCAGCCTTAGCCTGGAGGTCATCAGGAACGGGGGGCTTACCAAAGCCATTGAGCAGTTGGTGATCCAATTGCAAAAACCTGCCATTGCAGAAGTAATCTATGAGATCAGGGGGGACTATCAATTCCTGGATGAACAGAAAGAGATCTTTATCCTGCGTATATTACAGGAGGCGATCAATAACGTCATCCGCCATTCGCGGGCAGGGAATATCAAAATTATCCTCACTTACGAGAATAACCAATTAACCTTGCTGATCCGTGACGACGGTATTGGATTTAATACGGCCATTATCCAGGACCAGAAAAATACTTCTGGCTTAAGCAATATGATGAAAAGAGCTAATATGATAAAGGCAACCTTTGAGATCGAAAGCGCCCTTCAGAAGGGAACGACCATCATCATTGTTGTACCTTATTAAGAAATCCTGTTAAATGTCAAAAATCAATAAGCCTGTTAAGATAGCCATGGTGGACGATCACATTCTCTTACGGGATGCCCTGGCCACCGTCATCGATCGGTTTGATAACTGTAAAGTCATTTTACTGGCAGCCCATGGAAAGGAATTGCTGGAAAAGCTACAACCGGAGGATCTGCCGGATCTGGTCATTCTCGATCTGAATATGCCTGAAATGGACGGATATGAAACGGCAAAATACCTAAGGGTCACCTATCCGGAGATCTATGTGTTGATCCTGACCATGTACGACTCTGAAATAACCTTATTACGTCTACTGCAGGCCGGTGCGCGAGGTTTTTTAAAAAAAGACATCCATCCCGGAGAATTAAACCTGGCTATCCAATCCGTAATAAGCAGCGGATATTTCTACTCTTACAATTCTGCCGGGAAACTGGTCAATTTGTTTAAGAAAGACAAATCCAATAACAACCAGGCCGATAGACTCACTTTAAGCGAGAATGAGCTGGTCTTCCTGAAATTAGCCAGTACGGACATGACCTATAAGGAAATAGCCACCGTCATGAAAATAAGTCCCCGTACCATTGATAATTACAGGGACGCCCTGTTTGTGAAGTTAAATGTAAAGAGCCGTGTCGGCCTGGCAATTTATGCCATAAAAAGCGGAGTAGTCACCCTGGAATATTGAGGTACCGGACCAGGAGAGGTCAATCGATCAGCTTATTTCGCATGGCGTACATGATCAGGCCTGCAATGGTCTTGGCGCCTATCTTCGTCTTCATATTTTGGCGAATCGTTTCGATGGTGCGGGTGCTGAGAAATACTTCTTTGGAGATCTCTTCGGTAGTTTTATCCTCGGCCAGCAATTTTAAGATACGGATCTCTTTTTCAGAAAATTTAATGGGGCTCGGGTAAAACTGCCTCACCTGCCGTTTGGTTTGGAGTTTGGACAAAACAGCCTTGTTCACCAGGTCGTTGAAATAAAAGTCGTCATTCATGCAGGTGAGAATGGCCTGGTAGATTTCGTCGGGATCAGTGGTCTTGGTCAGATAGGCGTTTGCGCCCATTTCCATCATTTTGGAGATCATTTCCTGGTCATCATACATCGTGAGCACGATGATCTTTACTTCTTCATACTCCTTTCGGAGCAGGCCTATGGCATTGATACCATCCACCTCCGGCATCCGGATATCCATCAGTAGTACGTCCGGGCGCTTGATCTGCATTTTGTGCACCAGGTCCTTACCATCTTCAGCCTCCCAGAGAATTCTCAGGTATTCCTTGTTTTTTAGAGCCATTTTAATACCGTCACGGAAAATCTTATGATCATCAGCGATCGATACTTTGATTACTAATTCAGCAGTCATACCGGCAGGTTTGTAAAATTAATAGGTATAGGTCTTAATTTTCGTTATGAAATGTGCCCGAGATTCGCCATTAAAATTTAGCGAATCTCAGGCAAATGCCCTAATATCTGTCCTTCGGACGAAACGCTTCCAGCGTTTTTTGAATCGGGTTACTATCGGGTTGCTATGGCACGGAAAAACACTATGAATATCCTTAGAATTTTTACGAACTGAAAAGTAATTTCCGAACAAATTAAAATGGGCAGTTCTCCTATTGTCTAACAAGCACTTACCTTTTATATTTGTATCAGAAGTTGATTGATTAGGATCGAAAACCATCTAAATGTCCAATTACCGTCCAGTAAAAGATTTCAATATCCTTAAAAACCAATCATTAAAATCCAATATCAGTCAACTTCTATCTATTTAAAAGTCAATCGACCCTTTCTCACTATAATCAATTTGGCCTGGAATTTGTCCTATACCGGATGTATAGAACGACAAAACAGGAATAAAATTTCACCTCTTTCCATTATCCTTCGCATAAACCTACTCGTCCATGAGTACTTACCGGATAACCCCGTTTTAAAATCCTCCTCCCCCTTTCCCAACCTGTTTCGAGCAGATCAGCCATCATTTGGTTCATTTGCTGGTTATTCACATTTAACCCTCAAATGTGAATAAGCCAGATCCTCGTGTTTCTACCAGCCCAATTTACTAATTTTACGATAGTAAAAATACTATTTTTATAGCGTGGAAATACTCTATTTTTGACTCGTAAACCCCCTCGTAAAAACACGTCAAACGCAATACAGACTTGAATTACAGGCAATTTAAAGCATTTTACCATAAATTTTGGCCGTTGTCCATCTTTTTTTTTAGGGGTTATTTAGTTGTACAAACTAACATTTTTAAAACCTCTAAAAACTTACTTTGTTATGCAAAAAGAGTTACTTACTAAGAAAGACATTGCTACAGTAGGCGAAGAGATCAGCCACGAATTAGCTGCAAACTTCGTCAGCGCTTACAAAGAAGCCAATCCCGGTGATATCTCCGGATATGTCATCGGTCGCAACATTATCGACCATATCCTCGCCCAGCCGGGTTGTGTAGGTATGCGGTTTTATAATGCTTTGAATGAGGAAGGTCGTAAAACCCTGGTTTATGTGGGTGTGGATGCCTCCGGGAACGATATGATGAAAAAAGTCGTAGTGGAAGAAAATGGTAAATTATCAACCGTTCCTGCCATTGTAGCCGACAGGACCCTGGATTGGATTTGGCCTTTTGGCAGACCCGCTAATAGCTAGTAAATGATTGATTTGCTTGGATTATAGAACAATGCCTTTTATATTTGATAAAAAAATAAGGCATTGCTCTCATTATTAAGCGTCTTATCTGAAATATTACCCATCATCCTTTTCCTTTGTTTCATTAAGAGAAATAAAGGCGAGGGGTTATGGGTAATATTCGTCTACTGTCTCGTCTCATTTTCTGCAGAAAGCGGAAGTTTTTTCCTCCAGCCTACCGATAAATTTTACCTGTTCGCCTCCGTTACTATTTTCGAATATACCCTCTTTAGCTTGTTCTTATATTTTGCCATAAAGGAAAGAAAATTCAAGGTTATCATCATCCTGGGCTCATTGATCTTCTACACAATGGCCATTATCAACCTTATCTATAAGAAGTCATCGACCTTCGATTCGCTCTCCGCATCCGTAGAAGCAATTTTGATCATAGTATACAGCATTTTATACCTGTACGAGCAGATCCAGGACCCGGAAGTTATGTATGTATATCACGCGAAGAAATTCTGGATCGTCGTCGCATTCTTTCTCTATTTTTCTTCGACGCTTTTCCTGTTTGTCTATGCAGCCGCGCTGACCAATCAGGAACATAAAAACTATTGGTTTATTAACGATTTTTTTAATGTATTGAAGAATGTCTTTTTTTGCATCTCCCTTACCATGAAAAAAAACATTCCTATGTCTAAAAACTCGCTAACCTTATAAGCCATTCATTAAACCTGTCTAATATGAAAACTCTAAAACCTAACCTAGTCGCCCGGAGACGAACTACTACATGATACTTTTACAAGCCATTAATCCCGGTAGCAATGTATCCCTGGTGCTGTACTTTGGCACTATCGGAATGCTGGCTCTCACTATCGGCCTTATCGTCTTTATCATCTTTCACCAACGCAAAGTGATCCGTTACCAATTGCGTTTGCAACGGATGGAACACGATCAGCAGAAATTACTCCTGAATGCATCTATCCGTTTACAGGAAGAAGAACGGCAGCGTATTGCAGCGGACCTGCATGACGATGCAGGGCCTTTACTGGCTACGGCGAGGCTTTATCTGAATGAGAACCTGGTTAACCTGGATAAGACCGCCCAGCTGCAAAGCATTTATAATGCCAAACAGATCATAGACGACACCATCCAATTGATCCGTAACATATCTCATAGCCTGATGCCCCCCACCCTTAAAAACTTCGGGTTGGAATCGGCCGTAAATGACCTGTTCCAGAAAATCAGCGGTTCCGGCAGCATGAATGCCAGCTCCCGTTTTCATGATTACCGGGAGCGTCTTCAGGCCGAAAACGAACTGATCATCTTCCGGGTTATCCAGGAACTGGTGAACAATATCCTGAAACACAGTAATGCCAGTTTCATACACCTTACGCAAAACACCAGTGGGGATAAGTTTTTTATCCGGCTGCATCACGATGGCCGCGGCATCACTCAAAACGACTTTAACAAGCTAAATAAAAGCAATGTGGGCCTGGGTCTGAAAAATATTCAAAGCCGTCTGAAGGTGCTTCACGGCAAGATCTTTTTTGAAAAAGACATGTCACAAACCTATTATAAAGTTACCATTGAATTGATGAAAGAAGAGGAAGACAGGCTGCCTGAGCAGGAATAGAATTTATGCGTATCTTTAGTGTACAATAGCCTATGGGAGTAATTAAAGTTGCAATAGCCGATGACCACAAGATATTCCGTAAGGGTGTCATCTTATCCTTACGCCCCTACAATGCCATAAAATTCGTACAGGAGGCAGAGAATGGGCAGGAATTACTGGATGGCCTGGCAGCCTCCGAGCCCGATGTAGTGTTAATGGACCTCCGGATGCCCCTGAAAGACGGGATAGAAACGACCAAGATCATCGCCAAACAATACCCCTCCATCCATATTATAGCACTGACGATGTATGAGGACGAGCGCTTTGTAAGCCACATGATGGAAATAGGCGCCAATGGCTACCTGCTTAAAAGCGCAGACCCTTCGGAGATTAAAAGAGCGATTATAGAAGTGGCGACTAAAGGTTATTACCTGAATAATTTCGTCAACCGCATCCTGCTGAAAAAATCGCACACCCGCACCAAGATAATCCCCAGCCTGAATACAGAGATCACCCTCAACGACCGGGAACGGGAAGTCGTCCGGTACATTTGTATGGAATTCACCGCCCAGGAAATAGCCCAGAAGATCGATGTGAGCCCCAGAACGGTAGAAGCCATAAAAGATCGCCTGATGGAACGGTTTGGCGCGAAGAACACGGCAGGGCTGGTCTTTTTCGCCGTAAAGAATAATTTGATTGATTGAGGGCCGGCAGTGGCCCATGGCTGGCTGGCTTACCATTTTATCTATAGACGGCCCCCTTACAGCCTCATCTCCGGAATCTCCCCTTCGATAACCAGTTTTCCCAGCGTCTTATCCCTGATCTCTTCCACAGTGACGCCCGGCGCCCGTTCCAGGAGTCGGAACCCATCTCCGGTAATATCCAGCACGGCCAGGTCCGTTACGATCTTCTTCACACATCTTACCCCCGTAAGCGGAAGCGTACAAGCCGGCAGTAGTTTGGACTCCCCTTTAGGGTTCGTATGCTGCATGGCTACGATAATATTCCGGGCGCTGGCCACCAGGTCCATGGCCCCTCCCATTCCTTTTACCATTTTTCCCGGTATCTTCCAGTTGGCGATATCCCCCGTCTCGGATACCTCCATGGCCCCCAGTACCGTCAGATCCACTTTCCCGGCCCTGATCATCCCAAAACTTTCAGCACTATCGAAAAAAGCCCCGCCCGGTAAGACGGTCACCGTTTCCTTACCGGCGTTGATCAGGTCGGCATCTATCTCCGCTTCTGTAGGATAAGGGCCAATACCCAGCATGCCATTCTCGGATTGCAGCATGATGGAGATCCCGGAGGGTATATAATTGGCCACCAGGGTCGGAATGCCGATC
>Ga0310811_10002757_pt1 | contig 21949 bp, 19 predicted proteins | sample YCmetagenome_FD_207642 | JGI IMG/M metagenome (GOLD analysis project Ga0310811, IMG submission 207642) | Soil microbial communities from experimental microcosm in Duke University, North Carolina, United States - YC | ecosystem: Engineered > Artificial ecosystem > Soil microcosm > Unclassified ...
ATTGAACGATATGAAATTGGCCATGCAGAATGCCAACATAAAATTCAGCAACGATTCACTTCAGTATTTCAGACTCAAGAACTTATGGGATCAAAATGTAGGCACTAAAACTGCCCTTGATAATGCCGAAACACAGTATCGTGTATCATTAAATGAGAAGAAATCTGTCCGTGAAAAATATTATTCAACGCTTAACGATTTGAATGTTTCGTTAAAAAATGCACAAAGCAATATGGCAAGTGCCAAAAATGACCTGAGCAACTACCTGATACGTGCGGAAAGTAACGGAACAGTGTACCAAATGATGAAGGAAAAAGGCGAAGCCGTAAGGGCAAATGAGGCTATGATTTTAATCGGTAAATCTGCCGACCGGCTAATAAAGTTGGCGGTTGATCAGCAGGATATCAATTTAGTGCGATCGGGGCAACAGGTATTGCTTAAAACCGACGCAACCGGTGATAAAATATATGAAGCAAAAATTGTAAGGGTTTACCCAACGATGAATGAGGCCGACCAGACATTCAGGGTTGAAGCCACTTTTACAGAGCAAAATGTACATGCGTTTATTCACACATCAGTGGAAGCAAACATCGTCATCGAAAAGAAACAACAGGCCCTGGTCATTCCGATTAAATCTATTTTGAATGGCGATAGTGTAAAAATAAAAGACGGTGATAAGATAAAAGCTGTGCCAGTAAAGATCGGTATCCATACGTTGGATGAGGCCGAAATTGTGAGCGGCATTGACGAACATTCTGAGGTGGTTGAATCTTCATCGGATAAATAACATGATGGTAGATACGCTCATAGCAAAAAGGCACCTGATGGCCAATAAGAAGCAAACACTTGTGGCTATGTTGGGCGTTACTTTTGGTATAGCTATGTTTATCCTGATGATCAGTTTTATGATCGGCGTTAACCAATTTATGGAAGACACCATGTTATCTTCTACCCCGGATATACATATCTATAACGATATAAAAACCGATTATACTGTTTCTATAGCAGGGGATTATTTTAAAGAAAAGAACTTGCTGGTCGCAGTGCGTCACCCCAAACCCAAGCAGGTCAATCTGAATATTAAGAACGCCAGTGGTATTATTAATGATTTGAAAAGCGACCCGGAAATAAACCGTGTTTCTCCTTTTTTAAGTACCCAGGTTTTTTACAATTATGGGCCGGTGCAAATTAATGGCTATATCAATGGCGTAAATATCATTGATGAATCTAAAATTTTTGATCTGCGGAGTAAAATGACTACAGGGCAACCCGAAGATCTTTTAAGTACCGACAAAGGGATCATTATGGGCAGAGGTCTTGCCAATAAATTAAACCTTGGGGTGGGGGATATGGTCACTCTGACCACTCCTGCTGGTATTTCTATGAGCTTCAGAGTAGTAGGATTATTTGCTATTGGTATTGGTACCATTGACGACACACGCAGCTACATTAACCTGGCCAATGTGCAGCAGTTGATGGGGAAGGACCGGAGTTATATTACCGATATTAATATTAAACTGGTCAACAATAAACTTGCACCTTCCAAAGCAATCGAGTTATATAAAAAATACAATTATAAATCAGATGACTGGCAGACGGCTAACTCTTCTGTCATGGCATCAAATATTGTACGTGATGTACTTACTTACGTCGTTAGTATTACTTTACTGACAGTTGCTGGTTTCGGTATCTATAATATCATGAACATGACCATCAAAAATAAAATGAAGGATATAGCCATATTAAAAGCCCAGGGGTTTTCAGGGCAGGATATAGTCAGGATATTTCTAAGTCAGTCGCTGTTCATTGGCTTCTTTGGGGCTTTGATGGGGGAGGTATTGGGTTTTTTGCTTTCTTTTGCTTTATCGCGTGTTCCTTTTCCCCACAATGACTTTATTTCGCTAAAATATTTTCCGGTAATATTTAATCCGGCGCATTATTTATTTGGACTTTTCTTCGGGCTTGTTACACCATTCATCGCCGGACTTATGCCGTCTATCAAAGCTTCCAGAATTGATCCGGTCGTCATATTAAGAGGATAACAAAATGGATATAGCGCTGCGAGTTGAAAACCTGAACAAATATTTTCATGAACCGGAAGATTTTCAGGTATTATTTGATATATCATTTACCGTAAAAAAGGGTGAATTTGTGCCGGTTATTGGAAAATCGGGCTGCGGCAAATCCACGCTGCTGTATCTTTTAAGTACGCTCGATACCGATTACCAGGGAAATATCTTCATAAATGATAGATTATTAACCGGTGAAAGTCAGAATAATCTCGCACGTTTTCGGAACGAGAATATAGGCTTCGTTTTTCAATTCCACTTTTTGCTGCCTGAATTTACAGTATTAGAGAACGTAATGCTTCCGGCATTAAAGCTTGGTAAGCTTAGTCGCAAAGAAATTGAGGAACAGGCTATGGATAAGCTGCGTCAATTACAAATGGATAAGTTTGCTTATAAGTTATCATCACGCCTTTCGGGTGGCCAGCAGCAAAGGGTGGCGATAGCCCGCGCCTTGATTAACAATCCCACCATCATAATGGCTGATGAACCTACGGGTAACCTGGATAGTATTAACACAGGATTAGTCTTCGATATATTCAAAGAGTTATCGCATCAAAAAGGTATTACAATTTTAACAGTAACCCACGATCTTGACTTTGCAAAAAGTGCCGACAGGGTAATAGAAATGGTTGACGGCAGGGTTAACGCCTAATTATTTCATTCCAAAAACTCAATAGCAGGTTAAAAAAATGACTTTTGTCACTTTTTTTAATAATAATAAGCATTTAGTTAAATTTCAGCATATTCGATATTTGTGATTAATATCATTTTTATATGGAAAATGCTGCATTACTAAAAGCAATTATTGAGACTGCCATCGATGGGATACTCACGATCGACGAACTCGGTAAAATTGAAAGTATAAACCCCGCGGCATGTGAGCTTTTTCAATATACACCTGCAGAAGTAATAGGCAAAAACGTTAATGTGCTTATGCCCTCGCCTTATCACGAGAATCATGATGGATATATCGCACGTTACCAGCGCACCCATGATCCGCATATTATTGGCATTGGCCGGGAAGTGCAGGGACTAAAAAAAGATGGGACTGTTTTCCCCTTTCGTTTGGCAGTAAGTGAAGTGCAATACCTTGAGAGAAAGGTTTATACAGGGTTTATTCACGATCTGTCGCGCGAAAAGGATGCAGAAGACAAGTTAAGAGATTATGCCGCTAAATTGGAGGAGTTGGTAGAAGAGCGCACGCTCTCGCTTCAGGAAACTGTGAAGGCGTTGCAGCAGGCTAAAGAAGAAGTAAGTATTTCGCTTGAAAAGGAAAAAGAGCTTAGTCAGTTAAAAAGCCGCTTTGTATCCATGGCGTCGCATGAGTTCAGAACGCCTTTAAGTGCCATACAGCTTTCGGCTGTTTTGATCGAAAAATATTCAGCACAACAGGATAATCCTAATATCGCTAAGCACATAGCCAAAATAAAAGCGGCGATAAGTAACCTCACATCTATCCTGAATGATTTTCTGTCGTTAGAAAAACTGGAGGCTGATAAAGTTGAACCGGTTTATTCGGAATTTGATGTTGTAAAGTTTGCCGAAGAAATAACAGAGGAGATGCAACTGGTGGCTAAGCAGAATCAATTGATCGTTTACCAGCATACAGGGGAGGGTAGCGCTGTGCGGCTTGATGCGGGTCTGTTGAAAAATTGCATCCTTAACCTGATAGGTAACGCTATCAAATACTCCGGTGAAAATACTTTTATCGAATTCAATACCGAAATAAACAGAAAAGAGCTGGTCGTTAGCATAAGAGATAACGGCATTGGTATACCCGAAAACGATCAGAAACACCTGTTCGAAGCGTTTTTCCGTGCCCATAATACCGGCAGTATTCCTGGTACAGGTTTAGGGCTCAATATAGTAACGCGTTATACCAGCCTGATGGATGGCAAAATAAGTTTTAAAAGCGAAGTAAATAAAGGCACCTCATTCACACTTTCATTCCCTAATCATCATGAAAACCATACTGATCATTGAAGACAATAATGACATCCGCGAAAGTACTGCGGAGATATTGGAGTTGGCCGGTTATACTGTTTATCAGAGCGAAAATGGCAAACAGGGAGTAGACCTTGCCTATCAGCATAAACCCGACCTGATATTATGCGATATCATGATGCCCGAACTGGATGGTTACGGCGTGTTATATATGCTGAGCAAGAACGTAGAAACAGCCTCAACACCATTCATTTTCCTTACTGCTAAAGCGGAAAGGGTTGATTTTAGGAAGGGGATGGAAATGGGGGCAGACGACTACCTGACCAAGCCTTTTGATGATATTGAGTTGCTGAATGCTATCGAAAGCCGGCTGGAAAAGAAACGCCGGCAGGAAGAATATTATAGCAAGGCATTACAAAGCCTTGAGAAATTATCAAATGTAAACGGACAGGGTGCTGCTGAATTAAGAAATATCATAGCCGGGCGTAAGATCAGGCAGATAAAAAAGAAACAGGTGCTGTATTACGAAGGAGATCATCCGCAAGGCTTATACCTGATCATAGATGGCGCTATCAGAACATTTAAGCTGGCTGAAGATGGCCGTGAACTAATGATGGGCCTGCACAAGGCCGACGATTATATTGGCGTAAACGCTCTGCTTTCGGATGAGGCCTTTACGGATACAGCCGAAGCCGTAGAAGACTCAGCTATCTGCCTTTTACCTAAAGACTCTATTATCAGCCTGGTAAATAAATACCCGGATATTTCGATGCAGTTTATTAAAATATTGGCCAACAACATTAAAGAAAAAGAAGACCAGTTACTGGAACTTGCCTATAACTCGGTACGTAAAAGACTTGCTCAAGTATTAGTGCGATTAACCAAACAATTGCCCGATCCTTCACAATTTAAAATATCACGCGACGAGCTGGCCTCTATGGCTGGTATGGCAACCGAAACAGTAAGCCGTACGCTGAGTGATTTTAAGGAAGAAAAGCTAATTGAGAAAAAAGGCAGCCATATACAGATACTTGATCTGAACCGCCTGGCAAAGATGAAAAACTGACAACAATCACTTTTCTTAATGACCACCCTCATAGGCCGGGATAACCGGCTTGGGTATTTTTGTTCTTATAAATTCTGTTGATAGATGAAGGTTGTAGCCTATAGTATAAATCCGCATGAAAAGGAATTTCTTGTCAGAGCCAATCAGAAGAAGCATGATATAACATTAATATCCAACGCCTTGAGTATTGAGACGGCTGCTTATGCCAAAGGGAAAGATGCGGTTTTGGTTATGATCAACGATGACGTTTCTGAAAATGTCATAAACAAATTAGCCGATGTTGGTGTGAAGTTCATTGCGACACGGTCAAAGGACACTGACCATATTGATAAAAAAGCTGCTGAAAAACGAGGAATTAAATTAGCCAATGTGCCGATATATTCACCGCAGGCCATAGCCGAACATACCGTCGCCCTCGCCCTTGCTATGAGCAGAAAACTGATACAAGCTAATGCCAATATTCATGATTTTGACTTTCGTTTGGACGGACTCATGGGATTTACTTTTAGTGGTAAAACAGTTGGTTTAATTGGAATGGGGCAAACTGGTATTGCTGTGTCATCAATTTTTAAGGGCATGGGGTGTCATGTAATAGGATATGATGCTAACATGCACGGGAAACATGATCATGTTCCTTTGACGAGTTTGGATGATCTGCTGGCAAAATCAGATATTATATCGCTGCACGCCCCATTAAATGAGGGAACTAAACATATCATCAATAACAGCTCTATCCGCAAGATGAAGCAGAACGTTATGCTGATTAATACATCAAAAGGTGGTTTGATAAATACTGCAGATGTGGTAAATGCTTTGGGAAATGGCAGAATAGGCTACCTCGGCCTGGATGTTTATGAATTTGAAAAAAATCTGTTTTTTGAAGATCACGAAAATGACAAAAACCGGGACGCATTGCTGGATAAGCTGATCTCGTATCCGAATGTGCTCGTTACCTCGCATCAAGCTTTTCTGACAGCCGAATCATTACAGGAGATTGCAGATCAAACTATCAAAAATATCGACCACTGGCAGGAAGATAAATGCGTTGGTAACGCATGTGTTTGCAATAAAAATTGTCGTGAAAAAATGGTGGCGGCACAGACAGTGCCAGATAATCTTAATCACTTACCGTAATGCTTTCTAAATACCTGATCGATAAATATAATGTGGCTGTGCCGCGTTATACCAGCTATCCTACAGTTCCCTACTGGAGCAAGGATGTATTTGATAAACAACTTTGGGCTGAACATGTCAGATCAGCTTTTGATATCAGCAACGAAAAGGATGGCATAAGCCTTTATATACATTTGCCATTTTGTGAAAGCCTTTGCACTTATTGTGGCTGTAATACCCGCATAACTAAAAACCATACGGTTGAAGAGCCATACATTAATGCCGTGTTGAAAGAATGGGCTACTTATTGCAATATATTTGAAGACCGGCCTATAATCCGTGAGATCCATTTAGGTGGAGGAACGCCCACATTCTTTAGTCCGGCAAACCTGGAGCGACTTATTAAAACAATCTTGTCGAATGCCAGAGTTCACCCCGAAGCGGATTTCGGGTTTGAAGGGCACCCGGCCAATACTACACACGAACATCTGAAAGTATTGTATGATTTAGGCTTCCGTCGTGTAAGCTTTGGCATACAGGATTTTGATCCGAAAGTGCAGTTTATCATCAACCGCGTACAAACTTTTGAACAGGTAAACGAGGTAACTGAATGGGCTCGCCAAATTGGTTATACTTCGATAAACTATGACCTCATTTACGGTTTGCCACTACAGACCAAAGAAAGTCTTGTGGATACGATCGAAAAAGTCAGCCTTTTGATGCCGGACCGGATAGCATTTTATAGTTATGCACATGTGCCCTGGATAAAACCCGGACAAAGGCGGTTTACAGAAAAACATTTGCCATCAGTTGATGAGAAAAGAGCATTATATGACTTGGGTCATAATATGCTTACAACCCTGGGATATTACGATATCGGCATGGACCATTTTTCGTTGCCCGATGATGCTCTTTATGTAGCCGAACAGCACAAAAGGCTTCACCGAAACTTTATGGGTTATACCCACCAATACACAAGGTTAATGGTTGGCCTGGGTGTATCATCCATCAGCGATACATGGGACGGGTATGCACAAAATGCAAAAACCGTGGAAGAATATATTGCAATGGTAAACGATGAGGAATTACCAGTAGTAAAGGGACACTCCCTATCTACTGAGGATATGATCATCCGCAGGCATATATTAAACATTATGTGTAAAGGGGAAACAGAATGGAATCACCACACAGAACCTTGTAATGGTTTATTGGAAGGACTAGTCCGTATGAAGGATTTGGCCAATGATGGCCTGGTTGAACTAGGTTCGTACTATTTGTTAGTTACTCCAACAGGCAAACGCTTTTTGCGCAATATTTGCATGGCTATTGATGCTCGTTTTTGGGCCGATCAACCGTTAACTCAGTTATTCAGCCTGGCCGGATAAGGCCCGCTCCGCATACCTGGATTTTATTCTGCGATAATATCGCACTGTTTTTATCCTGAAAATATCAAAAAACATCCCGCATAAAAGCAATAACGCCGGGATATAAAATACACGCAACGTCAGTATTTTATACAAAAGGGCCGAAATGATACAGCCAGTGAAAAAAGATATGATAATGATCAGCCTGAGTAATATGCGGCTATTCAACGCAGTGCTTTTAGTCCCTTTTATCTCGTAAACTTTTCCTGCGATTTCAATCCCCAGATCAGTAAACATACCGGTAAGATGGGTAGTACGGACTACCGACCCGGAGATCATAGACACCATCGCGTTTTGCAACCCCATCGCAAAAAGCAGGCTACCTGCTTTAAACCGCAAGTTTTGAATAGGCACCATCAACCACCAATCGATATCACTTGCAACAATCAATAGTATAGCTATTTCGATAATGATGGGTATGGCATAAGCAAAGCGTTGGTTGGGGCCAACAACATTTATAATAATGCTGGAAGTAAATGCGCCAGCCAGGAACAACAGCATCCAAAGACCAATAACGAATGCTGTATGCAAATCGCCGGCTGCTATTTTTTCGGCAAAAGTGGCCACATGCCCGGTTACGTTGGTAGTAAATACCATAAATGACAAAAAGCCTGCGCCGTTTACAAACCCCGCTGTCAGGGATAACATACAGGCGAGTCCTATGTTATGTGCATTGGTACGTTTTTGGCCGATGTGTCTGAGCATGATCTTAGTCCGTCAAACTAATATACTAAGCCTAAACTCAGAAACTGCCAGGTCGTGCAACATTTTATCCCGATAATCGGCGCTGAAAATTTTCATCTTAGGGATTAATTGCCTGTAGTAATCAATACCCCGCCGCAATTGTTGCCTAAAGCCTTCGAGATACTTAGCTTTCTTTTCATTTATTGCTGATTTATTATCATCAATTTGTTTCGCCAAATAATCAATGTATAGATTAAGCTCATTTATAAAAATATTGCTGCGGTCGGATTTATTTAAAAGGTCATTTTTTCCATAAATGTGCCCCACCATCTCGCCCAGGGAATATATTCGTGAAAAATAAGCCAGGTTTGGTCCGGGGCAAATGGATACAGCCGAGCTTTCACGCGGCTTCAGCATATCGTTTTTAATATAAACCGATGCGGTCAGTCCTTCGCACAAACACACTTTTTCGGTGATCTTCTCAAGCTCTTTTTGATACTCCACACCGGTTAGCTGACGGCTAACCAGTTGTTTTATCTTTAAATGCTGGTATTCCCTGGATGCTGTGCAAATAGGTAATTCAGTAAATTCGGTATTACTGCACAGATACTTTTTGGTACAGGGGCTGCCCGGGCGGTTTTTCGCAATGCGATGTAAGCGCTGTTTTTCAATGCTGCTACCTCTGAAATTATTGAACAACACCCCCAGCGGTGATACATTGCTCAAGTAGAAATTTTCCTGCCCCGCATTTGCCAGTTGATGTAAAGTGTCTTTGTCAACATTAGTAGCTTCGGGGACTAACAAAAATGGACTACCCCAGCCTGTACTGTCCAAATGGTAATATCTGCGTAAAAAAGTGTCCTCATTGGCGGTGCCAATACCACCCTGCGCACTTATCTTTTGCTGCGGGATTTGGCTCACATGGCGTCCCTTTGCAAGTAAGGCCGCATAGTATATTTCAAACAACTCCAACTTCATGCCATCGCGCTGCACTTTAAATTCTTCCAATATTGGCCCCATTAACAAACCTTCAGTGGCAAAAGCATGCCCTCCGCAGTTCAACCCCGATTCAATACGAAACTCGGAGACCCAAATACCTTTTTTAGCCAATACTTTGGCCTGGATAATTGCTGAGCGGTAGTTGCTTACCTTAAGAATAACTTTCTTACGAAATCTGCCATTTTCATCAGGGTAAAAATCATCGAATGATTCGAGATAGCTAAATAACCTGGGGTTCATCCCCGCCGAAATAATTACCGAAGATTCAAGGTCGCTCTTAGCAAAGCCACGCAATGCAGCCAAAGCATCGGTGTTTTCGTCTCCGCTATATTCACCGTGTTTATTATAATTCAGTTTGTCCACCTTTGCCATAATGTTTACGTCTATGGCGCCTTTCAGCAAGCGGTTTTTCAATACTTGTTCGAATAGCGTTTTTACACCACCGCGATCATATTCGTCGAGCAGGTCATAACCTTGCTTTAGCACCGACTCTTCCGGCAATAAATTGAAATAACGCTCTATGTCGCTACCTGCCTCAAAGGGCTCATTTTTTAGTTTTTCAAACTGGTCGTTTATTAAATCATTTAAGAGATTCAAATACGCTGTAATCCGTCGCGCCCTGTAGTCATGGTCCGATTTACGGATAGGAATATATTCCAACGAATTTTGTTCGCAATGGTATTCCCGCATCCGCTCGATGAGTTCATCATCAACCATGGATACAGCAGATGAAATGCCATAACGGGCAACTTTTAACGGTGTGTCGATTGAAAAGGCAAGTCCTAAAACAGGTATGTGGAAAGTATGTGGCATATCATTTAGTTTAAAAGGTTGAAGTATAAAAAAAAGCGGCATACGCCGCTTTTTCAATTATCCAGGGATTTTGTCAAATCAACACAGCAATGGTCATAATAACCTGGATGAATATGCTCGCAGCTGATAAAAGTAAAACGCTTCGGATACCTGCACCGCCCATACAAGCGATGATAGAAGTAAAAAAGCAGGTTAAAGTAATCAGCAGCACCATAATAGGTGCGTTATAATAATACATTAAGAATGCCGGCAGTGGCAAAAAGAATATTCCCTGTACCACCAGGGCTAGAAAATACCACATGGTCTTTCTTTCGTGCTGATTGTCTGCAAAAGCATTAAACTTATCTAATAAAGTAATGTGCGTATTATTTGCATGAACAGCTGAAGTTAGACTTGCAGGAAGGTTTGTTTTTATAGTCGCCATAGTTCTTATTTCATTTCTTATGACAAAGGTGATTGTTTGCGGGCAGTTAAGTTTTGACGACGGTCAACCTAAAAAATGATCTTGAGCACAAACTTATTTACAGATGGCTGATGTGCTTTTTATCGCAGGACTCAGGTAAGGAATATTGAGATCCATGCCGCGAAGGACGAACCAGAAGCCGAGGCATACCATCAGGTAGGGCAATGCTTTGTTTACACGTCTGCGAAAAGCAACGTTCATAAATCCCGAACTAACGGTGGCTGCCAGCATTAATGGGAACGTACCGGCACCAAACCAAAACATATATTGCGCGGCTGATAATGGTGACGCTGTATTAATTGCGCCAACCAGTGCCAGGTAAACAAAGCCGCAAGGCAAAAAACCATTGAGCACACCAACTGCAAAATTTCCTGCGCGATGCTGTATGGCATAGTTAATGGCTTTGCTTACAGGCGCCAAAAATTTGGATGACGATTTACCATTGAACAGCCTGAGCTTAAACATCCGTGAAAAGCCTGCCAAAATGATCAATAAGCCGCTGGTCATACTGATACCCTGTTGCAAACCGGATATCCAAAGCTGCCTGCCTATGAAGCCAATCAAAAAACCAAGCGTTGCATAAGAAAGCACCCGACCCAGGTTGTACAGAAATTTATCGGCCACAAGCGACACCCAGCCTTTTTGCGAAGCGGGTATGGCAAAAGCTAACGGCCCGCACATACCAATACAATGCAAACTGCCAAACAATCCTACAAAAAATGCGATCTCGTTAACATTCATGGCAAAAACATTTCCCGTTGATATAGATACTTTTTACCGTTGCTTTGCCAGTCGACCGTTACCTGCCATTGGCCCGCCCCGAATTTATTGATTGGAATTACAGCAGGTTCTGACCCATTCGATTGAAATGGAATCAGCCTGTCCTGTTCAGGATCGGAGGGTCTTTCAAAACGAATATGCCCTTGCGCGGCAGCAGTAAACTGTATCTGCATACTATAGTCCGATATTTTGAAACGAGGGGTAGCTTTATCAGTGATCACCTGCTTTTCCCTCGCATATACCGAATCATAGGCAAGGCCTTTTTCATAGTACTGATGATCGTAATCCCCGGGTGAATCCCGGAACATTTGCACCCCTAAAACAACTATGAAGGCGACAAATGCCGTCATGCCAAAGGCAATCCCGTTGCCCCAGTTTAATTTAATCTTCATCATATGGCCCGATAAAAGTTGTGTTTATCGTGTTGAGCACTTTGTTTTGCCCAACTACTTTTAATTTAATATCTGTTTTAGTAGCACGGATACTTTTAACAGGCAGCATCAGGAAAAAGACCGCCTTGGTAGAGCTTTCTTTATTCAATGCTCCTGGCGCCTGTATATATTTAATCTTTACCTGCGGGTCATCAGCTACCAGCTTTATATTTTGCGTCTTATTAGTTTTGTTGATGATGTCAGCATTGTAAATATTGCTGATATAGTTGCCCGGCTGTTCCTGGTACAACATGCCTGCCGACCGCATAACGGTTACATCCACATCCTGCCGTTGATAAATGAAATAAGCTAACACTCCGAACAACACAGCAATAATAGCGCTGTACGCTTTCATGCGCCCAGTAAAAGATGGCTTCTTGTCTTCCTCGATCATTTCTTCCGAATAGAAGCCGATCAGGTTCAGGTCACGATGGATCTTTTCCATCACTTGATTGCAGGCGTCAATACACATGGTGCAGTTTACACACTCCAGTTGAGCTCCTTTCCGGATATCGATCCCGGTAGGACAAACATCTACACACAAACCGCAATCCACGCAGTCGCCCTTAGGTGTAGCATCTTTTTTTGATATTTTTCCACGAGGCTCACCACGTTTGTAATTATAAGCCACCATCAGCGTATGCTTGTCAGTAAGCACTCCCTGCAGGCGGCCGTAAGGGCAAATCACCGTACAAACCAATTCGCGCACCCTGCTATAAACCAGGTAAAAAATGATCGTGAACACCCAAATGCTGATGAATCCTACTACGTGCTGACTTATAGGTTCCGTAGCAATTTTAATCAGATTCTCGCTCCCAATTGTGTAAGCCAGAAAAGTATTGGCGATCATGAAAGACAGCACTACAAAAACGCTGTGTTTAGCAGTTTTTTTGATGATCTTTTCGCGGGTAAGCGGGCCTTCGTCAAGCTTGCGGCGATATTTGGCATCCCCTTCTATCCATATTTCTATTTTGCGGAAGACCATCTCCATAAAGATGGTTTGCGGGCATATCCATCCGCAGAATATCCGTCCAAATGCCATGGTGAAAAACACAACACAGACTATAAAGACCAGCATTCCCAGCATGAAGAGGAAAAAGTCCTGTGGCCAGAACACCTGGCCCAGCAGGACAAAACGCCTCTCCATCACATTAATTAGCAACACGGGTTCGCCGTTTATCCGCAAAAACGGCGTAGCAAAAAACAGAATAAGATATATATAGCTCAACCAGTTGCGGTAGTTGTAAAACTTCCCCTTCCGGATAATTGGATACATCCACCTGCGCTTTCCTTTTTCAGTGGTTTGTGGTTGCTCCGTTAGCTCTGTATTCAGCATTATTTCATTCTTATTATTTGTAGTTTATTTCACCACCATCGCTGTTTTGGCCTTTGCCTCTTTTATTGGAGTTGAATCGCCATTATCAGCCACCTTGGTTCCCTGTGGTTCTTTTGGACTTGCCGGGTTGGTGCCATGCAATGATTTTACGTAGTTGGCTACATCTGATATTTGCTTTGGTGTCAGCTGGCTTTCCCAGGTCGGCATACCTTTGCTTTGCACCCCATATTTGATGGTTTTAAAAACATCATTGATCTTATTGCCGTGCAGCCAATAGTCGTCGGTTAAGTTTGGCCCCACCATTCCCTGCCCGTTATTGCCATGACAAGCGGCACACCGGCCTTCGAATGTTGCTTTGCCCGCTGCCAACACTGCAGCATCCGAACTTAGTTTTACTGTATTTTCGTCTACATTATCAGCTGATTTAGCCAGGTAAGCCGCTTTCTCTTTAGCAGCAACCGCCATTTCGGTTTTATATTCTGCGTCCTGCAACTGGCCAACATCGAATACGTGGTAGATCAATAAATATCCTACCCCGAAGGCTATGGTGACATAAAACAGGTACATAAACCAGGCCGGTGTCGGGTTATTCAATTCCTGTATTCCATCATATTCATGTGGTATAATGAGGGATTGTTCTTCTGACATTGGCTTCAGTGAGAATATCTTGTTGATGCGTTCAGCCCTGGCAGCTTTCTTTTCTGCTTTCAGCACCACTTTATCAGCCTTCTTTTCTTCAAGAGCCTCAGGTCCAAGCAATATTTTGGCTACAACTCTAAATGCTTTTAAAACTACGTACATAGCGATACACAGGGTGATCATCGCCAGCATGATAGCCCCAAAGCCTATATAGTTCATCGTTTCGCCTGATAACAAACTGCCATCTTCGGCAAATGCCGGCGTAATAACCAAAGCAAAAAATGATAAGAATAATATACGTATCCGTTTCATGGCTCTAAAAAATTAATGTTTTCTTCTGTACAATCTTGCAGCGGGATATCGCTCATGTAATCCACATGCTGTTTGCGTAGCCTGAACAACAGTAGCGTTACGACGATAAAGAATACAAGGAATATAAATAGCGAGAACAACAGGTAAACCTGGTTACCCGAAATATGCTCTGTAAATTGTCTGAACATGATCTTAATTATTTGCTGTTTTACCTGCTTTAATATCTGTGCCGAGCCTTTGCAGATAGGCTATAATGGCTACGATCTCTTTATTACTTTTCACTTTAATATGATCTTTGGCCAAGTTATCAGCAATGCCTTTGGCTTGTTTATCCAAATCCTCGTTAGCTATTTTATTATAACCCACAGGATATGGTACACCTAATTTTTGCATGGCGAGTATTTTTGCCGAAGTGGTTGTTGTATCTAATTTTTGGGTGATTAGCCAGTCATAATTAGGCATGATGCTTCCCGGCGACATTAGTCGGGGGTCCATCAGGTGGTTGTAATGCCATGAATCGCCGTACTTGCCGCCTTCACGTTGCAGGTCTGGCCCTGTACGCTTTGATCCCCACAGGAAAGGGTGATCATATACAAACTCACCGGCTTTGCTGTATTCGCCGTACCGCTCTGTTTCCGATCTAAATGGCCGTACCGTTTGTGAGTGACAGTTAACACAACCTTCACGGATGTATATGTCGCGTCCCTGCAACTCCAGTGGTGTATAAGGTTTTACACTCGCTATGGTTGGAATATTGGATGAAATGGTAAGCGTAGGCATTAGCTCTATAAATGTTCCGATCAGGATCACTATCAATGACGCAATAAGGAACCATATAGGTTTACGCTCCAATCTGCGGTGCCAGCGTTCGGTACCTGCTTCAGGATTTAATTTTGCAAGTGGCATAGCTTCAGCAGCTTCATTGGCAACCAATTTGGCATGGACGGCTGTTTTATATAAGTTATAAGCCATTACGATGACGCCTGTCAGGTATAATGCCCCGCCAACTGAACGCATTACGTGCATAGGCAAAATGCGCATGGTGGTCTCCAGGAAGCTTGGATATTTCAGGATACCTTCCGGAGTAAACTCTTTAAGCATCAAGCCTTGTGTGAAACCAGCCCAGTACATTGGTATCGCATAAAATAGGATACCGAGCGTACCGATCCAGAAGTGGAACGATGCCAGCTTTTTGGAGTATAGTTCGGTTTTATAAATTCTTGGAATTAGCCAATACAGGATGGCGAAGGTCAGGAAACCGTTCCAACCCAATGCGCCAACGTGAACGTGGGCGACGATCCAGTCGGTAAAGTGACCGATGGCATTAACCTGTTTTAACGAAAGCATCGGCCCCTCAAAGGTTGCCATACCGTAAGCGGTTAAACCAACCACCATAAATTTGAGGGTAACATCGTCGCGCACTTTATCCCATGCACCGCGAAGGGTGAGCAGACCGTTTATCATACCGCCCCAGCTTGGTGCAATAAGCATGATGGAAAACACCACACCTAATGATTGTGCCCAGCCCGGTAAAGTAGTATATAGAAGGTGATGAGGGCCAGCCCAGATATAAATAAATATAAGGGCCCAAAAGTGCAGGATACTTAATTTATAAGAATATATCGGCCTGTTAGCCATTTTTGGCAGGAAGTAATACATCATGCCCAGGTACGGTGTGGTCAGGAAAAATGCAACAGCGTTGTGGCCGTACCACCATTGCACCAAGGCATCCTGAACACCTGCGAACACCATATAACTTTTGAAGAAGCTAACCGGTATCTCGACAGAGTTAACAATATGTAATACCGCGATGGTAACAAAGGTGGCAATGTAAAACCAAACCGCTACGTAAATATGCCGTTCGCGACGTTTAATAATAGTACCGAACATGTTGATACCAAATACCACCCAAACAATGGTGATAAGGATATCGATCGGCCACTCCAGTTCAGCATATTCGTGAGACGTTGTAAGTCCGAGTGGTAAAGTAATAACCGCCGACAAGATGATCAGTTGCCATCCCCAGAAGTGGATCTTGCTTAATACATCGCTGAACATGCGGGCTTTCATCAGCCTTTGCAGCGAGTAATAAATGCCCATAAATATGGCGTTCCCCACAAATGCGAAAATCACCGCGTTGGTGTGCAGCGGACGTACACGCCCAAACGTTGTGTATTGGTTGTGCATGTTCATCTCGGGTTTGTACAGCTGAATTGCAACGATCAGGCCCACCAACATGCCGATGATGCCCCATATTACCGTCGCAATACCAAAATTCCGGACGATCTTGTTGTCGTAGTAAAATTTGTCTGGTTGCATAATTATTAGTGTTGTTTTATCGGGTGTAAAATTATCCTGAGCGTTTTGCCTGCCGAATGACATTGGTTGGACAGAAACGTGACGCTCGTCACTTTTTCTGTTCAGTCTCATCGGGTTCATCATCCAGCAGGATGCGTACCGAAGGGGTATACAGGTCATCGTGCTGACCATTACGCTGCGCCCAAAAAAAGGCGCCAAGGAAGACCATCGCCAGCAATACACTGCAACCGATCAGGAAGTAAATAATACTCATATTAGTTTTCTCTTTTTTGCCGCCAGGTGAGTGGCAAGGCTGGTAAATGATATAATGGTAAACGTGCTTAACGGCATAAGTATAGCGGCAATTAATGGCGATAGTTTCCCGCTAACTGCATAACTCAATCCAACTACATTATAGGTAAGGGAAATACAGAAGGAAATATATACTACATGCAAAGCATCTTTTGAAAATTTGAGAAATACAGGAAGTTTTTTGAGTGATCGCCCGTCCAAAATAGCGTCGCTGCCAGGGGAAAAGTTATTTACATTATCGGTAATGGCTATACCCAGATCACTTTGTTTTAAGGCGCCCGCGTCATTAAGGCCGTCGCCAATCATCATTACTTTATGACCATTCCGCTGAAGCTGTCTGATGAAGTCGAGCTTTTCCTGTGGGGTACGTTCAAAAAACATATCTTCCATTGGAAATACGGATGAAAGCGCCTCACGTTCATGCCCATGATCTCCCGATAATAGATACAAGCGATAAGTTGGTGAAAGCGACTTTACAGCTTTGATTCCATCACGGTATTGTTGCTGAATGGTGAAATAGCCGATATACCTTCCATCTATCGAAACATACACCTCTGTTTTTTGAGCTGACGGAGCTTCTACCTGAATCACATCAACAAATTTTGCGCTCCCAACTTTTATAAAACGACCGCCTACATCAGCTGTAATACCACGCCCCGGCACTTCGTAGTAGGAATTAGTATCCAGTTTAGAATAACTATTCAAGTGTTGACTTATAAGCTGGCTAAGTGGGTGCGTAGAATTAGCGCATACCGAATAAATCATTTGCTTTTCGGTATCGGTAGCGATGATATGTGCTGTTATAGTTGTATCGCCATTGATGGTGATGGTACCGGTTTTATCAAGAACAATAGTATCGATATGGGCCAGTTGCTCAACCACTGCAGTATTCTTAAGATAAAAAAGGTTTTTATCGAAAATGCTGACGGCAGCCGACATGGTAAATGGAGTACTCAAAGCGAGCGCGCAGGGACATGCGATGATGAGCACCGCAGTAAATGCCGAAATTGCTCTGGGTAAATCAAATGGAAACCATAAAAAAAAAGATCCAAAAGCGATCAGTAATAAAACTATGGTAAAATACTTGCTTATCTTCTCACTAAATGTTTGTGCCCGGTTTTCCTGTAAGCGGGTAAAAGCCTCATTGTTCCAAAGCCGGGTGAGATAACTTTGCGATACCGGCTTCACTACTTCCAGTTCAATTGCCTCGCCGGTTTGTCTGCCGCCTGCATAAACTACCTCGCCCAATACTTTATTTACAGGAACAGACTCGCCGGTAACGAAGCTAAAATCAACACGTGCATCACCTTTTAACAGAATTGCATCAGCGGGAATGATCTCGTTATTGCGAATCAGTATGCGCTGGCCAACGTGGATATCGGATAAGGGAACAGGCCGTTCGGTTTCTCCATCTATTACTTGTACAGCGACAGGAAAAAATGAACGGTAATCGCGCTCGAACGAGAGATGATAATAGGTTTTGCGCTGTACGAATTTACCAACCAATAAAAAGAAAACTAATCCGCACATCGTATCAGCAAAACCGGAACCAGTATGCGTCAGTATCTCAACTGCAGTGCGAATGAATAATACGGCAATACCCAATGCAAGCGGAAAATCGATATTTAATACCTTGTTTTTTAGGTTTGTCCATGCGGATTTAAAATACCCCGTACTACTATACAATAGCACCGGCAAACAAAAAGCCAGGTTAAGCCATCCAAAAAATTGACGGAAGGATTGTTCATAAACCGATATTCCCAAATACTCGGGAAAACTTAGCAGCATTACATTCCCGAAACAAAAACCAGCCACTGCTATTTTCTTTACCAGGCTATCTTTCTTATCAAAAGCCTGTTTCTTCACTACATCCTGCAGACTGATAAGCGGTTCGTAACCTATTTTGTCCAATAGGCTTACCACCTCGTACAGTGTAATCAGTTGGGTATCATAGCGGATATTTACTTGCTTGCGTAAAAAATCAACCCTGGAGTGATAAATGGCTGGATTAATCTTATTCAGATGTTCCAACAGCCAGATACAAGAACTGCAATGGATATCTGGAATATAGAAGGTGACAATAGTGAATTTTTCATCTGCATAGTCAATAAGCTCTCTGATAATAGATGATTCTTTTAAATAGTCCAATCGCTTACTAGCTTTCGCCTGGCTTACCCCTGGATGCTCGTTATAGGCATAATAACTGCATAGGCCGCTTTGATTTAAAATAGAATAGACCTCCTTGCATCCATTGCAGCAGAAAACTTTTTCGTCCTGCTCAATTTGTTCGTCGGCACAATCATTGCCGCAATGGTAGCAGGTGGTTTGTTGATCTATCTCCGCTTGTTTCATCTTTGATTTCTTTATTAGCCAAAGATGAAAGCTAACGACTTGCCAAAGAATGATGAAAAAAGCCCGGAAAAGTGATCCTGATCACTTTTCCGGGCTTTCATTTTTAATGTATTCAAATATACAGCCTGGCTATTACCTTCCAGGTACGACCAGTAAGGGAATATGAATATGATCGGCCATTTTTTGGGTATGACTGCCGATCAATATCTTGTCCAGCCAATCGTGTTTACGGTGCACCATGGCAAGGATATCTACATGCCCATGATCGCATAACCAATCTAGTCCGCGTTCAGCTTTATTACCTGTTACTATGCGATAGAAAATATTGGGATAATCAGCTTTGTTTGATAGCTCCACAAGTAACCTTTGTATGTGCTGTTTAAATTTATAAGTCGGGTCGTCTCCACTATAAATGTGGGAAAGCAGCAATTCGGCATTAAGTCTTTTCAGTAAAGGAATAAGCTTATAAATTGCTTCCAGGTCTCTCTCGGGATTTTTCAGATCAGTAGCAAAGGCTACTTTTTTGATTGGTTTAAGTGCAGCTGATGAGGGTACCAGGAGAAGGGGATTTTTTGTATTGTTTATCATTTGCCGGCTATGGTTGCCTATCAGGATGGTATCTAATTTACTTACTCCGTGTGTACCCATAACTATCAGTTCCACATCTCCCTTGTCAGTTATTTCCGTAACCACATCCACTACTCCTCCAATTTCAGACCTGCAAGTTATTTCGGGTTTGAAACTGCTACTGTTCGAGCCTTTTTGAAGTTCCTCTTTCAATAGCCTTAATTCGGTTGCTGAGCTTTCGAGCAGCTCGTCGTATTCCAACTGCGGCCAAACCAATATACCAGCTTGCGGCACTTCTGCCGGAACAATAAAAGCATTACACAAAACCATATCTGCTTTTACCTGCGATGCAATGGCGTAGCCATATTTGGCAGCATGTGCTGCATTAGCCGAAAAATCTGTTGCTATCAATATCTTTTTCATATCTGTCGGACTTAAATTTATTTTTGAGTTAATGTTTGAGTAGTATTATAAAGCGCCATTTCAAGGCTTTTATCAAGGTTATAAATGTCTTTGTAGGTAACTGTTACACCCTGTTTTACTTCACAGGTCAAATAAGTGATCTTTATTGGCACATGCTTTTTCAGTGAGATGTTCCTGGTGAGATGCCCATTGTAGGCTTTATGTAACAGCGGTATTTTGTTTTCATCGCCGCTGAATTTCAGGACCAGCTCGGCCAGGTGTTGTGCATTTTCAACCCGTATACAGCTGTGGCTAAATGCCCTTTCGTCTTTTTTGAAGAGTTGTTGCTCAGGAGTGTCGTGCAGATAGATGTCGTAAATATTCTGAAAGCGAAATACCAGGTTACCAAGGGCATTGTCGCAGCCAGACGACTGGCGTGCATAATAAGACTGTAGATGACGTTTTACATTTTGCAGATTAGCCTTAGTTGGGTTGACGTAAGTCCCCGACTTTTCATAAATTGTAAAATGATTATTGTCAAGATAGGCAGCATCCTTTAATGCTTTTGGCAGCAATTCTTTCACAAATATCTTTTGAGGGATCTTCCATTCGGGGTAAGTGGTAAAATAGGTGATCTCGCTGCTTAATGATGGTGTTTGTGCAGTCGGTTTACCGACTACTACCTTAAATTCGTAAGTAGTATCCGGTTGAATAAACTTCAGATTATATGATGGTATATTTACCTGTATATAGGCATTTTCACTGATCTCCGCCCAGCGCAGGCGTTCCATATTAATAGCAATTTTCCTTACTTCGCTTTCAGGTATTTCATAACAATCTTCCTGATACATGCCTTTCAGTTGGCGCAGCCGGTCTTGCATAGCAGCATATTGTTTTGATTTTGGCTGAACACTTAATATTGCATTCATGAAATCACTTTGCTTACGGGCGTCTGCCAGGGCATCTTCTGCATGGAAGGGTAACATTAAACCGGCGTCTATCTTATCAGTATAATACACAGAGTTAAGTTTGCCGTAATGCAAATTGTTCATAAAGGTAATCATGGCATCGCTGAGCAGGATATCGAACTTGGCTTTGTCGCTGTTTCCGATCTTAGCCGGCTCTTCAAGCATTTCATGAAGCGGTTTGTATAATAATTCTTTTGGATGATAGTCATCATGCGACAACCCGTATTGCAATACACAGTCCAGCAACAACATCGCTTCCCAGGTTTGCTTTGGACTGCTTTGTTCCTTTACCCAGGCTGCTTCGTCATTATTAGAATCGTAAAATCGCTTTACCGAATTGGGGAAATACAAACCCAATGCCTTGGCATTGCCGCCATTCAAATATTGTTGAATAAAAGCGGCTACTGATGTGTCTTTGCGTACAACATTGCCGATTTTCCTCACTTTTTCACTGTTGCACGAAGCGTCGCTTTGCAAAACAATAAATATTCCTAAAACTGCAAGCAAAATTTTGCCCGTTTTAATACCTTGTATGTAGTTAAAAAACCTTTTCATATCCCTTGTTTTTATAATGTAAAATTGGGCAATGAAGAGCCTGGAAATAATGACGGATGTCACTTATTGCACTGATTGAAAGCACGATACAGAGTGGGCTAAAATAAAAAAGCGCCCACACATTACATGCGGCGCTTCGATCGGGATATATATGGTTGATTAGTTGGCAAATGCAAATTGGTTCAATAGCTTATTTGATACCGATGCTTGCTGGACCAGGTAAAATATCTCTCTTTTTAAATCTTTATATTCTGAAAACAGTTCGGTAACCATATATTCGAGCCTGATCTGTTTTCCGGCAACCTGAGTGGCGTCCTCGGGAATAATGTCTTCGGCCATTAACTCGAGTTGTTTTATTTGATCGCTTAATGAACATTCTAATTGAGTTTTCTCTTCATCAAGCCGTGTAAGGTCATTATTTA
>Ga0310811_10002758_pt1 | contig 21946 bp, 23 predicted proteins | sample YCmetagenome_FD_207642 | JGI IMG/M metagenome (GOLD analysis project Ga0310811, IMG submission 207642) | Soil microbial communities from experimental microcosm in Duke University, North Carolina, United States - YC | ecosystem: Engineered > Artificial ecosystem > Soil microcosm > Unclassified ...
CCTCTCCTGTTGCGACGTCGAGGCCGTTGGTTCGGTCTTCTGTTATGCGATCCCGGGAAGAGAAAGACGTCGCAACCAGGAAGGGAAGCGTCGTGCTCTGTCTTCACTCACCGGATGGTCCTTGGTGCCTCCTGAGGAGGTTTCGCACCCTCTGCATCCGGTCGGATCGCTTAGGCGCCCCACTGCTCGCGAGTCCAGTGGGGCCGCCTGAGCGACGCGATCACACTGCGCGCCCGCGCGTTTCCGAACAAGGGGGCTGTGGAGAAATGGAGCCGTTATGGAGCCCTGTGCAGAGAACCTGTGCAAAGACGCGAATGCGCGAAAAGAATCAGCGTTCCTTCTGCCGTCACCCCGCAGAAGCGCGTAAGCGCATGACTCGGTGTCGCGCCGCAAGCCGATGATCTCGCATGAACGATGCGCGACGACGATGCTGGCACGGCGCGCGCGGCACCCGTAGATTGCGCCGATGCCGCACCCTCGCCCGCGATCGCGCCGATGACACGCCGCGCACGACTGCGCGCCGCGTGGCTCGAGCTGCCGCCGCCGGTGCGCGGCGCCCTGCTGATGATGGTCTCGGCGGCGAGCTTCGCGCTGATGGCGGGCGTCATCCGCCATCTCGCGGATCACATACATCCGTTCGAGATGGCGTTCTTCCGCAACCTGTTCAGCCTGCTGATGATGGCGCCGTGGGTGCTGCGCGGCGGCTTCGCGCGCCTGCGCACCGCCAGCATCAACAAGTACGGGCTGCGCGGGCTGATGTCGATCATCGCCATGCTGAGCTGGTTCTACGGCCTCGCGATGATGCCAATCGCCGAGGCGACCGCGCTGTCGTTCACGGCGCCGATCTTCGCCTCGATCGGCGCGATCCTGTTCCTCGGCGAGCACATGGGCGTGCGGCGCTGGAGCGCGATCATCATCGGCTTCGTCGGCGCGATGATCATCCTGCGCCCCGGCTTCCACGAGGTGACCTGGCCGGCGCTGGTCGTGCTCGGCGGCTCGGCCGCCGTCGCGGGCTCGATCATCATGGTCAAGATCCTGTCGCGCACCGAGCCGTCGAACGTGATCGTCACCTACATGGGCATCTATCTCGTGCCGATGTCGCTGATTCCGGCGCTGTTCGTGTGGACGACGCCGTCGGGCACCGACTGGCTGTGGCTGGTCTTCATCGCCGGCATCGCGACCGTCGGCCAACTCGGCATCACCTATGCCTATGCGACCACCGAGGCCACCGTCGTGCTGCCGTTCGACTACGCGCGCCTGCCGTTCGCGGCGGCGATCGCCTACCTCGCTTTCGACGAGGCGCCCGATCGCTGGACGTGGCTGGGGGCCGCGGTGATCGCCGGATCGGCGATCTACATCGCGCGGCGCGAGGCGCAGCGGGCCACGCAGAAGGTCGCGGCGACGGCCGCGGTGACGCGGTGACGCGGAGAAAAGGACTAAGCGCGATCTCGTGCCGGCGCGAGCTGATCCATGATGTGCGCGAGCTTGATGTCGCGCTCGCTGACGCCCTCGATCTCGTGGGTCGCCAGCACGACTTCAACGCGGTTGTAGACGTTCAACCACTCCGGGTGGTGATCCATCTTCTCGGCGATCAGCGCGACGCGAGTCATGAACGCGAACGCCTCGCCGAAGTCGGCGAAGTGGAAGGTCTTGCGGATGGCGTCGCGATCGGTGACCTCGACCCAGCCCTTGAGCTCGCGCAGCGCGACCCGCCGCGCCTCGCCGGTGATGTGCTCCGGCTGCTCCCGCCTCTCGCGCACCTCAACCATGTCGGCCTCCTGCCCGCCTGATCGCGAACCTCGTCCACCAACGATGCCGCAGCTTGGCGGTCGCTAGCAAGTTGGTGATTTGGGCAACCGGCGCTAGTTTTGACGCATGGTCGCACCAACCATCACCGCTCCCACCCTGGCCGACATCGAGGCCATCGCCCGCGCCGAGCTCGCGCGGTTGCCCGAGCCGTTCCGGCACCATGTCCGCGATGTCGTCGTGCGGGTCGAGGATTTCTGCGACGCCGAGATCGAGCGTGAGATGGGCCTCGACAGTCCATTCGATCTGCTGGGGCTCTATCAAGGAGTATCACTGGGCCAAAAAAGTGTGGTCGATGTTCCCCAGGACATCGACCGCATCTTCCTCTACCGGCGACCGATACTCGACTACTGGTGCGAGGGAACCGACACGCTCGACCACGTCGTGCGCCACGTGCTGATCCACGAGATCGGCCATCACCTCGGCTTCAGCGACGACGACATGGAGCGGATCGAACAGTCCGCGGAGTGATTGTCAGCGCGCTCTGTATTAGCGAACCCTCGGATGCCGCCCCTCACCCGGCTACGGGTAGGTTCGGCCCTCCGCAACCCTCTCTCCGTCGGAGAGAGGGAACGGTGACGGGGATTTTCGCTCGACGCGATTCCGCATCAGCGCTCCACCGCGAAGCCGAGCGCGCCGTTGAGCGGAAACTCAACCTCGGCGTGATACGTCGGTCCGCTGCGACCGAGGATGCTCGAGAACAGCACGAACTGCTCGACGCGGAAGGGCGCCGCGCGCAACAGCCCGTTGGCGCCGAGGAACGCGGCGACACGGTCGCGCGACACGGTGTCGTCGAGCCGGGCGAGCGTGATGTGCGGCTGGAAGCGCCGGTCCTCGGATTTGACACCGGCGCGGCGCAACGCCGCCTCGATGCTGGTCTGAAGCTGGTTCAGCGCCGGGTTCGACTCGACCGCCGCCCACAGCATGGTCGGCTTGCGGCCGCGTTCGAAGTGGCCGACGCCGGCGATGGTGAGATCGAACGCCGGCGCGCGCACGCCGGCGAGCGCGGTCGCGATGTCGTCGAACGACGATTCCGGCACCTCGCCGATGAACCGCAGCGTGAGATGCATGTTCTCCTCGGGCACCCAGCGCGCGCCGGGCAGGCCGCCGCCGATCGCGATCAGGCGATCGCGGATCGACTGCGGCAGCTCGAGCGCGCAGAACAGCCGGATCATGCGAAGCCCTCAGCCGGCGCGGCGCGCGCCGTTGGCCACCGCGCGCTTCAGGAGGGCGTCGATCGACGGCATGATGCGCTTGACGATGATGTCGACGCCCTCGGCATTGGGATGGATGCCGTCGCCCTGGTTGAGCGCGGGATCGAGCGCCACGCCGTCGAGGAAGAAGGGGTAGAACACGACGTTGTATTTCTTCGCGAGATCGGCGAACACCGCATCGAACTCGCGGCCGTAGGCGTCGCCCATGTTGAGCGGCGCGTGCATGCCCGCGAGCAGCACCGGAATGCCGCGTTTCTTGAACGCATCGAGGATCGCCGTGAGGTTGGTGCGCATCTGCTCGGGTGCCACGCCGCGCAAGGCGTCGTTGCCGCCGAGCTCGACGATTGCCGCGTCCGGCTTGTCGGAGCCGTTGAGGGTCCAGTCGAGGCGCGCGCGCGCCGCGGCGCTCGTATCGCCCGAGACCGAAGCCTCGATCAGCGAGACCGGGTGCCCCGCGGCCGCCATTGCCGCGGTGAGGCGCGCCGGAAACGCCTGTTCGCGCGGCAATCCGTAGCCGGCGGTGAGGCTGTCGCCCAGGATCAGGATCCGCGGGGTGGTTTCTTCAGCGTGTGCGGGCGCCGGGGCGACGACGCCGGTTGCCGCAGGAATGCCAAAAAGTGCCAGGCACAATGTTGCGGCGGCGCCCGCCAGCACGCGCCGCCGATTGACGTCGCGCGGGGGGACCGCCACATATCGAGACTTAGAAGAACGAGCCTCGCACATCGGTGAGGACGTCGACGTGCCGGCGCGTCGACGTCGAGCCCAAAGCAAATCCCGGATCTGAAGTGATTTAATGCGCAACGGAACGACCTCCGACACGACCGCAACAACGACCGCGATGCTCGACCTTCGCGACGTGCGCCTCACCTTGGAAAGTGGCGCCGGCGAAGTCAACATCTTGCGCGGCGTCAATCTGGTGGTTCCGCGTGGCCAGACCGTAGCGGTGCTGGGACCATCGGGCTCCGGCAAGTCGTCGCTCCTCATGGTTGCCGCGGGAATCGAGCGCGCGACCGCCGGCCGCATCACGATCGCCGGCACCGACATCACGACACTCAACGAGGACGGCCGCGCGGCATTCCGGCAGCGCCACATCGGCGTCGTGTTCCAGGCGTTCCATCTCGTGCCGGCGATGACCGCGCTCGAGAACGTCATGGTGCCGATGGAGATTGCGGGCCACCGCGACGCGCTCAAGCGGGCGCGCGCGGCGCTCGAGTCGGTCGGGCTCGATCATCGTCTCGGCCATTATCCGACGCAGCTCTCGGGCGGCGAGCAGCAGCGCGTGGCGCTCGCGCGCGCGTTCGCGATGGAGCCCGAGCTGGTGCTCGCCGACGAACCGACGGGCAATCTCGACGGCGAGACCGGACACACGGTGGCGAACCTCCTGTTCGGCATGAGCCGCAAGCGCGGCACGACGCTCCTCCTCGTGACTCACGATCCGGAGCTCGCGACCCGTTGCGGCCGCATCCTCAACATGCACGACGGCAAGCTCGTCGAGGCGGACGAGCAATGAAAATGGGCGAGCAATGACGATGGGATTGGCCGCGCGCTTCGCCCGCCGCGACCTGCGCGGCGCGGCGTTGTCGTTCCGGTTCCTGTCACTGTGCCTGACCCTCGGCGTCGCCGCCATTGCCGCCGTCGGCGTATTCGCGGCGGCGGTCGAGGAAGGTCTGTTGCGCGACGGCCGCGCGCTGCTCGGCGGCGACCTCGAGTTCCGCGTCATCCAGCGCGCCGCCAACCCCGACGAGCGCGAAGCGCTCGACCGCCTCGGCACCGTCTCCCACGTCATGACGATGCGGGCGATGGCCGAGGCGAAGGGAACGCCGAAGCGGGTGCTGATCGAGCTCAAGAGCGTCGACCACGCGTATCCGCTGGCCGGCACCGTCGGCCTCGACCCGGCCATGGATCTCGGGCAGGCGCTCGCGCCGCAAGATGGCGTGTTCGGCGCCGTCGCCGCGTCGGGTTTCGGCTCGCGCCTCGGCATCGACGTCGGCGACCGCTTCACCGTCGGCAAAGCGACCTTCGAGCTGCGGGCGATCCTGCAGTCGGAGCCCGACCGTGGCGCCGACGCGCTGAGCTTCGGGCCGCGGGTGATGGTGAGCGAGGCCGGCATCGAGTCGACCGGCCTGGTGCGTCCGGGCAGCATGATCCGCCACGGCTATCGGCTCGCGCTCACCGACCGCACGCCCGACCAGGCGGCGCAGACCTTCGCCGAGGAGTTCCCGAAATCGGGCTTCCGTCCCCGTTCGCTGGCCGAGGCGACGCCGCAGGCCAAGACCCAGGTCGAGCGCGTGCGCGTGTTCCTGACGCTGGTCGGATTCGCGTCGCTGCTGGTCGGCGGCATCGGCGTCGCCCAGTCGGTGCAGAGCCACCTCACCCAGAAGCGCCCCACCATCGCCATTCTCAAGTCGCTCGGCGCCTCGTCGGCACTGATCGGCCGCACCTACGCGGTCGAGGTCGCGACGATGGCGGCAATCGGCATTGTCGCCGGGCTGGCCCTCGGCGCCGTCTGCGCGATCGTCGCCGCGGAGGTCGCGGGCGACCTGCTGCCGCTCGCGTTCACCGCCCGCGCCGTCGTCGAGCCGCTCGCGTCGGCCGCTCTCGCCGGGATTCTCGCGACGTTCGCGTTCACCGTGCCGCCGCTTGCCCGCGCCCGCGCCGTGTCGCCGGCGATCCTGTTGCGCGGCGAGACCGACGGCGACGGCCGCCGCACGCCGTGGACCGCGTGGCCATGGGCCGCGGCCGCACTGGTGATGCTGATCGCGATCTTCGCGCTCGAGGCCCCCGATCGCCGCATCGTCCTCTACGCCGCCGTCGGCACGCTCGCCGCGGCCGCCATCCTGGTCGGCCTTGGCGTCGCGGTCCGGCGCATCGGCGGCGCCCTGCACGAGCATCTCGCCGCGAGCGGCACGGGCGACACACGTCTCCGGCTCGCGCTCGCCAACCTGGCGCGCCCCGGCTCGGCGACCGTTCCGGTGACGATCGCGCTCGGCCTCGCCATGACCCTGTTCGTCTCGCTGGTCGAGGTCGAGAGCAACATGCGGCGCGAGATCGAGGAGCGGATCCCCGATCGCGCACCCGCGTACTTCTTCATCGACATTCCGCCCGAGGACGGCCGCACGTTCGATTCCGCCGTGTGGTCGGTGCGCGGCGCCGAAGCGATCGAGCGGCGGCCGATGGTGCGCGGCCGCATCGTCGCCGTGAACGACACGCCGATCGAACGCGTCAACATCGCGCCCGGCGCGCGCTGGGTCGCCGACGGCGACCGCGGCCTCACCGTGGCGCCGATGCCGCCGACGGGCACGCACATCGTCGCCGGCGAATGGTGGCCGTCGGACTATTCGGGCCCGCCGCTGATCTCGTTCGACGCCCGCGCGGCGCAGGGATTCGGCGTCGGAGTCGGCGACACGCTGACGCTCAACATTCTCGGACGCGAGATCACGGGCCGCATCGCCAACCTGCGGGCGATCGACTGGACCAGCTTCGGCGTCAACTTCGCGATGATGCTATCGCCGGGCGCGCTCGACGGCGCGCCGATGTCGGACATCGCCGCCGTCTACACGACGCCCGACGCGGAGGACGCGGTCGCCGATGCGGTCGCCGACAAGTTGCCGGCCGTCACCGCGATCCGCGTCCGCGAGGTGCTCGACAGCGCAATCAGCCTGCTCACCCGCATCGCCGGCGCGACGGAGACGGTCGCTGCCGCCGCGGTGGCGGCCGGGCTCCTCGTGCTGATCGGCGCACTCGCCGCCGCGCGCCGGGCCCAGCTCTACGAAACCGCAGTGCTGCGCGCGGTCGGCGCGAGCCGCGCGACGATCATCGGCATCGCCGCCATCGAGCACGCGATCATCGGGCTGGTCGCGGTGATCGCCGCGGCGATCCTCGGCACCGTCGCCGCGTGGGCGGCCGTGCGTTACGCCATCGGCATGGAGTGGAGCTTCGCTCCGCTGCCGGCGCTGATCGCGATCCTGGCGACGATGGCCGCGACCGGAGCGTTCGGCGCGGCCGCCGCGTGGCGGCTTCTCGCCGTCCCGGCAGCGCGGCTGCTGGCGGCCGATTCTGCGTAAGCCTACTCATGAGTATTTTGTGAAAAGTCAATTACTTAAACGGCCAAGCCCGCTTTTGGCGGCCGTCCGGTTCGCCTTGAAAACGGCTCCGCTCGTGCCATATTCACGGGCAGGAATATTCACCGCTCAACCTCCGGTCTCAACTCAACAGGGAACTGCCTCCATGGACCTCGGACCCGAGAACCGCCGCTACATGTCGCGCGCCCAGGCGGAAGCCGCGGGCATCGACGTCGGCCTGCGCCAGTACATGCTGCAGGTCTACAACTACATGGCGTCCGGTATCGCGCTGACCGGCATCGTCGCCTACCTCACCGCATCGTACGAGCCGCTGCGCACCTTGATCTTCACCACGCCCTTGATGTGGGTGGTGATGTTCGCACCGCTCGCCGCCGTGTTCTTCCTCTCGTTCAAGATCAACAGCATCAAGTTCTCGACCGCACAGACCGTCTTTTGGATCTACGCGGGCCTGATGGGGCTGTCGCTCGCGTCGATCTTCCTGGTGTTCACCGGGACCAGCGTCGCGCGCGTGTTCTTCATCACCGCCGGCACCTTCGGCGCGATGAGTCTCTACGGCTACACCACGAAGCGCGACCTGTCGCAGTTCGGCTCGTTCCTGATGATGGGGCTGATCGGCATCATCCTCGCCTCGCTGGTGAACCTGTTCCTCGGCTCGACCGGATTGCAGTTCGCGATCTCGGTGATCGGCGTGCTGGTGTTCGTCGGCCTCACCGCCTACGACACCCAGCGGATCAAGGAGCTCTACAGCGAGATTGACGACTCCGAGGTCTACGGCAAGAAGGCGATCATGGGGGCGCTGACCCTCTATCTCGACTTCATCAACCTGTTCATCATGCTGATGCAGCTTCTCGGCAACCGCCGCGACTGACGCCGTCGGCAACCGACGAGACGGATCGGGGGACCCCAAAGGTCCCCCGATTTTTTTGTGCGCTACTTTTGGGCCTTCTCGGCCCCGGTGAACGCGCCCTTGATGCCCTGGGCCAGGTCCTCTGGGCTCGTGCCGGTGCGGAACAGCGCCGTGAGCTTGCCGTCGGGGCCGACGAGATAGATCAGCGACGTGTGATCCATGAGGTAGTCGCTGCCCTCGCCTTCGGCCTTCTTGTAGTAGACCCGGTATTCCTTGGCGACCTGGGCGATCTCGTCGGCGCTGCCGGTGAGGCCGACGAAATCGGAGCCGAACGAGGCGAGATAGCTCTTGAGCTGCTCGGGCGTGTCGCGCTCGGGATCGATCGTGATGAACACCGGCACGATCCGCACGCGGATGCCGAGCTGGTCGAGCGCCAGCGCCATGGTGTTGAGCTCGGTCGGGCAGACGTCCGGGCAATACGTGTAGCCGAAGTAGAGCAGCATGTACCGGCCGCGGAAATCCGCGTCGGTGACGCGCTTGCCGTTCTGGTCGGTGAGGCTGAACGGGCCGCCGATCGAGACCTCGGGACCGATGCGGATCTGGCCCGGGACCGCGGTTTCGACGGGCGCGCGGTCGCGGACCCTGAGGGCGATGATCGCGGCGGCAATGCCGAACGCCATCACCGAGGCGGCGGCGATGAGCAGCAGGAACGAGCGACGGGACATGCGGATCACGCGGGCAATGATGGACGGGGCGGGGCGGTTTTGACCGCGCGGGACACGCGGGCCTAAACTTCGGGAAAACGACAATACAACGACAATATCCGGGAGGCACCACCATGCGGGGCAAGTCAGGCATTCGAGGCGGTTCACGGCGCGGCAAGCGCGCGGTCCTCAGGGCACGGAGCGCGGGCCGCACCGCGCCGAAGCGCACCGTCGGGTCCCCGGCCAAATCCAATGCGCGCGGCATCCGTTCGCCGTCGATGACCGAGGCCGAATGGCAGGCCCGCGTCGACCTCGCCGCGTGCTACCGGCTGATCGCCCACTACGACATGGACGACCTGTTCGCGACCCACATCTCGGCCCGCGTCCCGGGCGGCGACGAGCATTTTTTGCTCAATCAGCGCGGCATGCTGTTCTCGCAGGTGACGGCGTCAAGCCTGGTCAAGGTCGATCTCTCGGGAAAGGTGATCTTCCCGAAAGGCGCGCTCATCAACGAGGCGGGCTACGTCATCCACTCGGCGGTGCACGGCGCGCGGCCCGACGTCAAATGCGTGATCCACACCCACACCGTCGCCGGCATGGCGGTGTCGGCGATGAAGGAAGGGCTGCTGCCGCTCTGCCAGAAGTCGATGCGCTTCCACGGCCGGCTCGCCTACCACGACTTCGAAGGCAAGGCGACGAATCTCGACGAGCGCTCGCGGCTGGTGCGCGATCTCGGCATGCACAATACGATGATCCTCCGCAACCACGGCCTGCTGACCTGCGGCGCGACCGTCGTCCAGACCTTCAAGCGGATGCACGCGCTCGAGAAGAGCTGCAAGACGCAGCTCGCGGCGCTGGCGACCGGGCGTCCGATCGACATCCTGTCGGAGAACCTGCTCGAGTACACGGCGAGCCAGTTCGACCACGACGACGTGCCGAGCGCGACGCGGCCGAGCGGCTGGGAATCGCTCCTCGAGATGCTCGACCGCATCGACCCCAGCTATCGGGAATAGCGCGACGCCAATCGTAACCCGCGCGCCGCACGTTTGCGGCATGCGCGTTTTCCCGCCCGGAGCACCGCGCGTTTGCGGCGCGCGCGAATTCTGTCATGCTGCGCGGCATGGACGACAGTAAACCGCGCCGCGACCGCCCCCCATCCCGCAGGAAGACCGCTCCGCACGAGCCCCACGCGCACGAACCGCATCCGGCGCCGCAGATGCACGTCGAGAAGCTCGCGTTCCACAGCAAGGACTTCCTCGATTCGCGACCGGCCCGCACGCTGCGCATCCTCGCCGAGTACGTCGAGCCCGAGGCGCGGTTCGCCGAGCAGGACGTGCGCGACACCATCGTGTTCTTCGGCTCTGCGCGCATCCTGTCGCGCGAGCGGGCCGAGGCGGCGCTCGCGAAGGCGCGCAAATCCGGCGACGACATCGAGCACGCCGAAGGCCAGCTTCAGATGTCGCGCTACTACGAGGACACCCGCGAGCTCGCCAAGCGGCTCACCACATGGTCGAAGAATCTGCACGCGCCGGGCCGGCGCTTCGTCGTCTGCTCGGGCGGCGGGCCCGGCATCATGGAGGCGGCCAACCGCGGCGCCTCGGAAGCGCGCGGCATCAACATCGGCCTCAACATCCAGCTGCCGTTCGAGCAGCACGCGAATCCGTACATCACCCGCGCGCTGAATTTCGACTTCCACTACTTCTTCATGCGCAAGTTCTGGTTCGCGTACCTGGCGAAAGCGATGGTGTGCATGCCGGGCGGCTTCGGCACCCTGGACGAGCTGATGGAGATCCTGACGCTGGCCCAGACGCTGAAGGTGAAGAAGAAGCTGCCGATCGTGCTCTACGGCGCGAGCTTCTGGCGCGAGGTGGTCGACTTCAACGCGATGGTGAAGTACGGCACGATCTCGCGCGATGACCTCGACCGGGTCTTCCGCACCGATTCGGTCGACGAGGCGTTCGACTTCCTCACCCACGAATTGAAGCTGCTGATCGGCGACCTGCCCTCGGTCACCGCGTCGGCGAGCAAGGATCCGGCCGACCGCGACGATGGGTAGCGACGAGGGCTAGCGCCGGCCGCGCTCGCGGCGCCGACGCTCGGCACGGGTGAGCGGAGGCGCGGGCGGACGCGGACGGAAGCGGGCGCGCAGCATGCGAGCGAGGCGGCCGACCCCGTAGGCCAGGGCCAGCGCGCCGAAGAACCACAGCAGGGCGACGGGATCGAGAGCGGCCATCATGGTGCCCTTGGGCGGTCCGGCTCTGCGGCGTTCGATTGGGAGGGGAATGGTGCCGGCGGAGGGAATTGAACCCCCGACCCGCGCATTACGAATGCGCTGCTCTACCCCTGAGCTACGCCGGCGCCAGAAAAATCCGACCTCGTCTGACGGACCGAACCGTCACGGTCGCTTCGGGTCGGCCCGAAGTGCCGTCTTTCTTTCACGAAACGCTTGTCGCTACAATAGCTTCGTTTTCCGGTCAATGCCGGGGCGCGCGGACCCCGCACATCGGCCGGCGACAACGGAGCTTTGCGGCAGCGTTCGAGCCATCATCACAGACCGGGCAGCAAAGCCGATATTCCCCAACGGAGCCTTAACGGTCCCTCCATGGTCCCGAACGGACCGCGACCGGCCCATCCGCGAGCCCGCACATGAACATCAAGCCGCTCTACGTCTACAAGGCCGCGCACTTCTCGCCCGAGACCTGCGACCGCATCATCATGGAAGGCGAGAAGCTCAAGATTCTCACCGGCGCCACGCTCGGCCTCGAGGGCAAGCTCGGCGCCAACACCGACGTGCGCGATTCCAAGCTCGCCTTCTTCCAACTCGAGAAGCAATTCCAGTGGCTCTACGACACTGTGCTCGAGCCGGTGTTCGCCGCCAACAAACAGCAGTGGCACTTCCACATCTCGGCGTGCGAGCCGATGCAGTACACGACCTACGAGTCCGGCCAGTTCTACTCGTGGCACGTCGACCAGCACTCGGAGCCCTACTCCGACGGCATGTTCAAGGGGATGACACGGAAGCTGTCGATCACCATCCAGCTCACCGAGCCCGACGACTACGACGGCGGCGACTTCGAGATCCGCGATTACTGCGACTACGATTCAGTGCAGACGATCAAGGGCTTGCGGCCGCGTGGGTCGCTCCTCGTCTTTCCGTCGTTCCTGATGCACCGCGTGACGCCGGTGACCCGCGGCGTCCGCCGCTCGCTGGTGTGCTGGATCGTCGGCCCGCCGTTCACCTGATCCGCGTGGACCGGTCAGCTAGCGAAGCGCGGCGGCGCTTTCCATCGGCGCCTCAGGCGCCGTCTCGACCGGCGGCGTGGTGACGCGGCCCGGGCTCCGCCACTCGAAGCCGTCGAACGTCCCGCAGTTGCCGCAGCGCTCGGTCCACTGCCGGGCGACATGGCCGCAGGCGCGGCAGGTCCACGCCTCGTCGGCGCGTGCCGACGCCGCCTGGCGCAGCCACTGCAGCTCGGTTTCGTGGTTGCCGTGCTCCGATACCTCGAGGCTGGCGAACCGCCGATAGAGCCCGGCGGGCGCGTTCTCACCGTAGAGATCGCGCGCGGCATGCATGTGGTCGCGGGCAACGCCCCACAGGCCCGCCGACATCGCCGCATCGGCCAGTCCGATCTGCACCTCGGGCGAGCGCGGCGCGATCTTCACCAGCTTTTCCATGCGCGTGACACGCTTCAGCGGTTCCTCGCCCGAACCGCCGAGCCCCGCGTAGGCCGCAATCAGCTCCGGGTGGGCGTGATGGCCGATCGCGCGCTCGAGTGCGGTGCGGGCACGGCGCTCGCTGCCGTCGCGCAGCTCGAGGGCGGCGAGCCGAGCCGCCGCCGGGGCGAACTCGGGCGCGAGCTCGTTGGCACGGCGCGCGTAGCGGAGCGCATCGTCATCGAGACCTGTCGCCGCCATCTCGTCCGCCTTGGCGAGCCACAGCGCCGAGCGCTTGCGCGCCGCGTCGCCCGCGGTGAGCGCATGCTTGCGCACGGCGCGGCGCAGGATCTGCTCGGCCTCGTCGGTCGCGCCGCTCCGCACCTTGAGATCGAACAGCGTGTCGGCGACCCAGCCCGAATCCGGCTTCAGCGCGTTGGCGCGCTCGGCCAGCAGCAGCGGATCGGTGCCCGGCGGCGCCTCGCCGCGGCTTGCCAGCAGCAGCATGCCGCGCAAGCCCAGGAACTCGGTCTCGGGATGCTTCATCATTGCCGCAAACGCCTGCGCCGCGTCGATGCGGTCGTGCGCGAGCTGCGCGGCCTGCGCCCGCAGCAGAAGCCCGAGCGGCAGCTCGGGATCGAGCGAGGCGATGCGCTTGGCGGCGGCGCGGGCGCCCTGGTGATCGCCGGCGGCGACGGCGGTCAGGCCATGGGACAGCGTCGCCAGCGCCTTGTCGCGGCCCCGTCCCGCGCGCCAGGCTCGGACCCGACCCGGCACGCCGAACACCCACAACAGGATCCACGTGACCAACGCGACCGCGAGCACCAGCGCCGTCGCGAGCATGGCGCCGGTCGCGACCGAAAGATCGTAGCGGTAGCCGCGCCACACCATCGAGACGGAGCCCGGGTTGGCGCCGAACCAGCCGGCGACGAACAGAAGCGCGGCAAGGATCGCGATGAATACCGCGAGCCGGAACAGGCGGCGGACGGTTCTCATGGTTCCTCCGTCGCAGCGCCGTTCGCGTCGGACGGCGGCTCTTGCTGCGAGCCCGACGCGACGCCTTTGACGAGATCGGCGAGCGCATCGATCGCATCGTCGGCGCCGACGCGCGCCCGCGCCGCGGCGACCCAGGCGAGCGCCGTGTCGGCGGCACCGCCCGTCAGCGTCGTCATCTCCGAGATCGCACCCGCGACGTCGCCGTCACGGACCTTGGCCTCGGCGCGCGCGACGACGGCGGCCGGCGCATCGCCGCCGTCTTCGTCGGCCGAGGGCACGTCGGCATCGGGCGTCGGCCGCACGATCACCAGCGCGCGGACGCGCGCGAGCAGCGCCTGCCACCAGTTGCCGCTGTCTTCGATCATCGCCGCGCGGACGATGTCGCTGCCCTGCGCTTCCAGCGCCTCGTGCAGCTCGGCGCGCGTCGGGATCCCGCTCTCGGCCCACTGACGCAGCCCCTGCAGCCGCGCGACGGCCGCGTCGTTGCCGGCGAGCACCGCGTAGGCATCGTCGTACTCGCGCTCGAACGGCATGCCACGCTCGAGCGCCGTGCGCAGACGACCGACAACGCCGGCCACGCGCACCGTCAGCTCGAGGCGATCGCTGGTCGCCTGGACGTTGCGCTCGGCAGTGTCGGCGCGCTTGCGCTCGGATGCGACGGCATTTTCGAGCGAGGCCACGCGTGCCTCGAGCTGGGCGATCTGGGCATCGGCCGCCGAGTTCGGCGCGGGCTGCGACGGCGGCGTCGGTTGCGCGGCGAGCCGGCGCTCGAGCTCGGCGATGCGCGCGGCGAGATCGCCGGCGTTTGAGGGAGTCGAGGCGCCGGACTCGTTCGAGGGCGCAGGCAACGAGGGCGCAGGCGATGATGGCGCGGGCGGCGCAGGCGGTATCGATGCGGTCGGCGGCTCGGCCGGAGCGGGTTCGGGCGCCGAGGCGGCGGGCGGCTGCGGGGCCGGAGGCGGCGGCGCCTCGGGGGCGGGCGCCGGCCGCGTGGTTTGAGCGGGCAGCGAGCGCACGACGACCTCGTTGCGCTGGCGCATGCGGTCCCAGGCGAGCAGCCCCCCGCCGCCGATGACGATCAGCGCCAGCGCGAGAATGAGCAGCCGCTGCGCGCCACGCGCGTCGTGACGGGACGGCTTGTCGGGCGTGTCGTCGGGCGGCGGAAGCGAAGGTTCGGTCATCCAGTGCCTAGTTCGTCAGGCCGACGCCGCCGAGGGAATCGATCAGCGCGTCGGTTGTCGGCCGGGCCGCGGTGACGAAGCGGGCGAACGGCAGGGACGTCAACGCATCGGTGACCGCCGGCGACAATCCGAACGACACCATCGATGCCGTCGCCGCCCTCAGTCCTGACGCTTCGATCAGCGTAACAAACGTTCGCGCCGTGCGTGGAGAGAAAAAAAGGGCAGCGGCAATCCCGCGCTCGGCCAACAGCCGCTGGGTGTACTCACCCAGGGCGTCGGCGGGAACCGATTTGTAAAGGACGGCGCGACGGACGCTGTGACCGGTAGCGTCGAGCAGACCGGCGAGATCCCGCGCAACGGCTGAGCCGGACACATGGAGGATCGGACCGCGCTCAGCCGGCGCCTGCACCGCGATCAGGCGCGCCAGATCCTCGATCGCACCTTCGCCGACGGTCACGTTCGCGAACCCGGCGGCCCGGGCCGCCGCCGCCGTCGCCGCACCCACCGCGAACGCGGGCAACGCGCGCGACACCTCCGCCTCGCCCCGGGCTGCGGTCAGCGCCCGCACTCCGTTGGCCGAGGTGAAGACAATCGCCTGGATACCGGCCGCATCGACCGTCACCCCAGGGATCGGTCGGATCGCGATCAGAGGCTCGACCACCGGGGTTAGGCCCTTCGCCTCGATGCGAGGGATCAACGCCCGCGCCTGCTCGGCCGGCCGGGTGACCAGCACGCGGGTCATCGCTGCGCGGCTTCGTAGCGCGACTGGAGCCGGGCAAAAAAGTCTTCGCCGGCGGCAGCGCGGATCTCGGCGCCGGCGGCGCTGCCGATCGCCTCGGCCTCGGCGAACATCCCGGCGCGACGCGTGCGCCAGATACGGGTGCCGTCGGGCTCGGCGATCAGCGCGTCGAGCACGAGGCGTGCGTTCTCGTCGCGGGCGAAGGCGGCGATCGGAGTCCGGCACGAACCGTCGAGCGCCGCCAGCAGCGCGCGCTCGCAGGCAATTGCGCGTGCCGTCGGCACGTGGTCGAACGTCGCGAGTCGCGCGCGCATCGACGAATCGTTTTCGCGACAAGCGATTCCGATCGCGCCCTGCGCCGGCGCCGGCAGCACGTCGATCGCATCCTGCGTCACGCCGATCGAATCCGCGTCGATGCCGAGGCGGTTGAGTCCGGCGCGGGCGAGGATCGTCGCGTCGGCGATGCCGCGGCCGATTTTGTCGAGCCGCGTGTTGACGTTGCCGCGGAAGTCGACCACCGCGAGATCGTTGCGGCGTGCGAGCACCTGCGCACGGCGGCGCAGCGACGACGTGCCGACGCGCGCGCCGTGCGGAAGGTCATCGAACGACACGCGGCCCGGCGAGACGAGCACGTCGCGCACGTCCTCGCGAGGCAGCACCGCGGCGATGACGATGCCGTCGGGCAGAACCGTCGGCACGTCCTTCATCGAATGGACGGCGACGGCGACCGCGCCGGAGAGCAGCGCCTCGTCGATTTCCTTGGTGAACAGACCCTTGCCGCCGAACGCCGCGAGCGGCTTGTCGATCAGGATGTCGCCCGAGGTGCGCAGAGTCCTGATCTCGGGCTCCGGCGCGGCCCCATCCGACGACAGCAACGCCGCGACGGCACGCGCCTGAGCGAGCGCGAGCGGACTGCCGCGGGTTCCGATGACGAGGCTGCGATTCGGTTGCACGGCACACGTTTAGCCCCGCCTCAGCGGCCGGCAAAGCGCAAAATCCGCCGTGGTCGCTCGCGTCCCGCCCGTGTAGGATCGCGCTGCGCGAAACCTCCCCGGATCACCCGCCCTGATGTTCGTCCTCGGCATCGAGACAAGCTGCGACGAGACCGCTGCCGCCGTCGTCACCGGCGACCGGCGCATCGCGGCCAATCGCGTGCTGTCGCAGATCGCCGAGCACACGCCGTTCGGCGGCATCGTGCCGGAGATCGCCGCGCGCTCGCACCTCGATCACCTCGACGAGCTGATCGTCGCAGCGCTCGGCGACGCCGGCATCGGCTTCAAGGATCTCGCGGGCGTCGCCGCGACCGGCGGACCGGGGCTGATCGGCGGCGTCATCGTCGGCGTCACCATGGGCAAGGCGATCGCCCTCGCGCACGGCCTGCCGTTCGTCGCCGTCAATCACCTCGAGGCTCACGCGCTGACCGCGCGACTGACCGACGACGTGGCGTTTCCCTATCTCCTGCTGCTGGTGACCGGCGGCCACACCCAGCTCCTCGTCGTCGAGGACGTGGGCCGTTTCCGTCGGCTCGGTACGACCCTCGACGACGCCGTGGGCGAGGCCTTCGACAAGGCGGCCAAGCTTCTCGGCCTCCCCTATCCCGGCGGCCCGGCGATCGAGGCCTTGGCCGCGAAGGGCGACGCCAGGCGCTCGCCGATCGCGCTGCCGCGCCCGATGATCGGACGCCCCGGCTGCGACTTCTCGTTCTCGGGTCTCAAGACGGCGCTCGCCCAAAGCCTGCGCGATCTGGCTTACGAGCCGACACTGGAACAGCGCGCCGACATCGCGGCGGCGCTGCAGCAGGCGGTTGCGGCATCGGTGTCGGACCGCACATCACGCGCGATCGATCTGTTCCTCGAACGCCATTCGCCCGCCCGGCCGACGCTGGTGGTCGCAGGCGGCGTCGCCGCGAACAAGGCGCTGCGCGCCGAGCTCGAGCGCGTCGTCGCTCGCCGCGGGTTCCGGCTGGTCGCGCCGCCAGTGGCACTCTGTACCGACAACGCGGCCATGGTGGCGTGGGCCGGTGTCGAGCGCCTGCGGCGCGGACTCACCGACGAGCTGTCGTTCGCGCCGCGGCCGCGCTGGCCGCTCGACGCCGCCGCGCCGCGCGCGGTCGGCGCCGGGGTCAAGGCGTAGCGCCAATGGCCGCATCGACCATCGGCGTGATCGGCGCCGGCGCGTGGGGCACGGCGCTGGCCAAGGCCGCGACGGATCACGGCGAGCATGTGCGGCTGTGGGCGCGCGAGCCCGAGGTCGTCGCGTCGATCGCGTCGAAGCACGAGAACACGGCATTCCTTCCCCGCATCGAACTGCCGGCGACCATCGCCGCCACCAACGCGCTCGACTCGTTCAGCGACGTCGATCTTGCGATCCTCGCCGTCCCGGCGCAGTTCCTGCGCGCGGTGACAGGCGCGCTCGCCGTGAAACTTCCTCCGCACGTACCGGCGGTGATCGCCGCCAAGGGAATCGAGACCGACACCGGCCGGCTGATGAGCGAGATCGTCGCCGAGATCCGGCCGCACGCGCCGATCGCCATCATCTCGGGGCCGTCGTTCGCGCGCGAGGTCGCCGAAGGGCTGCCGGCGGCGCTGACGCTCGCGTGCGCCGACAAAGCGATTGCCGATTCGCTTGCCGTTCGGCTGTCGAGCCCGCGGCTGCGCCTCTACACCAGTCCCGACATCGTCGGCGCGCAGATCGGCGGCGCGGTGAAGAACGTGCTGGCGATCGCCTGCGGCATCGCCACGGGGCGCGGCCTCGGCGAGAACGCCCGCGCGGCGCTCATCACCCGCGGCATGGCCGAGATGACGCGGCTCAGCGAAGCGCTCGGCGGCGCGGCCGAGACGCTGCTCGGCCTGTGCGGCATCGGCGACGTGGTGCTCACGTGCATGAGTGCCACGTCGCGCAACTTCTCGGTGGGCCTGGCGCTCGGCGAGGGCAAGACGCTCGCCCAGTCGCTCGCCGGCAAGCGTTCGGTCGCCGAAGGCGTCGCCTCGGCGGCCGCTGTGGTGCGCCGCGCGCGTTCGGTGGATGTCGCGATGCCGATCGCGGAATCCGTCGATGCCATCCTCAACCGCGGCGCCGGCGTCGACGAGACGATAGCGCGGGTCCTCGCGCGCCCGCTCGGCAAGGAAGAGGTCAGCGTCCGCCGGGCGTGAACTCGGGGCGTCGCGGCGGCAGCAGCGGCTGGTTCGGCGCCCTGATCACGCTCTCGCCCGCCTTGGCTGCCGTCTCCAGCATGTCGGCGAGCAGGACCGCGGTGCAGTAGTAGGCGAGATCGCTCATGTGCAAGCCGTCGCCGACGATCAGGTCCGAGACCGCGAGCTGGCCGCTGGCGATCCAGAAATCCATGATGTCGAAGCGGCGGAAGAGCAGCACGCCTTCGCGCTCCGACACCGCGCGCACCGTCTCGACGTAGAGCAGATGGTTCGAGCGCACGTTCATGCGCGGCGCGAATTGCGGCGACATCAGGATGATGTCGCGACCGCGCGCGCGCAGCTTCTGGATGCCGTCGATCAGGCTCGACTGAAACTGGAGAATCGCGTCGTTGGCGGTGGCCTCGTTGGTGCCGACCTGCCAGATGACGAGATCGGGATCGAGCGACATCACGTCACGGTCAAACCGCGCCATCATGTCGTTGATGCGCTCGCCGCCGATGCCCTTGTTGTAGACGGCGATCTTGGCACCCGGGAACCGCTGCTGGAGCTCGCGGGCGAGCGTCGCCGGGTAGCTCGCCTCGGGGCCCGAGGCGCCGGCGCCTTCGGTCGACGACGAGCCGATGGCGACGATCTTGAAGGGCCGGCGCCCAAGACGGGTGGCGGTGCGCAGGAGCGGCGCATCGACGCGGATCAGCGCCGGCGGCACCGCGCAGGGCGTCGGATCGGGCGCATCCTGCGCGCGCGCCGGCGCCGCCGCGAGCAGGAGCCCGACAGCGACGGTCAACTGTGTGAGGAGCGACGCGGCGATTCGCATTCTAGTGGAGGGCCCGTCCTATGACGTCGGCGAGCACCACCCCGACGCAGGCCTGGGCATCCTCAGCCTTCTTGCGACGGGTCTCGCGATTGCCGCTCGACAGGTCGAAGCGTCCCTTCGCAACCCAGTAGCGCATGACCTTGTAGCGGTCGAACAGGATGGCGTCGCTTTGCCCCGCCGCCTGCTCCATCGCAGCGAGATAGGGGTCGTAGTGGATCAGCAGCTCCATGCGCGCGGCGTACTGCGGATTGACCAAGATGACGTCGGACTTGCTGGTCTCGAGCGTCTCGATGCCGGCGTTGACGGTTGAGGCGAACGAGTCGACGTCGAGGCTGCGGACCGCGTCGACGGTGCCGGTCTGCCAGATCACCAAATTGGGCTTGTGGGGCAACACCTCGGTCGGGAACCGCGCCGCCAGCTTCTCGGCCGCCTCGCCGGGATGGCCCTGATGCAACACCTTGATGTCGCGATCGGGGAATCGCGCGTGGAGCGCCGCCTGCAGGTAGTTCGGGAACGCGTGCGGCTCGTTGCTGCCGGCACCCGTGGATCCCGATCCGATGGCGACGATCACCACCGGCTCTCCCCTCACCCACGCGGCGTGGATGTGCCGGAGACTGGTCGACGACGGCAGCAGGCTGTTGGGAACGGTGCACATGTCCTTGGGCGGCAGAGTCGGACCACTGCCGGTATCCGCCTCGTCGGCGACCGCGCCGCACGTCATCGCCGCCAATATCGCCGCTGCCCGAAGGGCATTCACGCCCAGCAGGCGCGGCACGAGTCCCCACTCGAGGCCGCTCATTCCGCCACCCCTTCCGCCGTTGCCACCGCACGCCGGCGTTGCGCCGCCGCGCGCCCCTTTTCGGTGGCTTTATACCAATGGATCAACGCCGCCACCGCCAGCATGATCCCGATCCCGACGGCGTTGACCACGAACTGCATCAACGGCTCGTTGTCCACCTCGACCAGCACGAAGTGCGCGGCGAACGACAGGAACACGCCGACGCAGAACATCTGCAGGCCGCTCTCGCCGATGTAGAGCAGCGGACGCGCCCAGCGCGTCGCGAAGAACGGATAGGTGCGGTCGAACAGGCGCATCGCGACGTAGGCCAGCGCCAGGAAGTGCAGCAGTCGCCACGGCGACATGTAGGTCTTGCTCATCGGAAAGAGCACGTTGAGCAGCCACATCGGCAGCGGGCTCGTGTCATTCTCGTCGACGAAATTCCAGCTCACCGCGACGGCGAACGAGAACACGAGGTAGGCGAGCGCCGCGACCATGACCCACCGGTCGCGCATCCAGCCGCCCCATTGCATATCGACGAGCCGCTTCGAGTCGGTGGCGCCGAGCGAGCCAAGCGACGCGCCGAGCACGAACAGGAATTGCCACGCCACCGGATTGAAGAACCATTCGGAGCCGGGCGGGTAGCCGGGCAGGTTCCACTTGAAGACGCTGGCGGCGGCGTAGAGCACGAACGACAGCACCACGGTGACGATGCGGTTGTGCGCGATCAGCCACAGCGCGACCGGGAACCCCGCCAGCAGCACGATGTAGAGCGGCAGGACGTCGAGGTTCACCGGCTTGAAGCTCAGCAGCAGCGCCTGCACGATCGCAATGTGCGGCTCGTGCAGGAAGCTCATCACGTTCATCTCTTCGGCGTATTCCGGGTTGTCGAACTGCGACGCCGTCCACGCAACCTGCGCGGTGAAGATCACGAACAGCGCGATGTGCGCCATGTAGAGCTGCCACACGCGGCGAAGGATCCGCGCGGTGGCGAACAGCCAGCCCTCGCGCAGCATCGCCGCCATGTAGACGAGGCCCGCGGTGTAGCCGGAGATGTAGACGAACATCTCGGTGGCGTCGGAGAAGCCGATGTTCCGGACCGTGAAGTCGGCCAGCAGGTTGTCCGGGATGTGGTCGATGAAGATGAAGACCAGGGCCAGCCCACGGAAGAAGTCGAGCCGGAGATCGCGGCTGATCGGAACCGGGGCTCTGGCGGCAGCGGTGGTCATGACCGGGTGGCGTGAACGGACGCGTGATTTGGGGGACGAAACCCCGAAATTGTGCGCTCCGCGCCACAGCTTGGCAAGGCGTGGACGACTCGCGCACAGCGGCGCGCCGGGCCGCTCAGACGGTTGGCGAAATCGCGCGCGCGAAGCTACAGTGCGCCGCGCCAACCCACCTTGAGCCGTCCCGGACGGCGCGGAGGACCCTTGCTGTTCGCCATCATCACCGAGGACAAGCCCGGATCGCGCGACCTCAGGGCAGCCACGCGGCCGACTCACCTCGAGTACCTTCAGAGCTCCGGGACGCGCGTCGTCGTCGCGGGCCCGTTGGTCGGGCCGGACGGTGAGACGATGACCGGTAGCCTGCTCATCGTCGACGTGGCGGACCGTGCGGCGGCGGAGAGCTTCGCCGCGGGCGATCCCTATGCCAAGGCCGGTCTGTTCGCGAAGACGACGATCTCGGCGTGGCGCAAGGTCGTATTCAACCCGCCGGCAAGCTGATCGCGGAGAGCCGTTCATGGCCAACTGGCTGTTCAAATCAGAGCCCGAAGCGTTCTCGTGGCAGCGCCTCGTCAAAGAGGGCAAGACCAACTGGGACGGGGTACGCAACTACCAGGCGAACAACAACCTCAAGGCGATGAAGGTCGGCGATCGCGGCTTCTTCTATCATTCGGTCAGCGAGAAGCAGATCGTCGGTATCGTCGAGGTCAGCGGCGCGTGGCGCCCCGACCCTTCGGACAAGACGGGCCGCTTCGG
>Ga0310811_10002759_pt1 | contig 21939 bp, 17 predicted proteins | sample YCmetagenome_FD_207642 | JGI IMG/M metagenome (GOLD analysis project Ga0310811, IMG submission 207642) | Soil microbial communities from experimental microcosm in Duke University, North Carolina, United States - YC | ecosystem: Engineered > Artificial ecosystem > Soil microcosm > Unclassified ...
TTCCCGCATCACCCGGTCGCTGGGGATCGACTGGCAAAACCATGTCTATCCCGGCTTTCCGCATTGGTTTCCCGAATTCGACGAGTCGGCGCCCGCGTTCGCCGCCATGTTCGCCGATATCTCCCATCGTACCCGCGATCCGTTCCATCCCTCCCTTTACTGGGAATGCGACGACGTTACCCACGGTCGTTGCGACTGGTTACGGATCGATCGCCTCGACACCCTCACGGCCGCAGCAGCCTGGCAGCGTCGTATCAACTTCACGGCCGCCCATTGGTTTCAACACCCAGACTCAGCCGCCCCTGCCTTCAAATTCCCGCGCTTGTCGGGCGCCGTAAGGGCCCGGTATGCGTCGAACCGCTTTTCCCTGGAGACGTCCCGCGTCGGGCGCATCACATTATTCATCTCCCCGTCGATGGTAGACCTGTCCCGCCCGGTCGTCATCACCGTTAACGGCCGGGAGGTGTTTCGAAAGGTCATTGGATACGACCGGGGAGTGATGATCCATGAGTTCGGGACTACCTTCGACCGGACAGCGGTTTGGGTAAACGCGGTTGCGATAGACCTGTAAACGTTTGCCCCGCGGAGTGCACTTTTTTTGGCCATTTTTAAAAAAGGCCTATCTTTGCCGTCCCTTACAGGCGCCCGGGCGTTCCCGGTTTTTTGGTGCGGTAGCTCAGTCGGTAGAGCAAAGGACTGAAAATCCTTGTGTCGGCGGTTCGATCCCGCCCCACACCACAGAAAAATGAGGCAGCTACGAGTAAAATCCGTAGCTGTTTTTTTATGCCGGGTGCAAGACGATTTCCCACGTCCCCGCCTGCGCGCGAACATAGAAATACCGCGCGTCCTCACCCGCCGGCGCTGACAGTCGCGCGTGCGCGCCCGCGGCGCGCGGCTTGATGGACAACCGCGTCAGCGCGCTATCCAGTTTAGGAATACCAACCATGGCCGTTGTGTGCGGCGGGATGGTGACGACAAGTCGCTCTTCGCCCGGGTTCCGGGCCCAGTCGAGGCGGATGTCGCCTTTTATGGTGGGCACGACACAATGTATCGCGCGTAGGTAGGCAGGTTGCGGTAGGATATGGAAGGTCGTAAAGCCGGGGTCATCGGGGGCGATGCCGGCTACGTATTGACTCAACAGCGTGAGGGGGCCGCCGGCCCATCCATGGTTGTAGGAACCGCCGCCGTAACCTTCCGGGCCTATACCCCAGCCCTCCCACAGGGTGGTCAGGCGGCTGTTCACCATATTCGCATATCGCTTTTTCATCCTTGCCAGGCCGCCCTGCGCATCGTGCATAAGGAAGAAGGATTCCAGGATGTATTTTTCCATATAAGGGCTCGCATGAAAATCCTCGCGGAGGAGGTGACGAAGGGTGTCGAATCTCCGGGGTGCGGCCAGGCCGGCAACGATGGCCAAGCCGTTCCCGCGGTCGTCGATAACGCCCTTGTTCTGACGGCCGGCGTAGGCGGGGCTGGCGTAGGCGGCGCCGGTCCAAAAGGCCGGATCGAATCCACTACGCAAGGCGCGTAACCGCGCCTGGTAGGCCGCGGTGTCAACCGTATATCCGGCGAGTGGCGCCATACGGCTGGCGGCGTCGAGCGCCAGGCAATACCAGGCGTTGTCCAGGAGGGGGACGTCGATGTCGTCACCCCAATCCAGCCAATCCCAGCCGCCAGGGCGATGGATGACAAGTCCGTCCGGACCTTGCTGCCATAGTCCAAGGTATTTCCTGACCGCCGGATAGACATACCGTATGAGGGCGGTGTCACCGGTATAGCGGAAGTAGTTCCAGAAGCCATAATCACCGATGGAAGCCAGCATCTGGGCAGGGAGTTCTTTGTCCCATGAACCGGCCGGCACCGGTGAATACAGGACGCCGTCCGGCTTTTGCCAATCCACCAGGTTGCGCATCGCTTTTTGTATGGCCTGTCGTCCATGGCCGTCACAGGCGTACAGGATCTCGCCCATGAGTATGACGGCGTCTCCCCACCACTGCGCCCGTTCCCGGTCCGGGTCCTGGATAGCATCCCTCAGGTTGACGTTCAGGGTATTGTATGCTTTCTGCCAGAGCGTATTAAGAATAGGGTCGTCGCAGGAGAAGCTGCCGGTTTGTTCGGTGTTATAACGGGTTTCCCGGTATTTGAGCGCGATGATCCTTACACCGGGCGGTATGCGATATTCTACCGTGTGCCCGTTCATATAACCGAACGTTTCGAAGCGTTGTATGCCACCCCTGGTGACGTATTCGGTGCGTACGTTGTATTCGCTGCCTCCTTTGTAGTTGTCTGTGCGGATATCGATCGTCAGACCGGCGGGCGCGTCTATCTCCAGGTAGGGGGTAATGGTTATGTTCCTGGGCAGCGTCGCTATCACCACGCGGCCATCGCTGACCGGGGGGATACCGGCGCCGTTGATGTAGTCCAGGAGTCCGGAATCTTTCCAAAGGGGGATCGGTCTTTCGACCATGGCGTTCCATGGTCCGACCGGCGGAACACCGTACGCTTGAACCGCCGTCCAGGTCCTGTCGTCAAAACCCGGCTGATTCCAACCGGACATATCCTTCCGTGCGTCGAAATGAATATTGAACTCGGGGAGCCGGAAGTTAGGGAAGGGCGGTCCGGTATTGCCAAAGGCCGGGTGACGTGTAGCCCGCCACGTTGTATCGGAAATGACACCATGCTTCCCTAGTGACGCTTCGAACAAAAGCGCCGGACGACCGCTGCTTTTGTGATCGAAGCCATCGCGCCCCCAATACCAGGTGAGCACCGCGATGGTATTCCGGCCCTTTACCAGGTACCTGGCCAGATCGAGCGTGTCAAAGTAGGTGTCGCGGGGATTGGGGCCCCGCTTGAGCCCACCCTCAAAAACCGCCAGCCGTCCGTTCACCCACAACCAATATTTGGAGTCGGTGGCGATCCGCGCGGGTGCCTTGGCGGGGACCCGGTCCAGGTCGACGGTCTTCCGGAAGGCTGTCCATATATTAGTATCCCCGATGGTGGTTGGAATCCCTATCCAATCGGCTTTCCAGGCGGTCCTTTGGGCGTCGCAAAAGGACGGCCCCAGGAGGGCAATGACACAAACGACGTATCTGACCATGGATAAATGTAGGGCATCACCTCAGCGATGTACATGGCCAATCTGTCATTTTGTTTGTCGTTTCTGGTATTACTCGTTATATTTATAGGGCTTTCCGGAAGCACCCCGTCCGCGGAAATGGGCCCAGCCCACCGGTGTGGTTTTACAAACACATATCATCAACTTAACTTCTTGCCCATAGTGTGGACGCGGGCATTTCAAAAGAAGGAAAGTTATGCCTACAGTATCCCGCGGGTTACCCGCAAACCCCCACATCGATGTTCCCAAACAGCAGGCGCGCGAACTGCTGAAGCAGTGTAAGGCCGGAGTAGCGGATGCGCTTGACCGCGTGCGGCGCCGCCACGAGAAATGGAAAACCGTGGTGGATGAAGCCGTGGCCGCGCGGATGAAGCTGAGCGACGCACAGCTCATCATCGCGAGGGAGTACGGATTCTCTTCCTGGACGCAGCTCAAGGAGCGGATAAACGGCAGCACGGTGGCCGGGCTCATCAACAAGGGCATACGGGAAAACGACGCGGACGGCGTCACACAATTGTTGAAAGCCCATCCGAACCTGCTGCACGTGCCGGTGTGGAGCGGCAATTGGGGGCCGCCGATGAGCCATGCCGCCAATTTGGGGCGGCTCGATATGGTCAAGGTGATCGCCGCCCTGGGTGCGAAGGATTTTCAACATGCGTTCGACCGGGCGCTGCTGCAAGGCCAAATCGACACCGCGCGTTGGCTGCACGGGCAAGGCGCTGCTTTTACACCCGGGATCATCATGGGCTCTTGCGAAACGTTGAACATCCGCGGCTTTGAATACCTGGATGACGCCGGCGTTCCGCTGACCGATGGCAATGGGAACGTGCTGGCCCCGCTGGCTATGGTGCTCGAGACCTACAGCCGGAACCCGGCGGGTAAACACGCCATCCTGCAGCGGTTCAGGAAAAGGGGGTATGAATGGGCGGATACGCCGGTGATGGCGTTCCATTGCGGCGACCTGGAAAACCTCGAGCGCCACGCGCGACGCGATCCACAGCTGCTCCATCGTCGATTCGCCTATCGCGAGATATATCCTCCCGGGCTCGGCTGCGCGGATGACGGGAGGTCCGGGCTACACAGTACCTCCATCGACGGGACTACCTTACTGCACCTGGCGATCGACTTTGACGAACGGGAGATATTCGACTGGTTACTACGGCAGGGCGCCGACGTCAACGCGGCGGCAACCAGGGATAAAGAAGGGTTTGGCGGCCATACGCCGCTGTTCAATGCCGTGCTGGCCCATGCGGGACGGGATGGATATATGGCGCAAAGGCTCCTGGAGCTTGGCGCCGACCCGAACGTCCGCGCGAACATGAGGAAGTACCTCGATTGGGTGGAAGAGCCGCGCTGGCACGTCGCTTACGACGTGACGCCCCTGGAGTGGGCGGAGAATTTCCCGGAGAAAGGCTGGGCCAACAAAGCGGCCCTTGAGTTAATCCTCAATCGGCGGTAGGATCTTCGCCTGGCTGTAACGCGAAAAGCCCGTCGATCGCCTCTTCGAGGTCCGGCGTCGGGACGACCGGCCGGAGCGGCCCGGCGGAGGGAATATAGTACGGGTTTATGCGGGAGAGGGTCTCGTTGATAAAGACGGTGGGATGGCTGAGCAGGCCGTGCTGCATGGCCTCCCGCGGCAACGTGCCCGCGTGGTACTGGCAAATACCGGAAATGGTCGCGTGCTTCTGGAAGAATTGCTCTAGCATCCATTCGTATTCGACGAGCTTTAAAAAATCTTTATCCGGGCCGAGCTCCCACGACATGTCACCGGTGGCCCAAAGCCCGACGTATCCATCGTTCAGCGCCTGGTTCATGGTTTCCTCCAGCATGCCCATCATATGGTCGGCTTCGAAACGGCCCATCTTCAAATGCGTCTCCGACGACAGGATCAGGCCGCCCCTGGCGACCTCGGACTCGACGTTAACGCCGGTAGTATAGAGATATGACCTGATCCCGGCCACCATGGTGGGGCTGTTGAGATACAGACAACGGAAATTTTCGCCCAGCTTTTGTTTGATCTGGGCCGCGATGGCAGGCAGCATCCTGGAGGGGGAGCCATCGTAGATGAGACATTGGTGTCTTGGCAACTCGTCCATGTTCCGAATGTAGGAATTTTACGTCAACGGAACTACGGCATCTTCCAGAACCGGTACGCCGGCTCCACGTTCTCCCCTTCGCCATCGAGGAAAAGGACTGGCAAATGCGACTTCCGCGCCAGGGCTTCCATACGTTCCTGTTCCTGAACGTAATAGGCATGCACGGCTTCGGGTGAGTCGCCATACTGGCGCTGGTAGCGTGTAAAATATTCGGGTGAGGCGCCCCGGCCGACAACCAACCTTTCCCATAGTGTCTGAGGGCTCGCCCGCATAAAGATCATGCGCGCGCCCAGACGGTCCAGCTCCCGGTCGACATAGCCCAGTTCCGACCAGCTGAGGATGGCCGGGCGGAAGACGTGGGTAAGGTGAAGGGTATCGATCAGGGCGAAAAGGGTGAACCAGCGCGTGGGTTCCGGGATGGGCCCGCCCGAAAGGCCAGTCCGACCCGAAAACCCGGCGCCGCCCGGATCGACCATCCGGAGCAATCGGCGGAGTTGTTCCCGATGCGTGCGTTTGCCGGGTGGCTGCACGAGATCGGGAGACGCCAGTGTAAAATAGGTATGCGCCTGGCTGAGGTGGACCAAGGTGCGGGGATGGCCTTCCTCCAGGATGTGCCGGGTCAACAGGTGTTTGATCAGGGTGGACTTTCCGGTCCCGGAGGTGCCTTCCACCAACAGGATGTGTGTGTTCATAGGTTAGCCGCGGCCCTAACTTTCGTCTTCGGCAAAAGTGAGGACGTACTTATTGTTGTCGGTGATGGAAAATTCGGTGGCGCCATAGAAGGTCTTTTGCAGACCGTGAAGGACGGTGACCTTGTCTTTTACCCGGTCAAAGAAGTCACGGATGCCCTTTACGTTGATATAAAAGAGCAGCGAACCGCCGTCGTCCCGGCGCACCGGGGGGAGGCTATCTCCGAGGCTTTCAAATGACTGGAACATAAAAGTCACCTGGCCTGACCGCAGCATGGCCCAAACCAGGGGACCCTTGCCGGCTTCCGGTACCGTCATAACGGGTAGGAAGCCGAGTTGCTCGTAGAAGTCAATGGTAGCGTGCATGTCGCGCACAAATACATTGGGAGAAAGGGATTCCATCTATGGTATTTTTTAGTGAGAAAGGGAAGGCAAATTACTAATATTTTTAGCAAAACCAAGTTAATTTTTTTAGCAATGACGGCCTTACCTTTGCGCGACCGCCGGAAGGCCGACTCGACCACCGAGGCGCTGAGCAGCCGGCGCCCCAATCAAATAACACCCATGCTTTTATCCGTTATCATTCCGGCCTATAATGAGGAACGAACGATTACCACGATCCTGGAAAAGGTGCGATCCATCGATTTGATCAAGGGCATCACCAAGGAAATCATCGTCGTCAACGATTGTTCCAGGGACAATACCGAAGGCGTGGTCCAGTCGTATATAGGGGCGCATCCCGAAGCGGGCATCCGGTATGTCCGCCATGAGGTGAACGGCGGAAAAGGAGCGGCCATCCATACGGGTATACGGTCTGCCACCGGCGACTTCATCATCGTACAGGACGCCGACCTGGAGTACGACCCCTCCGAATACAATGTCCTGCTGAAGCCCATCCTCGACGGCTTTGCCGACGTCGTTTTCGGCAGCCGGTTTATGGGCGGCAACCCCCACCGCATCCTCTTTTTCTGGCACTCCATAGGGAACGGTATGCTGACCTTCCTCAGCAATATGTTCAATAACCTGAACCTCACGGACATGGAGACCTGCTACAAGCTCTTCAAGGCCGAATACCTCAAACAGCTCGATCTGAAGGAAAAGCGGTTTGGGTTCGAGCCCGAGGTGACCGCCAAGATCGCCCGGATTCCCAGGATCCGTATCTACGAGGTGGGTATTTCCTATTATGGGCGCACCTACGAAGAAGGGAAAAAGATCAATTGGAAAGACGGGTTCCGCGCGCTCTACTGTATCGTAAAGTATGGCCTGGCGCCGCACCCGCCCAAGCCCAAACGAGCCTGATCCACGGGCCTGTTCCGCTAAAATACCTCCCCGAGGTTCACCGCAAAACCCTTGGAGCCGTCCAGCCCTACCCCGTAATCCACGCATATATTGGCGCCGGAGTGCTTGTTCAGCTTGAGCCGGATACCGGCCCCCGCCGCGGGGATGATCGTGTTGTATTTGCTGGCGAGGTTGCGTTTGAATGACTCGGCATTGGCGAATACCACTATACCGAAGAGACCGTTCCGGGAAACGGTGATCCTGTCCTCGACCTCGAGATAGGTCATGTCGTTCCCGCGGTATCGACCCTGTATGTAACCCCTTCCGGTATTGAACATATCGTCCCAGCCTGTGCTCGGCAATAACAGGTAGGGCGTTTTTTCCCCCATCGTGAGCCAGTTGAAGCTCCATAACGCGAGGATGTTCCTGTGGCTATGGTTGAGGGAAATATATTTTCGCAGGTCGATCTGCATCATGGTGTTGTTGTTATCGCTTCCCAGCCAGGTGAAGCTAGGGTGAAAAACGACATTGGCGTAAAAGCCGTTGAACGCGTTGATAGGGTTGGTACGGGAATCATAGACCATCCGGACGGCCGGTCCGACGGACGTTTCTGTTTTAGTAAGACCATATTTTTCGAAGCTGGTGACCACGCCGGGCGGCGGGGACACTTCCCGGATGTCCCAGAAGTAGTCATAATAAAAACCCAATCCGGCGTATAGGTTCCGGGCGACGTTTTTCAGAACGGCGGTGTGGAGTTTTATATACGAAAAATCGATGGTGTAGCCGTCCGAGTACTGCGTATGACCGCCCAGTCCGAAGGTGGTGGAGGGGTATTTCATATACCGCCAGTCCGCGATAATGTTGTACTTGTTCCCCTTCGTCCAGATGTCCGCGATCAGCGGGGCGATGATCTGGTTGTATTGGGAATAGGTGACGTTGGTAGCGATGTCCGACGTCTTCGCGGTGGAATCGCCGGTGGAAAAGGCAAGGTTATCGGAGAGCACCACCGCGAAACCGGTTTGGAGGGTATATCCGGCCGCGGGGAAGGGCGCGTTGTGGAACTTCCCTTCGTCCCGTACGTCGACATCTTTTTTATGAAACAAGGAATGATAAACGTCGATCAAATCACGTTCCTTCCACTTCGACGAATCCGTTTGTCCACTTCCCCTGATGGGTCCTACCGCGATGCATAAAAACAGAACTATATATGTTTTCAAGTGTGCCAATTGAGACTTAAGTAAGCGTCAGGGTTTCCACGGAGATAGGAACGTGTTTGCAAAGGAAATAATCGGGGGAAACCGCTGTTTTAACATATAATTTGTTTTAATTTATAACAGATATGAGAAAAACTAGACCAACATGGGTAACTAGGACGGCCCTGCTGTGCTTGGGTTTATCCTTTTCTACGTTTCTTTTTGCACAATTCGCGCCAGATACGAGCGCCACGCCCGCTACCCGGGCCGCAATTTCCGCATTTTATGCCAAACTGTTGCCTTCCGCCCTGCTTTATAACGGTACGGAGTTCCAGGACTATGACACGGCCGTCGCGGGCATACCCTTTTACCCCGACGCTTCCCTGCACACCGGTATGATCAGCTATGGAGGTATCCGTTATAACGGGGTCCGGATGATGTATGACGTGTACAAAGACCGGTTGGTCATCAACAGCTACAACAACCACCTGCTGATGCCGGCTATGGCTTCGATCGATACCTTTTATTTTTATGGCCGCGCCTACGAACGGCTGCGGCCGGATACCCTTCACGGTTTTCCGGGCGAAGGCGTATACGAAGTCGTCTACGCGGGCAGGGTAAGCCTCCTGGCCAGGCACGTCAAAACCATCCAGTCCGATCCCAGGGACAGGCACAAGTATTTCATGGATCAGACGCGATACTACCTCGTCCGGGGTGGCGCTTATCACGCCGCGGGCACGCCAAAAGCGCTATTGGAGCTGCTATCGGACCATAAAAAGGAGATGCGGCAGTTCATCCGGCAGAACAACCTCAGGTTTGAAGACAACGCTACCGGGGACATGAAATCCGTCATCACCTATTACGACCAACTCATCACACCAACGACATGAGGCATTTTCTACGCCTTGCCTGCTTATTGCTGACGCTAACGATCACGGCAAGGGCCGGGGCCCAACGACTCGAGACCATCACCGGTGACTTCAGGGGAATCCGTTTCCCCGAATTCGTCACCCGAGTCGAAGCGTCGACGGATTTCCGGTTCTACTATATCCCCTCCGCGCTGGATACGATGCCCGTTTCCGTTACTGCCAATAACAGTCCCCTCGACAGCGTCCTGGAAGAAGTCCTGGACAACACGCCTTTCCGGTTCGCGATCGATTCGCTGAAGCGCGTGTTCGTCTGGCAGGGGTCGCCGATCCAGACGCGGCTGGCCGCGGGTTATTACGGTAAATCGGACACGGTCCGCCGGCGCCTGGCCCGGCGGGACAATGCGCTCGCGGAAAACCAGAGCCGGCGCATCCTGCACGCGGCCGTAGACAACCGCCTGTATACGATCGGCTCGGGGAACGCGACCGAGGGCGGACGGGTAACGGTCGCCGGTTATATACGGGACGCCGCCAGCGAAGAACCCGTCATCGGCGCGGCGGTCCAGCTGGAGAATACCAAGACAGGCACCAGTACCGATCAATACGGATTCTATAGCCTGACCCTTTCGCGCGGACGGCACACGCTGCGCATCACCAGCGTCGGGATGCAGGACGTCACGCGGCACGTGTTGCTGCTGTCGGACGGCCGGATGGACGTGGACATGCCCGAGTTCGTGCCGATACTCAAGACGGTCGTTGTGGACGCCAGCAAAACCGTGAACGTACAAAGTACCCGGATGGGTTTCCAGAAACTCGACATCGCCACGATCAAACAGGTGCCGGCCGTTTTGGGCGAGCCCGACGTGCTGCGGGTGGTCCTCACCCTTCCGGGGGTGACCTCGGCCTCGGAAGGCAGCACCGGGCTCAACGTCCGGGGGGGCGCTGCCGACCAGAACCTGGTGTTGTTCAACGACGCGACGATTTACAACCCCTCCCACTTCTTTGGCTTCTTCACCGCCTTCAACCCCGACGCGGTCAAGGACGTGCAATTATATAAATCGAGCATCCCGGAACGGTACGGCGGCCGGTTGGCTTCGGTGCTGGACGTGACCGGTAAGGAAGGGAACAAAAAGAAATTCTCCGGTTCCGGTGGCGTGGGCCCGCTGGACGCCCGGCTTACCCTCGAAGGGCCTATCGACAGCAACAAGGTTTCCTACCTCGTCAGTGGCCGGACCACCTATTCCAACTGGATACTGCGCAGCCTGAACAACCGGGACTACGCCGATAGCCGGGCCAACTTCTATGACGTGAACGCCCACATCAGCGCGGCGCTCGGTACCCGGAACACGATCTATGTAACCGGCTACCTCAGCCATGACGGATTCCGGCTGGACGGGGACACGACCTATACATACGGCAACAGGAACGCCAACATCAAGTGGAAGCACCTTTTTGGCAGCCGCACCACCAGCACGGTCACCGCGGCTTACGATCATTACCAGTTCGGGATCGCCAGCCAGGCCAACGAAGTCAATGCATATTCTTTCAAATTCAGCATCACGCAGTGGAGCGGACGGCTGGACTTTACCACCCGGGTTGGTACTAAACATACCCTGGACTACGGGCTCAACGCCGTGCGTTACGGCTTGCAACCGGGAAACATGCAGCCCGATAGCAAGTCCTCGCTGGTATTGCCGGTGACCGTGTCCCAGGAACAGGCCCTCGAGTCGGCGGCTTACCTGGGCGATCACTTTATCATCAGCCCTTCGCTTACCATCGACGCCGGTCTACGCTATTCCCTTTACGAATACCTGGGGCCGCACCAGGAATATACCTATGCTGCCGGACTGCCACGCCAGACCGACAACATAACGGACAGTACGACCTATGGGGCCGGCTCTGCGATCAAACGGTACAGCTACCCCGAGGTCCGTATCTCCGGCCGCCTGGTATTGTCGCCGAATTCTTCCATCAAGGCGGGCTTCAACACCCTGGCGCAGTACATACACATGATGTCCAATACTACGGCCATCTCACCCACCGACATCTGGAAGCTGAGCGATCCGTATATCCAACCCGAGATCGGAAAGCAATGGTCGCTCGGTTATTACCACAACCTGGCGTCCAACTCGATCGAAGTATCCGGGGAAGTCTATTATAAACAGATCGACCATTACCTGGATTACAAAAGCGGGGCGGTGCTGCTGCTCAACAACCACCTCGAGACGGACGTGATCAATACGCACGGGAAATCTTACGGGGCCGAGATCATGGTCCGGAAAACGACGGGCAAGCTCAACGGATGGATAAGCTATACCTGGTCCAGGACGCGCCTGCAGTCGGACGATCCGCTCGCGGAAAGTCCGGTGAACGAAGGACGCTGGTATCCCAGCGACTTCGACAAGCCCAACATCCTCAACGTCGTGGGCAATTACAAGTTCACCCATAGGATCGGCGTCTCGCTAAACGTCGCCTACAGCACGGGTCGTCCGATCACCCTGCCAATCGGGGAATACTATCTGGGCGGTTCTTACCGGACCCTCTACTCCGACCGGAACCAATACCGCGTGCCGGATTATTTCCGGACGGACCTGGCGGTCGATATAGAAGGGACGCACCGGATAAAGGTGTTCGCCCACAGCTCCTGGACGTTGGGGGTATACAACCTGACCGCCCGCAAAAACCCCTATTCGATATACTATTCCTCTGAAAACGGCGTGGTGAACGGGTACAAATTGTCCATTTTCGGGACGGCGATCCCGTTTGTAACCTACAACTTCAGATTTTGATGAAGCGCTTCATTCCCATATTGCTCCTGGTGGCGGGCGGCTGCAGCACTCCATATCCCTTGCCTTCCGTCCCTGGCGGCCACGGCGTACTGGTGGTAGACGGCGTGATCTATGCGGGCAACGACTCGACCGCTATCCGTCTGACGCGGTCGAAGGATTTCAGCGATTCCACCACCATCCCGGTTGAAACCGGGGCGCACGTGGTCCTCGAACCGGCGTCTGGCGGGACATCGTATACCCTCAAGGACAACGGCTCGGGTTACTACGTCAGCGCGGGCTTGAACCTCGATAACAGCCAGACCTACCGGCTCGACATCACGCTGTCGGGCGGCGCGCACTACCAGTCCGACTATGTGCCGGTAGTACCGTCCCCCGCGATCGACAGCATTAATTTCGTACAGTCTCCGACCGACCGCCTGACGATTTTCGCCAACACCCACGACCCCGCCGGGAAGACCCGGTATTATATGTGGCGATACGTCGAGACCTACGAGTACCATAGTTTTTATGCGTCGCTGTATAAGGCCGTGGGGGACACGCTCCTGCCAAGGGATACGTCGGTCGAGGTGTGTTACCGGAGCATCGCCTCCACCGATATCCTGATCGCTTCGTCCGCGGGCCTTACCGCCGATCAGATCCACGAAGCCCCCATAGAGATATTCTACAATAATGACATGCGGCTCTGGATCGAGTACAGTACCCTCGTGACACAGATCGCCCTGACGGAAGGCGCGTACAACTACTGGCAGAATATGAAGGCCAATTCCGAAAACCTAGGGTCCATTTTCGGCCCCCAGCCGTTCCAGGCCCAGGGGAATATCCATTCGGTTTCCAATCCGAACGAAGTCGTGATCGGTTACGTTTCCATTTCCACACCCGCGCAACAACGCATCTTTATCCAAAACGGACAGTTGACGAGCTGGCCGGTCAGCCTTCCGAATTGCCCCGAAGAAACCGCCGATCTCACCAAGCATGGCGTAGCCTGGTATTTCGGGCCGCCTTCGATCAATGTGCCGATCGACTACGCCTCACCCACGCTGGTGCTGATGGCCGCGGGCGACTGCGCCGATTGTCGCTATGATGGCGGGACCGTGATAAAACCGTCCTATTGGCCATGAAGCGTCTCTTTTCCATATTGCTCCTGGTGGCGGGTGGCTGCAGCGCTCCGTATCCCTTGCCTTCTGTTCCCGGCGGCCACGGCGTGCTGGTGGTGGACGGCGTTATCTATGCCGGGAGCGATTCGACGACCCTTCGTTTGACGCGGTCGAAGGATTTCAGCGATTCGACGACCCTTCCGGTTGAAACAGGGGCGCACGTGGTTCTGGAGGGCGCGGGCGGTGGTACTTATACTTTTTCGGACGTGGGTTCGGGGTATTATGCCTCGGCAGGACTCAACCTCGACCCTGGCGGCACCTACCGGCTCGACATCACGCTGTCCAGCGGAGCGCACTACCAATCCGACTATGTGCCGGTGGTGCTGTCTCCACCCATCGACAGCGTCACCTGGCGGCAGGCCCCGGGCGACCGGGTCAGCCTGTATGCAAGCACGCACGATCCCTCGGGTAGGACGCGTTACTATATGTGGCGGTATGTTGAAACCTATGAATACCACGCCGAGTACAATTCGAAGTACTATCCTTCCGGGGGGACGCTCCTTTCGAGGGATACGCCGGTACAGGTGTGCTATAGGAACCTGAACTCCACGGATGTCATCGTCGCCACGTCCGCCGCTTTGTCTGCCGACGTCATCGACCATACGCCTGTGGAGGTGTTGTTCAACAACGACGTCCGTTTGCAATGGGAATATAGTAACCTGATCACCCAGGTGGCGCTGACAAAGGGCGCCTATGACTTTTGGCGGAACATCGCGGCCAATTCCGGGGACCTGGGCAATATTTTCGGACCCCAGCCATTCCAGGCGCAGGGGAATATCCATTCGGTCACCAACGCGAGCGAGATGGTGGTGGGTTATGTCTCCATCTCCACACCGGCCCAACAACGGATCTTCATCAATAACGGACAGTTGACCGGCTGGCCGGATACGTGGCCGGGGTGCGTGCTCGAAACCCTGAACCTCGCCAAGTATCCGTTATCCACCTTCTTTAGCCCCGGCCAGACATTTGTAGCGATCGACAACTTTGTCCCTAATTCCGGCGTCACGGCGACATCGGGCGCCTGCGGGGACTGCCGGTACGCGGGCGGTACACTCACCAAACCTTCTTTTTGGCCATGACACGAAGCATCCTTTTTCTGGTTTTTTGCGGATCGCTCCTGACGGAGGCGCGGGGGCAAGCGCCTGACATCGCCGACACGGCGGCCGACCGGCTCGCCATCTATCAGCGGAACGTCGTGTCCGAAAAAATATTCGTACATACCGACAAGACGTTGTATTTGCCCGGCCAGGTACTATGGTTCAAGACCTACGTCGTGGATGCCTCCACGCACCGGCCGCTTGGCTTGAGCAAGGTTGCCTATGTGGAGGTGCTGGATTCAGGCAACCATCCCTTGTTACAAGGTAAAGTGGCGCTGGCGAAAGGCGAGGGGGACGGGTCGTTCCTCCTGCCTGCGTCATGCCCGACCGGGAATTACCGGCTACGGGCTTATACCGCCTGGATGAAGAACGGGAGTCCGGCGTTCTTCTATGAGCAGGGGCTGACCATCGTCAATCCCTTTATGGACCCCGTTACGGGTACGGCGTCCCCGGATGCATACGACATTCAATTCTTCCCCGAAGGCGGCGATTTGGTCACCGGCCTGCCCGGCAAAGTGGGTTTCCGGATCGCCGACCGCCAGGGCAGGAACCTGAACGCAACCGGGCGTATCGTCGACGAGACCGGGCATACGGTTCAAACCTTTGCGCCGCTTCGTTTCGGGCTGGGTCATTTTGATTTCCAGCCGGAGCCGGGTCACCAATACACGGCGCAGGTCCGTATCGGAGATACGGTTATCAGCCAGCCACTGCGTCAGCCGCTGGGCGCCGGTTTCACTTTGAGCGTCACGGATTCGGCCGACAGCCGGTTGATAGTGCGCGTGCGGAAAAGGGGTGTCTCCGACAAGGTCGTCTATCTGTTGGTACAGAACCGCGGCCGGGTGACCCATACCGCCGCGCTGGAGCTCCAGGACCGGGAGACGACGCTTCTCCTCGACAAATCCGCTCTGGGGGAAGGCGTCCTTCACCTGACGTTGTTCGACGGTCTGGGGCGTCCGCTGGCCGAGCGGCTCGCGTTCGTATACCCCACCCACCGGCTGGGCATAGTCGCCGTTGCCGACTCGACGGTGTACGATACGCGGTCGAAAGTCACGGTGAGCGTCGCCACCGACCTCACCGCCTCGCTCTCGATGTCCGTCGCGCTCTCGGATTCATTGTCGGGCGCCAGCGCGGAAGACATCGCCAGTTATCTCTGGCTGAGGTCCGATCTGAAGGGTGACATCGCTTCGCCGGGATACTATTTCGACTCCACGAAAGCGGACAGGGCGGAAGCGTTGGACAACCTGTTGCTGACCCAGGGCTGGAGCCGCTGGCGGTGGCAGGACGTGTTGTTTGGCCGTCTGCCGGAGGTCCGGTTCCTGCCGGAATACGAGGGTCACCAGGTCACCGGCGTCGTATTCGACAAACAAACGGATCGACCCGCGGCGGGCATACCGGTATTTGTGTCGCTTCCGGGGAAGGCCTTCCGTTTTGGCGCAGCCCTAAGCGACAGTGCGGGGCGGGTGGTCTTCAACCTCGAAGACTTTTACGGGGGGAACGAGGTCGTCCTCCAATTGGGGAAGGCGTATAATAACCGGTACCGGTTCGACATGGACGACCCCTTCTCCCTGGCGCCGGCCAGCGCGCCTCCGCCGGTGTTCCGCCTCCCGGTAAGCTGGCATTCCGCGCTCCTGCTCCGGAGCGTCAATACCCAGGTCATGAACGTTTTTCCCAGCGGACAACAGCGTTTTCACCTGGACCACGACACGCTCCCGTTGTTTATCCAGCCGGATGTTTCCTACCCGCTGGACGACTATACGCGTTTCCGCTCGCTGGAGGAAGTTTTCAGGGAATACGTGCCCGAGGTGGCGGTCTCCAGGACGGGGAGCGGATTCAAGCTCCGGGTGACCTCGGGGAAATACAAACCCATTTATCCGGACGCGCCGCTGATATTGGTCGACGGAGTCCCGTATTTCAACGAAGACACGGTCGTATCCCTCGATCCCCTCAAGATAAAGCGCCTGGACATACTCACCGAACGCTATTATAGCGGGCCGCTCTTTTTCGACGGCGTGATGTCCCTGACGACGTACCAGGGAGACCTGTCCGATTTCCACCTGGACCCGGCCGCGCTCGTCGTCGACTACGAGGCGCTCCAACCGGAACGGGAGTTTTATGCGCCGTTGTATGACAACGGCCTCAACAGCCGCGTCCCCGACTTCAGGGATGTATTGACCTGGCAACCGAGGTTGCCGGTGGGCCGGTCGTCGTTTTATACCTCCGACATACCGGGTACGTACAAGGGCGTCATCCAGGGAATAACAAAGGATGGAATGCCGGGCGTCCGTATCTTTACCTTTTCGGTCAAGCCCCGGTAAGTGTTTTTACGTCATTTTCACATACAGTTGCTACTCCGGTACCTGCTGATTACGGTCGTGCTGGCAGGGTCGGTATTGTTATTCGCCTATACCGAGTTGTATTTCACGGCCTCCGCCCTGGTACTGATCGCCCTGCTCCTGGGCTATGGCATCGTCTTGTATATGAAACGCCTTGGCCGGGACATCGATAACTTTGTCGAGGCGGTAAGACTCCGCGACCACGCGGCCTATTTCAATCCCCGGAAATACGGCAACCCCTTCCAGGGTTTGTTCACCGCATTCAACGAGGTGCTCCAGGCCCATAAGACGATCACCATCGAGAAAGAGTCCGTTTTTCAGTTGTTGAAGAGCGTCATGGAGCGGGCTCCCTTTGGCGTCATCACCGTTGCCCGGAGCGCCCTGGTGGGACCCCAGGACCGCTACCCGATCCTGTTTATCAACGCCGCCGCGTACCGCCTGCTCCAGATACCGGAATACCACTACTGGTACCGGCTGGCCGCCCACGTCCCCGAATTCGTCCAGGAAATACTGCCCATCGCCTCCGGCGGAAAACGGTTCAGCGAAAAATTCATCAATGGCTCCAAGGTCCTCCTGTCGATCGAGACCGAGGTCATCCGGCTCTACCAGGAGGAATACCTGATCATCACCTTCCAGGACATCAAGAATGAGGTCGAGCAAAAGGAAATGGAGGCCTGGAATAAGCTGATCGAGGTCATGACCCACGAGATCCTCAACTCGATCACCCCGATCTATACGCTGGCCAGCACCGTCAAGGACATGATGGATGCCAAAGGCCCGGACCTGGACGCCGAGGACATCGAAGACATGCGGCTGGCCGCGGGTACCATCAAACGCCGCTCCGACGGCCTGATGAACTTCGTCCAGGACTACCGTATGGTGGCGGAAGTCCCCACGCCCCACCTCGAACCCGTCACCGTCGACGAGCTTTTCACCGGCATCCGTACGCTGATGAAGCCTCTGGCCGACCAGCAGGGAGTGACGCTGGACGTGGTCGCCCTCCCCGGCCGTCACCAGCTCCTGATCGACCCGAAGCTGATCGAGCAGGTGCTGATTAACCTCATCACCAACGGTATCTATGCCGTCAAGGGCAAACCCTCGCCGCGGATAACGCTCGCATCGCGCAAGGAAGACGAGCGCTACTTCATCGACGTCGTCGATAACGGGATGGGGATACCGCCGGCGATCCTGGATAAGATTTTCGTGCCGTTCTTTACGACCCGCTCCAATGGGTCGGGGATCGGGTTATCGATTTCGCGCAACATTATGAAGTTGCATAAGGGGAATTTGGATGTGTTTTCGGTGGAGGGGCAGGAGACGAGGTTTACATTGTCTTTCGGTTCGTAGCGCGCTTGTTTATTGCCCGGCGAGCAGGACCTGCCAGGCGGCGGCGACTTTTCCCTGGGCGAGCAGCGTTGCGGCGTATTGGTGCAGCTCGCGTTCCATTTCTTCCGGGTTTATGGCGAAGTAGGTGATGATGTGTCGTAGGCGTTCGTCGTCGAAGGCGGGGTCGATGGTGGGATACTCGTGGACGTTGGCCAGTTGGCCGAGCTGGTTACCCGTGAGGACGGGGCTAAACCGTATTGAAGCTGGGAGTGCGTCGAGACCGATGCCGGTGTGCAAGTTGGGCTTTTCTACGATGAAAAGGTTGTCGGGTCCGGTGACGCTGTACCAGTCGCCGCCCAGTCGGGCGACGTGCCGCAACTTACGTTGATCGATCATGCCGCGGTCGTCGAGGATATCGTCGGCAATGTGCATGCAAAGGACTTCGCAGATGACCAGGTTGCCGGCGCCGGCTTCGGAGCCCAACGAATGGACGTCCCGAACGACACACTCCATGCTGACCTTGCTTTCACGGACCAATGGCGGACGGACGCGCGTGGCCGGCGACGGCGTGAACCCCGCCTTGATAAATTCGTTCACCCCGCGCGGGTAGTCGCAGCTGGCGAGGCTGACCTGCTGTACCATGCCATAATCCACCATGTTGATCACTACTTCCGGCACCTCGAGGACATTTTCCAGCGTGTGCTTTATCGTATTGTCCCGGACCCGGCGGGAGGGGGAAAAAATAACGATCGGCGGGGTCGTCGAAAACATGTTGAAGAAACTGAAGGGGCTCAGGTTGGCTTCACCGGCCGCGTTGACGGTCGAGGCAAAACAGATCGGCCTCGGCGCGATCGCGTGCTGGAGGTATTGCTGCCGTAGCGGTATGGAGGTGGTCGCAAGATCGACGAGCATGCGTTATTTTTTTATCGCCAGCAGGGAAAAGTCGTCTTCTTCGCGGGTAATGGTGTTGCGCAGGGTACCGAGGTCGTCGATGTCCATTTCCACCACGTCGCCCTCCTGTAGCCATTGCTCCGCATAACCGGGGTCCTGCAGCTTACCGGTGCCGTTGATCTCCAGGAGACAACCGGTGCCCACGGTCCCGCTCCCGATCACGTCCCCGGGATACAGGGTGACGCCATAGCTGGCGCGTTCGATGATCTCGGCAAAGGTCCAGGCCATATCCTTCAGGTTCCCGCGGCTTACTTCGACGCCATTGACCCGGCAGGTCATGGTCAGGTCGTAGGCGTTGCCGGTATGACCGGGCGGGGGCGGTACGAGCCTTTCCTCCAGTTCATCCGGCGTCACCAGCACCGGACCGATCACCGTGGCGAAGTCCTTCCCCTTGGCGGGACCGAGGTTGAGGAGCATTTCCTCCATTTGTAGCGTCCGGGCGCTCATGTCGTTCATGATCATGAAACCGCCGATGTATTGATCGGCTTCCGCGGCCCGGATGTTCCGGCCCTCCTTGCATATGACGATGGCGCACTCCAGCTCGAAATCGAGCTTGTCGAAGTGGTCCGGCATGCAGGGAATGTCGCCGGGACCGAGAATGGCATTATGGTTGGTGTAATAAAAGATCGGGTACTGATCGAACTCGGGGATCATGGGAACCTTCCGGTTCCGGCGGGCCGCCTCCACGTGCTGACGGAAGGCATACCCGTCCCGGCACGAGGTAGGGTGGGGAACCGGCGCCGTCAGTACGGCTTCGTCGAGCTTGATCGCGTTCCGCTGGCTGATCTTCCCCTCCCGGATCATGATCGGCGCCCCCTGGAGTACCGGGAAATACTCATCCCAGTATTGCAGCAGCATGGACACGGTATTGGGTAGTTCGGGGTGCAGGCCGTCCATATCGTACAGCCAGCCGTCCACCAGGAGCGCGGCCTGTTCGTGGCCGTCCTTGATATAAGTCGCAAGATGCATCGGGTCGATTTTTGCAGGTCCAAAGTAACACAATATTCTTCCTAACTTTGTCATTATTATAAAGCTGGCCGGAATGAAGTTTGATAAGATCCATAACAAGGGGCAGGCTCGCCTTTTTCAAAACCAGTACCTGGAGGTGCTCACCAAAACCCACCCCCTCGTCATATGGGGTATGTACCTCCCCCTCATCTCTTTTATGGTATATTATAGCCATTACCGGGCCGGCTTCAGCTGGGGAACTACCGTGGGCATCTTTGCGTTCGCTATGTTATTCTGGACCTTTTTCGAATACCTCATGCACCGTTTCGCCTTCCATTTCGTCAGCGAACACCCGAGGGTCCGCAAGTTTATCTATATCATGCACGGTAACCACCATGAGTTCCCCAGGGACAAGGAGCGGCTTTTCATGCCCCCCGTCCCCAGCCTCCTGCTGGCCGCCACGATTTTCTGCCTACAGTACCTGATCCTCCAACACTACGTTTTCCCTTTTTTCCCGGGATTCCTGCTGGGTTATTTGCTATATGGCAGCATGCACTACGCCATCCACGCCTGGAACCCGCCCTTCAAATGGATGAAACCCCTCTGGCGCAACCACCACCTCCACCACTATAAGAATGAGGAGCAGGGTTTCGGGGTAAGCACGTCCTTTTGGGACCGGGTCTTTGGGACAATGTTCAAATGAACTTTTTCAAAAACCTGAGCAGGACCACCAGCATAGCCAGTGGAAGACCGCTTTTGCCCAGCTGCTTGCGCAACCGCTTGACGGCCCGCCAGCGTGTATTTTGGACAGTCTTTATGGAGATGTTCATCCGGGTGGCGATTTCCCGCGTATCCATGCCCGACAAGGCCAGCTTCATGACTTCCTTGCACTTTTCCGGGAGCTGCTCGACGGCCAGCAGCAACGCGTAGAATTCATTCGATTCGGTTTCCTTTCGGGCGATGTTGTCGGCGTCGATTTGCGCCAATGCCTCCTTCCTTATCTGATCGATGTACGCCTGACGGAGCTTTTCGCGTCTGAGGTAATTCAGACATTTGTGGTGGGTGCATTTCAGAAGGTACGATTTGGCCGCCGCGAGGTTGTCGAAGCGGTGTCGTCTGTCCCACAGGAGCATAAAGGCTTCGGTAACGAGGTCCCTCGACGCTTCATAGTCTCCGATGATTCCTTTGGCGTAACCGGTGAGTAACGGGAAATGGTTGTCAAAAAGGTAACTCAGGGCCTGCTCATCCAATACTTTACCTCCCCTGAAGAAAAACGCATCTTCAGCAGCGATCATTTGTATATTTTATAATTATAGAATAAAAGCACTCGAGCAGGGTGCTTCTCCCTATAACCACGCCATTATTTTTTAAAAAAGGGGAATTACGGCGTCTCCAGCGTCTTCATGAGCTCCGCTACCATTACCGGCTTTTTGATGCATATGTTCATACCGGCGCGAAGACATTCCTCGATTTCTTCTTCGGCCCGGGAGGCGGTGAGCCCCACGACGGGTACGTTCTGTTTCCGTGGATCGGTCAGGGCCCGGATGCGGCGGGTCGCTTCGATGCCGCTGATACCGGGGAGGTGGACGTCCATAAAAACCATACCTACGTCGGTGGTGCCCAGGAGCTCGAGCGCTTCCTCGGCCCCATCGGTGACCACGGCCTGGTAACCCATGCGGCCGAGGACCTTTTTGACGACGAGCTGGGCGACTTTGTCGTCTTCGACGACGAGGATGGTTTTGCCCGCGGCGATGATACGCGGGTGACCGGGCGGAGACGCGGAAAGTCCGGCCGCCGAAAGCGTGGACGCGGCGGGCGTCCCTGACGCCAACCCGAAAGGTGCCGATTCGCGGATGCGGGGCAAATCGCCACCGAGCGCACTCTCTGCCATGGTGACCGGAATAGTGAACCAAAAGGTCGAGCCGGCGCCGGGGGCGCTTTGAACGTGGATGGCGCCGCCGTGGGCCTGGACGATCTTGGCGCAGATGAGGAGCCCGAGACCGGTGCTTTTTTCTCCCTCGGTGGGACGGACGGACGTGGTTTGGAATCCTTTGAAAAGCTTGTGCTGCTCGTCGGCGGGAATACCGGGACCCTGGTCGCGGAC
>Ga0310811_10002760_pt1 | contig 21938 bp, 19 predicted proteins | sample YCmetagenome_FD_207642 | JGI IMG/M metagenome (GOLD analysis project Ga0310811, IMG submission 207642) | Soil microbial communities from experimental microcosm in Duke University, North Carolina, United States - YC | ecosystem: Engineered > Artificial ecosystem > Soil microcosm > Unclassified ...
GTCGAGGCTTTCGCCTCGATTCTGACGCTCGAATCGAAGGCGCTGACCGCCTTGTCGCCGCTGGAGCAGTTGCCCGCGATCGTCGAGAAGAAAACCGAGCTGATCGGCGTGCTCGCCAGGCTCGAGACCGCGCGTGACGCGCAACTGGCCGAGCTGGGCTTTCCGGCCGGCTGGTCCGGCATGGAGCTGGCGGCCAGCACCGATGCGCGGGTCGCCGCTCAATGGACACTGCTGCAAAAAGCAGCGGAGCGCGCCCGCCGCGCCAACACCAACAACGGCGAACTGATCCGCGTACGCATGGACTACAACCAGCGGGCGCTGGCCGCACTGCAGGTGAACGTGCCGCGCAAGGCCGGGTTCTACGGGCCTGATGGCCGGATTCCGGCTCATTCCGCGCTCTGAAAGCGCTACTCATTACTGATTGCCAGCCAGATCCGCTTCCACGAGACATGAACAAAAGGCCCGTCTTTGACGGGCCTTTCGCGTTTTTGCCGCCGCAACTCCCTCGTTTCATTCCCGCCCACCTCGCTCCAACGACCTCAACGTTAGCCATCCGGCTAACTGGCGCACAACGCCGCGCCGCGTTGAAATGACAGCCCCCTATCGAGCTTTGCGCCGTCGCCGCGACTGGGGAGTTGCGGCGCGCTCACCGGCAAAAGCTCTGCCCACTAGCGAGGTTGTGTAATCGTGTGTATAGTTAGAGGAGTGCGACATGAACAGCGCCGAGGCCGCCAAACTGATCCAAACCGATGGCTGGCGGCTCGTCCGGATATCGGGCAGCCACCATCATTTCCGGCACGCGGTAAAGCCCGGTCTCGTGACCATCCCGCATCCGAAAAAGGATCTGCCGCCCGGCACCCTGAACAGCATTCTCAAACAGGCGGGCCTGAAATGAAGAACCTGATTTACCCGATCGCAATCGAGCCTGGAGACCAGCAGCATGCGTTCGGCGTGGTAGTGCCCGACATTCCGGGCTGCCACTCCGCGGGCAACACGCTGGAAGAAGCCTATGCGAACGCCAAAGAGGCCATCGAAGCGCATCTCGAGACACTGATCGACGAAGGCATGCCGCTGCCCGAGCGGCGCTCGCTCGACGAGCATCGGCTCAATCCAGACTTCGCGGGGTTCACATGGGGTTTCGTGACAACGCGCAACATTCCGGCGTTGAAGAAGGCGATCCGCATCAACATCTCGCTGCCCGAGGTACTGGTAGAGGAGATCGACGCGTATGCGCAGGCGCGTGGCATGTCGCGCTCGGCATTTCTCGCGCTTGCCGCCGAACATGAGATGGCCGGCGCGTAAAGAAGGCGGGCGCATGGCGCCGCGCCGTGTCGAACACGGCGCGGCGTTTCAGTTCGCCTCGGCGTTTGCCCAGGCCATTTCCCGTAGCCGCGTGCGCAGGCGCGCAACGGCCTGGCTGTGCAACTGGCACACCCGCGACTCGCTGACTTCCATCACCGCGCCGATTTCGCGCAGGTTCATGCCGCGCTCGTAATACAGCGACATCAGCAGCTTCTCGCGTTCCGGCAGCCGGTCGATCGCTTCCACCAGCGCCGAGCGCAGGCTGTCGTCGAGCAGCGCCGACAGCGGGTCGGAATGGTCCACGCAGTAGCGGTCGAGAAACGGCTCGTCGTCGGCGGAACGGTCGAAGTCTTCGTAGTAGATCAACTGGCTGCCGTGCAGGTCTTGCAGCATCGACTGATACTCGTCGAGCGGCATTTGCAGGTGCTCGGCAATCTCTGTTTCGCTCGCCGAGCGGCCCAGGTTCTGCTCCACCTTGTGCACCGCCGTTTCCACTTCGCGCGAGGTGCGCCGCAAGCTGCGCGGCAACCAGTCGTTGCTGCGCAACTCGTCGAGCATCGCGCCGCGAATCCGCTGGCTGGCGTAGGTCTCGAACTGCGCGCCCTGATCTTCCTTATAGCGGCCCGCGGCATCCAGCAACCCGATCATGCCGGCCTGGATAAGATCGTCGAGATCGACGCTCGCCGGCATCTTGGCGACGAGCTGCAAGCCGAGGCGACGCACAAGCGGTGCGTACTTCGTCAGAACTTCGGCTTGGGAAATCTTTCCCTGGGCGTTATACATCGTGCTTCCCCTTGTCCTTATGCCGCCTCTCAGGCGTGCTGCGCGGACGGTTGGTCGGCGTGCTGCGCCGCTGTAACAGTCGCTGGCCCCATCCATGGCGTTTGCGACGACATCGCTGGCCGCATCGGCCAGTACTGCAATTCGGCGGCGAGGTGCCGCAAGTCGCGCGCAGCCGGTGTCGATGGGAACGCATCGACGACACAACGCGACAACTCCAGGGCTCGCGCCATCCGCGCATCGGCGGCGACGCAGCCGGCGTCTTCCAGCGCCACCGTCAGGTAGCGCCCGGCCACGCCGGCCAGGTTGCCAAACGTCGTGTGCGCGTCGTTCAGGCTTTGGACGTGATTCGTCAGCACGCGAAACTGCGCGATAGCGTGCGCGTAGTGCAGACGCTTCATGCACGCATACGCGTCGGTGATCGCCTGGGCCGACACGCGCGTGACGATCATCACGTCGTGCGCCTGCCTGGCGAATGGCGACAAGTGGCCTTGCTCGTCGAGTTGCGCGTCGATCAGCACGATGTCCGTGGAGCCGCCGAGCAGCACGTTGAACTGTTGGGCCGTGTGGCCTTCGCGGTTGTTGCGCGACGCGGCCAGCACCGAAAAACCCAGCGGGTGCCGTGCGGCGGCGGCGTCGAGCGTCATCTCGCCGCGCATCACGGCCGAGAAATTGCCTGCGCCGCGCAAGCCGCCGAGCATCGCGCTCACCGATCTGTCGCCCACGCATTCGTCGATCACCAGCACGTCCTTGCCCTGCTGCGCGAGCGCGGCGGCGAGATTGACCACCACTGTCGTGCATCCCACGCCGTCCGGTCCGCCCGTCACGGCGATCACGCGCGCGCCGCTGCGGGCGAGCATCCGCCGCAGTCCTTCGGCCTGATCCGAAACGAGCTTATCCAAAGCGAACCTCGTGCAGCTCGGCGGTCGAACGTGCTGAAAGTGCCGACAGCAAGGCCGGGATGTCGTCGTCGTGCGGCACGAAGGGCGAGTTGTCGCGCGGAATACAGAAGGCGCTCTTGATCAAGAATTTCCTGGTCCCGACGTACAGGTTCTCCGGCACCTTCTGCCCGGTCGACACGTAGTGCACCGGCAGCTTGTAGCGGATCACCGTATCGAGCACGCCGCCCAGATTGGTCGCTTCATCGAGCTTGGTCAGGATGCAGCCGGCGAGCGGCTGCTGATCCGGCGCGCGCTGATAGGCCTGCACGACTTCGTTGAGCGTATCGCCGTGACTCGTCGCGTTGAGCAGCAGCAGGCGCTGCACCGGCTGACCGGCGCGGCACAGCATCGCGATCTGGTCGGACACGAGGCGGTCGCGCTGGCTCATGCCGATCGTGTCGATCAGCACGATGTGCTTGTTGCGCAGTTCGGAGAGCGCGAGTTGCAGGTCGGCGCCGTCTTTCACCGCATGAACCGACACGCCGAGAATCTTGCCGAAAATACGCAGTTGCTCGTGGCCGCCGATCCGGTAGCTGTCGGTGGTGAGCAGCGCGACCTTGCTGGCGCCAAAGCGCATCACGCAGCGCGCGGCGAGCTTCGCGGTGGTGGTCGTCTTGCCGACGCCCGTCGGGCCCATCAGCGCAAACACACCGCCGCGCTCCATCAGCGCGTCTTCGTCTTCCATCACCGGCAGGTTCGATTCGAGGACCGAGCGTACCCAGTCCATGCCGCCGTCCATCGTGTCGATGTCGTCGGGCAGGTTGTCGATCATCATCTGCACCAGCTGAGCGGAAAAGCCCGCAGCGAACAGATGCTTGGTGAGCGCGCCGCGCGCCGGATTGCGGCGTTGACGCTCGCCCCACAGCAAGCCGGCGAAGTGTTCTTCCATCATGCCGCGCATCGACGACAATTCGTTCATCACGGTGTCGTTGACGACCTGCTCCATGCGCGCCTTGATCGCTTCGGCAACCGAGGCCGGCGTGCGGGTGTCGTCGTTGCTGGGCTGAGCCGGCGCGTTTTTCTGCGCCGTGCGGCGCGCGGCGACTTGCGCGGCTTCGCGGGCCCATTCAGGCGTGTCGGTTGCGGGCACGGCGGCGGCCGGTTGCGCGGCGGGTCGCGCGACTTCGACGGCGGCGCCGAGTCCCTTGGCGGCGGCGACGGCCGGCGTCATCGCGTCGGGGCGTGCGCTGTATTCGCCTTGCTCTTGCTGCTGTTCGGCGGCGATGCGGCGCGCGTGGTCGATCAGCCACGGGTTCGATTCGGCCATCGTGCGCGGCGCGGCGGCATCGGTCTTCGAATCGGCGGGCGTGACGGGCACGCCGACGGCTTTAAGGAGGTCGGCACGGATGTCCTCCGACAAACGAGCCGCCGCTGCGCGGGCGGTCGGCCCTGCGGGAATCTGTTGCGCAACCGGTTGATGAGCTTGCTGGCTGACAGCCGGCGCGGCATTCACTGCGGCGCCCCGCAAGGCCGTCGCCTGGGGCTTCGCTTTCGACGCCACGGATTTCAGCGCGGTCGTCGGCGCTTCATTCACAGGCACGCTCACTGGCGCGCTCGCTGACATCGTTTCGGCACCCGCTTCCGGGCTCGCGCCGAACACCGACGAGAACACATCGGGCATGCCGCTCGCGTACGGATTCGCCTGCATGGCCGGCAGTGCACGCGGTGCGACAAGGGGCTGCTGTCCAGCGTTCGAACCCGTCGGCGCGGCCAATGCAGCGCTTACGCCATTGCGAGCCTTGGGCGTGAGGGCTGCGAGATCGCTGTCGGCCAGTGCGACGATCTCGACGCTGCCGTCGTCCATCGTGCGATTGGACAACACGACCGCATCCGGGCCAAGCGCTTCACGAACCAGACGCAGAGCATCGCGACTGGTGGCACCGACAAATTTACGAATGTTCAAGCTGGACCCCCAATGAGGTATTCGGACTGACGGACCGGCAACACACCGCTTCCCATTGAGATCAATTATTGCGAAAGCTGTCGAGCGACGATCGATGGATAAAGACCGTTAAAGGTAGGCAATTCGCGCGATGGAACGGCGGCCGAGGCAACGCGCGCGCGGGTTTCAACGGGGCCCCGAGCGGGGCCGCGCGGCGCTTTCGGCGGCGTCGAACGGATGCGCCGGACCGCGCGGGCCAATGCAAAGTAAGGCGTCGGAATGAAAACCGGCGCCCAAAGGGGCTCCGGTAAAAGCTGCAATGGCGGGCTGCGGGTTGTGGGTTGTCGGTTGTGGGTTGCGAGTTCTAAGCCGCAGCTGCCCATGCCGCGCGTCAGCCGTGCGCGCCGATCAGATTCACTACCTTGACGTTGCGCGTGTCGGGCACTTCCGCATACGAGAGCACCTTCAACTGCGGCAGGCTGCGGCGCAGGAAGCGCGCGAGCATCGGCCGCAATGCGTGCTGCACCAGCAGCACCGGCGCGAGGCCGAGGTTCTGCTGACGCATCATTGCCTTCTGCGTTTCGTTCAGCAGCGTGTTCGCGAGGCCCGGTTCCAGTCCCGGGTTCGGGCCGGTCGCGAGTGCCTGCGACAACACCCGCTCCAGATTCGAGTCGAGGCCCATCACCTGCATGTCGCCGGTGCCGGGGAACCACTGCTGCGTAATCGCGCGACCCAGCGCGAGGCGCACGGCGGCGGTGAGATCGTGGGCGTCGGTGATCTTCGGCGTGTGTTCGGACAGCGCTTCGAGAATCGTACGCAGGTCGCGGATCGGCACGCCTTCTTCCAGCAGGTTTTGCAGCACCTTTTGCAACGTGGTGAGCGGCAGCGTCTTCGGCACCAGATCGTCGACCAGCGACGGCGTGTCTTTCTGCATCCGTTCGAGCAGCGCCTGAACTTCGCGGCGGCCGAGCAGTTCCGACGCGTGCGTCACCACCAGGTGATTCAGATGGGTCGCGACCACCGTACTCGAATCGACCACCGTGTAGCCATACACCTGCGCCTGTTCGCGCAGATTCGTGTCGATCCAGATGGCCGGCAGCCCGAACGCCGGGTCTTGCGTCGGCGTGCCCGGCAGCGAGGCGGAGACCTGGCCGGGATTGATCGCCAGCCATTGGCCCGGATACGCTTCGCCCGCGCCCACTTCGACGCCCTTGAGCGCGATGCGATAGCCGTTCGGCCGCAATTCGAGGTTGTCGCGGATATGAATGACGGGCGGCAGGAAGCCGATTTCCTGCGCGAACTTCTTGCGGATGCTCTTGATGCGCTTGAGCAGTTCGCCGTCCGAGTTCTTGTCGACGAGCGGAATCAGCCGGTAGCCGACTTCGAGGCCGAGCGCGTCGATCATCGTCACGTCGTCCCAGCTCGCCTCGGCGTTCTCGACCGGGGCCATCGCAGCAGGCGCAATATCGACGAGCGCCGTGCTGGTCCTGCGTTCCTCGGCGCGCTTTTTCATCGTGCGCCCGAGTTGGATCAGACCGCCGCCGAGCAACAGAAACGCGAAGTGCGGCATGTTCGGAATCAGGCCCATCAGCACGAGAATGCAGCCCGTGATCACCAGCACACGCGGATTCGTGAACAGCTGGCCGGTGAGCTGGGTGCCGATGTCCTCGTTGGTCGCGACGCGCGACACGATCACGCCGGCGGCGGTCGAAATCACCAGCGACGGAATCTGCGCGACGAGGCCGTCGCCGATCGTCAACAGCGTGTAGTTCTTGCCCGCCGCCGCGAAATCCATGTTGTGCTGAACCATCCCGACGATCAGCCCGCCGACGATGTTGATCACCATGATCAGCAGACCGGCGATCGCGTCGCCGCGCACGAACTTGCTCGCGCCGTCCATCGAGCCGTAGAACTCGGCTTCCTGCGAGACTTCCGAGCGGCGCTTGCGCGCCTGCTCCTCGTTGATGAGGCCGGCGTTCAGATCGGCGTCGATCGCCATCTGCTTGCCGGGCATCGCGTCGAGCGTGAAGCGCGCGGACACTTCCGCGATCCGTCCCGCGCCCTTGGTGATCACCATAAAGTTGATCACCATCAAAATGACGAAGACGACGATACCGACCGCGAAATTGCCGCCCACGAGGAAGTGGCCGAACGACTCGATCACCTGGCCGGCCGCGTCCGGACCGGTGTGGCCTTCGAGCAGCACGACCCGCGTGGACGCCACGTTCAGCGAGAGCCGCAGCAGCGTCGAGAACAGCAGCACGCTCGGGAACGCGGCGAAGTCGAGCGGCTTCATCGTGTACATGCTGACGAGCAGCACCATCACCGAAAGCGCGATGTTGAAGGTGAACAGCAGGTCCAGCAGGAACGGCGGCAACGGCAGAATCATCATGCCGAGAATCATGCAGATCAGCACCGGCCCGGCGAGGGCGCGCAAATTGGTGCTGCTCAAGGCATCCGGCCGTCGGGCGAGGAAACCGGCGCGAGCGTTCATGCGGAGGCTCCTGGAGCGTCGTCGTTAGCGGGATTGTCGGGGTTGAGCGTATCGGCGGCTTCCTGATCGGCTTCATCGTCCGATACACCGCCCTTGTCGAGTTCCGCCGGCACGTCGAGTTCGGTCGGTGCGACCGGCACGACGCCGCCTTCGGTTTTGAAGCGTCGCAACTGGTACACCCACGCGAGCACTTCGGCGACCGCGCCATACAGCGGGCCGGGAATCTCGCGGTTCAGATCGACGTTGTGATACAGCGCCCGCGCGAGCGGCGGCGCTTCGAGCAGCGGCACGTTGTGCTCGGCGGCCAGTTCGCGAATCCGCGCGGCCACCAGGTTCACGCCCTTGGCGACCACCTTCGGCGCGCGCATCTCGCCGTCGGCGTATTGCAGCGCGACCGCGAAGTGCGTCGGGTTGGTCACCACCACGTCGGCCTTCGGCACCTGCGACATCATCCGGCGACGCGCAATGGCGCGCTGCTGCTGGCGAATCTTGCCCTTGATGTGCGGATCGCCTTCGCTTTCGCGATGCTCGCGCTTCACTTCTTCCTTCGTCATGCGCAGCTTCTTCTGGAACTGCCACAGTTGGTACGGCACATCCAGCGCCGCCACCGCGAACATGCCGGCCACCGTCATCCCGCAGCACACGGCGATCAGATGCACGGAATTGGCGAGCGCGAGATTCAGCGGCTGGGTGGCGAGCGCGAGAATTTCGTCGCGGCGATTCCAGATCGACGTGCCGCCGATGATCCCCACCACCAGCGTCTTCGCGAGCGACATGCCGAGCTGGATCGGCCCATTGATCGAAAACATCCGGCCAAAGCCTGCAATCGGATCGAGCCGGCTGAACTTCGCCTCGAACCCTTTCGCCGACAGCTGCCAGCCGCCCAGCGCCAGCGGCGCGAGCAATGCGGCGAAGCCGGTGAAGCCGAGCACCGGCAGCAGCGCGTAGAGGCCTTCGCGGCCAGCTGCGCCCGCACCGATCAGCATGCGGCTGGTCTGGAAGCTGCTGGCGTGGTCGAACGTGAGCGACGCGCGCAGCATGTTCTGCAAATGCTCGCCGATACTGCTAGACATCCCCCATGCGCCGTAGAAACCCGCCGCCAGCAGCGCGAACGTCGACAGTTCCCGCGAGCGCACGATCTGCCCTTCCTCGCGCGCCTTCTGCAGGCGCCGGGGAGTGGCTGATTCGGTTTTTTCGAGGTCGCTGTCCTCTGCCACACAAGCTCTCCAGTCGGGCGAGGCATGGCGCCTCTTTCCAGTGAGAGCGATTATTCCCGCTCGACGCAAGCGGCGATCGGCGGATAAGGGCGGAGAAAGGGGGGTATTTCGACGGATGAGCGCGAGGCGCCCGCGCGTTTCGCGCGCGGGCGCCTCTGGCGTTGGCTTCGACCCTGGCGCGACGCGTCAGAAGGCGACGAAAGGCGACGGGCCGCCGGTCGAGGTCCTGTCGAAGCCGTAGAACACGTGACGGCCATAGAAGAACGGCAGACCGAGGTCGAAGCTGCTATTGCCGCCGATCTGTCCGCCGAGGTTGTTGAACGCGAAGTTGTTGCCGTTGCCGAACAGCGTGGCCGCATTGAGAATGCCGATGTTCGCGTTCGTCGTCACCTTGTTCAAGCCGACCAGCGTAATCGAGCGGGTTTGCGCGGACGACGGGCAGTAGAAGCCCGCGAAGTTGCTGCCGCACTGCGCGAGCGAGCTATCGCCGAAGAAGTAGGCGTTCGAGCCCGAGTCGAGGAACGCCTGCACCGTCGTGCCGTTGAAGGTGCTGTTGTTGAGGTCGCCAAAGGGGTCGGTGGTGAAGACCTGCGCCCCGCCGAGCGCATTGTTCGACTGTGTGTTGATCCCGAACACCAGCGTCCCGCTAGCCGACGCTGCTCCCGCGTCCGGTACCGGCTGCATCTGCACGATCACGCCGTTGTTGTCGGCCGCGAAGTTCGCCGCCGGATTAGCGACCTGCTGATTGAGCGGCACCGCGGTACGGGTACACGACGTTCCGCCCGGACACGCAAAGTAGTTGCTGAAGTTCACGGCGGTCGCCGGGTTCGCGCAGGTCGCGCCGCAATCGGTGAGCGCCGTGCCGACGCCGAGAATGCCGTTGGCGCCGAGATCGCTGACCGTGTTTTCCGCCGACCCGCCGCCGCAAGCGCTCGCGGGCACCGTGCTGGCGTCCTTGTCGCCGATGATCTGCAGCGGGATGGCGGTTGTCGTAGTCTCGCCGCCGATCGAGATGGTCGCGGTGCGCACCGTGCCCCAGGTGAAGCCGTCGGCGAAGGTCGCGCACTCGGCGAGCTGCGCGTTGTTACTACCCACGGTGCTGGGCGGCAGCGCATTGAGCAGCGACGCGCTGAACGCCGAGCTCGCCACCCGCAGTCCGAACGAACCGGTGTCGAGCTGGATGTTGTTGATGGTCTGGCAGATCGTCGTCGAACCGGGCGCGCAAATTCTCACACTGACCGACGGAATGTTGATGACGCCGCTCAGGCCCCTGCCGACCGTGATCGGCACGGTGTTCGCGGCGTTCGCGGCGATCGGCTGCTGAGTCGGGCTGGCCGGCAGCGAACCGCCGTTCAGGATGCTCGACGAATTGTTGCTGGAGCTGCCGCTGTCTCCGCCGCCACCGCACGCGGCGAGTGTTGCCAGCAGCGCGGCGGCCAGCACGGCGCGCAGCCGGTCTTTGAGATTCACACCAATAGAGATGGGTCGCATGGTCGTCCTCGCCATTACTGGATGTCGGAGCCGCTGACGCCGGCGGGCAGCGCGGGCGGCAGCCACGCCTGACCGCTGAACGCGCCCATATGGCCGCCGGAACGCACCACGAGACCGCTCTGATCGACGCTGACGGGGCCGTGGCCACCGCCGCGCGCCGCGCGCACGGCCTTGACGCCGGTCACGTATTGCGGGAAATAGCTGCCGAGCAGATCGTTCAGATCCGGCATTTGCGGGCCGCGCCACGCGATGCCGAACACCGCGCTGTCAGCGGCGAGGTATTCGCGGACCACGGTGCCGTTGCCGAGCGCGGTTTCACGCACGGTGTAGGACGCGGAAGCCGAGGTTGACGAAGCCGCGCCCGATGCCGAGCGCATCACGCCCTGCGCGGAGTTGGCCGCGCTTCCGGCAGGCTGGACGACGCGGGAAGAAACCGACGCGCCCGGCGGCGGCGTCATCGGGGCACCGCCCAGCCCCGCGTGAGCGGGCTGCGCGGCGAACAACGAACAAGAAAAGGCAAGCGCCGAAACGATTCCGGCGCGGCGTACACGACTCCACATGGCAATGCTCCTCCCGAACTACGGCCTGGCTCGCGAGGCGCGCGAACCGGCTGCGTGTACGCAGATGATACGGCACTGCTGCGGTCGCACTCGGGAAGGAGCTTCCTCACCGTGCCACCGGCCGGCGAATCCTCATTGCCGGAGCGGGGTGCCGCTGCTCGAGTTCGTAGTATGCCTGTGGTTCGTCTCGGGAGACAGCAAGCGCACCCGCGGGCGTGGCCTGCCATACATCCGGGCCGCGCGCGGCGCCCGGATGGTTATCTGAGGAAACCGCGCGCGGGTGGTGTGACGCAACTGCGCGCGGGGAGCTTGCGCGACGAGGCGCCCGGCCGCGTCAGAAGCCGAGGCTGGCGAGCAGATCGTCGACTTGCGACTGGTCCTGCATCACATCCGTCTTGCCTTCCGGATTGATCTGCGGACCGTTCAGCAGATGTTCGGGGCTGCCGGTCGGCGACACTTCCGCTGCCAGCGCCGCCGCGTTCGCCGCGAACTGCTCGCGCCGCTCGAGCGCGATGTTCTCGACCAGCACGCCGAGCAACTGCTGCTCGATCAGGTACACGACGTCCGTGATCTTCTTGATGACCTGGCCGGTCAGATCCTGGAAGTCCTGCGCCAGCATGATCTCCATCAGTTGCGCATTGGTCGCGCTGGTCGCCTCGGGCACGCCGCGCAGGAAGGTGCGCGTGTCGTTCATCAGCGCGCGCACTTCCTCGCGATCGATCGGCGCCGCGTACCACTGCTCCCAGCGCGCGTCGAGTTCGCCCGCGTCCTTCTGCAACTGCTCCTGGACCGGCTTGGCGACATCGATTGCCGACAGCACGCGCTCGGCGGCCTGCTCGGTCATGTCCGCGATGTATTTCAGACGGTCGCGAGCATCGGGAACGGCTTCCGCCGCGCGCTCGACATGCTTGTCGAGCCCGAGCTCACGCATCGAATCGCGCAGCGTGCGCGTCAGTTGTCCAATGCGAGCGAGAATGCGGTCGGACGCGAAGTCGCTGCTCTCGCTGACCGCGTCGGCGTGAGGCGCAGGGGTCGGCAGAGTCACGTCAGCTCCCGGCTTTCGCCATCTTCTCGAGAATCTTGTTGAGCTTCTCGTCGAGCGTCGCGGCCGTGAACGGCTTGACGACGTAACCGCTCGCGCCGGCCTGCGCCGCCGCGATGATGTTTTCCTTCTTCGATTCGGCCGTCACCATCAGCACCGGCAGATGCGTGAGGTTGGCGTCGGCGCGGATTTCCTTGAGCATTGCCAGACCGTCGAGGTTCGGCATGTTCCAGTCGGAGATCACGAAGTCGTAGGTGCCTCCGCGCAAACGCGCGAGACCGGCCTGGCCGTCTTCCGCTTCGTCGACGTTCGAGTAGCCCAGCTCCTTGAGCAGGTTGCGGACGATCCGGCGCATCGTCGGAAAGTCGTCAACCACCAGAATCTTCATTCCCTTATCCATTTCATTCCCTTTGCTTGTTCCATGTTGCGGCGCTTGACCGCCTCAAACTATCCGGCCCGCATCATACCCGCTGTACGCGATCGCCCATCGACGACAAACGCGCCATCACGCGCCGGCTCATTTCCGGCAGCGCCGCGATTTCGTCCGCCGCGCCGAGCGCAATCGCTTCGCGCGGCATGCCGAACACGATACAGCTCGCCTCGTCCTGCGCAAGGGTGTACGCCCCTGCTTTTTTCATCTCCAGCAGTCCAACGGCGCCGTCGCGTCCCATCCCGGTCAGGATCACGCCGACCGCGTTCTTGCCCGCATGCTGCGCGGCCGAGCGGAACAGCACGTCGACTGACGGACGATGCCGGTTGACCGGCGGCTCGTCCGACAGATGCGCGATGTAGTTCGCGCCGCTGCGCGCCAGCAACAGATGCGCGTGGCCCGGCGCGATATACGCGTGGCCAGGCAGCACACGTTCGCCGTGCTCTGCTTCTTTAACGGTAATCCGGCACAAACCATTGAGGCGTTGCGCAAAAGATTTCGTAAACCCCGGCGGCATGTGCTGCGCGATCAGCACCGCGGGTGCATCCGGCGGCAGCGGCACCAGCACTTCGCGGATCGCCTCGGTGCCGCCCGTCGACGCGCCGACGATGATCAGCTTCTCGGTACTGAGCAGCGGATTGTTGAACAGCGGCGCAGCGCCCGCCGGCGCATGCGCGGCCTGCGCCGCCGCATGCTGCACCGGCGCGGCCTGGCGCACGCGCGCGCGGGCCGCCGCGCGAACCTTGTCGGCGAGCTTTTCCGAGTAGTCGAGCATGCCGTCGCGAATGCCGACCTTCGGCTTGGTGACGAAATCGACCGCGCCCAACTCCAGCGCGCGCAGCGTGATTTCGTTGCCGCGCTCGGTCAGCGACGACACCATCACGACCGGCATCGGCCGCAAACGCATCAGCTTCTCGAGGAAGTCGAGGCCGTCCATGCGCGGCATTTCGACGTCGAGCGTCAGCACGTCCGGGTTGTGCTGCTTGATGAGGTCGCGCGCGACCAGCGGATCGGGTGCGGTCGCCACAACGGTCATGTCCGGCTGGCCGTTGATGATCTCGGTCATCAGGCTGCGGATCAGCGCCGAATCGTCGACGCACAGTACTTTGATCTTTTGCACAGCGCTCACGCCTCCTCTGTGGTTCTGGCGTTGTTTGAATTCAGGGGGCGCGGGCTCGCGCCGAACAGTTCGATTCTCGGCCGCGTGGCGGCCGGCGTCGCGAACAGTTCGACGCGCTTGCGCGCCGCCGCCAGCCGCTCGGCGCGCGCTTCGGCGCTCCGTCGCACGAGCGCCTGCTCGCGCTCGGCCACGCCCGCTTCCTGTTGCAGGCGCAGCTTCTTGACCATCACCTGGCCGGTACGCGGCATGAAGGCGACCTTGCGCGGATGCGAGCCCTGCAAATCCTCGGCGACGATGCGGATCTTTTCGAGCGCCAGGTAGCGGCGCACGAACTCCGAATTGCGGTCGCCGATATTCATCGTCGTCATGCCGGCGAGCACGGCACCGCCGCCGAATACCTTCGCTTCGAAGCGCTCGCGGCGGCCGCCCGCCTTGATCAATTCGTTGATCAGCACTTCCATTGCGTACGCGCCGTAGCGCATCGAATCCGATGCGGCTTGCGCGACGTCCGCGCCATCGTCGGGCAGCATGAAGTGATTCATTCCGCCGATGCCCGCCGTGCGGTCCTGGATGCAGGCCGCAACGCACGAACCCAGCACGGTGACCAGCACCATGTCTTCGTGGGTGGTGTAGAACTCGTTGGGCAACAGTTTCACGCCGGGGCGCTGGAAGTGGTTGTCGTAGTACAGGTTGGATGCGATCGGCAGGGCGCTGCTCATGCCGCCACCCCGCTCGTCGTGTGATGCGCCGCTGCGCTCGCCGTGCTGCTAGTGCGCAACGGCATGCGCGCGCCGGTTGCATCGCGCGTCAATTCGTAGACGGTCTGGCCGCGCAGCTTGAATGCCTGCGTCACGTACGTGAAGTTTTCCGAGTGACCGGCAAACAGCAGGCCACCCGCCTTCATCAGCGGCTCGAAGCGCGCGAGCACTTGCGCCTGCGTCGGCTTGTCGAAATAGATCATCACGTTGCGGCAAAAAATTGCGTCGAACTGCGAGCGCAACTGGTAGTCGCGGTCGGTCAGGTTCAGCTGTTCGAAGCGCACCAGCGCGCGCACTTCGGGGCGCACCTTCACCATGCCCGCATGCGCGCCGGTGCCCTTCAGAAAGAAGCGCTTGAGCCGTTCGGGCGACAGGTGCTTCACCTGGTCGAACTGGTACACGCCGGCTTCGGCTTTCGCGAGCACCTGGGTGTCGATGTCGGTGGCGAGCACCGAGGCCTGGCGCGCGCCGCTGTCGCCGAGCGCTTCGATCAGCGTCATCGCGATCGAATACGGCTCCTCGCCGGTCGATGCCGCCGAGCACCACACGGATACCGGCTGTGCGCGACGCGGCGCGAAGTCGGCGAGGATCGGAAAGTGGTGCGCTTCGCGGAAGAACGCGGTGAGGTTGGTGGTCAGCGCATTGGTGAACGCTTCCCACTCGGCAGGATCGTTTTCCGCTTCGAGCAGATCGAGATACTGCCGGAAGGTGTCGAGGCCGCGCGCGCGCAAGCGGCGCGCGAGGCGGCTGTACGCCATGTCGCGCTTGTGGTCGGACAGCGAAATGCCCGCGCTGCGATGAATCAGTTCGCGGATGCGAGCGAAATCCGCAGGCGTGAATTCGAAATCCCGTGCCTGGTCAGAGGGCCTGGCTGGCTCCGCCCTGTCAGGGATGACCCGATCGGGACCTGCCCGGCCGGGACGTTGCTGTGCGCGCGTTGTCATCATTTGCATTCCTGCCTGTGATACGAGCCATTCCGTTTGCCACCCGAAGCGGACTCCTGGGCAGAAGCAATTGTGTTCGCGGGGTCGCGCCCTCCCGCGAGATCTGCGAACACACAGTCGGCCCGCGACACGCCATACCAGCGTGCTTCGATGATTCGCCCATCAACGGGCGAGAAGCCGAATGACTGCATGTCTTTGTGCCACTTCCTAAAACGTTTCCCAATCCGCGTCCGAGCCAGCTGCGCCCGAGCTAGCTGCGCCCGGGCTTGCGAGAGCCGGGCGTGCAGCGGACTGGGTAGCCGCGCGGGGCGTCTTGGGCTTGAGCGCCGGTTCGACACGCGCGCCTGCATCGTGGCTCGCTGAAGCCGGCGCGGAGTTCGCGGGCGATGCCGCGCTGTTTCCGCTCACCACGCTCACTGCGTTTGCCGCATTTGCACTGCTTGCCGCCGCACGCGCCGCGCCATTCGCGGTCGACGCATGCGCAGCGGCTTTAACCGACTGCCGGCCCGCACCGCCATTCACGCGCGCCGCCGCCTGCGGTCGCACCGCTGCCGAGCCGCTGCGCGCCTGACCGCCTGCCACCTTCCAGCCATCCACCACCGCCTGCAACTGACGCGTCTGATCTTCCAGCGACGCCGCCGCAGCCGCAGCCTGCTCGACCAGCGCGGCATTCTGCTGCGTGACTTCATCCATCTGCACGACCGCGCGATTCACCTGTTCGATGCCGCCCGACTGCTCCTCGGAGGCCGCGCTGATTTCGCCCATGATGTCGGTCACGCGGCGCACCGCCTGCACGATCTCGTCCATCGTCGTGCCCGCGCGGCCGACCAGCGTCGAACCGCTTTGCACCTTGTCGACCGAGTCGCCGATCAGATCCTTGATTTCCTTCGCGGCGCTCGCGCTGCGCTGCGCGAGGCTGCGCACTTCGCCGGCCACCACCGCGAAACCGCGTCCCTGTTCACCGGCGCGCGCGGCTTCGACCGCCGCGTTCAGCGCGAGAATATTGGTCTGAAACGCAATCCCTTCGATCACGCCGATGATGTCGACGACCTTGTTCGAACTGGTCGCGATGCCCTGCATCGTCGTGACGACCTGGCTCACCACGTCGCCGCCGCGCGTGGCGATGTCGGACGCGTTCACGGCGAGCTGGCTCGCCTGGCGCGCGTTCTCGGCGTTCTGCCGCACGGTGCCGGTCAACTGCTCCATGCTCGACGCGGTTTCCTGCAGCGACGCGGCCTGCTGTTCGGTGCGTTGCGACAGATCGGTATTGCCCATCGCGATTTCGCGCGCGCCGGTGTCGATCGACTCCGCGCTGCTGTGAACCGCCTTCACCATCGTCGCGAGGCTTTGCTGCATCCGCTTGATGCCGTCGAACAGGTGGCCGATTTCATTGTGGCTGTACACCTCGATCGTCTCGGACAGATCGCCCGACGCGATTCGCTCGAAGCACGCCGTAGCGTCCTTCAGCGGCTGCACGATCAAACCGCGCAGCGCGAAGCGGATGCCCACCACCAGCAGCAACGCGAGAACCGTCATCGCGACAATCAGCGTCATCATCAGCGACGCATGCGCTTGCGCGCTCGCCTGCTGGTCCATCACGCTCTTCTGCAATGCCTTGACGACTGCCGACGCCGCCGCGTCGTACGCGATGAACATCGGGCTGATCTTCGTATCGGCGATCGTATGATAGGTGGCCATGTCGTTCGCGTTCAGCGCCGCGAACTCCGGCTCGACGCCGTCGCGCATCACCGTCGTGCGTTTGGCGAGCACGTCGTCGAGCAAAGCCTGATCGATGCCGGGCTTGGGCGCGTCGAGAAACGTCTGCCAGCTCTGGTTGCCCAGCGCCAGCAGTTCCTGCGCGCGGCCGAGCGCTTTCTTCGCCTCATCGGCATTGCCTGCCGCCGACAACGTGTCGAAGCGGTCCACCGCGACCCGCGAACGCAACAGATACGAACCCGCGTCGTCGAGTGCATGAATCGCCACCAGGTGGCCGCGCGCAATGCGGTCAAGCGACTGGCTCGTACGATTCAGCGCGGTTAGCCCGAGGGCGCCGACCACTACGGTCAGCGCAGCCAGAAGGGCCCCCACCATCGTCAGCGACGTGCGGATCGACCACCTGCTCAGCATCTTGACGCTCCCATTCCTGTATTTCGTTCGCGATTTACAACTGTTTTCCGATCAAACGCCGAGCGACTCGATCAACGCCATTTCACGGCTGGTCATCAACTTTTCGATGTCCATCAGAATCAGCATGCGGCCGTCGACGGTGCCCAGGCCCGTCAAGTACTCGGTCGTCAGCGTCGCGCCGAATTCCGGCGCCGGCATGATCTGATCGGTGGCGAGCGTCAGCACGTCCGACACGCCGTCGACCACCATCCCGACCACGCGATGCGCGACGTTCAGGATGATCACGACCGTCTGATGGTCGTACTCGACGCGGCCCAGATGGAACTTGATGCGCATGTCGACGATCGGCACGATGATGCCGCGCAGATTGATCACGCCCTTGATGAACTCGGGCGCATTGGCGATACGCGTCACGTTGTCGTAGCCGCGGATTTCCTGCACCTTGAGAATGTCGATGCCGTACTCTTCGGCGCCGAGCGTGAAGACGAGGAATTCCTGACCGCCGGCGTCCGCCTGCTGCGCATCGCGGCGGCTGCTCGTACCGTTCGCGTTCGCGCTGCTCGAATTGATGGATTGGACTTCTGCCACGTTAGCCCCCAAACGGTTGGGATGAAATGAGTTGAATGAGTGTTGCGAATGCCGTGTTTGTTGCGTGCCGTGCGAGCGTGACGGTCATCATGCGAGGCTCATCGCGCTGTGCGCGTTGCGCGTTTCGCGGTTCAGCGCCGCCACGTCCACGATCAGCGCGACACTGCCGTCGCCGAGAATGGTTGCGGCGGAAATGCCGTGCACCTTGCGGTAGTTCGTTTCCAGATTCTTCACGACCACCTGCTGCTGCCCCACCAGCTCGTCGATCAGCATCGCAAAGCGGCGCCCTTCTGTTTGCATGATGGTGACGATGCCTTGCGTCGGTTCCTGCTTCGCGTCCTCGACGTTGAACACTTCGTGCAACGCGACGAGCGGCAGATATTCGCCGCGCACGCGCACCACGCGCTCGCCGTTGGCCACCGTGTAGATGTCTTCGGCACGAGGTTGCAACGACTCCATCACGAAGTTCAGCGGCAAAATGAAGATCTCGTTGCCGACCTTCACAGACATGCCGTCGAGAATCGCCAGCGTGAGCGGCAGAACGATGCGCGTGGTGCTGCCCTTGCCGGCATGCGAGGTGATTTCGACGTGACCGCCCATCGACTGGATGTTGCGCTTCACCACGTCCATGCCGACGCCGCGGCCCGACACGTCGGTGACCTGTTCCGCCGTCGAGAAGCCCGGCAGGAAAATCAGGTTCCAGACTTCGTCGTCGGACATCGTTTCGCTGACCTGCATGCCTTGCTTGGCCGCTTTCGCGAGAATCTTGTCGCGGCGCAGGCCCGCGCCGTCGTCGCTTACTTCGATGACGATATTGCCGCCGTGATGGGCCGCCGACAGCACCAGCTGGCCGGTCGAATCCTTGCCCGCCGCACGCCGCGCTTCCACGGTTTCGATGCCGTGGTCGAGACTGTTGCGCACGAGGTGAGTCAACGGATCGATGATCCGTTCGATGAGGCTCTTGTCGAGTTCGGTCGCCTGACCGAAGGTGACGAGTTCCACTTCCTTGCCGAGTTTCGCCGCCAGATCGCGCACCAGACGCGGGAAGCGGCTGAACACGTAATCCATCGGCATCATGCGGATCGACATCACCGCTTCCTGCAGATCGCGCGCGTTGCGTTCGAGCTGCGCCATGCCGTTGAAGAGCCGGTCGTGCAGCGCCGGGTCGAAGGTGCTGGTGGTTTCCGCGAGCATCGCCTGCGTGATCACCAGTTCGCCGACCAGGTTGATCAGCTGATCGACCTTTTCGACGCCGACGCGAATCGAGCTGCCTTCCGCGGCCGCTGCGGCAGCGGCCGGACGGCCCGCCTTGCGGTCTTGTTCGGCAACCGCGCCGGACGCCGCGGGCGCCGGGTTCGTCGCCGCCGCCGGCTGAGCCGCGGCGGGCGCCGGCGCTGCCGGCGCGCTGGCCGGTGCGTCGAACAGCCCGTGCGCGGCCGCGCTGGCGGGCGCGGCGATGCCGGCCGCCGGTGCCGAAGATGCCGCGTGCTCCACTTGAGCCGCACGTGTTGCTTGCGCCGGGGTCGAGGCGGCAGCGTCGGGCGTTCCAGGTTCGCCTTGCTGCGTGTCGTCCACCGGTGCGTTGCCGCGGCCGATCAAGATCTGACTTTCGTCGATCACGAAACAGCACACGGCGATGATGTCGTCGGAGGTCACATCGGTCGCGAGCCACAGCATCAGATCGCCGCCGCTCTTGACCTGCCCGACTATGTTGCCCAGGTTGCCGAGCTCTTCGGCCAGCAGTTCCTGGTCCTTCTCACCAACGCCCCGTAGCGTAATTTTCAGATGAGGGCCGGTGTTGCCGGCGTTGCCGTCGACCGCGCCTGCCCCCACGGCTTGCCCGGTCTGTGCCGGTTCGCCGTCAGTCCATTCACCCGCCGCCTGCACCGCCTGTTCGACGACGTGCTCGGGCGGGGTGCCGCGTTGTGCTGCCACTGCGTGTGCTTCGACCGGTGCCGCTGCGCTGGCGGCCGGCGCGCCACCGATGCGGCTCTCCTCATTCAACTGTTCGAGCTTCGCGCAGATCGCGCGTGCCACCGCCGCGTCCGGCTCGGCGCTCGCCCGATAGTCGGCGAGCTGGCCGGACAACACGTCTTTGGTTTCGAGGAACGTGTCGATCATGTCCTTGCGCAGCACGAGTTCGTTGTTGCGCGCGCGATCGAGCAGCGATTCGAGAATGTGGGTCGTCTCCGTCAGCGCGGTAAAACCGAAGGTCGCCGCGCCGCCCTTGATCGAATGCGCCGCGCGGAAAATCGCCGCGAGGTCTTCCGGGTCCGGGTGAGCGAGATCCAGATTGAGCAGCAACTGCTCCATCTGCGCGAGCAGTTCGTCCGCTTCGTCGAAAAACGTCTGATAGAACTGAGTGATGTCGAGTGTCATGCCTGGGTCACCGCGAGAGTTCCTGTCTAGGCGTGGGCTACCGCGCCGCCGCGTCGAGAGCTTTCTATAACGTGTCTATGAGTGGCGCTTACGCGGGATCTGGTTCGGCCAGCGCCGCCACCAGTTCGGTCAGCATGTCGGGGTCGAGTGGCTTTTCGATCCAGCCTGTCGCGCCCGCCGCCCGCGCCGCCGACTTGAACGGCTCGCCCGATTCCGTCGTGAGGACGAGGATGGGCGTCGCCTGGTAAGCCGGGTTGCCGCGCAGCGCGGCGATCAGATCGAGGCCGGTCTTGCCCGGCATGTGCTGGTCGGTCAGCACCAGGTCGAACGACATCGCGAGCGCATTTTCGAGCCCTTCGTCGCCGTCCGCCGCGAGCGTCACCTCATAGCCGGCCGTCGTCAGCGTCGCGGCAAGCATTTGCCGCATCGATGCCGAATCGTCGACTGCCAGGATGTGCCTGATCATGAAAACCTCACTGCGCTTAACGCCAGGGATCGTCGGCCGTCCGCGCCCGTGAGGCGCATGATCGGGCCAGGCGATCGCTGTCTGTTACTGGGCCGCCGGCGCTGCCGCCGGCACCTTCGGAGCAACCGTCATCGGTTGCGCAAGTTTTTGCAGCAGCGGCTTGGAGCCGGCTGCATCGTCCGACAAGGTGGTCGTGGTGGAGTCGTCGTGATTCAACGCCTCCTCCGATTTTTTGTTCAGCACGATGATGCTGATGCGGCGGTTCTCCGGGTCCATCGGGTCCGCCTTGTTCAGGTTCTGCGTCGACGCGAGGCCGAGCACGCGCATCACCTTCGCCTCGTCCATGCCGCCGGCGACCAGTTCGCGGCGCGACGCATTGGCGCGATCCGCGGACAGTTCCCAGTTGCTGTAGCCCTTCTCGCCGCCAGCGTATTGCGCGGCATCGGTGTGCCCCTGCACGATGATGCGGTTCGGCACGTCGTTCAGCGTGTGGCCGATTTCGCGCAGGATGTCGCGCATGTACGGCTCCACCTGGTCTTTCGCGGTCGCGAACATCGGCCGCTTCTGCGAGTCGACGATCTCGATGCGCAAGCCGGTCAGCGTCGAGTCGATGCGGATCTGCTGCTTGAACTGGCGCAGCACCGGGTTCGCTTCGATCGCGGCCATCAGCTTGACCTGCAGATCGTGCAGGCGGACCTGTTCGCGACGCTCCAGCTCGCCCTGCAACTGTTTCATCGAATCTTCGTTGTTGTGCGAGACGCTGCGCTCGGCTTGGCTGCTCGAGCCGTCGGTGGAGCGCGTCACGCCTTGCGCGTCGGTCGAGATATCGCGGCCGCCGCCCTTCAAAATGCTCGAGTCCTCGGCGCTGCGGTCGCCGCCCCACAGCGTGATCTTCAACGGCTGGTTGAAGTAATCGGCGATGCCCTTCAACTGCACGGTGGACGCCGAACTCAGCAGCCACATCAGCAGGAAGAACGCCATCATCGCGGTCATGAAGTCCGCGTATGCGAGCTTCCACGCGCCGCCGTGGTGGCCGGATTTCTTCGGCGCGGAGCGCTTGACGACAATTGCGCGGTCTTTGTCCTTGCTCATCGGTTCGGTTCCGGGCGCGCTCTGATTACTTGGCCTTGACGCGGCGCACGTGCTCTTCCAGCTCGGCGAACGACGGGCGTTCGGTCGAGAAGAGCACCTTGCGGCCGAACTCGACAGCAATCGCCGGCGCGTAACCGTTCAGGCTCGCGAGAATCGTCACCTTGATGCACTGGAACATCTTGGTCGACTCGGTCACGCGCTGTTCGGCGACGCTCGCGAGCGGGCTGATCAATCCGTACGAAAGCAGAATGCCGAGGAAAGTGCCGACCAGCGCCTGCGCGATCATCTCGCCGAGCACCGCCGGCGGCTTGTCGGCCGAGGCCAT
>Ga0310811_10002763_pt1 | contig 21935 bp, 19 predicted proteins | sample YCmetagenome_FD_207642 | JGI IMG/M metagenome (GOLD analysis project Ga0310811, IMG submission 207642) | Soil microbial communities from experimental microcosm in Duke University, North Carolina, United States - YC | ecosystem: Engineered > Artificial ecosystem > Soil microcosm > Unclassified ...
AACAGAATGAGGACAATCTAAGATGATATTTGAACTGGGGTGCTAAGGACATATACAGGAGTTTATATACAATAGAACTATGTGAGAGGCTATGCAAAAAGTATCACAATGTATAATCAATGCTTATTAGAAGTCAAACATAAGCCAGAAGTTAATCACAGGTGAACAGATCAGTAAACATAGCCGGAAGTAAACATAACCAATATACCAGAAGGGAGGATATACTAAATGGAGGAAATAAGCAGTGTTTAACGTTATATGAACAGGATATGAATGAAGAAGCTTATTGTGATGGATCCGGTACGGATCTGTGGATCGGATCTGATTGGATCTGACATCCAGAACTTCAGATGAGAAGTGTGAATGTATGGGATATGACAGTCTGCCTGAGTTGCTTGTGATGATGACTGGTAATGCTCTTAGTTAGGGACTTATAGAATCAAAGGAAGCTCACAAGGGTTGTTGTGTAAGTCCTGTATTGTTGTCTCGCTGAGATCTACTGCTGATAAAAAGCAGTTGGTAACGAGTATTCAGTAATCTCTTTCAGGAAGATTCCATGGGTTTGCCAGTCCAATCCAAAGGCTTCCAAGGTATAAACACTTAGTCAAGAACAACGGCTGGTTCAAATGAGTGTATCTAAGGGAGTCAGTGATGTCCAACCTGCAGTTGGAAGTGAGTACAGTATCTTCACCTTTCAAGATGATGTGCTCATGGAACATCACTGTTGGAGGAGGAAAATGGGCATTGCCAACCAGTGCATTGGTGAACATTGGGTGGTGACTGCTGGCAATTGAATTTTCTTGGAAACTATCAGTGACTGAATTTTCATGATAATTTTCCAACCCAGTCATAGTCCTGAAATAATTGCAGTCATAGTTGGGCCAGCTTGCATCAACTGATGTTGGGACATATGACGAAATTGCAGTTTCAAATTCTTGGTCCATGGCAGGAGGTGTGGGAACTTGTGGTACTTGCTGAAAAGATACTGCTTCAATGGTGGCAGAATGGGTGGGTGGCATGAATCTGTGTATGAATGGCATAGTCTTGACTATGGTGGGAGGGGGAAATCCATCCAGGAATTGTGGCTGGTTGAAGCAAATGCAATCAGTTAGAGCATTGATTTATGAGTGAGCAAAGTTAATCTACAGCACACTGCACCAGAAGCAACACTCACGGGCCACACGAGGCTGGATTCCCCTAACACATTTGGACAAGAAAATTCGCTGTTGATCGCCAGCATAAATGTGCTATTGTAGGTCTTTGTGCAGCCCCTTGGTGATGAATTTACAATATAGTGAGAATCTCACCCTGTGCTTTTGGTATACTTCAGGAAATGTTATTGCCCCATTGTGGGGAATGGCCAAGACACCCACTATTTCTAAAATATCATGCTCAGAGTTGACAGGTGAGTAGTTTGCACTTGGACGCTACAAACACATACAATAAGACAATACAGTTGACTCAAGTGTGACTTACATAGAGGGGTGAGAGCTCATACCAGCCCAAAAACATTCCTCACTGTGTGAAAAGGAGGAGCTGGCAATAATGGAGGAGTCCCTGGGGATGTGTTGATTGAATTTGCATTTGAGCTCAACTCCAGTTCTTGTACAGTTTGACTGAATGGACCACTTGGCAGAGGCTGTGGAAGCACATCATCACACTGCCTATACTGTAGCAGCATAGGAATGCCAATATGTCATTTCCTCCACTGTGCCAGCAATAATCCCTCCTCATATATTTCCAAATATGCCATGCTGGGAATGACATCGCTTACTAGAGCGAGTGCATTGTGCAATGAAGCATTACATGGCACTTCCTGCATAGGGTGCATTTCTGGCAAAGATGATTGTACATTAGATACATTTGACGTCTCACTGACCTTGCCATAAGATGGGGATGGTGCTCACAGACGATCAAACTGTGTGCTTGAGTGATGCCTGGTACTGTTGTGATCTACCTGGGATCGTTTTACAGACCCCAAGTGATCTTTTGCCTTGGATAATGCTGAGAACAGGCATTTCTTGCCTTTCATGCATGAATGTTGGTGTTTGGTGTAGGCGCTCTCCTGTATGAGCTCCCAAGTACAAGTGCACTTGAAAGGGGATGGACTTGACAATTAATTTGCCAGGTCCATGGGGAAAAACTGGAAGGATTGAGAGGATCAAGCTTAGCATGCTAAAAATCAGATGAAAAAACTCATGAAATGTGCAAACAGTAACCGAATAGACTTAGTGCCAATGATCATGGTCAATGGGATTACACAAATCACTACAGGCCAAGGAACCTCTGGCAGAAGGAAATACTTGTCCATGGTGGGATTAATGACAGCAAATGGACAGCTCATAATATAATTAGAGGCTAAGCTTTGAAGCAGAGGAGGAAACACATACTGTCAGCCCAATGCAACTGCCATCCTCACCATCCTCTGTCATCACAGCCCCACTCATTGATGAAGAAATACTTGGAAGTTGGGTAAACTGATTGCAGAATCTAAACTTTGCCGACTTTCCCTGCTACACTATGATAGTTATTCCAAATCAATGGTTGAGTGGTGTTGGTAAGATCCTACTTGAATCATTTGTGAATCCTTAATGATGGCACCACTTCAAAAAACACAGGCCCACCGATGGAGAGGGCAAGAAGGTTGCACCATCCAAGTTAGAGAAGCACCGCAATGAACAGTGTATCCTTGGTGGGATAAGACCACAAGGACCACTTATTGGAATACAAGATGTGCCTCTGATACATGCGGATACCATGGTCAGTCTTCGTCATGGTCATGCCCAATTACTAGAACTCACATTAATTGTCATCCAGTAAAGATGGACAAGTACTTCCAGCTGGCACCTTGGGTCACTTACCAGTACCCACAAAGAGGTATGAACTCATTGCTGTAACACATTAGTTTCACTAATGAGTAACTAAGGACCACAACTCTCTCCTGTTCAATTAGAATGGACCTTCTGGGAGCAAACAGAGTTGTTGAATGAACTTGACTTGTCTTTTGGCGATGGGATTTCTGTGAAGGACTTTCGTATTCTATTCAAACATTGCAGAAAATGCATGCAAGTAGGAACAAGGCCAGCAATGAACTGCCATATCTGTTCTGGGGGAGTGCAAAAGCGACACAATCGATAATTGATTGTATTGTGACTTACTGAATGTGACCCAAAGTTACCCAGTGTATATACAAATACAGCCTCCTTTTCAATTGTGTCTGCTAGTACAGTAGTCACATGGTATTTGATAATCTGAGCACCAGCCCTCAATGTCATATGTCCATCAAACACTTTCTGAGGTGGGGAATCTGGTACAAGGTGCTCCAGTGGTACACAACTGTGTCGGTGACCATATCGATGGTGGTATCTGTCACTTCCAGAATGCAATATGACATGTGACTTGACCTTTTGCTTCGTTTCAATGTTGAAAATTTGAAGTGTTCGGGCAGCTAGAGTAAGAGCTTTAAGCAATTCCCTCTACTGTAACACACATAGCCATATCCTTCAAGGTGAAAAATTTGTTGTGAGAGTGCATTATGGTGGGATCTGTGCTTATCGGTCTTCATATAACATTAGTGGCATCCGCAAGGTCAATGCTGATGACTTTATTTTGCTCATTATCAGATTCTGTGGTCAAGGTCTATGAAATGCAAGCCCATGCTGTCAGTTACCTCATTTAGAGCGCAGCTGCACACATGATACTCACCTGCAGCATTACAACAAAGCCCAGCATGCATAAATAATTGAATCTTATTCTGCCAACAACAATGTCAAATAGGTTGCGCGCACCTTTAAGGGTGCGGGGAAATTCACAGGCAACACACCAACCTTGTCATTGCCATTTGCCATCAGCATTGGTGGTGGGTGGCAGGGTTGATAATCGGGGCTTCAGTATCTTGTTGCTCCTCAAGCCACAAATTTGCACCTGTAATGATAGTCAGAAGACGAATAGCTGAACTTCATCTAAAATTTCACTGATGAGTCTGAACTCAGCTTTCTCAATGCATGCAGCATGTACTTGCTTTTCAGCCCTCTGGAAGTATCAGTTCAAGATCGACACCTTGAAAAATGAATGTACTAGGTATTTCTGTCCTTCTAGGCACTTTCCACAGCCGCTTGATTCTTGCTAATGTAAATGAGAGTTGTAGCAAGACAAACCCAGTTGGAGATACTTGTGAACAGCAATCTGGCAACCTGGTACAATTCATCCTCCATGCCAGGGAGATGGTGAGTCTTGGTGTATGCATATGCAAGTTGTGTGTTGATCTTAGGTTTGCAAAAGTGTCTTGCAAGCCATTTGGAGGAAGTGAACAAGATCATTGTGTATTCTAGCATGAGTCGATATTTCAATGACTTCAGCAAAGTTGGAGGGGTCCTCGGCCTTGATATATGAGTCTGAAGAAATGCATAAATGATAACACACACAAGAGCCAGTAAAAATAACTCACCAATGGCATCCTTGATGTGGAACCATCAAGCTGAGTCTTGGCAAGTCTGCTCCATGCATCTGGCTTGTTGGCCTAGTTTGTATAGTACAACTGCAATTGATGGAGGTGGCATGCTCAATGAGAACATTGATAGCCATTGCATGCTGACTGTAATTCTTGTAGATCATCGGTGCCTCTGATGTAGCCAATGACCTTCCCCTTGTCTGCGTGGATTGAAGTCAAAAGAGTTGATTCGCCAGACAGCATGACTCACATTATTTCCTTTACAAATGTTTCTGGATTGTTGTTGCTGTCAATGAAAATCTTGGCCATGACATTGAAGACTGCAGGGTCCATCCTGGCTGCCAGAATGCACACGAGCTTCCAGCCAAGACATAATAGGCTTCAAATGGTTGCATTGTTCAATTTCATCAATGAGCTTGTCAATGGGGAAATTGGCAGTGACAGAGTAAAGTAAGCTCTTGACAGTCATTTTGTCGCAATCCACATCGAGCAAACCTCCAACAACCTGAGGCGTTCAGACTGAGTTGGCACTTTGCACAAACACCTCGATGAATGTTGTGATTCCATTCTGGTACAGGTACATGTCATATCCCATACATTCACGCTTCTCATCCGAAGTTTTGGATCCCAGATCCAATCAGATTCGATCCATATCCGTTACAATAAGCTTCTTCATTCATATGCTGTTCATATAACATTAAACACTGCTTCATTCCTCCATTTGGTATATCTTCCCTTCCAGTGTATCAGTTATGCTTACTTCTGGCTATGCTTGCTGATCTATTAACCTGTGATTAACTTCCGGCCTATGTTTGACTTGTAATAAGCATTGCTTATACATTGCAATACTTTGTGCATAGCCTTTTGGTTAGTTCTATCGTATATAAACTCCTGTATATGTTCTATAGTACCTCAGTTCAAATATCATCTTAGATTGTTCTCATTTTGCTATCCGGTGTGGTAAACAAACTTGGCTAGACAGTCTATAGAGCACCTAACCAATATATGTCTAAGCCCTTGCCCAGCTGCTACACTTGAGACAAGAACGTTTGACCCAAGGGAATAGCTACTGATAACAGCTCTAGATACAAAGACCCAAAAGTGTGCTATGTGTGGGAAAGCACATCACTATAAGGAGCATGGGAAGCATGTTGCTATATGGAGTGCTATAGGCGTCACTATCGGAGCGCTATGAGCAGTAGGGGAGGGATAAGGTATCTTGAGGCAATGAAAGTCAAGGATAATGATTGCAAGGTTAAGGAAGGTCTAAGGAAACCAATAGGGGCTATAGAGCGCAACTAATGCATATGATATCCGGATGTAGAAACAAGTATCATATTCCTATCCGAAGATAAGGAATAGTATTGTATACTTATCCGAAGGGCGTCTGGATATTGGATGGAAGTATAAAGGCTAGTCTAGACAAGTCTAAGACTAGAAACTAACAGAGTATAGACTATCCAAAGATAGAGGCAGATGTGTTAGGCTATCAGATAAAATCCTTAAGTCTTGGAGGGTGACAAGAGTTGATAAGACTCAAGTCCGGATAGCAGAATGAGAACAATCTAAGATGATATTTGAACTGAGGTACTATAGAACATATACAAGAGTTTATATATGATAGAACTAACCGCAGGCTATGCACAAAGTATCACAATGTATAAGCAATGCTTATTACAAGTCAAACATAGACCGGAAGTTAATCACAAGTTAATGGATTCAGAAAGCATAGCCGGAAGTAAGTATAACTGATAAACCAGAAGGGAGGATATACTGAATGGAGGAATTAAGCAGTGTTTAACGTTATATGAACAGGATATGAATGAAGAAGCTTATTGTAATGGATCTGGATCGGATCTGGGATCTGGAACTTTGGATGAGAAGTGCAGATGTATGGGATATGACAGTATCCCCCCTTTAGGGCCAATCCCTAAGATAGAACTAAGTGAAAGGCTATGCACAAAGTATCGCAATGTATAAGCAATGCTTATTACAAGTCAAACATAGGCCAGAAGTTAATCACAGGTTAATGGATCAGTAAACATAGCCAGAAGTAAGCATAACCGATATACCGGAAGGGAAGATATACTAAATGGAGGAAATAAGCAGTGTTTAATGTTATATGAACAGGATATGAATGAAGAAGCTTATTGTAATAGTGTCATATCCCATACATTCGTGCTTCTCATCCGAAGTTATGGATGTCAGATCCGATCAGATCCGATCCACAGATCCGTACCGGATCTGTCACGATAAGCTTCTTCATTCATATCCTGCTCATATAACGTTAAACACTGCTTATTTCCTCCATTTAGTATATCTTTCCTTCTGGTATATTGGTTATGCTTTCTTCTGGCTATGTTTTACTGATCTGTTCACTTGTGATTAACTTCCGGCTTATGTTTGACTTCTAATAAGCATTGCTTATACATTGCGATACTTTGTGCATAGCCTCTCGCGTAGTTCTATCGTATATAAACTCTTGTATATGTCTTATAGCACCCCAGTTCAAATATCATCTTAGATTGTCCTCATTCTGTTATCCAGACTCGAGTCTTAACAACTCTTGTCACCCTCCGAGACTTAAGGATTGTATCCGATAGTCTATATGCATCCGCCTCTATCTACGGATAGTCAATACTCTGTTAGTTTCTAGTCCTAGACTTGTCTAGACTAGCCCTTATACTTCTGTCCGATATCCGGACGCCATCTGGATAAGTATACGATACTATTCCTTATCTTCGGATAGGAATACGATACTAATCCTTACCTTCGGATAAGTATATGATACTATTCCTTGTCTACGGATAGGAATATGTTACTTGTCTCTATACCCGGATATCATACGATAATCATCTGGACCTTCGGATATGCTACAACAGCCATCCGGATCTTTGGATACAATACATATAGTATTCTGAAATATGGAGCTATACTTGGGAAAGGGGCACAGCGTACGAGCTGAGGCCGAAGCCCTTCGGATCTGATACCCCTTGAGTACGACCTTAACAGTATATTCAAACTCACACCTTTCCGAGTATACTTACAACACTCTCCATGGCACCTACTAGAACTACACAGAACTCCCTCCGTAATGCTGGACTCATGTCCATGCGACGAGACCCTACACCCATAGTCAATACCTTCACCAGTTTCTCTCAATGTTGCGCTAGCATTTCCGAACCAGCTCAGAGTATATCCGAGTTGATGAACCGTAGGCACCCAGAAACCCCTACGCATACCCCATCCAGATTAGCCCCAGACAAAGAAGATCCTGATGATGAAGACGATGATACTCCAGGCAGAAATTCACCCGATGATGAAGGTGGAGATCCGGATGATGAACCAGACCACAATGAAGATGATGGCCTTAACGCTCAGGACCGCATTTTCATGCGGCTATCCGAAGCCATCAATAACCTTGCGCGTAATAACCAATGCACTTCCTTTTCGGATGACTCAAAAGTCAAAGTTCATGAGCCGGATACCTTTGACGGATCCGAGCCTAGGAAGTTGCGCGTATTCTTTGTTCAATGCGAGCTTAATTTCCAGAGCAAACCCAAGACCTTCCGTTCAGACCGGGCCAAAGTTAACTTCGCCCAGTCCTATCTTAAGGGCATGGCCCTCAAATGGTTTGAACCTGACCTCCTTTCGGGCAGGCTAAGTTCTCATCCAGATTGGATGGACGACTACTCCGAGTTCATGTTAGAACTTCAAACTAATTTTGGACCCCATGACCCATCCAGAGATGCTGAGATGCAACTCGAGCAACTCAATATGCGCGAAGGACAATGCATCAATAAGTACATTGTAGAATTCCAAAGGCTTGCTTCACAAGTCCACAGATGGGGTGACGGAGCCTTACATCGCCAATTCTATAATGGACTTCCAGCTCATATCAAGGATGAAATCAGTCACATGGGTAAACCCGCTACCCTCTCCGAGTTCAAAACCCTTGCCCAGACTATTGATGCCCGTTACTGGGAATGTAAGGGTGAGATCTCTAGAGAAACCAAGTCCTCATCATCCAATCCTCCGAAACCATCCACATCCGACCACGCTAGTTCCCATCCATCCGGATCTGGAAATCACAGATCCGGACAGGACAAATCCACTCAATCCGCGTCCGCGTCTACCTCATCCACTCCGAAAGCACTGGATCTTAATACCAAGCTGGGTAAGGATGGAAAGCTTATGGCCGAGGAACGTCAAAGATGTTTGGATAAGAAACTCTGCCTATTCTGTGGTGGACCTGGGCACACTGCTCAGGACTGCACTAAGTCGACCTCTTGTGCTGCTAAAGGACGTGCAGCCATGGTCACTCCTGAAACTAAACAGGAGGCTTCATCCAAAGCAAAAAAATAGTCCGCGACCCTCCTGACTCCGCACAGGACGAGGGTCGCATTGACTCAACCCGTGCTAAGGAGTTAAGACTCAATGCTGTCACGCTCTCGAATCCAACTTCACTTTGTCCATATGTTTCACTTCCAGACTATCCTAGTATCTCTGAATTTCCAGCTCTTGTAGATTGTGGTTCCTCTCATTGTTTATAGAAACTAGTCTCATCTGAAAACAAAAACTCTGTACATATCCAATTCCTCCTATTCTGCTCCACTTGTTTGATGGTACTTGTAATGCTACCATTTCCGAAGCTATAGATCTCTCCGTTCATCTTTCTTCCAGCAAAGTTACCTCCAAAATGTTTTATGTTACTCCTTTGGATTCATCTTGTCTTATCATCCTTGGATATAGCTGGCTTTCCCTACACAATCTGTTGATTGATTGGGTTACAGGCAGCATCGACTTCCAGACGACACCTTATAGAATGCCATCAACCCCTCCGACATCACCTCCACTTCCGGATCCTATTCCTACAGTGGAACCTCACCCTCCGACTTTGCCAGAACCATCCGCTGATAATCCGGTTCCTAATATATCACTAATCAATGCAGTAGCTTTCTGCAGGGCCTGTAAATTAGAAGGATCCACCCAGTTCAGCATTTACCTTTGTCCATCCAGAGTAGATCTCTGCTCCGGTAAGCTCTCATCCAAGGGTCCGGACCTATCTGGAGTGCCTTCGGATTATCATGAGTTTGCAGATGTCTTTGATAAGGGAAAGGCTAGTCAACTTCCTCTTCATCATCTGTACAATCTCAAGATCGATTTGGAGGAAGGATCCACCCCACCCCTTGGAACTATTTATCCGTTATCCCCAGTAGAGCTTGAAGCTCTTAGAAAGTTTCTTGATGAAAATATCACTACCAGACTCCTCCGTTCCTCTTCCTCTCCTCATGGAGCACTCGTCCTCTTTGTCAAGAAAAAGGATGGTTCCTTATGCCTTTGCGTAGACTTCCGTGGCCTCAACCAGATAACCAAGAAAGACCAATATCTGTTACCCCTCATATCCAACCTATTAGAATCTCCTAGCCGCGCCAAAATCTATATGAAGATCGACCTCCGTTCCACTTACCACCCCATCCAGATCGCGTCCGGAGATGAGTGGAAGACTGCCTTCCGAACGCACTATGGTTCCTATGAATGGTTGGTTATGCCTGAAGGTCTTACCAATGCACCGGCCGTGTTCCAGCAGTTTGTCAATAGCGTCTTCGCCGATATGCTAGACATATGTGTTATCATCTATCTGGATGACATCCTTATATATTCTCAAGACCTCGCATCCCATAAGAATCACGTCCGAGAAGTACTTCGATGCCTCTGCAAGCATCAGCTCTATGCCAAACCCGAAAAATGCGAATTCCATTCCATGTCCATGGAGTACCTTGGTTATCTCTTATCTCCGGATGGCCTTACTATGTCTAATGAGAAAGTACAAGCTATCATAGACTGGCTGGAACCTCAGAAGGTTAAGGATATTCAATCCTTCCTCGGATTCGCAAATTTCCATCATCGATTCATCTATAACTACTCGGATATCGTAGTTCTGCTTACACGGCTTACCCGCAAGGATGCACCTTGGAACTTTTTGGATGAGTGCCGGAAATCCTTTGAAATGCTCAAGAGAGCTTTCACTACGGCTCCAATACTAATGCATTGGATGCCGAACGTTCCTTTGATTGTGGAAATGGACGCTTTGGACTATGCTATCGCTGGTATACTGTCCATAATATGTCTGGATTCTGAAATCCGTCCAGTAGCGTTCTATTCCAGAACCCTTACCCCTCTGGAACTCAATTACGATACCCATGATAAGGAACTCTTAGCTATTCACGAGGCTTTTTGGACCTGGCGACACTATCTAGAAGGCTCGTCCAAGCCTGTTGATGTTGTCACGGATCATAAGAACCTTGAGTATTTTGCAACTACCAAACTCCTCTCTCACCATCAGGCCCGTTGGTCGGAATTCCTCCACCAATTCAATATGATCATCTGTTTCCGTCCCAGAAAACTTGGAGCTAAACCGGATTTCCTTACTAGACACTGGGACGTCTATCCCAAAGAGAGGGATAAGGACTACACTCAAGTTAACCCTCATAATTTCCATCCCATATTCACATCCGAACAGTTAGCTTCATCCCTACAAGCATCAACCTTAGCATTTCCAGTGCTCCACGCAGCTGTGCTTATGGATGTTGAACAGCTTCATAAGGATATCCTATCCACACTCCCTAATGACCCTATCGGATCCGCGCGCATGTCCGATCCTCCGGACGATAGATGGACCGTGGACGATAGTGGTTTCCTCCGTTGTGATAATCGCATATACGTTCCAGAATACAATGACCTTAGGCTTCGCGTCCTTCAGAATACCCATGACCATCCGTTATCAGGACACTTTGGTCTGAATCGTACCCTAGAGCTTATCTGATGTGAATATACCTGGCCCAGTATATGCACCTATGTTAAGGACTACGTCAAATCCTGTACCACCTGTGCCCGAGCCAAGGTTCCAAGACATAAGCCCTCCTTCCATTGGCAGAATTCGCTTATAACAACGCTCCAAGTGCTACCACTGGAGTTTCACCATTCTTCACCAATAAGGGTTACCATCCGAACATATCCATCCATCCAGAACGCGACCTCTCATCCACCCTTGCCCGTGACTATGCTATAGACCTTAACGAACTACACCTATTCCTCCGAGAAGAAATGTCTCTTGCACAGAAAAGATATCAAGGACCTGCAGACGCGCATCAGATACCCGCTCCGGACTTCAAAGTTGGAGAAGATCTGCCCTCCTCACTTCCAGACACCTTTTCCATCTCCTCATCACCTTCCTCTTCCTCATCCGGACCCATCCGAGCCTTATCCGAAGCGATCTGGGGGTCAAGCCTAAGCTCCTTGAATAAGAGGGCTTGGAATTCCCTCTGTTGCTGGAGGAATAACTCCAATCCGGAGCACATCCACTCCATGGCAGCCCTACTTCCCTCAGCTGCTTCTATACTCTTCTCCAGGAGAGCATTGGTCCTAGTCAACTCCGCTACTATGTTGTTAGCAGCAGCAACCCAAGCCTGGTCATCATACTCCATGTAATCCGGAGCTTCTGGAGTGGGACTCTGCTGACGCTTTTTACCCTTGCCCCTGGGAGAAGGGGATCTGGCAGCGCACTGTCTTTTCTTGCCCTTGGAGGCCTTGACAGTTCCAGGCCGTCCAGGACAGGTGGCCTTGTCCTTCCGGCAAGCATTACAAGACTTGATCTATCCGAACATCAAAAACGCAGATCTGAAGCTATCCGGACAACTCACCAAAGGATTAGCTGCTGCATCCGTCCATTGACAGATCCGTGCCCTTCCGGAGCAGTGCATGCAAGATCTGTCCTCCTTAGAAGACATCTTCTGAGTCTATCCAAAACGTTAGTGAAAAGACTAGCAAACAGATCCAAAACACACCATTTCCTTAACTATTTCCTGACACCTTTTCTCCTCCGCTTGCTGGATCCGGAGTTCCACTTGCCTCACTTTCTCCAGATCCGCTAGACGCTTCTGCTCTGCTTCCTGAGCCTTCAAAGCCTCTTCCTCCATCTGGGCTGCTTCTTCCACATCCAGGATCTGTTGCCTAAGCTCCTCAAGCCTAGCCTTAGCAGATTGCTGAGCTCCAGAGTTGTTGCCAGACATATTTCAAGTTAAGCTAGTGTGTGTTGATAAGTGGGGGGTAGGAATCATCTGCGACACTTTGACATTGGTATATCTGTGGAAATCTGAACTCAGCACTGCTACCATCATTCTTCTTCATTGATTCTCATGGACCAGATCTACGATTCTTAGCCTTCTAGGGATCAGCCCTAAAGGGGGGATACTGTCATATCCCATACATTCGCGCTTCTCATCCAAAGTTACGGATGTCAGATCCAATCAGATCCAATCCACAGATCTGTACCGGATCTGTCACGATAAGCTTCTTCATTCATATCCTGCTCATATAACATTAAACACTGCTTATTTCCTCCATTTAGTATATCTTTCCTTCCAGTATATCGGTTATGCTTTATTCTGGCTATGTTTTACTGATCTGTTCACCTGTGATTAACTTCCAGCTTATGTTTGACTTCTGATAAGCATTGATTATACATTGTGATACTTTTTGCATAGCCTCTCACATAGTTCTATTGTATATAAACTCCTGTATATGTCCTTAGCACCCCAGTTCAAATATCATCTTAGATTGTCCTCATTCTGTTATCTGGACTCGAGTCTTAACAACTCTTGTCACCCTCCGAGACTTAAGGATTGTATCCGATAGTCTAAACGCATCTGCCTCTATCTTTGGATAGTCTATACTCTGTTAGTTTCTAGTCTTAGACTTGTCTAGACTAGCCTATATACTTCCGTCTGATATCCGGACACCATCCAGATAGTATATGATACTATTCCTTGTCTACGGATAGGAATACATTACTTGTCTCTATACCCAGATATCATACAATAATTGTCTGGACCTTCAGATACTCTACAACAGCCATCCGGATCTTCGGATACGATACGTATAGTATTCTGAAATACAGGGCTATACTCGGGAAAGGGGCACAGCGTACGAGCTGAGGTCAAAGCCCTTCGGATCTGATACCCCTTGAGTATGACCTTAACAAATGGATCCGGTATGGATCTGTGGATCAGATCAGATCGGATCTGATATCCAGAACTTCGGATGAGAAGCGCGAATATATGGGATATGACAATGATAGTTGTCCAGACCTTCGGATATGCTACGATAGCCATCCAGATCTTCGGATATGATAAGTATAGTATTCTGAAATATGGGGCTATACTCGGGAAAGGGGCACAGTGTACGAGCTGAGGCCAAAGCCCTTCGGATCTGATATCATTTGAGCACGACCTTAACAGTACAGAACAAAATCATGCACAAAGTCGAAGCAGTCACGGACAATGATAAGGGGAAGTTGATCCGCCAAGAGCTTCATCTCCTTCAGGAAGTTCTTGATCTTGTTGTGGATGTAGTGGTTGCTCTCTGCAGATTCACTGGACCTTGCAAATTTGACCAGTGCAGACATATACTTAAACTACACCTCAGTATCCTCACTGAGTGTAACGATGAAGCTAGGGTAGTAGTAGAGACCTGCAGTTGAGTTAGTGCTTACTGACCATTTACCCTAATCACATGTGACAGGAATCACCTTCAAATGTATTAAATGATTCAAACATCTCGATGAACTTCACAGGGCCCAGTATGCTTAGTGGCAATCTGGAATAAACCCACAAGTTCTGCCAGATGTTAATGCGCAGGATCTTCAGCATGCACCCCATGGACTGCTCCATTGTCAGACAACTGAAGTCCTCAACAGATTGCTAGACTTAGGCTCATAGTAGCTTTGGATGAAATCAATAACAACAGCCAAAAAGATGTAAGCTTGAACTTGACATATCAATGTCTGCTTGATTGCTATGCGAAGTCAGTAACAGGAACCCTCGGTAGGCAAAACAGTCTCGCTAGTGATTGCAATATGCCATGCCCAACTCTGTCTTCTTGCCACATTATATCTCCTCGCAAGAAAAGACAGTAAAATATTGCTACAGTGGCTCAAAAAAGTGTCCCAATGTTTGTGGCCTTTCATGTAATTGCTTCATTAGGAGTCAGGGTGTGGGAATCTGACTAAGCTATAGGGAGATGTTGGACAGCTCTGCCTCTTAGCATTATATTTGCTCCATATAGCGTGGGAAACATATGACATTGTGCGAAGCCCCTATGGTAGATTTTGATAGGCTGCAAGTAATTTCTTGAGTAATGTTATGAGGTATTTAATAGAGTTGAGGTCCAGGGACTATTCTGACCATGATAGAACAGTAATATCATGGTATTCAAGCTATTAGTGGCCAAATTAAAGATGTGATTAGAGTCACTATTTTATGAGAAGATAGTTTCCTCTTCATTAATATATCATTTCTACATAATTCTGAGCAGACACTCCTCTCAAATAGAGATGTACTACTGTGTATTTATTCTTCCCTTCATTCCAAAGAGAATTTCACTCAATTCCATCCTATACAGTCCCATACCATCAAGTTTCCTTCTCCAAACTTGAGTTTTTGCTTGACTTATCTTTCTCTTAGTGGTTTTTCCACCTTTATTTCACACATTTTTCAGTCTACCTGGCCCTATCCTATACATTTTTGTCTCATCTTAACCATATAACAATGAGTCAGTTCCCAGTAGTCCAATACTAGTACTTTAATGTAGAAGCTTATCTCTTCTTTGTATAGGCTGGAAATCAGAAAGTTTTTTCTGCTTGGTTACAGCTTCAAGATTAGCTGCCTTAAGAGCCTTGCTGACTGTCTGAGTAGGGATAGTGATGGAGATGATGGAATTAATAGATTTAGTGACCTTGGTTACATTTACAACCTACCCAGTTAAAATACAGTAATTAAGAGATCTTGGGTCATAGGGAGCATGCATCCAAGTTAGATACTAAATAGTTTGAAGACTATGATATTACTGTTCTATCATGGTCAGAATAGTCCCTGGACCTCAACTCTATTAAATACCTCATAACATTACTCAAGAAATTACTTGCAGCCTATCAAAATCTACCATAGGGGCTATTTCAGCTATAGAACAGAGTTGCAGTAGAATAGATGATGATTTCTAAGGAGTGATACCTCAAATTGATAGATAATATGTCTAGAAGAGTGGCAGAGGTGATTAGAGTAAAAAGGAAGCCACACAGAGTACCATAATTATAGAGATTGTGTTGGTCAGAATGAAAGTCAAAAAAGTGTCCCAATAAGTCACCAAATTAAAATAACCATATCTTCGCACAATGTCATATGTTTCCCACGCTATATGGAGCAAATATAATGCTAAGAGGCAGAGCTGTCCAACATCTCCCTATAGCTTAGTCAGATTCCCACACCCTGACTCCTAATGAAGCAATTATATGAAAGGCCACAAACATTGGGACACTTTTTTGAGCCACTGTACATCTGGATATCAGATGGAAGTATAAAGGCTAGTCTAGACAAGTCTAAGACTAGAAACTAACAGAGTATAGACTATCTGAAGATAGAGGCAGATGTGTTAGACTATTGGATACAATTCTTAAGTCTCGGAGGGTGACAAGAGTTGGTAAGACTCAAGTCCAGATAGCAGAATGAGGACAATCTAAGATGATATTTGAACTGGGGTACTACAGGACATATACAAGAGTTTATATATGATAGCACTAAGCAAAAGGCTATGCACAAAGTATTGCAATGTATAAGCAATACTTATTACAAGTCAAACATAGGCCAGAAGTTAATCACAGGTTAACGGATCAGTAAACATAGCCAGAAGTAAGCATAACTGATATACCAGAAGGGAGGATATACTAAATGGAGGAAATAAGCAGTGTTTAACATTATATGAACAGGATATGAATGAAAAAGCTTATCGTAATGGATCCGATATGGATCTGTGGATTGGATCAGATCGGATCTGACATCTGGAACTTCGGATGAGAAGCACAAATATATGGAATATGACAGTGACCAGGGTCATATAACACCCTCCTGGGTCAACTTCACTGATGATGAATGACTGTAGGGTTTTCACTTTTGCAGTCAAGGAAGTAAAGGCTGATCCATTTTTCCATAGAGTTGGTGATAGTGCCAAGAACACATTCCATTCAAATCCAACTAACACTGTATTTGATGCTAAACATCTTATTGGCCAGAAAATGGACAACTTGTCATTAAAGCATGACATGAAACACTTTACCTTCAACATAGTTGACAAGGGTGGTAAACCACTATTTCAATAGGTTACAAGGGCGACACATGCCAATTTGTGAGTCATGAAGACCAGACTTCTGACACCTTACTCACTGCATTCTTCAGACTCCAGAGGAGATTAGTGCCATGATTTCAACAAAGATGAAGGAGACCACGGAGGCCTATCTTGGCAAGAAGGTCACCCATGCAGTGGTAACTGTTCCCACATGTAAGTTGTAACATTGATCTAAACTTCTCTCGCTTATGAATGTTTGTCTCAAGACTTCAATGACGCTCAGCATCAAGCCAAGAAGGATGCTGGTACGATTCCTGCCTATGGTCTTAACAAGAAGGGTAGTGAGTCTTAAATTATCATCTATGATCTTGGAGGAGGAATGTTTGATGTTTCTTTACTTTCAATCAATGATGGCGTCTTCGAGGTCTTGGCAACTGCTGGTGACATGCATCTTGGTGGTGAAGATTTCGATGACCATGTCATCAACTGTCTGTCAAACAGTACAAGAAGAAGACTGGAACTTACATCACCAGCAACCTCACTTGCGGACTCATTGGCAGCCTCCATGTCCCACCACAAGTTCATGCTCATTGATCTTTCTCTGAAATCCCCTGAAATGCAACTATCACTTGTTTGTGGTCAGCTGGGCAGTGGAAAGACCCTGTCATCGTTGGGTACATCTTATGGAGAAAACTTAGGAATGCTGCTCAACATAATTCAGCTTTACTTGGTGAGGCAAACATCCTCACCAGCCAGGTTATTGGTCGTGTTCATTGCCAGTTGTGTTCACCAATCAGAAGGTCACGCAGGAAGACTCACACAGGAAGACTGGATAGTGACTAGCATTTGCACCTATGTACCACAGGCTAAAGTGAGGTGGGCAATGTTATGCTGTGAAATGCATCTATCAAAGGTGAGCCATAAACATTAAACCATTCACAGCATGCTTATCGTCAGATTTAGATGATACCTTGTTAGGTCTAGCATTCAACAAACTTGTTCTTCTGCTCCACAGAGGAATAGAGGTTGCATCACCATTGACAATCTCGTCATCTGCAAAATGGGACTTTTGGACCTTCACAGCAAGTTCACCATCATTTCTCGTGCATGTCCTGCCAAGTAGTGATCTATCATAGTGATCTATCATACTTACACTGAACAGACCTTCAGGTGTCCAATGGATACCAAAGTATACCATAATTCATGTGAATTAAGGACTTGTGTGAGATGAAGTTAGGACACATTCGGTACATTGACAACCATTTACAATGTGCCTGTAAGTCTTGAAATATGTGCATGGTTTAGGCTAGAAGTCTTGCTAAAGGTTCCTGCATCCAAGTTGTATGCTCTGCCTATTGGACCAATTGTTTTGACAAATGTTGGCTTAGCACAGGCCTTAAGGTGCATGTCATTGCAATTGTCAATGCCATCTAAGATTTTAATCACTTGCAGGCTCAGTGGACTTCCTTTTACCATTCTTGCCAGACATAGCAATTTCATTTTCTCCATCATACACAGGACTGTTTCTTGTGCCTATCATGTCATACACAAGAGCGTTATATCTTAAGTTCTACTTATTGTTGTCCTGCTAATTAACTGTGCCATGTAGGGTGCCATCAAAGCTCCCAGAACTTCTTGATGGCCAGATCAGCAGACTCACTGGCCATGACTTGTAAATAGGAATGGATTTCTCAGGTATTCAGAATGTTCAATTGCCACTACAAATAGGACACATAATAATACAAACACCAGATTCTAGTAACCTGCATTGATTCATCTGTGATGTCAACCTGTTAAGATGGGAGTGAAGTGGGCTGCTTCTAGAGGCTACTGAGAGACCAAAAGAGATGAGGACTAGAGTCCAGAGTAAGTTGCCAAAGAGGCAGGGGGCACTGGACTCTAGGATATGGGCGATGTTATGTAAACAAACATAAACAGATAAGCAATAGCTCAAAGGGAAGGAATAACTCGACCTAGGGACATCCTAGGGAGGTCAGGAAGTTAAGTATGTATGGAGTAAAATGTGGGGAATACTATAGTAAGTGTAATGATGCATATAAAGATATGAAACACATGGAATGCATACTGTAGAGGTGAATAATCATATAACTAACATCCATATCAGAAGAAGTTACAAGGAACGACCATCTTCCTTCATCTATGGGGGCTTCTTTTGATAGTTGATGCCTCACCCATGAAAAAGAGCAGCACATGTGGGGGGGTTGGGGGGTTAGTTCAATAGTTGATGCCCCATCCCATGATGGAAGGTACATCTGTTGCCTACGACTGTTCCCCATCTACATCTCCTACCCACTCCTCATTGCTCTGCATTTTCCATCATCATATGGTCCCTACACCCATACACATGACTGAGCTGCTGATCTCCAAAGCAAATCATACAATCCGTCGAAGGAGTTTCATTTCATAGACATCAACCAACTATGTTGTGTAGTACTATGTGCTGCCACTCAACCACTCTTTTCCTCCATACCCCAAATCCATCTATTTACTCAAATTCGCCTTCATCCTCATTCTTGCCTGTGCAGGATAGTCAGTTTGTTACTAGAAGCACACGCTGGACATACTTTGGATTGGTAAAGGAGCATTCCATGCGAGCTGATGCAGAGAACAAGTATCAATTCCAGGTGGTGCATATACTTCTAGCACCCTTGCCCAATAATTTTCCTCTAACCAACGAAGTTGGTATGTTTGATAAAGTTCTTCAAGCCTTGCACAGCTCAGTTCCACAATGTTTAGTCATTCTTTGAGTGTGTCTATTGACTCCGCCTCGCCTGTCTCTTGATCTTTTACTGGCAGGTGGGGAGCTTCATTGACCCCTGGTAGACTGCTGTCAGCATTCACTTTGCTGGTTGGTGATGAGCTTTGGGAATGATGGATGATAGGATCAATGACAGACCTTGCACTAGAACATATGAGTTCCTCACCCTTTTGATTTGTGTAACCCTCTAATTTGATTCTAAGGGAAGGCATAATCAGCAGGCCCCCACTACCAGATAAGTTATCACATTTGAAATTTACCAGAAGTTCAAGTTAATTCTCTATCCTTGTAGTTAAAAGGTTTGACCCAAGTGTTGACTCATATTCAAATATGTTCCCTGATGGTGCAGCAAGTTGCATGTTTTGCCCTTCTTCACAAGATAGCTGCTTCTTTAAGATTTTGGTCAAATTGTCAACTAGACCAGGCCGATCATCCCTACTGCCAAGTCTGCCAGTTGCTTGTGCCAAAATAATTTTGCTGCCAGCCAACATGACGCTAACCCATTTGTGTCACAGCATCATAGGATAAAACCCTGGATTTTCAGGCTTTGCGCACACTGGAGCATACTTTCTTCCTCTTTGGCTCTCATGACTGAAGACACCAATCCCAGTATTCCGAGCAAACACGGTTCATCAGCTCTTCAAATGAGGCCTCGAAAAAGGTGTAAGCTGCTGTGATCTTGGTCATAGGTTTGTGTAAACTCAACCTGTTACTTAGCTCCACGTCTGATCCACTTGTTTCCCATGGTCGACACTTTGGAAGAACAGTGTTCACACTGTGCAATTACCCTTCCTTACTTACTAATGGTATATTGAGACTGGAGCAGATGGAAGATACCCCACTAGAAGAGTTCTCTGCTGGGTAAAAAATAGTATCTTTTTTTTGCTCACTGATTGATGTATTTGGCAGAGAGCGATGAGAACATTGTGTATTCAAGCAGTTCATAGAATCTCATCCTGGCCTTCTGGAATGATTGAAAAATGGCTCTGAAAAAGAAATTCTTCACATTGGGGAACTTGTATGCTTTTCTCTCCATGATCAGTGATCTTGCTTGCAACATGTAGATAGGCAAAGGAGCTGTGGGCATGAGAGGTGATGACACAAAATCACTAAAATTTGTGGTACTCAATTGGATTGCCCCAAAAGGAGAAACAATTCAATCCCCTTTACACAGAAATTCAAAGATTGACCGCAGATTGTGTTAAGATGGGAGTGAAGTGGGCCACTTCTAGAGGCTACTGAGAGACCAAAAGAGATGAGGACTAGAGTCCAGAGTAAGTTGCCAATGTATTGATGAGTATAGTAAAGTTATACAGTACCTAGAGTCCAGAGTAAGTTGCCAAAGAGGCAGGGAGCACTGGACTCTAGGATATGGGCGATGTTTTGTAAACAAATGTAAACAGATAAGCAATGAGTCAAAGGGAAGGAATAACTCGACCTAGGGACATCCTAGGGAGGTCAGGAAGTCAAGTATGTATGGAGTGAAATGTGGGGAATACTATAGTAAGTGTAATGATGCATATAAGGATATGAAACACATGGAATGCATACTGTAGAGGTGAATAATCATATAACTAACACTCCCCCCTGATTGTGCACCTCTCACAATCAAGAGCTCCCCCCTAATCAGACAAGTCCCATCATTTGACAGAACAAGTCCACTTTGACTTGAGGCAGGGCCTTGGTCAAGATATCTGCAGGTTGCTCTGCAGTGGGGACAAACACAGGAGAGATCACCTGTCTGTCTACCTCATCACGCAGCCAGTAGTAGCACAAGTCCAGCTGCTTTGTCAGAAAAAAGTAAACAACCATTATAATGGTGCCGGCTTACAACACTCGTCAAGTGCCTTAAAAGGTACCTTCAAAGGTACCTTTTAAGGCACTTGTAATTGTTCAACCATGAGAGGTTCTATTCTGACGATATGTGTTATTATTAGTATGCATTATCATATTGTTTCTGAGTCCGCTATCACTTTCTGAGCCTGCTATCACCTTCTGTAACCCCCGCCACTTTCTGCAGCCTCCAGCTGTATTGTACAAACTAAGTCTATATCTATACTTTGTTCATACTTGTATTTCCAATGGCTCCAACTCGTTCTGCGCGATGACAAGAGAAGTATAGTTATTCTGAAGGGACGCTAACAGGACAGATAGCATGCACTCACTGTGGCACAAAGTTCAAGGTGCAGGGTATCAAGAAACACGAGATGAGCTGCAAGAAGCGCCTGGAAACTGAAGAGGAGCAACAACGGTTCAATCGAGAGTATGAGAAAGGTCGACGAAAAGGTGCACCATCTATTAACTGTGTACAATCAATTGATCATTTGACTGGTATATGTTTGGACTTCCAGAACAAAAGGCTCGCAGGGCCCTTGTCCCTGGAATTGACGAAGCTAGCCCATCAAACCCAGCCAATATCACTCCTGAATCCAAGTCTGACAGTCGCACTGATGACCATGACACATTGCCTGAGCCCGAAGAGCAACTTGATTACGATGGCAATGCAGGAATTACAAGCCCAGGTAAGCG